>Ga0272442_10005310_pt1 | contig 17288 bp, 13 predicted proteins | sample SSMForm2O_FD_200262 | JGI IMG/M metagenome (GOLD analysis project Ga0272442, IMG submission 200262) | Marine sediment archaeal communities from Little Sippewissett salt marsh, Falmouth, MA, United States - SSM-Form-2O | ecosystem: Environmental > Aquatic > Marine > Wetlands > Sediment ... | reverse complement strand
TGAGCGATTGAGCTCACTGGTTAACAAAACCCGGGCGACATCTGAAAACCCGAGTGGTGCGCCTTTTTCATCACGGATTTCCTGTAAGCGTATTTTATCTTCCGGCTGTAAAAATCTCGACTCCCGCACCGCTTCCGCTCCCAAGACCTGTAAAAGTCTGATATACAAATAAAGAGCGGGCGGGGCAACCCCTTTCAGCCCTTTATTGATTATTATCTCTTCAGCTTTCTTGATAACCGCAAAGGATTCGGCCGGGGCCAATCTGGCCACATATTGGTCAATATCGTCTTTGGATAACTCCATAAAAAGCCCGTCGTTTCCCGTGGCATCTGCCAGGGCAAGATGAATGGTCTCGACCGCCCCCTGATCTCCCAGAGAGGGCAAATCGGTTCTGCCGCCGGCTCCCGCAAGCCGCATTCTTACCCTGCGGGATTCCGCAAGGCTTTGACTCAATGCCCCGGGGCCATCCGACGGCTCAAGCTTGCCTCTCCAATCAGCCTCAGCGCCACCCGAAAAATATTTTCTTGGGATAACCTGGCGGGTGCCCGGGTCATATTCTTCTTTAATAAGCGAAAAGACCCCGGCCTTAAAGGCCGCGATAAATTGAGCGTAAATCTTTTCGATAATCTCTTTATCCTGGATGTCAACGCCCCTGATCTTTCTTTTGTCTACATACATTTCCTGTAATAAACTCCCTTTGACCTTCTGCTTGTACCAGGTTGCCAGGATAACTGCATTCGAAATCTGGCGCAAATTGGCAAAGATTTTACCCTCGTTTACCTCCCGCTCAAGCTCAGGGATAATGATTTGCCGGATGACGGCGGAAGAAACTTCACTGATTTGAGTCAGCTTGTCCCTAGGGATATCTCCTAAGCCGTGTTTTGTGCTGCCTACATTGGCCTCCAAGGCCAGATAATCCTCCTCCAGCATAACCTTCAGATGGCAGTTCAGAATAAACGCGCTGGTTCCCTCCTCATAAATAACGGCCCTATCCGGAACGATCCAGACCTTGTTAAAAGTATTGAGAGGAATTTCGGTTGTCCCGTATTTTTCATACGCCCGTTGATAAACTCGTTGCCAAAAATCATGCCCCAATGCTTCCTCAGGATACACCAAGGAAGCGGTAAGCTGTTTAAGCATATAATCTTGTGCCAAGAGATCGCGTCCCATCTCGGTCTCGCCGAAACCCTTTGGGATAATGCGGTCTTTTTCATAAGGGGATAAATTAACCCACATTTCATCCTCAGGAACAGTTAGGGCAGCCATGAAATATTTGATCAATTTCACCGATTCAGCCTTATATTGACCGCCCTCAAGATGATCATCCCCGGGATGAATAATGAAATCAAACAAAAACGGATCGTCAAGATGAAGCGTCATGCCCTGCATGATAGCCGGATGAAAAGGAGAGCTGGATAAAACCCTTCTGCCCGGGGCAGGCAGGCCCAGGACTTCATTGCCGTCGGGAGTTTCTGTATAGCCGGCATAGACATGCCGGGGAGGGGCAACAATGGTTATTGTAAAAATCCCAATGATAAGAGTCGAAAGGACGCGCAGGGGCAAATTTTTGTATAAAGATTTCATTTTAATTATTTATTAGTATTCATTTTCTTATTGTTAAGTATATACTATAAAAAATGGTTTTGCATACCGAAGAGGTGGGGGCCAAACCCCGAGGAGAAATCGTCTATTGAAGGTCTATGGGAAGTCTATTAGAGATGAGAAAGGAATGGAAACAGCTCTTTGTTATTTCAAGAAAGCCGCGCGCGGATAAAAATAAAATAGGCTAAAAGCAAAAAGGCCATCACATACATCAGCCAGCTCACGCCTTTTTTTCTGCCGCTGAAATATTTGATGATCGGGTAGCTGATAAAGCCAAAGGCCAGCCCGTCGGCAATGGAATAGCACAGGGGAATCCCCACCATAGTTAGGAATGCCGGGATGCTTTCTGAATAATCCTGCCAGTCAATCTTTTTCACGTTTTGGATCATAATAGCGCCGACAATGATAAGGGCCGGGGCGGTAATGGGCGAATACTCTCCGACCGTGCTGATCAGCGGGCTGAAAAACAAGGCCAGCAGAAATAAAAGGCCTGTGGCAACGCTGGTTAATCCGGTTCTTCCCCCGTAAGCCACGCCAGTCGCGCTTTCGATGTAACTCGTGACCGTACTGGTTCCCAGGCAGGCCCCCCCGACGGTCCCGGCGGCATCGACGATCAGGACCCGGTGCGCCCGGGGCAGTTTATTTTCTTTCATAAATCCGGCTGTCTCCGCCACCCCGATCAGGGTTCCCAGGGTATCAAACATGTCCATAAACAAGAATACGACGATAAAAGGAAGACATATCAGACTCAAGGCCTGCCTGATATCCATTTGAAAGGCAATCTGATGTTCAATCGTCGGCAAGCCGAAGATCCCCTTAAAATGAATCTCACCTAACAAAACCGCCACAATCGTTGAAACCAGAATCCCGATAAGAATACTGCCACGAACACGCCGGGCAAGCAGAACGCTGGTAACGATTAACCCGATAAAAAAAACAGCGATATCCGCAGAGATAAAATGGGTATTCAATCCCAGCATGGTCCCAGGTTTGGAGACAATGACATGCCCGTGCTGGAACCCTATCAAAGTAATAAACAGCCCGATGCCGACAGCTATGCCGTTACGCAAACTGGGGCTAATGGCATTTAATAAAACCTCGCGGACATGTAAAAGCGAAAGGACGAGAAAAAGGACTCCAGCTATAAAGACCACCCCAAGGGCAACCCGCCAGGCCTCAGGGACACCTAAGGCTGTCAAGGCCATAATCACCGAAACAAAGAAAAAGTTCTCCCCCATGCCCGGCGCCAGGGCAATCGGATAATTGGCAAAACACCCCATAAAAATCGTTGTTGCCGCAGAAATCAAACACGTGGCCAGTAAGACCGCGCCAAAATCCAAACCCGTGGGATGACCCGCAAAATCAGTCGTTAAAACGGTCGGCTGAACAAAAATAATATAAGCCATGGTCAAAAAAGTCGTCAGCCCTGCCAGGATTTCTCTTTTAATCGTGGTTTGATGTGATGACAAGTGAAAAATTTTCTCCAGCATAAAAAGCCCTTTTATGAAGCCTCTGCTTTGCGTTCTTTCAGAGGTTCGACATGAACAGAGATAAAGGTCCCGGCACCAAATCTTTCTTTTAATTTCTTCTCGACCTGAGTTGAGATGTCATGCGCCTGAACGATATTCAACGTCGGCGCAACACGCACATGGATCTCGATTGCGATCTTATTGCCGATCCGACGGGTTTTCAAATTATGCGGGTTTTCTGCCCCGGGGACACTCCGGATGATCCGTAAAATTTCCGCTTCCGTTTCCGGGCTTAACGAAGCTTCCAGCAATTCATTGGTCGCTTCATAACAAATCCGGATACCGGCTGGAAAAATAAAGAAACTCACGATCACGGCAGCCAAAGGATCAAGCATCCGCCAGGACTCCCCCAAGATGATGGCGCCGGTAATCCCAGCCAATACCCCGATGGATGAAAATGCGTCAGAGCGGTGATGCCAGGCATTCGCCACAACTGCATCGCTGTCGATCTCTGTGCCGATCTTAACTGTCCGGCGATACATCCATTCCTTAAGGATAATCGACAGAGCTGCGGCAAAGACAGCGATCCATCCCGGCCGCGGCAGCGATTCACCCCGAAAGGCCGTAACGATATTGCCGATCCCGACACTCAATATCTTAAAAGCTGCCAACAACAGCAAGATCCCGATGGCCATCGAGACCAGGGTTTCGATCTTGCCGTGGCCATAATGATGGCCGCGGTCGGCGGGCCGGTCGGCTGCGCGCACACCCCAAAATATTGCCAGGTCGGTCGTAAGATCCGAGAACGAATGAAAGGCATCCGCGATAATGGCAGTGCTGTGCCCCAACAGACCGGCCACGAGCTTAAAAGTCACCAACAGGATGTTTATCAAAAAACCCAGGATTGTGACCTGACTGGCTTTATCGACTCTTGAATCCATGGATCGGCAGGGTTGAGTTAATTTTGTTTTTTGACGATCTTGGCCCACGAATCCCGCAGGGAAACAGTCCGGTTGAAGACCGGCTTGGCCGGGGTGCCGTCCGGATCAACGCAAAAATATCCCAGACGCTCGAATTGAAACGTCTGGAGGGGGCGTGCCTCTTTCAGGAAAGGTTCAATCTGACAGGAATCTAAGACCTCAAGCGAGGCGGGATTAAGGCCGGCCGTAAAATCCACGTCCTTATCCCCTAAAGGATCGGCCTTGGTAAACAGCCTCTCGTAAAGGCGCACCTCGGCCTGAACCGCATGCTGGGCCGAAACCCAATGGATGGTGCCCTTGACCTTGCGGCCATCCGGAGCATTACCGCCGCGAGTGGCAGGATCATACGTGCAATGCACTTCCTGAATGACGCCGCTGGCGTTCTTGATGACTTTCTCGCATTTGATGAAATACCCATAACGCAGCCTGACCTCGCGGTCCGGGCTCAAACGATAAAACTTCGCAGGAGGATGCTCGTAGAAATCATCCTGTTCGATATACAAAACCCGCGAAAACGGGACCTTGCGGGTCCCGGCTGCCGGGTCCTCGGGATTGTTGACCGCATCCACCTCTTCGGTCTTGCCCTCGGGATAATTGGTAATCACAACCTTCAGCGGTTTCAATACCGCCATCACCCGCAAAGCGCGTTTATTAAAATCATCGCGCACGCAATGCTCGAGCAAAGCCATATCAACGGTACCTTCGACTTTGGCCACGCCGATCCGCCGGCAAAATTCACGGATCGCCTCGGGCGTAAATCCCCGTCGCCGCAGGCCCGAGATCGTCGGCATGCGCGGATCATCCCAGCCGCTAACATGGCCTTCGTTCACCAGCTGCAGCAACCGGCGTTTGCTCATGACCGTATAGGTCAGATTCAACCGGGCGAATTCGATCTGCTGGGAATGATGGATCCCCAACGCGTCCAAAAACCAGTCGTATAAAGGCCGGTGATTCTCGAATTCCAGGGTACAAATCGAATGCGTAATCTTTTCGATCGAATCCGACTGGCCGTGCGCCCAGTCATACGTCGGATAAATACACCATTTGTTACCGGTGCGGGGATGGGCCTCATGGTAAATCCGGTACATGACCGGATCGCGCAGGTTCAAGTTGGGCGAGGCCATATCGATCTTGGCGCGCAGCACGCATTCGCCTTCCTTAAATTTACCGTTACGCATATCCTCAAAAAGGCGCAGGTTCTCCTCAATTGGGCGTTCGCGGTGCGGGCTGGACCGGCCCGGTTCGGTCAACGTCCCGCGGTATTCACGGATTTCATCCGCAGAAAGATGGTCCACATACGCCTTGCCACAGCGGATTAACTGCACGGCGAACTCCGTCAGCTGCTCAAAATAATCAGAAGCGTAATACTCGCGCTCGCCCCACTCAAAACCCAGCCAGCGAATATCTTCCTTGATGGCGTCGATGTATTCCTGCTCTTCCTTGCAGGGATTGGTGTCGTCAAAACGCAGGTTGCAGGTGCCGTTGCACTCCGCGGCTATACTAAAATTCAGATTGATCGCTTTAGCATGCCCGATGTGGAGAAACCCGTTGGGTTCGGGCGGAAAACGGGTGGCAACCCGGCCGCCGTGTTTGTTCGCGGCCTGATCGCTCAAAATGATCTCGCGGATAAAATCCAGCCCGCGGGAAGCGCCTGCGGGCTGCGTTTTATTCGTTTCCATATCAGCCATCTTCTGCTCTCGTTGCTTAAAGAAATAAAACCTGAATCCGATGGGCTGCATTATAACATATTGTCCCTACGGCGTCGAATATCTTCATTTCCGAAAACAAAGGATTTTCCGTGCATGTTGATAAAAAAATTTATAAAATGATTTCGATAAAAGGACACCGCCACAGGATGAATTCTTTGAAGAAACAAAAGTTCATAGAAAATGCCCTCCTCCCTCTAGGACTGCTGGGCATCGGGCTGGCCTTAAGATTGTCTTTGATCGGTAAAGGTTTCTACCATCCCGATACCTTAATCCTCGGGATTCAGGCCGAAAAAATCCTCACGACCGGGCAAATGCATTATCTGCATCTGGTCGGCTACCCGCTGACGGCGCTCCTGGGTGCCTTGTTCTTAAAGGTCGGCCAGCTGACGGGAATCGCCAATCCCGCCCTGAGCATCAACGCCATGAGCGTCCTGTTCAGCTCCCTGACGATTGCCGTTGTTTACTTCATTGTCAAAAAAATCGCGGATCCTTTGACGGCCGTCTTAAGCACGGGCCTCATGATCGCGCATCCGGTTATCCTGGCAGCCTCAGTTTACGGCAACACCCACGCACCTGCCTTGTTTTTCTTTTTTCTCGGTCTATACGCCCTTCTGCTTTATCGCGATAATAACCGTCAAGCGCCGATGTTGTGGTTCAGTGCCATTTGCGCCGGCCTGATGGCTGCTGCCCGGCCCCAGAACCTCATTTTGCTTATTCCCTTGAGTTATATCTTTTTTGCCCGCCCCACCCGGGGGTCTGCGGACGAAACTTCGCCGCCAAAGCTCAAAGATTATGCTATCTTTCTCTTCTTGGCACTCAGCACCTGCCTGATCTTTTTTATCCCTATGATCCAATCAGAACAAGGATTCGCCGGCCACAAAGAATCCTTCCGGGTACTGCTGCAAAAAGTCCTGCCGAATTTGGACCTCTTGCCTTTATTGATCAGCTTACAGTCTATCCTGTTCAGCTTTACTCTCTTGGGCCCGTTCCTCATTGTGCTTGGCCTCTTCACCGTTTTGCGAAAAAATCCAAGGCTTTTTATTTTCATTCTGTCTCTGTCCCTGCCTCTGTGGCTGTTCTACGGCTGCTTCCTAACTTATGTACCGCGTTACACCCAAGCGACGGTCATTGCCCTGACTATTCCGATTGGATATTTTTTGGCCAATGCGATGAAAAAAAACAGGACCATGCTCTTTCTATCTACAATAATGTATTTTTTTATCCTCACTATCATGTTTACAAACATCCACCCTGTTTTGCTCTTCAGGCACCGCCATGATCTCATGCAAGACTTCGGCCTGTGGGTGAAGAAACAGGCCCTTGCTGATTCCCTTATCTATTGTCAGGATGACTCGACCATTGTCGGCTATTATTCTGGTCGAAAAACCAGGAATCCTCCGCTAGTCAAGTTCGCCCACCGCCCTTATGTTCCGGAAGATGCCCAGCGTCTGGATGCGGAATTGAAGCTCTTGCGGGAGATTTTGATGAAAGGCACTCCGGTCTATGCCACCCACTCGGCCTTGACCGCCTACGACCCGCAGAATCGTTTTCTGAACGCACTCCGGGCTGAATTCCGGCTCAAATCCATCGGGGATGTGGTCTGCGAGGAATGGCATCAGGGCATTACCCAACTCGTCCTTTATCGGGAACGCCTTTATCAGATCCTGCTCCGTTAGAGTTAGGCCACCTTAAATCCAAATACTTAGATGGGATAAAACCGGAAGGCCACAAGAAATGCGATGCTAAAACAACGCCTGGGATTAATGCCTAAACGGGAACGATCGTTTTTATATAAATCTATTTCCGTGAATCATCGAACAGCCCGAAGCGGATAATATAGTAAATGGCTTTTACCCCGTCGATCCAATTGATTTTCTTCCCTTCGGAATAGGTCCTGCCCTGATAGCTGATGCCGACCTCATAAACCCTGCATTTTCTCTGGGCAATCTTGGCCGTGATCTCAGGCTCAAACCCGAACCCTTTAGTCCTGATTGGAATGGATCTCATTATATCGCCGCGGAAAGCCTTAAAACCTGTTTCCATATCCGTAAGATTCAAATTAGTAAACATGTTGCTCAAGATGGTCAAAAAGGAGTTGCCGACAAAATGCCAGAAAAACAGCACCCTTTTGGGCTGGGAACCGATAAACCTCGAGCCATAAACACAATCAGCGTACCCGGCTATGATCGGCTCCAGCATCAACGGATACTCTTTCGGATCATACTCCAGGTCCGCATCCTGGATGATGCAGACGTCGCCGGACATATGCTCAACGGCCGATTTTATTGCCGCGCCCTTGCCCAAATTTCTTTCGTGATAAACGGGCACGATCGCCTCCCCATAATTTTCAATGAGCTTATGGATAATCGTCTTCGTCTGGTCAGTTGAGGCGTCATCGACGAGGATGACCTCAGCAGCATCAATCCCGTCGATTCTCTGCCTCAGCACCTTAGCGACGACTCGCTCCACCCACTCGTCTTCATTAAAAACCGGCATCAAGACGCTCAGTTTCATATGAGACCCTTTTTATCGATCACGGCTTTGTAAGATCATATAAATAAACCGAAACATTGGGGAATCTGGAAACATCTATTTTTTTCCCAAAGGATTCTAGATAATCAAGCATATACCTTTCTTCTGATTCTCCGTCGACACGATACACATGCGTAAACAGGAGCCATGCCCTCTTTTCCCCTTTCAATTGGTCAAGGTCCGCCCGATACCTCCCCCAGTCCTCTCTCGAGCCGATCCCCATGATGTAGTCTTTATTTTTAAGCCCGTAGACATCCGCATAATACTGAAAAGCCCTGTTTGCGCCGTAATAGATATAGACTATGTCGTCTTTTTGTTTATGCGTTTTTATATAATGTAATGCAGGTCTAATTTCCTCGCGATAAACCTTTGTATGCGCCACCTGAGCATATGCCATCGCAAAGGCAGGACATAAGACAGCTATTAATGCGATCCATCCGACAACTTTTGCAAAATATGACCTTTTATGAATAAGAAATGATATTCCCCTGGCAATGAAAATATACAAAAATGGGACGTAAAATAAAAGCAGTCTGCCTTCAAACGGGTACTTATGCAAAGCAGAAGCCATCAGCGCAAGGACAAGCGGCAGAATGAAAACAAAGAATTCTTTGTTTTGTTTCTTATAAAACGCATAGGCCCCAACGATAAACAGTCCGCAGCCTATGAGGGCCTGATTGATCACCGCTGAATAATAAAAGATTTGCATAAACGATCTAATAAACCAGATCTGTTCTTCGATCGTAAAAGGCGGTAAAGGCGCAAAGCTGTCATTCCAATAATATTCTACAGAAGCATAGCCGGTTATCGTTTTCAAAAAAAGACAATAATTTATCGTTAAGCTGACCCCCCAGCATGCGAAGCTTATCAGCAGATTTTTTGTTTCCTGCCACCGTCTTTCTGCGATAAAAGAATACAGCAGCACGGCGCCGGCGCCTCCTAAGACAAACACAGAAGGAAAAGAAAACCAGAGCACAACGGCCCCTATGGCCCCAAAAACATAGCCTCTTTGACGAGTATACGGCGCGTCAAGAGACGAAAAGACATACGCCGCAATGCAAAGCGCCAACAAGACATCGCTGGAGTATGGTTTAAATTCCGTCGCATAGCGCAGCAGTTCGCTTGAAGTGGCAACCAAAAATAGAGGAATGATTGCAAATTTCCCCGGCAAACACCTCAGCGACAAGCGGTACAAAACAAAGAAGGCCGTCAGACTGCTTATGAGGGGAATCGATCTAAAAACAAATTCGCTCTTCCCGAACAGGGAAACCAGCAATTTCGTCAGCAAAATAAAGCCGATCGGAACGACCTGGAAATAATCGGGGGGCTGAGTCACAATCTCGTAAAAGGATCTGTTAATAACGGTCAGGGCCAAGCTTGCTTCATCAAGCCAGATGGAACGATTCGAAAGAAACTCTACTGCCCTGGTATAAAATCCGAGGGCAAATACAAACGCTAACAAAAAATGGCCTAATGTGATAACTCTGTCGTTACCGGTTGATCGTTCGAATTTGTTCATCGTCATTATTGTATAACAGTCAATATAAAAAAATATTGCTTTTTCGATCTTCTGAGAATCCCGCTCTTTTCCCCATGTCCATCCATTGAATATTTCAATCTGCCATGCCCGGGGGCTCCTTCTCTCGAACCCGTCGGGATCAGTCGCGAATCCATGCGCAGCATAGGTTCGCGTTGGACCAATAACCACGTTCAAAGGGACGCCCGAAAGGCGCCCCTTTTAACGTAACTGCCCCGTCTGGACTCGAACCAGAAATACTTGATCCAGAGTCAAGCGTGTTACCAATTACACCACAGGGCAATATTTAAAAACTTATTATAAAATAAGCACTTCGAAGTTTCAAAAAAATCATCACCACATGTTTTCGCGGATCCAGCGGTCGGCCTCATCGATCTTTTGCTTTTGGGCAGCGGAACAGCCCAGCAAAGACAAACAGATCGTCGCCAATAAAATCATCAACATCCATCTCTTTCCCATCATACCAGCCACCTCTTTATTGATGTTGAAAAGCCTGCTTTAAACGATCAACGGTTTGCTTCCGCCCTAATAATTCCATGGTTTCAAACAGCCCGGGGCCGACATCCGATCCGGTTAGGGCCACGCGGACCGGATGAACCAGGTCAGCCATCGAACATCCCTGGTCGGCCACGGCCTCCCGAAAAGCCTGCTCGGCGCTGTCCCGGTTGAAATCATGGAGCTGGCCAAAGCGTTTGTATATTTCCGTAAATTCCTTCGACCTATCGGCCGATAAATATTTATTTTTTAGATCCTCGTCGATCGGCGCCCGGTCATCAAAAAGATATCGTGTCCGCTCAACAAACTCTTCCAAAGTCGTCATGCGGTTTTTATAAAGCTCAACGATCCGATGCATCCGTTGGCGGTCGTAATCCTCCGGAATCAAGTTCCGGTCCCGCATGAATTGCATTAAGATGTCGGTCAGGGCATCTGGATCCTTCTGTTTGATATATTGCGCGTTAATCCATTTGAGTTTCTCCATGGAAAAAGCGGCTGCGGATTTATTAACCTTTTTGATCGAAAACTTCTTTACCGCGCTATCCAGACTGATAAGCTCCTGATTCTCTCCCGGCGACCAGCCCAAAAGCAAAAGATAATTGACCAGGGCCTCGGGCAAAAAGCCCTGTTTCTGGTAATCCATCACAGCCACCGCGCCTGTACGTTTCGAAAGGCGCGTGCCGTCGGAGGCCATGATCAACGGCAGATGCGCGTATTTCGGCGGTTTATGGCCCAACGCCTGATAGATCATCATCTGCTTAGGGGTATTAGATATATGATCCTCTCCGCGGATCACATGCGTGATCTCCATCTTGAGATCATCCACCACGCACGCAAAACTGTAAGTCGGCGAACCGTCGGATTTGATCAAGACCTCGTCTTTAAGCAGCCCGGCATCAAAGACGATCTCGCCCCGGATCAAATCGAACAGTTTGATTTCCTGCGGCTCGATTTTCAAAAGAACGGCAAGCCCTTCCCGATAGGCGAGTCCCTTTTCCAAAAGAGATTCCGCTGTCTTGCGGTAAAGTTCGAAACGCTCACTCTGACGGTATATCTCATCGGCCGCAAGCCCCAGCCATTGCATGCTGTTCAATATTTCATCGACGTAAACCGCCTTCGACCGTTCTTGATCGGTATCTTCGATCCGTAAAATAAAACGCCCGTTCTGGGCGCGGGCGTAGAGCCAGTTGAATAAAGCGGTCCGGGCGCCGCCGATATGCAGATAACCTGTCGGGCTGGGGGCAAATCTGACGCAGATCATAATCGCTGCAACAAGCCAGTCAAAATTTTATACATTGCGATCCCGGCCGTCCTTTATGGCGCCAAAGACTCACTGTCTTTTTGAATGGCAAATTCGACAAGCCGGGATAAACGGCCCGCGTCCTCGGGGCTGAGCTCGGCGAACTCAATGCCGATATCGTAAAATAAAGGTTTATTGCTATCATGCTCCTTGCGGCGTACCGACCAGACGACCTGCCCGCGACAATAGATATGATCGCTGAGGTCCAAAAGATCAATCTCGAGCTCAACCTGCGTATAGATCTTCAAATTTCTCTTGATCAATACGCAGATGCCGCCGATGCCGATATTCTCGGTGTGGGTCAAGATGGCGTCGGGCAATGCATTCACCTCCCGAATGATCAATAGGCACGGATAATTGGCCCGTGGAAATTTTCTTCGATTAAGGCCGTCCCAAGCGCTCATGCCCTCCCTCCTTATTGTCTTTGGATCCTAATAATATGTTGGGCCCTCCCTGTCTCAGCATCGATTGAGATAACAGCGCCGTGCAGCTGGGGATCTCCTTTCGCCACTTCGAACCGCATGGGCATACTGGTCAGAAACCGCTGGATAATCTTGTCTTTATTCTGTCCAATCACCGAATCATACGGGCCGGTCATGCCCAGATCCGTGATATAGGCCGTGCCTTGGGGCAGGATCTTTTCATCCGCGGTCTGGATATGGGTATGCGTGCCAATCACGGCCGAGACCTTGCCATCGGCAAACAATCCCATGGCATTTTTCTCGCTAGTGGTCTCGGCATGAAAATCGACAACGATCACCGCTGTCTGGGGCCGAATTTCCGCAATGATGCCTTCCAAGGCCCGAAAGGGACAGTCAACGTTATAGCGCATGAACACCCGCCCCAATAAATTAACAATCCCGACCTTCTTTCCGGAAGATGTCTGACAAACGCTCCAGCCGCGGCCCGGCGTGCCCGGCGGGAAATTGGCCGGTCGCAGAATACATTTCTCGTCAGCCAAGCAATCTTTTACCTCATGCCGGTCCCAGACATGATCACCCATCGTCAAGACATCACAGCCCGCTTCAAACAATTGCTTAGCAATCCGCGGCGTGATCCCCGAACCGCCGGCAGCATTCTCGGCATTCACAACCGCCAGATCGAGGTCAAATTCCTTCTTCAGGTCCGGCAGCAGCTTTTTCAGGACTTCGCGCCCCGGTTCTCCGACGATATCTCCAACACAAAGAATATTCATAAAATGAATTCTGTTTAGTCACAATGTCACACGTCACAGGTCACACGCAACAACTCTTCAGCGTGTGTCGTGTGACGTGTGGCATGTGTCCTTACTTCGCATACTCCACCGCGCGGGTTTCACGCACGACGATCACCTTGATCTGGCCGGGGTATTCCAGTTCTTGTTCGATGCGTCCGCGGATCTCCCGCGCCAGAACGATCGCTTCATCGTCATTGATCTTTTCCGGGCTGACCATGATGCGCATTTCCCGTCCGGCCTGTAAGGCATAGGCCTTTTCCACCCCTTTGAATTCGTTGGCAATCTTTTCCAGGCTTTCCAAGCGCTTCACGTAGGTTTCCAGCGTCTCCGCCCGGGCACCGGGACGGGCGGCGCTGATCGCATCCGCGGCACATAAAAGCGTACCGTAAAGGGTGGTGGACTCAACCTCATCATGGTGGGCAGCAATCGCATTAACGACTTCTTCGGATTCACCGTATTTCTTAGCCAGATTGGCGCCGACAACCGCGTGTGTGCCTTCTTCAACATCCTGGCCAACGACCTTACCAATATCATGCAGCAGACCAGCGCGCATCGCCAGCTTGACGTCCAATCCAAGCTGAGAGGCCATGATGCCGATCAGCCGTGCTACTTCCTTAGTGTGAATCAGCCCATTCTGACCGAAGCTCGTACGGAATTTAAGTTTCCCGACCAGTTTCAAAAGTTCCGGATGCATGCCGTGGATCCCCAGATCAAAGGCAGCCTTATCGCCCTCGTCCTTGATTTGCTTGTCGATCTCCTTCTTGGCCTTTTCCACGACCTCCTCGATCCGGCCGGGATGGATCCGCCCGTCGGCGATCAGATTCTCCAGGGCAATGCGGGCGATCTCGCGACGGAACATGTCAAAGCCCGAGATCGTCACCGCCTCCGGCGTATCGTCGATAATAATGTCCACGCCGGTCGCCATCTCAAGCGCGCGGATGTTGCGGCCTTCCCGGCCGATAATGCGACCTTTCATCTCGTCGCTCGGTAAGGCAACCACGCTCAAAGTGGTTTCGGCGGTATGCTCGGAGGCGCAACGCTGAATAGCAGTGCTGATAAGCTGCCGGCTGATCTTGTCGGACTTATCCCGAATCTCCTCCTCGATGACCCGAATTCGGCTTGCCTTTTCATGCGTCAGTTCTTCATCCATGCGTGCTAAAAGCACGGCCTTCGCTTCTTCCTGGGTCATGGAAGAAATCGCCTGAAGTCTCTTTTTTTCGTCCACAATAAGAACGTTCAGCTCTTCGTCGCGCTTTTTCAGGGCCTCTTCCCCTTGCCGTAATTCCGTTAAACGCGAATTAATATCCTTTTCCTTTTTCTCCAGAAGATCAACCCGTTTGTCCAGGTTTTCTTCTTTCTGGAGAATCCTCTTCTCGGCCGCTGCGATTTCTTCCCGGCGTTCTTTGGTCTCTTTCTCAAAATCCTGCCTCAATTTCAGCAGAAGATCTTTGGCGGCCAGCTCAGATTCTTTTTTACGGTTTTCGACATCCCGGGAAGCCAGCTCATGCAGTTCTTTGGCCTTCTGTTCAGCGGCCTGCAGTCTTTTCCCGGCAAAAAAGGTCCGGATCAGATATCCAGTAAAAAAAACAACGCAAAACGCAAGAAATAAACCCGCACTTTTTAAGGTGACTTCGTCTAGACCAAACATAGGACCTCACTCCCCTCTATAATAACGAACAAGGCGCGCACACGCTTGTTCTGTCTAAGATTAGGACTTCAATCAGGTTGAAAAAACGATCTTACTGGTCAGTGATAATGCGGGAAACAGGGACGTCGTGTTCGTGGCGGGGAAGAACATCCAAAAGCTGGAAACCAAAGGCCAGGCCAATAGAGAGGGTGCCCTTCGGGAGAGAGGCCAGAAAACGGTCATAATAACCGGCGCCGCGGCCAAGCCGATGATTGTCTCTGTCAAAAGCCACGCCCGGGACAATAGCCAAATCAAGGGCGTCCAGAGTCAGGGTTTTGGCGCGGTCCAGCCGAGGTTGCTTAATGCCGTAAGGGCCCGTTTCCAAATCATCTCCCAGATTGTCGACCAAACAAGGAACGATTCTCTTTTCTTTTAAAGGTATGGCAGGCAAAGCGATTTGTTTTCCGTCTTTCTGTGATTGCTTCATAATTTCAAAAGTATCAACTTCCCCATTAAACGATGAATAAAATAAAACCGTCTTTGAACGCCGAAATCCCGGATCCGCAAAAAGCTTATCCTTGATCAGTCCGCTTTTTCTAATCCGGTCTTCCTCCTTCTGATTTTTTAATAAGTTTAATATTCTCTGTCTGATTACTGATTTATCCTGGTTAAACACGGTCCATTTCTTCCTGCTAAAACTGGCTTATATTATCACTTTTTTAAAATTGTGACAAACATATTTTAGGGCTTTTCCGAACGTTGGGTCTTCTCAACGGTAAAAAATTTTATTTTATTGGCTGCGTTCTTTCCCGCGGTTATCCGATCGTTTGGTTTTAGCCAAAAAATCTTTAATGATTTTCTCATACCCGCTGTCAACCGGGAAATAATACTGGACCGGGTCAGGCATGTAAACCTGTTCGACATAATGGGTTTGGAAATGATGCGCGTATTTGTACCCTTGGCCGTGGCCCAACTTTTTGGCCCCAGGATAAGACGCATCTTTAAGATGCCGGGGAACATCACGGACCGCCTGAGAAGTAATATCCTGAGTTGCCTTTTCCAGCCCCATATACGCGGCATTGGACTTCGGAGCACAAGCCACATATACCGCGGATTGGGCCAATGGGATCCTGGCTTCGGGCAGGCCGATAAATTCCGAGACCTGCAAGGCGGCGTTGGCAACCACCAAGGCCTGCGGATCGGCATTGCCGACATCTTCCGCAGCGCAGATGCATATCCGCCGGGCGATAAAACGGGGATCCTCACCGGCATAAATCATCTTGGCCAGCCAATAAAGGGTCGCATCCGGATCCGAACCCCGCATCGATTTAATAAACGCCGATGCCGTGTCGTAATGCGCATCGCCGTCGCGGTCATATTGAACCTGTTTCTTTTGAATGGATTCCTGGGCAATACTCAAGGTGAAAGGCTGCTGTCCGTTCGGCCCCCGGGGGCTGGTCAGGCACCCGATCTCAAGCGCATTAAGCGCCCGCCGGGCATCACCGCTGCAATTCTGGGCAAGAAATTCCAACGCCGCCTCTTCGGCCCGGATATTCATTGTCCCCAAACCGCGCTCCTTGTCCTGCAACGCCCGTTGCAGGAGAACAAGAATATTCTCAACCGATAAAGGAAATAATTCAAAGACCAGGGATCGGGATAAAAGCGGACTGATCAAAGAAAAAAAGGGATTGAACACCGTTGCGCCGATCAAGACCAAATAGCCCTGTTCAAGGTCCGGCATCAGCACGTCCTGCTGCGCCTTGTTAAAGCGGTGAATCTCGTCGATAAAAAGGATGGTTTTGCGGCCGGTGGCCAGCATGCGGTTCTGCGCAGCGGCGATCACGGAACGCAGATCTTCGGTATTGGCGGAAACCGCATTGATCCGCTCGAAGACCGATTGGGTCGTACGGCTGATACAATGCGCCAGGGTCGTTTTTCCCGTCCCGGGCGGACCGTAAAGAATCAGGGAGCTGATCCGGTCGGCCTCAATCGCCCGGGTCAGCAACTTCCCGGGGCCCAAGATATGTCTTTGGCCGACGTACTCCTCCATGGCCCTGGGCCGCATCCGCATGCTCAAAGGAGCATTTTCGAGAAAAATGTCTTCCTGCTTGTCAAAAAAGAAATCCGAATGGGCTGGGCGGGGGGTTCTTTTTGCCTTCATGGCCTTTACGGGCTGGTTGAAAAAATCCCCGCAATGCCGTCGGGCTTCACTATAAAGAGAACCTTATAGCAACGTGGGTGCTTCTCCAGGCTTCCTCAAAAACCCGGAAGAGCAGCTCCCTTTATCGACGTGTTGGTTCATTATAAATGGCCGCTAACGAACATCGCAGGGATATCATTATTGTAGCACTTTTTCTGGAATTAGCAACAAGATGCGGACAGAAAATTTTTGGTTTGCACCGAAGAATTTTTCAGCGAGATCAACGCACAATCGCGCCGACCCGCCGGACCAGGGCGTCCAAAACAGCCTGATGGACTTGCTTCACTTCGTCTTCGGTCAAGGTGCGTTGCGAGGAGCGGTAAACTAAAGAAAAGACCAGCCCGCGCTGTCCAGGAGGGATCTTTTCTCCCAGATATTGTTCGACAAACTTGACTTCCTGCAGCAGCTCACCGCCCATTTCCACAGCGATATCCAGTGCCTTTTGGTAAGGAATACTTTTTTTAACCGCCAGGCTCACATCCCGCACGATCGCGGGATATTCCGAATAAGGCCGGTATGTCTGACTGCGTGGCTGACATGGCCGCAAATCGTCGAGCGCGATCTCAGCATAATAAATATTCTGCGGACGGATATCCCAGGCCTGAAGGATCCCCGGATGAA
>Ga0272442_10005309_pt1 | contig 17288 bp, 19 predicted proteins | sample SSMForm2O_FD_200262 | JGI IMG/M metagenome (GOLD analysis project Ga0272442, IMG submission 200262) | Marine sediment archaeal communities from Little Sippewissett salt marsh, Falmouth, MA, United States - SSM-Form-2O | ecosystem: Environmental > Aquatic > Marine > Wetlands > Sediment ... | reverse complement strand
TGGCAATTGCGCGAACCTGAACGGGCTATCCTGAAATCCAATGATATCGAGATTTACAGCGGTAGTCTCCCAAGTATCCTTCCGAAACAAAGTATCACCCTATTTGTCATTAATAAGGGCGATTCTACTCATGAACTCAACCCACAATAGCCACTTTACCCCGTGAGATAGAAAAAGACATCATCTCACGGGGTAAAATACGCAAATTTTAGCCCACAGTATCACTGTGGATTTAAAAGTCATGGATATTTATCATATATGACGCTTTTAATCCGCCTTCAATTGAATTCCTTTGCCGGTATAGGTTGCAGTTTCAGTCCACCAAATCAGAGGAATACCGCTAACTTCATAGTCCATACTCTTATAGAATACGGCATCGGCATCCGGAGCGGATTCCAGTGCTTTGTAGTAAGCCCGCTGTTCTGTTAAATTCATCCAAATACCTTTATGGCACAGAGAAGAATATTTTTCCTTGAAAAAAGGGATTCCTAAAACTCTCAGGTTGTCGCCATCGATAACTTGTACAGCTCCAAGGCAAATACTTTCAGTGGTGGAACTGCCTTGCACCCGGTCAAGAACAACAATATCATCACGTGAGATATCTGTCTCAATACCAAAATTACCGAATCCCATGTGAGGAACCATTTTTTGAGAACCACAGCCTCCGGCCAAAATCAAAGTACTACAGATACAAAGAAATAGTTGTTTTCCATTCATCATTTTACCCTTTCAAAAAAATTAGTTCCATTTCGCCTGTTAAAACGGCACTCTTGAATCCAAACCTTTCCTAAGAAATATGCGGGTTAAAGAAAATAATTATATAGTTATTACCGGATTTGTCTATTGTGGGAACTACGTATTTTTTACCCTACAAGATAAGTAGGAATTGCTATCTCATTGGGAAAAATCGGGATTTTTCGTTGTATTAAGGGGGTTTTTGGGTAAAATGCGCTATGAACTCTATGAAGAGTTCATAGCAAGAATATCTAATAATAAATTTTGAATAACAAAGTAAATATGGAGGTAACCAAGTTAAACATCATACGTAAATTCCATATTTAGCCTCAAGGCCAGCCTTGAGGGGGGGCCGGGATGGTCATGGGGGATTCGACAAACATAGAGAATTCTCTACAAATCGAAAAAAAAAATTGAAAACGAACCCAATGTTAATTTAGGCAATTTAGTATAAGTTCTTTGAAATAAGAAGATTACGAGAAAAATGGTGGTTTTCGAGGTTTTAGGTATAAGAAAAACGAACCCAATTTTTAAGTCCCAAACACTGCCTGGGGTTGACCAAACAAAAAATGGAACGTTTATAGATGCCGGTAAGACTTATATTATAGAAATATGAAAAAGAGCCGGGACCAGATATATAACGAATTGCTTGTCATCAAATCCCAGCAGGGAGACAGGGAGGCATTCAACGAGCTTGTCGGCAGATGGCAAAAGCGGCTATGGAATTATGCGTATCGTATTACCGGCTCGGAGTCGGCGGCATGGGATATCGTCCAGGAAAGCTGGCACGGGATTATTAAAGGTATCAGGAAATTAAACGATGCCGCCCTGTTCAGTAGCTGGGCATTTAGAATCGTCAATAACAAATGCTCGGACTTCCTGCGAAGACAACACCGACAACATAAACTCGACGACGAGCTTGTGAAAAATATCCGGGATGAATCAGATAAGTCAAACATCGACAATAAATCCGAACTGCTGCTTGATGCCGTCCGGAAGCTGGCGCCAGAACGCCGGGCGCTGGTGACATTAAGATACCGGGAAGGATTCGATATCGAACAGATAGCACAAATACTCGGAGTCCCGGAAGGAACGGTCAAATCGAGACTGCATCGAACAATGAACCAATTGAAAGAAATAGTCGAGCGTAAACAAAATGAATAACCTGGAACAAGAACTGAAAAAAGTATTGGCAAACAACGGCGGTTTCGACGTTAACAGGAGCGAGACGCTGAGAAAGGAGATAGTCCAAATGTGGTTTGACAAAAATATGCGAAAAACGAAAATAATCTTCTGGATATTTTATCTTTGCAGTATCGGCATGATGATCGGAGGTTACATCGGATTGCGAAATGCCACGAACACTGTCGGAATGCTCTCGTGGGTGCTCTTTTTCATGATCGGTTTCAACTCCACGATTTTAATGAAACTCTGGTACTGGGTCATCGACACAAAATTGAGCGTCCTCAAAGAAATGAAACAATTGCAGCTCCAGATCGCCGAACAAAACTCCAGGGAGCAGCCTGCGGGAAATTAGCCGGTCAGCAGATCGAATTCCTCGACGCTCAGCGACTGTCTTAATTTCTGCAGGGCACCGAGCTCGATCTGGCGGATTCTTTCCTTGCTCAGGCCCAGCTCCCTTCCGATTTGTAGCAGTGTCTTTGTCTTCTTTTTGACCGGCGAGCCGATAAGGCCGTAACGATTCATAATTATGTACTGTTCACGTTCGGTAAGATTGTCTTTAATCATGCGGGTAAGACTCTTATGTGCCCGGTCGATGGCGGCAAAATCCGCCGCATCCTTGGTTCGCAAATCACGCTGGAAATTCGCGAGCGACGCCGCCGTCGTTCTGTCAAGCCGGGAGGCAATGGCGGGAATCTTGCGGGCGTAATCCTTGGCAATCGTCCAGGAGGCGAAAGTCGAAAATCGAAAGCCCCGGGCATAGTCGAATTTCTCGACCGCCCGCATCAGCGAGACGTTACCCTCGCTGATCAAATCCAGCAGGCTCGCCCCTGCGGATGCATGTTTGCGGGCGATACCGACGACGAGTCCGAGATTCGCTTCAATAATTCTTTTTTGGATGGTTTCGGCCTCGGCCAGGTATTGTTCAATCCGGCGAATTTTCAGACCGGAAGCCCGGGATGGTTTTATGCCGGCACGTTCTTTACAAACTAAATATTTCAAATAATTGTACCGGCGAAAAAGCTCGGCCTCGCTTTCCCTGTTGAGCACGGGGACGTTCTTCAATGTCTGTAAATATTCCGGAAGCGAACCATCGGCCAGTTTCAAAGGTTCGACTTTCTTGGGAGCGGGCGGCAGCATTTCATCGGTGGACCTCGACAGAATCCTGCTTGAAGCACTTTCGCCGAGGAACTCGTCGCTGGCAATGAACTCAATTTTTTTAGCCAGAAGAATTTTAGCCCGCCTGCCGTTTATAATCCGGTATATCGAGCTTCTATTTCTGCCGAAACGCCCCATTAATTCGGTGACGTCACAACCCTGTCTATAGAGTTTATAAATCTCGGCGGCTTTAGCCGGCTCGATGACACCGGCGGATTTTTTGAGAACGGCCTTATCGGGATTGGCCCTGTCATGTTCCAGAAGCGTATATCTGATGGTCTCGTTACACTTGCCTGTTTCGGCGCTTATCTTTTTGATAATCCGGTAATCGGACATATCCGTAGAAGCTCTGAGTTTGGCGGCCTTTTTCACTATTTTGTTTTTTTGTTTGTCCGTCAGCCGTTCGAAACGTCTGGCCTTACCGGTCAATTCCGGATTTGCTCCGAGGAAATGATCCACCGACGACTGCAGGAACCCCAGGCGCTTCGTGCTTTTGCCGAAAATGAATTTCTCGGCAATCAGACCTCGCTTTCGCCAGCGGTAAATCGTCTTCGGCGAGACCTTCATCTTTTCCGCAAGCTCTTCAAGGGTGTAAACTTTTTCCGTTTGCTCGGTGACGGGCTGTGCGAGCTGGCCGCTGAGCTTGGATACAAAAATTCGCAAATCCTCCAGCAGGTCTGCTCCCTTTATAAGCTCGCTTCCGACGGCACTTTTGAGATGGAAACCCGTGATGCGAAAGCACACAAACTCGAACGGATATTCCTTGTCCTTTTCGATAATATCAAAGAGTTTCTCCGCGGCATCGAGCTGTTTCCGCCGTTTCTTTTGCGGCGTGTATCGAAGCTGAGACAACAACTGGGCCAAACCTGGACTACCGATCTTTCGCATAACCGGGTTCCATTTTACAAAAACCGGCGCAAAAAAACAGCCGTTAATACGGCTGATTTTTCACTTTTGGAATTTATACAAACAACCAATCGCCGCCGGGCGAATCAACCTCGGCAAAAATCCCCTGTCTCTAACACTGCGTGTTTACGCCACGAGGCCTTTTGCCATATCGACGGCAGAGGCGGCGTCGGCTGCATAGCCGTCGGCCCCGATCTTATCGGCGTAATCCTGTGTCACGGGAGCTCCGCCCACAATAATCTTGGTCGAAAGGCCGGCATCTTTAAGAGCCGCTACTGTCTTTTCCATACCCGGCATCGTTGTCGTCAAAAGCGCGCTCATGCCGATCAACTGGATACCTTTGGCCTTGGCCTGCTCGACAAATTTCTCCGGCCCGACATCCACACCGAGATCAACGACGTCAAAACCCGCCCCCTTGAGCATCATCGATACCAGATTTTTACCTATATCGTGCAAATCTCCCTGAACGGTACCAATCGCCAATTTCCCAATCGGCTCGACACCGGCTTTTACAAGCTCAGGCTCAAGCACTTCCATAGCCATCTTCATCGCACGTGCGGCGATAAGAACCTCGGGTATATAAACTTCGTTCTTCTTGAACCGGGCGCCGACAACATCCATTCCGGCAATAAGCCCGTCATCGAGAACCGTCTTGGCAGCCGTACCCTCTGCCAGTGCCTGTTTGGTTATTTCCACCGACTTATTCTGGTCCCCCTTGATAATCGCATCAGACAATGCTTCCAAATCTGCCATTGACATTCACCTCATAAAATTAGGCGTCATAATCACATTTAATTTGATACACACAAAGACGGCATTAAATATTATTTCACGGCACATTACAAGCATTAAATCAAACTTTTTCACTGCAAAAATCGCTTTACAGCAAATTCAGACAAAGGAGCCAACATCGAAAATACCGGCTTATATCGTTTGAAAAAAAATCCATATCCCGATATAATCGCTCCATTGTCCGTTGTGTGACTGCCCGCCTTACACAGGCAACGCCAGTCACAGGGTTATAATAGAGTTAGTTTTCAAGTTTGTGGCCTCGACAAAGATTAATCTGTTATATAACACTTAATATGAGACATCAAATATGAGCAACTACATAGTCCTGGTAAAACAGGTCCCTGATGTATCGCAAATAACCGACAATGCGTTCGATCCCGAAACCGGCACACTCATACGCACACGATTGGCCAGTGTAATCAACGAGCTGGATGCACAGGCACTTGCCTTCGCGCACTACATGAAAAAAATCAGCTCGGACGGACATGGCCAAATCATTGCCCTGACGATGGGCCCGCCCATGGCCGAGGAGGTCCTTCGATACAGCCTCGGCAGATGCGTTGACAAAGCGATTCTGCTGACCGACCGAGCGCTCGGCGGAGCGGATACCGTCGCGACGGCAAATCCGCTGGCATTTGCAGTAAGAAAAATCATCAGGGAGATTTTCAACAACGATAACGATTACTATGTTGTTTCCGGCATGCAATCCGTGGACGGTGACACCGCCCAGGTGCCGCCGCAAATTGCAGAAGAGCTTTCACTGTCCTGTATCGCCTATGTCACCGACGCCGAATATAAGAACAATCGCTTCGAATTCACACGAATTATCAGCGGAGGCAGTCAGATTGTCGCCGCAAAAAAACTACCAGCCGTAATTACCGTTGCAAAATACGAATATCCCCTTTATGCAACATTTTCAAAAACACGATGGGCAAACCGGGCCGAAATTATCACATGGACCAGCGAAGATATAAACGCCACCAATTTCGGAGTCAAAGGCTCCAAGACGGCTGTTATCAGGGTTTTCCCGCCGGGAAAAAGCACAAGAAAATGTCGGCAGCTCAACGATGCAAAATCACTGGCAAAAGCGCTCGTCGAGAGTTTCAAAAGCGGCAACGGTGAAACTGACACCGCCGGTGCAGCTCAGTCAAATCGTTACGTCCTGCCGATTAAAAGAAAAAGTCTGCTTGAGAGAAATTTCGAAGGAACCAAAAAAGAACAGGATGACTATGCAATTCTCAGTGAAAAACTCAGCGAGCTTGGAATAAAAGAAACACATCAAATCGATGAAGAAGCCCGGCAAAAGATTCTTGAGGCCGCAGACGAGCATTTCCACGAGAGGGCACTGGATGATATGATAAACGGTCTGGGATTGACCGAACCAACCTTCAGGGGCGAAGTCTGGGTCGTTGCCGAGCACAGCAAAGGCGTCGTACACCCGGCCACGTTCGAGCTTATCGGCAAAGCTCGCGAACTTGCGGATTCACTCGAAACCAAAGTTGGTGTATGTTTAGCCGGTCACCAAATCGAATCCATGGCAGAGGAATTAATCGCCGCCGGAGCGGACAACATCTACATAATCGACGATAAACTCTTAAGCGAATTCGATCCGACGGCGTATCGTAAAACTGTTGCAGATGCGATAAGGACACACTGGCCGCAGATTGTCCTCTACGCCGCAACTCCGCAGGGAAGAATGCTCGCACCGATGGTTTCTTACAGTCTCGAATGCGGCCTGACCGCCGACTGCACCGGACTGGATATCCGCGACAGCTCGCGAAAAGGCGATATCGCCCTGCTGTTACAGACAAGACCGGCTCTCGGCGGAAATGTTATGGCCACTATCAGAACGAAAAATTCGATATCCCAAATGGCAACAGCCCGGCCCGGTGTAATGAAGAAAACACAGCCGGACAAATCAAGAAAAGGTAAAATCATCAAACATAAAGTCGATCTTTCAGAAGACGATATTTCTCTGGAAATCATAAGAACAGAGTTAGGCACCGGTGACGTTAACTTCGGCGCCGAGGTAATTGTCAGCGGCGGCAAAGGCATGCAAAACCGCGACAACTATGACCGACTCCTGGGTTTGCTTTGTGACGGTCTGACTAACAAACTGAATATACAGGTCGAAAAAGGAGCATCCAGAGCCGCAGTGGAGCAGGGCTTCGTCGAACGGGTGCACCAGGTCGGACAAACAGGCACTTCCGTCGGGCCGAAGCTTTATATCGCTTTGGGAATATCCGGCGCCATCCAGCACATGATAGGAGTCGCCAACACCGAGACTATTGTCGCCGTAAACAGTGACCCGAACGCGCCGATATTCAAGCACTGCGATTACTATATCGTGGGAACCGCCGAAGAAACAATACCCCAATTAATTCAGGCGCTGGAGCAAGTGTAAAACGAAATTCGAACAAAAAGGTTTTAGAGGTGAAATAAAAAGTGCCAAATAACAAAGACTACAATACAGTGACGGTATTAGTCATCGGCGCGGGGCCGGCGGGTCTGACAACAGCAATACAGCTCAAAAGCCTGAAACCGGATATCGATGTCTGCGTGGTGGAAAAATCCGCCGACCTGGGCAACCACAATCTCTCCGGGGCCGTTCTGGAGCCCGAGCCGCTGCATACCCTGCTTGATATAGCTGCACCCGGATGGCGGGACACCGATGTCGCCAAAGAAGTGCTGGCAAATAAAATAGATAAAGACGATATTTTATTCCTGTTAGGCAAAAAATTGTCTTTCAATATCTTTTTCGCACTAAAGCTGGCCAAAATCTTCAAACTCGGATTCGGCCAAATGATACACAAGGGTGACTATTCCGTATCGGTAAGCAAACTTACAAAATGGATGGGACAAATCGCAAAAAACGTCGGCGCCGAAGTTCTTACCGGCTTTGCGGCTCATAATATTGTTCTCGACGAATCCTCCGGCAAAGCCATAGGTGTAAAACTCGTCGACCAGGGGCTGGATAAAGAAGGCAACCGGCAGCCGAATTTCACCGAGGGTGAAATAATCAGAGCGGACTTTATTGTGCTTGCCGAAGGATGCGACGGACTCGTGACGGAAAAATTCGTCACCGAGGCAAATCTCGAAAGACAAAGTCCCCAACTTTACTCTGTAGGCGTCAAAGAGCTTATAAAGGTCAGTCCCGAACAATATAAGAAGTTCACATCGTCCCGGGTAGTTCATGCGATGGGATATCCCATCTGGACCCCTTTCGTCGGTCCGGGAATGTTCGGCGGCGGGATCGTTTATGCCGGTGTCAAGGACCATCTGTCAGTCGGGATGATTGTCGGGGCCGACTGGAAATACTGCGATTTCAATCCGCAGGATGCGCTGACCAATTTCAAGAACCATCGGTTCGTCAGGCAGTTCATCGAAGGTGGCACGGTCGTGGAAGCCGGAGCAAAGATGATTCCCGAAGGCGGTTATTATGCCATCCCGAGAGAGCCTGAAACAGGTAATATCGGCAAGGCGAACGTCATGATACTGGGCGACAGTGCCGGTTTCGTCAATATGCTCAAAATCAAGGGGCTTCACAACGCCATCAATTCCGGCATCCAGGCGGCGAAAGCAATCGTACAGACATTCGACAATCCCGAATCGGCGGCTTCGGTATATACGGAGCTGATTGAAAAATCCGAGATTGACAGAGAAATGAAGTCCGCAAGAAACTTCCGGCAGACTGTTGCAAAATTCGGGCCTCTTCAGGGTATGCCGCTTTCAATCCTTGGCGGACTTTTGCCGAGGTTCGAGATCGAAAAAGATTACCAGGCGACGACTACCGCCCGCTACCGTCTCAAGCCCGGCAAGAATTTCGATAAAGACACATTCACCGCAGTGGCGGCGACGGAGCATCGGGAAGAACAGCCATCACATCTTACGATTCTGGATGCGGAGATTTGCAGGACCAAATGCACGCCATTTTACAACAGCCCCTGCATCACGTTTTGCCCCGCCGGTGTATATGAGACTATTCACGATGATGTAAAGCCGGCCAATCCGTCCAACTGCCTGCACTGCAAAACCTGCCAGAGAAAATGCCCGTTCGATAATATCAGATGGACTGTTCCGGAAGGCGGCGGCGGACCACGCTATCAAAGAATGTGACAAATATTCACCCTATTGGGTATTTTCAACGGCAATTGAATTGAAATTTTCTTTGGCAAAATCGGCGGAATTACGAGAAATGAAAAAGTTGGCTCGATTACGAAGCAAAACTCGTATTAATTGTTGATAACGTTTCGCTGGGCTCTGCGCATCCGCCTGCGATTCTTCTCGGATGGCTTTTCATAGTACGCCACGCGCTTCATATCTCTAATCAGACCCTCTTTCTCACAAAGCTTCTTAAAGCGCCTTATCATTTGCTGTACTGATTCACCTGCCCGCGATTTAACTTTCAACATAAAAAAAGAATCCTTATTTTGCTCCTGATATATTGAGCTACCTAAAACCCTAACCTATATTTTAATTCGTCAAAAAACGCTAAGTTTATCAGTTTAAAGGAGAATTTATGCTTTTTCAAGATAAAAATTGTTCCCCCGTGCTTTTTACACTAAAATTGCACTTAATTTTAAAAAAACCGATATCGGACCTAAAAAACGCCGTTTTTCAGATTTTTTTGAATAATATGGCCACATATGTTAAAATGGTGAAGCGAATTTGGAGATAATTATTTGGAAAAGTTTCGCCAGACGCTGAAAGTAAAAAAAGAGCGGGCGGTTTTAGTAGCCGCCGTATTGCATAATCCCGACGGGGCAGACGGATTATCCGAGCTCACGGCCCTGGCTGAAAGTGCCGGGGCGGTCGTAGTTGACAGGTTTCAGCAGAAAATACGCAAAATAAATCCCTCAACCTATATCGGCAAGGGCAAGGCAACACAGCTCAGAACGCGTGTCAAACGATTCAACGCTGATGTTGTTATCTTTGATAACGATCTTTCGCCCGGTCAAATTCGTGAGCTTGAGAAAATTGTCGAGGCAAAAGTCCTCGACAGGAGCGAATTGATTCTGGATATCTTCGCCACAAGGGCCAAAACCAAGCAGGCCAAACTTCAAGTCGAACTGGCCCAGCTCGAATATACATATCCACGATTAACCCGGATGTGGTCGCACTTAGACACAGTGGCCGGAGCAGGCGGCGGGACAACCGCAGGTGCGGTCGGCGGAATAGGAACCAGAGGCCCGGGCGAACAGCAGCTCGAAATCGACCGCCGGTTGGTCAGCAAGCGAATCACGGAATTAAAACGAGAGCTTGCAAAAATAGATCACCGCAGAATTCGTGAGATTGAAGCACGGCACGGATTATTCAAAATTTGCCTGGTCGGATATGCCAACGTGGGCAAAAGCACCCTTCTGAACAAGCTCACCGACGCGAATGTTTTCGTCGAAGACAGACTCTTCGCAACTTTGGATACCCGAACAAGAAGGTGGACACCGGCAAAAGCAGTAGAAGTACTGTTAAGCGATACGGTCGGTTTTGTCAAAAACCTGCCGCATCAATTAGTCGCTTCTTTCAAGGCGACACTCGAAGAAGCCGTCAATGCCGACCTGCTGCTACACATCGTGGACGTATCAAATTCGGACGCGCTGAACCAAATGGAATCGGTCAAGAAAGTATTGGCGGAAATCAGCTGCGAGGAGAAACCAACTTTGGAGGTGTTTAACAAAGTTGACATCGTCAAAAACATCGGCGATTTCGAAATACTGCAAACCCTGTATCCCGATGCCGTTAGTATATCCGCAAGAACAGGTTTCGGCCTGGATGATTTGAATCGTGCCGTCACAGCGAAATACAAAGGCGATGAGCTTCTGATTCGAGTTCAAGGCCCTCAGTCAAACGGCAAAATTCAAAGCTTCCTACGTGCATACGGCCTAATCCTGAACGAGCAATACAAGGATACTTCCGTTTTTATCGACGCCAGGCTCGGACAGAACCAGCTTGCGGAACTGAAACGCCTACAGCCCGAAAACATCGAAATCATAAAAGAATGACTACCCCGATATCTTACCTTCTTCCATCCGGGAATCTTTCGGATTTTTCGCCTCAATGAACTTTATGATATTATAAACGATTGAATTGTACGGCACGGGGATTTCAAATTTACCGGCCAATTTAATAACGGCTCCATTTAAAGCATCGATTTCGGTCGGTTTTTTTGCGGCAATATCCTGTAACGTCGATGATTTGTGTCCGGCGGTGTCAGGCACAAGTTTGCCGTAAAAGATATCGAGAAAATCCGCAGCAGTTTCCCAATGCGTTCGAAAGCCGGCCCCTGTCATCACCTCGAATACTTCGGCCACAATCCCATCCATTATGGACCGCGTATATTGCCGCTCCGCCAGCCTGCCGTAAGGAACATCGAGAATCGCACCGAGAGGATTGAGTGCACAATTATACAGCATTTTGGCCCAAAGGTCTTTTTCGATATCCGCGGTCGTTTCACAGGTTATGCCTCCGTCGCTTATGGACCTGCTCAATTCTTCGAGATTCGATAAATCCGCACCGAACAAACTGCCGATATGAATCGCGTCGGCATGTACGGTTATTTTCACTTCATTGGGCTTGAATCTGTGGAATCCGGTAATGACACGCGCGCTGTAGATAATTTCCTTGTCGAAAAAAGACGTAAAAATATCCGCATTCGACCACCCGTTCTGGAACAATACGATTTTCGTGCTTTCCCCGAAAAGATTTTTATGCCCGGAAAGGTCTTTCGCGGCATAAAACGAATCAAATGATTTCGTGCACACAAGGATATAATCATAAACACCGGCCGGCGCTTCATCCAAAGATGAAAAACTGCCGAACTCGGAAGGTGCTGCATGGTAGTCTCCGAAAATTCCGGTCCTGGTAAGGCCGTTCTTACGCAAAGAAAGGACCGTATCTTCCCGGGAAATAATATCAATCCGTGCCTCGGATTTCAGTAAACAGCTCGCAAGGGCGAGCCCTACCGCACCGCCACCATATATTAATACTCTCATGTGACCATTATAGTCGCCGGACAGATTTATATCAAACGCCTATTTAACGTAACATAACATATCATATCATAGGAGATGAAATGGCGAGCCATTCCAAACATATCCTTGGCGCCGGCATTCAATCGAAATATAATCCCCAGAAAGTCGCGCTGTACTTTATTAATAATTACTGGTAATCCCGGATTACGAAAGGAATAATCATGACCAGAACGGTACTGCTGAATATTGTCGTTTGCCTGCTGGTAATTATTTCCGGATGCACCATTTTGAAAATGAATCCCCGAATAGCCGAAGATCCCGGCTTGCAGGAAAACACAAAAAAAGGAACACGATACCTCGAAACCGAAACCGGCCGCTGGCTCGTGCACGATATGAACCGGCCTGCGCCACCCGTTGTCAAACCCGGCACCGAAAGCTCGCAGGACCAGCCCGGCAAAGCTCCGTCCGATGCTATTGTTTTATTCGACGGCACGAACCTCTCGGGATGGACTTCCGTAAAAGGCGGACCGGCAAAATGGACCTTACGGGACGGTTACATGGAGGTGGTAAAAGACGCAGGAGACATCAAAACGAAGCAATACTTCGGCTCATGTCAACTGCATATCGAGTTTGCGACTCCAAAGAAAATTACGGGCAAAAGTCAGGACAGAGGCAACAGCGGAGTTTTCCTGATGTCAACCTACGAAGTGCAGGTACTCGATTCATACGAGAATACCACATATCCCGACGGTCAATGTGCCGCACTATACGGCAGAGTCGTACCTATGGTCAATGCCTCTCGGGAGCCGGGCAGGTGGCAGAGTTACGATATAATTTTTCACCGACCCGTCTTTGACGGTGACAAAGTAGTAAAAAAAGCAATCTTCACGGTTTTTCATAACGGCGTTCTTGTCCACGATAATGTAGAACTACAGGGCGGCACCAACTGGATTGACGAACATACGATATCGAATTATTCGCCGCACGAAGATAAATTACCTCTTATGTTGCAGGACCACGACAATCCGGTGAGATTTCGTAATATCTGGATCCGCGAATTCGAAGATTAATTTAAGCTCACAGGAGCAAAGGAGCAAAGTTAAGAGCAAAAGTGAACTAAAGTACTTAAAGTGACTAAAGTGAGCTAAAGTTAAAAATAAAAAAATCGAAGACAACTTTAGGCACTTATAACTTTAGGCATTTTGAACTTTAAGAATTATGTTCAGGAATATCTCTATAATAGGCGACGGCGGAATGGGTACCGTTTTAGGCATCCTGCTCTGTGAGAAAAAAATTCCCGTACGTATATGGGGTTACGACCGCCGACAACTGGCCGGGATTGAAAAAGAAAGACAGAACAGCAAGTTTCTGCCGGGCTATAAACTGCCCGCCGATCTTGTCTTCGAGTCCGACGACGCCCGTATAATGTCGGAGGCCGATTTAATTATCTCCGCTGTGCCGTGTCAGTTCACAAGATCTGTCTGGACCAGATTAAAACAGCATGTCCCTGGAAATGTGCCTATTGTCTCGGTCGCCAAGGGCATCGAAAATAAAACATTATTGCGTCCGACCCAAATCCTGACTGAGATTCTCGAATTAGAACCAAAAGCCGGACTTGTAGTACTAAGCGGCCCGACAATAGCCGACGAGCTGGCCAGGAAACTTCCGGCGACGGCTTGTGCGGCCGCTTTCGACGAAAAACTGGCAAAAAAGGTCCAGAAAACTTTCAGTGTCCCATGGTTTCGAGTCTATACCAATACCGACCTCGTCGGCGTGGAACTGGCCGGTGCCATGAAAAATATTATCGCAATAGCCGCCGGTATTATCGACGGCACAAAAGCCGGAGATAACGCAAAGGCTGCACTGCTGACCAGGGGCCTTGCCGAAATAACCCGCCTGGGAATCGCCTGCGGAGCAAAACCACAGACATTCGCGGGACTGACAGGCTTAGGCGATTTGGTGACAACCTGCATTTCACCGACGGGAAGAAACCGGTCTTTCGGCGAAAGAATCGGTAAAGGTCAAAACACCGAGCAGGCCCAGGGGGCCACCGAATCGGTTGTCGAAGGCGTCGCCACATGCAAATCCGTTGTAGAATTAGCCCGGCAATACAATGTCGATATGCCAATTACCAGGGCCGTATATCAGGTGCTGTTCAATAACAAACCTGTACATAAAGCCATCGAGGAGTTGATGAGCCGAAAGCTCAAAGCAGAGTGATTAGAAAATCTAAATTTTTTCAATTATTTGCAAATTGATGCTTTTGCATTTAGGGCAAGAGGGTTTTTTGAATGGAAAGGTTCCCTCTTTTGTATTTATTATTTCTTGACCGTTAAATCTTCTAACAATTCCGGGAACAAGGAATAAAAAAACATATTTGCAATGCATGCAGTGAAGTTGCAAGCCGGTAAGACAAGAGCCGATTATTGACTCGAAAAAGGTGTTTTCGTAATCAAAATTTTCCATTGATGTTAAAAAGCTATGAATTAAGAAAAATTATGATAGACTATCCCCTATTACATAAGGCGTCTGAAAAACGAAAAAATAGATTATTTTTTTGGATTTTTTTCAAAAAAGTAAAAATTCCGTGATTTCATGAAGCTTACAAAAGAACAACTTGAGAATTACAGAAAGAAGTTCAAGCTTTCACCACGCGAGCTTGAAATATTGAATTTGCTATTCCAGGGCAACAATAAGAATTCTGATATAGCAGATAAGCTAGGCATAACTGAAGGAACCGCAAAGCAGTATTTTCACATGCTTTACATCAAATTAGATCGTCCATCCAAAATCGAAGTTATCCAGCTTTTATGGGAAGATTTCTATTCCCAGAGCATATACAAAAAACGCTATAAAAAAGACTAAATCCTAAGCACTAAATCCGTTAAAAACCCTAAATTCTAATTTCTAAATTCTAAACAAATCCTAATTACCAAAAAACAAATGTTCAAAACCTGCGTATTGATCGTTTTGAGCCTTTGAAAATTAATATTTCGAATTTGTTTCGGATTTAGGATTTAGTGCCTGGTGCTTTCCCTTTATCGTGTTTCGGATTTAATCAGTTTTAAAAAAACCGCACCTCATGATTTAGCAGAAAGCTTTCGGCATTGAAAGGACCAAAGGATGCGTTTTAAATGAGATGCGGCCATGTCAACGGGTAGCCCAAAAACCCAATCGTCCGAAAAAATTTCTTATTTTTTCCAAAAAACGTTAATGTTATTGACTACTAACTTCCGATATATTACTATAAGAATATAACGACAGTCAAATATAAAATCAGTCGGCCGCTGAAAAAAAATTTTGAAAGGTTTTTATATGAAAATGAAGACCTGCGGGGAATGTATGTCCAAAAATTTGGATGTGAAAATCCAAAATATTATTGAAAAAGGCATAATCGAGCGGCTCAGGAAAAGCTACTACGACGATCTTTTAGAGATTTTGCAGCTTTTTTTGACTGAAGAAATCGACAGGGAAAATCTGATTTGTTCGATCGAAAAAATAGTCCCTTTTTTATACGAGCTTCGTCAAAACGGCAGGCTCTCGCAGACAATCGAAAACTCTCAGAAAATAATTATCAACAAGCTTATCGAGGAGCTTCAAAAATGAACCTGGCACGGAATTTGCAAATTCGAAACCGTAACCGTTACCGTAACCGTTACCGTAACCGTAAAAAGAATTTTAAAACTCGAGACGTATTTCGAAATTCGAAATCCGGAATTCGATACGAAGGAGTTTTTCGGTTTTTCGATTTCGGTTTCGATTTTTCCAGGGGGTAATCGCTGATGGACGCATTGACACTTAGAGACTGCATGATAAGAGAGGGCCTTTCAGTGAAAGAAGGCAGTGACGCCGACCGCATTCGCTCGCTTGAAAGAGCTTTGCACATCGCAATTCCGACAAAGGGACATTCGGACCGGATATGCTATCGAAACATATGCAATTGGCTGCGTGAAAAAATAAACGACGGTCTTTTCAACGCCGATGAAGTTTTGCCGCGTGTTATTGATTACGCGCTCGAGGCCAGCGGGCCGTGGTCGAAAAATCCGCCGGCAGTATTTATAAGCATATTGAAAAAGGAGCTCGGGTATCCGAAATGAAAGGGGAAAAAAGGAAAGCACTAAGCACTAAATCCTAAAATCTAAACAAATCCTAATTACCAAAAAACAAATGTTCAAAACCTGCGTATTGATCGTTTTGAGCCTTTGAAAATTAATATTTCGAATTTGTTTAGGATTTAGATATTAGAATTTAGGGTTTCGATGGAATGAAGAAGTTAAAAGTGAGCTGAAGTGACTAAAGTGAGCTAAAGTTATAAAATTTGAACTTTAGACACTTATAGCTTGTATGCTGCCATTATGGAAAAAACAGACGAAAAAAAAACAGAGATTTATCGCGTCACAGTAAAATTCCGCGAGGAAAAGATCCACTACGTGAAAAATTACTACGGCCTGGCAACGAATATAACAAATGCGATTACATTGGCTGTTGTAGCTGCGAAAAAAGAAAGCTGCATAAATTTCAATATCGAAGATGTATCGAGAATCGGCGAAATTTCTTTCAACGAAAATCTTGAAAAAATTCCGGAGAATTAAAATGCAGTCAATTATCTTAACAAACAAAAACGGAGATTCGACAATAGTTGACAGTGACATCGCTGAAAAAATTAAAGATATAAATTTCGATATACTCAAGCATGGATATGTAAGACTGCTTTATAAAAACAGAAAAGTATATTTGCACAGATTTGTTATGAAAGCCGTAAAAGGTCAATACTGCGATCACATAAACGGCCGAAAAAACGACAACCGTCGTTGCAATCTTCGAATCTGCTCTCAATCTGAAAACAATATAAACAAACAAAAAATACGCAAAACAAAGAGTAATTTGAGAAATGTATGTTTTGATAGTCATTATAAAAGACGAAGCTTTAATGTTCAGTTGAAACTAAATAAAAAAATTATTTTTAATTTGTATTATTGTAATAGAATAATTGCCGGCCTGATTGCCGATTTTGTTCGCGAGAGCGAATTCGAGTATTCCGGTTATTCGAATTTTCCCGTCAAAGTCAAAAGAGAAAATCTCCTTGATTTTCTCAAACGCGACAGGGGTAAATTCTTTTGTGTTTATTTTGCTCGTCGCTCGGATGGAAAGATTAGAAAAATGATCTGCAGAACAGGCGTGCCCGGCAAACCGGGGGGGCCGGGCCTCGCCTTCGACCCGAAAAATAAAAATCTTTTATCTGTTTATGATATTGTGAAAAAAAAACATAGATTCATTCCTTTGGAGAATGTGCTGTGTCTTTCTATAAAAAAACAAAGAGTCGCGGTTTTGAATTGAGGTATGCGTATCCGGCTCGATTCGGCGATATTGTTTGTCCTTTTTGCTTTTGCACGGTTATTACGCCTGATTACTGTTATTTAATTCCGGGCACAGGAAGATGCCAGCTTTGCAGAAAATCTTTTAAGATATCCAGGGAAACAGCAAAGATCTGCAACGATTTACAGAATCAAAATTTGAAAAGAAAAATGGGGGTTTAAAAAAATGACA
>Ga0272442_10005307_pt1 | contig 17292 bp, 11 predicted proteins | sample SSMForm2O_FD_200262 | JGI IMG/M metagenome (GOLD analysis project Ga0272442, IMG submission 200262) | Marine sediment archaeal communities from Little Sippewissett salt marsh, Falmouth, MA, United States - SSM-Form-2O | ecosystem: Environmental > Aquatic > Marine > Wetlands > Sediment ... | reverse complement strand
GATTCAGCGCGTGTCTTTTGCCGTCTGCTGCGTGTTGCTTCTCGCGCTGGGAATGCCGGCGGTCCGTGCTGCCGACGAAGTGGGCACTGCACAGGAAACGGATATCGTTTCGCTCTCCTTTGGCAAGGTTCGCCTGGCAAGCGCGATCTACTTCTTCTCCCACATGTCCGCCTTCAACATTGTCTATGATCCCGAGATCATCCCGAACGTTCGAATCAGCGTCAACGTGACGGACAAACCGTGGAAGGCTCTGATCGATGACGTTCTGGCGGAACACGACCTGGTGCTGGCGAAGCAGGGATCGGACGGCTACCAGGTGATTCCGGCAGCGTCGTCGGAAACCGGCGGCGAGCCCCCTGTCGACTGGGAGGGTGCCAAGCGCGAACACATCCGGCTTCGCCAGATCATTTCCCAGGGCGATCGACACTCGGCGATCCTCGACAACTTCGGACTCGTCGAATCCGGCAGCACGATATCGGCGGCGTTCGGCCCCCACATCTACACTTGGCGCGTAAAGGTGAGCGCCGACTCCATAGCGTTGCGCCGTCATATCGTCGAGCTGTGTGAGCCGGTGCCCCGCAGGGGCGAGGAAATTGCCGCGAAGGCAAACGCTGCTGTCCCGAACGGGAAAGCAGGTGGTGATGTCGGCGCGCCGCCGGCGACGCAATAGGCACTACAGACGAGTCGTCCTTGATGCGCCGACCTTATTGCCCTTGTAGGTGTAGGTCACCGTGACCGTGTGCCAGCCTTTCTCCGCCACCTCACCGAGGTAGCCGCTCCGGCCGCCTCATGAAGGACACAGCTTGTGCGTCGTGATGTCCTTGTCAAAGACCGTCTTGCCGTCGGCGTTCTTCAGCACCACGTTGCACAGGCTCTTCGATCTATCCACCGGCAGCCGGTTATTCTGGGCGTTGCCGGCCGACACCACAATGGCGAGCCGGAAGCGGCGTTTCCCGCCGCCGGCGCCTTTGCTCTCGAACCGGCTGCACTGGATGATGACCCCTTCCCTCTTGTTTGGACTGAACCACCGATCGGGAAGGTCCGTGGCGTATTCCGAGCTGGGCTTGGGGCTGAACGGGAGGAAGCGCCACATGTCGTTTGCCCACGCCACGCAGCAGAGAACCGCGATCGCGGCCGTGATCTTCAGGATGCGCTGGGTCTTCGGGTTGGCGCCCGGTGCCGCGGCGGCGGACTCGCCAATGCCAAGCGGCGCAAGTCGCTCGGTAAGGATGTTCGCCGAGGGACCACTCGGAGGCGGCGCGCCCGACAGGCCGAGCTCCTCGACCTCGCCCGCCTTACGCCACTCCTCGAACCCCGGCCGCCAGACGAGAGTGTCCTTGCTCAGCCGGCCCTGCGCCATCAGGGCCAGCAGGGCGTCCCTGGGAATCGGTCCAAGCCTCCGGTTGTCGTCGGAAACATAGGACCAGCTGTCGCCATCATCGCTCATATAGGGGCTATTATACACCATGGCAGCAATCGACACAACCATCGGCAACAACTTCTGCTGTATTGCGGTACTCTGCGCCGCGCATCTCCACCGGGTACTGAACGGCGCAAAGCGCCGTTCAACCGGGAAAGGCTTACTTGAAGTTCAGGTAGTAGCTCAGGGCGGAGGTCTCGCGCTTGAGTCGCCAGCTCTTGCCGATAACGCCGCGGTGGAAGAGGAAGTACTTTGTCGCCTTCTCGCGGTTTCCCGCCGAGTCGTCCAGCGAGTAGGTCGCTTTTATGATCACATCTTCGCTGGTCGACATGCTGAGCAGCCGAGTGACAAGCAGCCTGTGACGGGTGCCCTCTTCCGACATCTTCACATCTCCGCACAGGAACATCCAGCCCTTGAGATAGACCAGCTTCGGGTTCTTAATGCCTGTCATTGCCTGCCTTGCCCCAAGCGCGGCCGTACGGGATTGGAATCCCGTTCTACAGTACGACGGAGTCAGTCGATCCGGATCGGTTCGCCTTTCTCGGAGCTCGCGTAGATCGCGTCGAGCAGCTTCATCACGATCAGGCCCTCTTCGCCGGTTGCGGAGTGCGGCTCGTCGTTGATGATGCAGTCGGCGAAGTGATGCATCGCGCTGCCCACGTTCGGGATCCTGTGGGTGGGCTGCATGTCGTATTGACATCCGTTCCGCTCGACATAGAGCTCGGCGGCAAACTTGTAGCCGCCGTCGGTGTTGTACTGGATCATGCCGCCCTCGGAACCGAGCAGCCGCGTTTCCATCAGTTCGCCTTCCTTGATGTTCGACGCCCACGACGCGATCAGGTGCATCGACGCGCCGTTCTCGAACCTGATCATGGCCGCGGCGAGATCCTCGACGTCGAAGTCCTTCCCCTGCTCCTTCGCAAGCCTCGAACCGATCAGGTTGTACGTGTTCCCCATCACCCAGACCGGCTTCGGGTAGCCCATCAACCACAGGGCCAGGTCCAGCCGGTGCACGCCGAGATCGATCAGCGGGCCGCCGCCGGAAAGCGCCTTCTGACCGAACCAGCCGCCGAACCCGGGCAGGCCGCGCCGGCGCAGCCACTGCGTGCGCGCGAAGTAGATGTCGCCCAGCACCCCGCTCTCGACCTCTTTCTTCAGCTGCCACGACTGCGGCGAGAACCGGAACGAGAAGTTGATCATTATGCGCTTGCCGGCCTTCTCCGCGGCGTCCAGCATCTCCTGTGCCTCCTGCGCGTTCATCGCCATCGGCTTCTCGCACAGCACATGGGACCCCGCCTCGAGCGCGGCAACCGTCAACGGCTTGTGGAACTTGTTCGGCGTGGCCACGGCCACGATATCGAGCTCCTCTTTCTTCAGCATCTCCTCGGGGTCGGTGTACGTCTGCTTGACGCCCAGCTCCTTAACCCTTTCGAAACGCTTCTCGTCCAGGTCCGCCACGGCAACCAGGTCACATTTCGCGTGCTTCGCAAACTGCTCCGCATGATGCCGACCCATCCCCAAGCCAATAACCCCAACCTTAAGCTTACTCATCTTATCTCTCCTGTTACGCTATATCATCCGCGGTCTGTACCACGCCGGTGCCGGCAAAGTCCACTTCCTTCGGCGCCACGTCCTCAATCGCCTCGGTGCACGGGCACTTATCCTTTATGTTCACGCGCGGCTTCGCCCAGCGGACCGCGTTGGTGATCACTTTCTGTACGTCCGGGTGATAGAAGACCGGGTATGACTCGTGTCCCGGCCGGAAGTAGAAGATCCTGCCGTGGCCGCGCTCCCACACGCATCCGCTGCGAAACACTTCGCCGCCCTCGAACCAGGAAATGAATATCAGCTTGTCGGGCGTGGGGATGTCGAACCGCTCCCCGTACATCTCGGTGTTCGGAATCTCGAAGTACTCCCCGATCCCCTCGGTGATGGGATGACCCGGCTCCAGGTTCCAGAGCCGTTCCTTCTCCGCGATCTCGCGCCACTTCAGCGAACAGGTCGTGCCGAGCATGCGTCGGAGTATCTTCGAGTAATGCGCCGAATGCATGCAGATCAGCCCCATGCCCTCGAGCACGCGCCTCTGAACGCGGTTCACGATCGAGTCCTCCACCTTGCCGTGCGCGACATGACCCCACCAGGTCAGAACATCGGTATTGGCAAGAACGTCCTCGGTCAGCCCATGCTCCGGCTCCTCCAACGTGGCCGTCCTGACTTCCAGGTCCGGCTGCCGGCCCAACGCCTCAGCGACCACCGCGTGCATGCCGTTCGGGTAGATCTTCTTCACGGCCTCGTTCTTCTTTTCGTGCACGAACTCGTTCCAGACTGTCACCCTGATCTTGTCACTCACGTCACTCTCCTCTCTCGGGTCATATCTTTTGCCTGTTGCGACGGCCCACGCCGACAGGCTCCACAACCAATGATCGCAAATGATGGGCCGTTTCCCCTATTGATCGCAACGGCAAATCGTGCTACATAACCGTGCAAATGAGGACATATCTTAGACCCACGAAACCGGTGTCGTTCGAGGAGGAGGTGCGCGAGTTGCTCGCCCGTCAGCTCGCGTCGGTCGAGGCGGGGACGTTCCGCCTGCACATCCCGCGAGAAGAGAACCTCTATGCGCCGCACCGGGAGCACCACTTCCATCCCGTTCCGGAGCTGTTCATCCAGTCCGAGGGTGTTTCGGAGATGCGTTTCCCGCGCCAGACCGTTCACTGCGCGCCGGGCGAAATGCTGTTGGTACCGGCCGGCGTGCCGCATCTTGAACGGGTCCACAAAGAAAACGGACGTTTTCTCAACTACGTTCTGATGTTCGGGGAGCGCACCATCACAATCCACGAGGCACTGCCCGGCCGCCGTAGGTACCCTGCGGTCAAGCGAATGCAGCAGTTCGCCGTTTCCGATTCCGTGTTCGTGCACGGTCACCTGAGCGACATCTGCCGCCTGCGCCGCGATCCGGGTCCCAACGCCGACGCCGCGTTGCGCGGCCTCATGATGGTGTTCCTGGCGAAGATGCTCGACCTGCTCGACAGGTCACCCGACCTCGTGCGCCCCGAATCGACGAAGATACGCCAGTGCCGCCGGATGGTCACCGAGCATCTATCGAACCCGGACATGAACGTCCGGACGGTCGCCGGGTGGATCGGCTGCTCGGCCGACTACCTTTCGCACATCTTCCGCAAGGAGACCGGCGTCACCATCACCCAGCACATCAACAACAAGCGCGTCACCTTCGCGTGCAAGCTCCTCGCGGACTCCCGCCTGAACGTATCCGAGGTCGCACAGGTCTGCGGCTACAGGGACCCGGGCTACATGACACGCCAGTTCAAGCGCCGCACCGGCCAGACCCCGCGCGACTACCGGCGCAAGTCGGCCCATCGGTGATGAAGACCGTTGGACGGGCGGAGACGAAAGCCGTGCCGCGGTATTTCCCGCCTTCGCGCGGAAGCTACGGCGTGCTACGCCAACAAGGCCGCGCATCCCGCCATCCCTCGTAGCGCGGTCTTCCAAGGCCGCGCATCCGCCGTCCCACCGTAGCGCGGTCTTTCCTGCCCGCAACGCTACGCCAAGCGCGACAAGGTCGCGTCGATTTCCTGCTCAGGGATCTCGGGTGTCAGCGAGACGAGAACGCGTGTGCGGACCTGGGAGGCCGTCAATGCATCACTCTCGTCCAGGTACCCGTGCTCCTCGAGGTACGCTCTGACCTTCTCCCAGGTGGCGGTCCGCGGGCCCTTGACCCTGGAACAGTTCGCCATAAAGGCCTTGGCGTTGCCATGCACTTCTTCGATCAGCGCGCGGACCGAGTCCATGTACTTCTCCTGGATGGCCTCAGTCTCATCAATAACGGTAGCCGAAATGGGCAGGCCCCGACCGATCCGCCAGGTATCCGCGTACATCGCGATTATCCGCGCCCGCCGGTCGGCCGCGGCCCGGCTTTGCGCGCCGCCCGGCAGCAGGCCGGGGTTCACTTCGGACATCGACAGGAACTGTCCCCAGGTATCGATCCCGATCCTCAACAGTGCATGGACATCTCTGGTGTCGTCGAAGAAGTACCAGACGTGCTGGCTCGTCAGCTCGGCGTACGGGTTATAGGGCGGAACGTTGATCGTGCCGCGATACTGGTCGTAGCTGCTTAACCCGGGCTCCGCCACCCGTGCCGGCGGCGCCCACTCCGCCTGCTCGTGCGTCATCCCGGCGCCCTCGGTAAGGCTCCGCTGCTGGACGAGATCGACGAACTTCGGCGCGTCGCCGCCGGACCAGCTTGAGAGCACCGAACGCCACTTGGCAACTTCGTCGTTCTGCGCGGTAAAGTAGAAAACCTGTCGTCCGTTCTTCGCCAGCGTCTTGACCGCGTCCAGTATCGCCATCGCCCTCGTATCGTCGCTGTTCGCGAGCACCTCGTCGAAGACCAGCGGCAGCTTCACGCCGTCGGTCTCGAATTTTTCCACGAACGCGATCCGAACCGACAACAGGAGCTGGAGCCGGGTTCCGCTCGAGAGCTCGTCGAGCGCCTTGAGCTCGTTCTCTACCGTATCGAGCGCGGCGAATTCGGGCTTGTCGCCCGTCTCGTCGAAGCGCAGCTCGTAGCGGCCGTTCGTGATCTCCCTGAGCAGCTCGCCGGCCCGACGAAACACGTTCGGCCGGTTTACGTCACGTACGCGCTCCTCGAGGAAATCGGCAACAGCCGCGCCGACAACCGATGCGCAGTTCTTCTCTCGCTGCTCCGCGATCGCCTGTTCCGCGCTCTCAACCGCCGCCAGCGCGTCCTCAACGCTGTGGCCGTGCTTGGCACGCTCGATATCTGCCTCGGCTTTCAGGACCATATCCGACAGCTCGTCCCGCTTCTCCGCCCTCGATCTCGCTTCCGCCAATTCCTGTTCCACGACGGCAAGATCCATCCCGCGCACCTCGTCAACCTCGAGGCCCGCGTCCTGGACGGCTTTCTCCGCGACCCTGAGGGCCGCCTGCGCATCATTCCTCGCGCTATCGGCCTCGTCGTAGAGCGGGCGCTGCCTGCAGTAATCGGTCAGCTGCCCGAAGTCGCCTTCCGCCAATCCAAGCGATTCGAACTCGTTCTTCAGGCGCCGGCGCGCGGCGTCGGCCCGCGCTGCCAGCTGTTCAACGTTCTTCCTTTCCGCCTCGAGAGTTTGAGATGCCGTAACGAAGTCCTGCCGGCGCTTCGCCACGTCGACAATGCTACCGTAAACCTCAGCGCTTGCCCTGGTTTCCGCGTAGCCGTAGCGCTTCAACGTCTCGTTCATCTCCGCAAGCGCAGACTCGCGCAGGCCTTCCGTTTCCTTGACCTTCTCCTCGGCGCCAACGACCCGCTGGTTCGCGCCCTGCCACCGTGCGATTGCTTCGGCCAGCACGTGCAGGACGAGTTCGCCGGTATCGGCGGCCAGCCCCAGGTCCTTCGTCAGGCCGGCCCGCTGCTCGGCCAGCTCCGCTTCCCGCTGGGCCAGCTCCTTCTCTCTCCCGTCGTAGTCACGAAGGACCTCGGCCTTCTCCCGATCGAGGTCGGCAGTCCTCAGCGCTTCGCAGAGACCTTCCAGCACCGACCGGACTATCCCGTCCTCCCACATGTCGGGCTGGGGCAGATCCAGGGCCCGGTAGTCATCCTCGCACTGGCCGGCCCTCGCCGAACCCTTCGAACCGGACGGCAGGAGTGTCGCGATCGTGATTCCGACAGGCAGCAGCACGCCCGCGAACCAGGCAAACGACTGCGTCAGGCCGAGATAGACGAACAACGCGCCGAGCGCGAGAGATGAAGCCACGCCGATGGCACGCATGCGGCCCACGGGGCCGCCGCGCGCGCCCGTCTCACGAGTGATCTGCCATTTCTGCAGCAGCCTGATCCCCTGCTGCAGGGTGTCGGGATCCTGATCGCTGCCGGGATCGCCCAGCCATTCGTGAACAGCGCTGCGGCCCTTGCGCTCCGCCTTCACGGACTGCGACCTTTCGACGAACTGCTGCAGCCGGTCCAGCTTGACGGGGTCCAGTTCCTCCAGTCCCCCCGAGGAAATCCGGCCCCCAATGCGTTTCAGCGCATCCGCCCGTTCCTGCGCCGCCTCCTCCACATCCTTCTTCTCCTGCTGGAGGGTGGCGTCAATCTGCCGGAGCCGTTCCATGCGCTCGTTCAACTCGCCGACCGTGGAATCCGGTACACCGTCGTCCGGCAGCTTGAGCGCGGCGATCCGCGTCTCCGTCTGCTTGATCGCCGCTTCGGCATTCGCCGTCTTCTGTTCGCAGTCGGCTATCTCTTTTTCGGCTTCCCTGGCGCGATCAAGCGCGCCGTCACTGACATGCGCGAGCGCTTCCGGGTATTGACGAAACATGGTGTCCGCCTGGTCCGCGGCCGAGGAGGCCCGCTTGTAGTTGATCGCCAGTTCGAGGCGCTGTACTTCGCCCCGCGCTTCGTTCGCTGCTTCGAGCCTCGCGCGGTTTGCCTGGAGCTCGTCCTCGTCGCTCTTCCTCGCCTCCTGCTCGTCCCGTGCCTCGGCCAGGCTCTGCACAGCTGCGTCCAGGTTCTCCTTCAACGTACGGGGCAGTGAAACCTTGTCTGCCAGCCCCAGGTCGGCCTTTGCGCCGGCGATGTTGAACCCGCCTATGGACTCTTTCCGGATCTCCTCGGCGAAGGGCGTGTTCTTGTCGGTCATCAACACGTGCAGGGCAAGGCTGTAGCTGTCCCTCAGCTCGGCGGGCGGCAGCGGCGGGAGATCCCTCTCGTTCCCGTTCATGCGGCACGTCCGGCGCGTTCCGGCGACGTCGAACAACATCTCGTCGTTGTCGAGACGGATCGTGCCCTGCACCTCTGCGTTGTAGTCCTCGTTCGCGTCCGGCCAGAGTACGGCCGAGATCGCCTTTGCGATGGTTGTCTTGCCGGAGCCGTTCGGTCCGTAGACAACGTTGATGCACGGCGAGAGATCACCCGTCTCGAAGCTCCGCCCGTACCGCGTGAAGCCCGGCATCTTGCGGATCTGGATATTGCGGAAACTCAGCTTGAAAGAACTCATGGTGATCTGCCTGCCCGCTGCGCGATCAGTGCGTCGAGCAGCCGCATGCCCTGTTCCCGGATGTGTCCCTCAACGTCGGGCGCCTCTTCCGGGAGACGGGCCGAGGAGTACGTCCCGGATTTGCCCACGGCTTCAATACGACTCCCGGCCGCGCGGACCAGGTCGGGGTACTCCGTGGAGAGGGTCCCATTCTCCAGCGAGATAAGGAGCCCGGCCAGTGTTCCAACGGCGCTCACTTCGGTCTCGCGTGCCAGCTCGGCAAGATCGTAGTCGGGTGTTGCCGACACGGTTATCTTCTCTATTGAGCCCGTGAGGTCTCCTTCGCTCAGCTGCAGGTCCTCCTTGAGCTGTCGCGCAGTTGAATCGAGTTCGCCCAGGACCTTGCACCGCCCTGTGAGCCTCATCCGGCAGAGAACGTATTCGAGCCATTGGTTCTGCTCCACGGCGGCGTGCAGGGCTTCCCGCATCGCCTCGATGGCTTTCACCCTGACATCGTCCGTGCTCCCGGCGCCGCCAAGGTCGACGTCCAGCGACTCATACTGCACGCGCGCGAGCGGATGAAAAGTAACGTCCAGCCCGGCGCCGCCCGCAAGCTCGCCTATCCATACACCGTGTGCGCCGAAGTCCTTCCGCGTGACCGCCTGTGGCGCCCCCGGGCAGAGGATCGGAGCAACCCCGTGCTCCTTCAGGTCCGGGCCGTGATTGTGGCCAAGCAGCCAGAAGCGCGGCGGCTTCGCGCGAAGTTCGTCGGACGACACCGGCGCATACGGGTGATCAGCCTTGTCCACGTCGGTATGCAGGAGCCCCACCAGCGGCACACCGTCACCCGGGGCGGGCAGATCATAGCCCGGGACCGGGTTGAAGCGCACATGCTTGGCGGGATACGACCAGCCGTCAACGAGAAGGACGGGCTTCCCTTCCTTCTCGACTGTGAACCGTTCCCACTTCCCCTTCTGTCCCACGAGATGAAAGCACTCATCGGGCAGTACGCGCGTGAGAGCAGGCAGCACATCGAAATCATGATTGCCGGAGACGGCAACGGTCTGGATCCCCAGGGCACCCAGCTTCCGGATGCCCCGCTCGAGCGGACCAAACGCCTCGCACATCCGGTTGTCGCGGTCGACCACATCGCCGCCCAGGAGAACCGCGTCCACCTTCTCGTCGATCGCCTTGTCAACGATGGCGGCCCACAGTGCGCCCGCGGAATACTGCCTGCCGTCAATCCCGGCAGGCAGCCCGCCGGGCCGTCGGCCAATGTGAATATCAGCGGTCAGAAGCAGTTTCATGATCGTGCGGCACAGCGCCGGTGCGCTGTTATTGCAGCTTTTGCCATGCCCGGCAGTCTACGTGTTTATATCGGCGAAATCCAATTCCTTATGTGACCTGATCACACTTTGGAAAGTCTGATCAGGGGGATTATGGGCGTAGGCGGGAGACAAATGGCTTCCGGCTCCCCTCTCAGGCCCCTACAGACCCATTGATGAGGATCGGCGGTTGTGCGCAAGCAGGCGGAAGGAAACAGCGCCGATGTGAACGCGCTCGACAACGAAGGGCGGACACCGCTGGATGTGGCCGTACAACATAGCGACGGCAGACGTGTCAATGCGATGATCCAGACGCTTCATACCAATGGCGGGAAGTCCAGCAAAGAAGATCCGGAAGTAATCGAGGTCGCCTGCGCGACATAATCGCAAGAATGCGCTGGCGTTATGGCCGCAAGAATACCACAATATACTGTGATGTTATCCCATCCCTACAATGTCTGGGCGTTAATCGTGGCTGGTGTCCTCATCTGGGTGATCGGCCAGAAACTCTTCAGCAGCGATAAGTACGGGACCAACAAGTCGGGGTTCAGCAAGTTTGTCTGTGGACTGGGAATCCTTATCGCAATTGCGGGTGTTGGCATCGGCATTCTCGGCCCAATCGAGATCGGCGGTGTCATGATCCATTCCTTCGGGTTCACCGAGGCCCGTTCGAAAAGCAGCGTGGCAGCGCTGAACTACGCGCACAGCAACCTGACGGTCAGCGCCAAACCTTCATCCGGCTGGCATGGCGCCTCAAAGAAAAAGGTCGAGTTCACAGTAATGAACCGCGGCAAGAAGGGCATCAGGTTCATCAAGATTGTCTACCCCGGCGGCAAGAGAGGCGTTGATGTCCGGGTCCGAGGCCCGTTCCCCGCAGGCAGGACCGTCAGGAAGGTGATAGACGTGTCCTCATCAATCGACCGCACCCAATTCAACGGCAGCACTATCAGCCCCAACCAGATCGTAAGCGCCAGCTTCTGACAGATGACCGGCGTTCTGCAGCAAAGGCCGTAGCGCTGGATTCCTATCCCGCGGATCCCCACTCACGCCCCTACTGGATACCTGGAAAAGGGCACTGTGCATGGAGGCGGATCTGTGGCGGAATCAAACACGGAGGTGCGTGATGCGGCAATGGTGGACGCTGATTTGTGGAATCCTGGGCGCGCTTATTGGGCTCGAAACCGGTTTCGCGGCGGATAGCGCGATCGGCTGGCGGGGACAGGATCTGTACCTGTCCGGATGCAATGTCTCGTGGGAGAGCTACGGGGCCGACTTCGCGATGGTGGAGGACTGGGGGAACTGGAACGGCTACAGTCACGCCGCCACCGACGTCATGTTCGCCGACCTCTCCGCAGCCGGATGCAACTGCGTGAGATGGTGGGTCTTCTGCGACGGACGCGGGGGACCCGAATTTGGTTCGAATAGCGGCGGCAACGTCACAGGGCTCGACTCGGCCGTGCTGGCGAACATGGACGACGCGATCAAGCTCGCCGCCGATCACGGCATATACATCATCTTCTGCCTTTGGGACTTCGCGATGCTGTTCGACGACAGCACCACGGGCCAACGCGGCGAACACGCCGGTGGCCATCGCAACCTGGTCGTCGACTCCACGGCGCGCGGCACATTCGTCACCAACGCCCTGCTCCCCATCCTGCAGCATGAAATTCCCGGCACGGGCTACACGATAGCTACGCACCCGAACGTGCTTGCCTGGGAGGTAATCAACGAGCCGGAATGGGCTATCACCGAGTCGGGTAGCGTTGACCCGAATATAAGCCAGCCCGTGTCGCTTGCCCAAATGCAGGAATTTGTGGCCGACCTTACCGGCACGATCCACAGGAACGCGAATCAACTCGTTACCGTAGGCAGCGCGTGCCTGAAATGGAACAGCGACACCGCGCTCGGCGCCGTCGGCAACTGGTGGAAAGACAGCGCGCTAGCACCCTACGATCCCGACGGCGCGCTCGATTTCTACCAGGTCCACTACTACGGGTGGATGAACGGCAACTACACGACCTGGTCATACTCGCCGCTCTACAACGATACAACCGACGCGTCCCTCGACAAGCCGACGATCATCGGCGAATCGCCGGCCGACGGCGGCTCCACCGGCTGGACCGTGGATGAGCTCATCGACGGATGCTACAGCAACGGCTACGCCGGCATTTGGTCATGGACATACATGGGAGTCGACTATGTCGGCGACTGGTCGGACTGCTCCACGGCATACACGCAGTTCGGATCCAACCACGTGGCCAAGATCCAGCTGCCCGCCGATCTCGATAGCGACGGTGACGGTCTGCCCAACGTTTCCGAGTTCATAGCGGGCACCGACCCCGGGTCCGCCCACAGTTGTCATGTGGTTACTATCCGGCGGACAAACGGCACGGTCGAGGTAGCTTTCCACACGGCCGCCGCCGAGGGCGTGGGCTACGGCGGGGTCAATCGCTACTACGCGCTCGAGGAGTCGACCGACCTGGTCGGCGGCGTCTGGCGGCCGGTCAGCGGCCTGGACCGCATCCCCGGCGCCAACGGCCTGGTGCACTACCAGTCGCCCGGCACGAACCAGACCCCGCGCTTCTACCGCGCCCTCGCCTGGTTCGAGAACCGGTAATGCGTAGGTGCCGCCGTCCTACGCGTAGCGAGGGATTCCCTGCCCGCAATGCTGCGCACCCGCCCGCATCGCTGTGCGAAGCACTGCGGGCAGGTAGCGTTGCAGGCGGGCAATCCCGTGCACTCCGGGACCTGCTAAAGAACGGGATTGGAATCCCGTTCTACGGGTGGGACGCGGTGGGATGTGCCTCGTCTCCCAAAGGTTGCCCGATCACCCCCCCTACTGGTAGGATAAAGGAAGCATGCACATGTTGAAAGCCATAACCGTGTTGCCGCTGCTTGCGGGCGCGGCTGTTGCCGCGAGCTTCTGCTTCGAAGCCGAGCACGCCAACGCCCTGAGCATGCCCTTCGAGATTACACAGTCAAGAAAAGCATCCGGCTCGGCGGTCCTGACGGTTCCCGAAGGCGCGGGCGATTCCACGGCGTTCCGGGGCGCGCGGAACGGTATCAAGCCGGGCACCGCGGTCTACCACGTCCCATTTCTCGAGGGCAAGAAATGGTGGGTCTGGCTGCGGGTGCGCTGGAACGGCAACTGCAGTAACTCGCTGTTCGTGCATATGGGCGGTAAGGAAGGACTGCTAATGAACGAACGGTTCGACGTCTGGCACTGGATCAGGATCGACCAGCCGTTCCCCGCCACCAATCGCATTACGAAACTGGTCCTGGCGAACCGGGAGGATGGGATATCGGTCGACCAGGTACTGCTGACCGATACCTGGAAGAGAAGAGTACGGGGACCACAGCAGATCAATCTCATCCCGTGCGGCCCGAGGAACCCGCACTCCGAACCCATCCCGTTCCTCGGCACCGATTCGGCCGGGCTCGCGGCGGTGCCGCCCACCGACTACAGGCTATCCCACAAGGGCCACGAGCCGGTGAGCCTGCCCCACGTCCGCCGCTACGTGCTGCGCGCCGGGAAGCCGACAATCATAGCCGTCTGGCTCCGCAACAACGCCCTGCTCGAGTCAAAAGGCAAAGTTCTGCTTGAAACGGACGCGCCCGTGAGAATGGCGCGGGGCGCCGAACACGATTTCCGTATCCCGCGCCACCAGGCGCTGTACCGGCTCGTGTTCGAGGTGACCCCCGACGGCGCGGCGCCCGGCCGGGAGTATCCAGCCTTTGTCCGGGTGCGATACGGCAACGGCAGGATCCTCGGCAGGAAACTGATCCTCCACTACCCCTTCACCTGGCTCGTCACCAACCACATGCCGTGCCGGGAGACCGCGGGCATAGAGACCCCGTGCGCGATCGAGGAGCGTCGCGGCCGCGGCTTCCCCGGAACACCGGCAGGCGTCACCTGGCGCGTCGCACGCCATAGCACGGTAACACCGTTCGGCCTGCTCGACCTCCGCCGCGCCGTTGCCGACAGGAACTACGTGATGGCATACGCCTACACGAGCTTCGATTGCCGCAAGGCGGGCAACTACATGCTCGATGTGCGCCACGACGACGCGACACGCATCTGGCTCAACGGTAAGCACGTCTTCACCAGTCTCCAGAACAGGCCTTCAGTCCAGACGCGGCAGCTCGTCACCGTGCCCCTGGAGAAAGGGCGCAACCATCTCCTCGTGAAACTGTGCCAACAGAAGAACTACTGGGAGTTCGGGACCGTGTTTCTCACCGTGGACGGACGGCCCGCGCCGATAGACGGCCTGGACGAAGCAGCTCTTTCCAGGCTGAATGAATGATCGCATGAAACATCAGTACATGCTCTTCGCCGCCCTACTGGTCGCGCTCCACGCCACGGCCGCGGCGGATCCGGAGGACCTGCTGGCCGAGGCTAAGCGGTTGGTCGATGGCAAGGAATACGCGGCCGCTGTACAGAAATACGAGCGCGCGCTGGCGGAAGCGGCGGTCGAACAGCCGGAATTCCTGGAGGCGGTCAGCAGCCTGCGCAGTGCCTGCAACCATGCGTGTATGAGTCAACGTTTCCTCGATGCGGCCGCGAAGGCGCTCGACCGCGTGGCGCGGACTGACCTGCTGAGAACCACCAGGGACAGGTTAAGAAAAGACATCCTGCTCCAACTCGCGGAGGAGCATCGCGAACATCACCAGTATTTCGCCGTGATAGACTGCTACGAGGAGCTACTCAACCTGGTGCCCCAGTCCGACCTGTACGGGATCCGCAAGACACTTGCCGAGTCCTACACCCGTGCGGGCTACCTGCACAGGGCCGTCGATGCCTGGAAGCAGGTGATGGACGAGACGCCGGGCAGCTTTGAAGCACGGTCGGCGCTTGCGCGCCTGTATTTCCGGCTGGGCGATGCCGAGAAAGGGCTCGCGGTCGCCGGCCACGAAGGCAACGAAGCCCGAACTTTCAAGATCGCGCAGGAGCTGCTCCGCTACAAACACCTCGACGAAGCCGAGCAGCTCGTGCGGGACATGGTCGACACGCACCACGGCGCCCGTGCGCTGTTGGGGTCGATCCTCTTCGAGCGCAAGGAGCTGGACAAAGCGCTGGTCATGTTCCAGCACGCGTTCGCCGAAGCAGAGAACGACTCGGACCGCGCCGCCGTCGCCCAAAAACTCGCCGCGTGCCATGCCGCGCTTGGCTCGGTACCCGCCGCTATCGTCCGGCGACAGCGGGAGCTGGACGGCGCACTGCGAAACAAGGACAAGACGAACGCGACCAGGCTGCTGGTGCTCCTGGTCGAGCTCCAGAAGATCGCCCGGGACGACGCGGCCATTATCCGGGCACTGGTGCAGAGATGCGAAGTCACGGACAACGACAGGGAGTCCATCCGCCTCACCGGCAAGCTCGTCCCGGGCGCCGTGCGCAACCTTATCTGCCTTGGCAAGCATGAAGAGGCCGCCGAGCTGCTCGATGCCGTGGCGAAGCAGACCGGCGGCGGGCCGTGGACAGACTGTGTGCGCTGCGCCGTGCTGCTGGCAACGGACAAGCGGACGGAGGCCCGGCAAATGCTCGAGAAGCTGGAGGCCGACGCCGGCACAAACGAGTACAAGCTCCATTCCCTGGGCGACAAGCTGGCGGCCTGCGGCATGAACGATGTCGCCGCGCGGATCTGCAGGCGCATCCTCGAGCTCGAACCCGACAACTCGATCTTCGATACCAACGCGCATGCCGTGCTCGGCGTCTATCACGCACATAACAAGCGGTACTCCGAGGCGAAAGCCCATTTCGACGTCGTGCATACGAGCATGGGCCGCGGCATGTTCATGATAGGAGAAGAACAGTTCAGAGCCGCCGAGCTGCACACGCGTTACCGGGCCGCCGGCAACAACGCCGAGGTGCTCGTCGAGCTGCTGGACGACCCCGATCCGATGCGTCGGCTCGCAGCGGTGCGGCTGCTCGGCTCGTACGGCACGGAAGCCAACCTGGCCGCGCTGGAGAAGAAGATCGACCTGGCGCCCGACACGCTCAAGGCGGAGATGCGCGAGGCCGTCACCAGCATAAGGAGCAGAACGGCCGAGCCGGTGGCGGAAGCCGGCGTCACGACCAGCGGACCGCCGTCGGAGAAGCTCGCGGGACTGGGCGATCTCGAATGGGTACAGCGTGACTCGTTCCGGCATGAGCTCCGCTGGCTTGTGCCGAAAGACGGGTTCATGGCCGTGCTCGACGCGGAGCACGATGCTGTGACCGAGTTCCGGGACGTTCCCGAAACGCTTGGCCTCGAAGGCGCACGCCCAACGGCCATGGTGTTCACGGAACACTCGGTATGGGTGGGCACCAGCCGGGGGTTGCTGATGTTCGACCGCGCGACGCGCGAGTGGTCCGCCTTCGCGGTCGACGGCAAACACCTGGGCACCCCCATTCGAAAGCTCAGCCTGAAGGACGGCCGCGTGGCGGCAGGGCTGCGGGACCTGGGCGAACTCAACACCCACGTCTTTGATCCGGCCACGCGTGCGTGGAGCGCGGGAGAATAGGCCCTGTAACCGGCCGCGGAATGAACGACGCAGCCGCCATCCCCCGTAGCGCGGTCTTCCAAGGCCGCGCATCCCCAGGTCGGCGGATGAACGGCGTTGGAACGCCGTTCTACGTGTGAGATAGACCCACTCCCCCCCACAGTGCGTCGCGGAGGCCGGAGGTGCGTTGGATGCGACGGGTGACGCTCTCGGTGAAGACCGGGCCGGTGCCCCAGACGGCGACGTGGTCCCGGGCGCGCGTGATGCCGGTGTAGACCAGCTCGCGCGTGAGCACCCGCGAGATCTCCTTCGACAGCATCAGGAGCACCCGCTTGAACTCGGAGCCCTGGCTCTTGTGAACCGTCAGGGCATACGCCGTTTCGTGCGCCGGCATGCCGGTGGTCCTGATCGCGCGCGGCCTGTCGCCGTCGCCCGGAAAATAGATCCGCACCTGGTCGTCCTCCACCCAGGTTATTCCGATGTCACCGTTGAAGAGCTGCAGGTTGTAGTCGTTCTCGGTCACCATCACTGGCCGCCTGTGGTACCATTCGCCGTGCCGCTTGATCTTGCCCGTTTCGGCGAGTATCTCGCGCACGAGCACGTTGAGCCGCTCGCTGCCGTACGCGCCCACCCTGTGCGCGCACAGGATGCGAAAGTCCAGGAACGCCTTGAGAGCCGCCGCCTCGTCCGGCGCCTCCAGGTACGGCGCGAAGCCGGCGGTGACATCGGGCGCAAGCGCGTCTTTCAGGTCGGCCACGGCGGGCATCTCAACCCAGGCAAGCCGATCCGAAGCATCCTCCCGAATGATACTCATGGCCTGCGCCGGGTCGCCCGCATTCACGGCGACGGCCAGCCTGCCTATCGCGCTGTCACCCGCGAAACGCCTTATCTTTCTGAGTATGACCACTGAATCACGCATCGCCGTACCATCCCCGGCTTCCGACGGCACTTCCACCCCGCTCAACGACGCGACCCGGTCCGCGAAGTCCTTCGAGAACACGTGCTCGTGCCCTGAGTCGCAGATGTTGCCGAGCACGGCGCCCGCCTCCACCGACGCAAGCTGGTCCTTGTCGCC
>Ga0272442_10005306_pt1 | contig 17295 bp, 17 predicted proteins | sample SSMForm2O_FD_200262 | JGI IMG/M metagenome (GOLD analysis project Ga0272442, IMG submission 200262) | Marine sediment archaeal communities from Little Sippewissett salt marsh, Falmouth, MA, United States - SSM-Form-2O | ecosystem: Environmental > Aquatic > Marine > Wetlands > Sediment ... | reverse complement strand
TGTCAAAATCGTTTTTTGCAACAGCCGCGGGAAGGGACTTCAGAAAATCACTGCGCCCGGAACTGGCCCTGCTGCGCCTGATCGGCGCGCTGCGCGACGAACCTGACCGGCTGGCGCTCACCGACCGGGGCCGCTATTTCTGGGTCATGGCCATGCGCGAATTCTTTATCGCTGTTGACACCATGCGCGACGTCTGCCGCCGGGAGGCCGGCGCGGGCGAGTGATCAACGAAAATATGTCAATGCCGTGCAGCCGACACTCGCAAAAACAACCTTTTGCCGAAGGCCTGCATGAGATACATCTCAGGCGCCAGAGCGTTTCTTCCTTTCCACGCCGCACAATACGATATATTATTTTAAGGACTTTTTAACCAGAGACTCTTCGACCGCATGCGTTGGAGCGGTAAGCATCTCCAGCTGCCGGGCATTATATTGATCAAGCACATCGTTGACAGAGAAAGTATCGTCCACTTTATAAATATCGACAAAATTATTTTTCAACATGTAAAAAGAAATTTCACCGATCTGGGAGCAAAACACCAAATCAAGCCGGTGCTTGATCACAGCCCTGATAACCTTAACGCCAATATGCTGTTTCTCCTGCAGGAATTCATTGCAGTAAAAATCCTCTATGGCCACCTGGCTGCCGCTGATTTTCAAAATAATAAAATATGGGGCCCGGGCGAAATGCCCGTGCACTTTTGAATCCAGGCCATTAATATCCTGCACGGGAATAATGGCGGAAAGGGTATCGTTTTTGGCCGGTTCTACATGAATAAAAACCGAGTCAATATGCTTATAGCTTTCCATGATAAATTCTTCAGCCTTATCAGCAAGCTCATGGGCACGGTACAGGGCAAGCGTGGGGCTTGTTTCAATCTTGCATTCAATTATTTTAAACGGGCCTGCCTGGCGTATCATAACCTGACTGACTCCCTTGACGCCATACAGCTCATGGATTTTATTTTCAATCTCCTGCTGCATAAGGGGATCCAAATTCGCATCCAGCAAAATCAACAGCGCTGTCCATATGTTTTGAAGTCCCAATTTAAGAATAAGCATTGCTATTACAATAATAATAGCCCCCTCAATGTAGGGAATTTGCGCATACGCCAAAAGTATGCCGCTTAAAACCATAAGGGAGGTACAAATATCTAAAAAAGATTCGTTTGCCGTGGCCTCAAGTGACTGGGAATTAATAAGCCTGCCGATCTGCCTTTCTTGTCTGGCAATAAAATATGCCGCGCAAGCGGCTATAAGGCTTACGAGCACAGGGTAGACAGGAAATACCCTCACAGGGGTATGGGCAAATAATTTATGGTAGCCGTCCTGCAGAACTTCTATGCCGGCCCATACGATCAACAGCCCGATAATAAACGTAGCCAGGGTTTCAGCCTTATACAGCCCATACGGAAACGTGCGGCTTTTTTTCTTGGATGCAAGCCACAGCCCGAACCCTGATGCGGAAATTGCCAGGAGATCCGCGCAACTGTGAAAGGCATCCGCGATTAAAATCTCCGAGTCGAAAAAAAATCCGGTAAAACCCTTCAGGCCTGCCAGCAACAACGTTACGCCAATTGCCCACAGGCAAATCCGCAATCCCTTTTTAAGATCATGTCTATTGCTCTCAGGTGTAATCATCTCAACCTGCTACTCTGAAGAAAACTGGCGCGTCATGGCAGACCCGCACTGCGGGCACTGTCGTTGAAAACAGGGCACGCCCGGCTCATGCGGAACCAGACAACCGCAGGCAGGGCACACACAATACAGGGGCTTCTCCGCCCGGCCGAACCATTGTCGCCACTTTTGCCCACAAAAACCCCTGCGATGACCTTTTCCACTTCTATTCTTAAATGACATGCTTATTCCCGCAAAAAAAATTTATTTGGTCCTTATCCACAATTGCCGGCATTGCCGGCCTTTTTTGAAAGTCCTCTCAAAGAAACATTCTCTGGCAAATAATTCTATCCATCTTTTCTGCACATAGATCACAATGTATCCTGACTGTCCGGCCGTATGCAGGCCTTGTCGCAATTCCCGGAACTTTGCGGTTGCATGGTTTGACCGGTATAAGAAAGCGCGTCAAAAGCGCAGGCCCGCAGGCATTCGCCGCAGGAAAAACAATCCGCCGGAAAAACAGCGTATTCATAGAGCCCCTTCATTGCCTGCGATGGGCAGGCCTTGACACACGCGCCGCAGTCGGTGCATGCCTGCCGGTTGATGCGAATTTTAAAAACACTCAATTTTCCCAACAGCCAGGACACGAGTCCGAACGGACAGACGCAGTAACAATGCGGCCGGTAAAAAAACAGGCTCAAAACGAGCGTCGCGACAATATAGAGTGTAATTGCCGGGCCATCAAAATTAAATTCAAACAGATTAAAGGGATTAATAACATGGTAAATTGTCCTGCCCTGCTGCTTAAGACTAAACATGTTCCAAATCAGGCCTGCAATAAACAGGGCGAACAGTCCGAGCCGAATACCGTTGGTAAGCCCAAAAGGCACCTTATGCTTCTTTTTCCAGGCAGCGAAGAAGGGGAGTTTGAACAGTAATTCCTGAAGCGCGCCGTAGGGACAGACCCAGCCGCACACTGCTTTTGTTCCGAGAATCGCCAAAATACAAAAAAGCACCAGCACTATCATCCAGGCAGCAAAGTTTGCCTCAATACCGGCAAGCCCCTTAAAGGTTTTCACAAGAGCAACCATGGGATTATAAGTCTTGCCAAGGATAAAACCAAAACCGATCACCGCTGCCGACAGCATGACGTATTTAACTGCGGCATTCATTTTTTTACGCCACAGCAAAAAAACAGCCAGACAAACAGCGGCCGCAAACAACACATGCAGACCCGCCATTTTTTTTCCGAAAACATCTCCCCTGATGTGCGAGGCAATCGCGCCTGCTTTCTGCCTGTCTATGCCGAGTTCACGAAGGGTTGTTTTGCCTCGCACCGAGGGTAGGCCAAGTTCGGCTTTAAGCTTTCCCGGTTGTATGTCATTAACCAGGGCAAACTGCCTAAGCGTCATATCAGGGGTAAAAGAAACCTTGTGCTCCGCAGTTTTAAAGATCAAAGAAACCAGAAGAACTAAAAAAAAACAAAAAATAAAAATTACTTTCCCCTGTGGTTTCATGGGCAAACCTCCACAATGCGTACATGGTTATTAAAAGCCTTCGGCTGCATCCCCCGCATACGGGCCGCAAAAAACCTCAGCCAGCGCAGTCTTGATCGGTCCCCCGGTTGCTTGTCAGCATGATAGCGCCCTCTTCGCAATTAAGCTGCCGCGCCACGACCTTGCACTTCACCATGAAAAGAAAAAATATCCGGGGGCGTTTCCTGCCCGACAAAGACTCAAAATTGCCCTGGCCCTTGCTGATAATCAAATCAGCCGAGCGGAATAACCTGCGAAAAGCGGGACTGCTTTTTTCAAGAATCGTTCCGGGCGCGTCATAGCCATTGCTGATTATCCGGGCATAGGCATCGATTCCCGCATTACAGGCATCCATTGCAACGGCATCATTGAGGACGGGAAAGCCCCGGACAGCATAGCAGATCTGTTTCCGGGGATACCGCGCCGAGATCAGCTCTATCAAAAGCCGGTCAAACACGGTTTCACCGACATTGTCGGCCAAATAAAGTATGTTGTGCGCAGAGGACAACTGCTCCATGAAAAAACCGTACTGAAAACAGCCCCCATCTTCTTTTTTTATTTCCCGTTTCTCGCGGCGCAGTATTTTTTCAATTTCCTCACCGACGTCAAAAAAACTCCTGGCGCCGAAATCGATAATGTTCCCGGCGATGGCAAGCTCGACTGCCGTGCGCAGCGCATCACGGCTCCGTTTGATTGTATCGCGGCACCTGCCGTACACTGCCATGGCCTGCTTGTGGCTTTCCCGCTTCAGGGATGCATAGGGATCATCACTGCCCGCAACCTCCCTGACGATGGCGTGGATCCTCTGGCCCATTTCAGGGGGCGTCGCGCTCAATGGAAATTCCGGCACTGCCTGTGCAACCCTGTCCAGGATCGCTTTTTTTTCCCTGTCACGTGCGCCGATAAGATCGGCAGCCTCAATGGCCTGCCTGAAAAAACAGGGGATGCATTCAATTGCGGTTTTCATACAAACGGATACTTTCTAAATTACAGAACACATCATTTCACGCTGGCATGCCGGCTGAACGCGCTGAACCCGGCTATATGGTTATTACGCAGCCGGCATAAAAAAAACCTGTCGCCGAACGCTCTCGAATACTAAACGTTTTCCTCAAGCTGGCTCCTGTCGAGAAAGCCGATGTGCGCAGCCGCCGGGGCTGGTGGTTTTTAAAATTTCAACCGCACTTCCACGGAAAAAAAATCAGCATCATGATGGCTTGTATATATCTTGCTGACAACATCCCCGCCGAAAATATGGCTATATGAAAAAAACAGCCTGCAATGCCGATTAACCGCTATGTCCGTTATAATATCCAGCTCCCGGGCGAGATCCTTCTGGCCGTTGGTGGGCCTGGCAAGATAGCCAAAAATACAGCCGTGTTCCTTCGTTGGGCCGGAGCCCATGTACCAGCGATCTCTGCTTTCGGCAAGGCGGATACAGTGCAATTCCGTGCGGACCGTCATGCGTTTGAGCGGTTTGATTATCAGCTGAAAAAACAGGTCCTTGACATTCATAAGATCATAGAAAGGCAGCAGTTCATATTTTCTCGTGCCCGGCGCCATCTGGAAAAATGTTCCGTGATCGCCGTCCCCGGGATCATCGTCGCCCGAGCCGATGTAATAGCCCGTGCGCAGCCAGGGCTTCCAGGCAACACCGGTGAACTGATAGCCCGCCTCGCAATCAAAGGCAAAGGCCTTGTGATCAAGATCATACCAGTCGCCGAACTGCACCCCGCCCCAGGCAAGAACATCCAGCTGGCCGGGCCCCAGGCTGTACAGCCCGAGCAGGCGGCCTCCCAGCATATGAATAGCTATATCAACTCCGTCGGGGCACAGGGCGCTACCGCAATTATCGATGCGCTGAGTTACCTTTCTTTTATCCCTGTAATGATAGTAAAATCCCGCACATTCAGCGCCGGGCAGCAGGGCTCCCCGCTTTGCCGTTACGGTGGCGGCAATAATGCGTATATCGCCAATCCGCTCATTGAATCTTTTATACCAGCCGCCCTGCGTGGGGTACAATAGTGACGCTGTAAACTGCATACGGCTGTTGGCGTATGCCAGCAAAGCGCCGTCAAAGCTTCGGGCGAACGCAGACCAGTCGAAGGTACTGATCAACCGGTCTGACAGGCGCATATTTTTCAGTATATTAAATTTAACACCGTCTGATTCGGACACAGCCTCAAGACCGTCGCTGTAGGCGAACCGGCCTGCCTTCAAAGACAAATCCCGATGCAACAGGTCATGAAGCTGCAGATATGCCTGATGAAAACCAAGGCTGTAGGGGTCTGTCCGCTTGTTATGCAGATAGTACAGGCCACCCATGCCCAGGGGGCCCTGCGGAGGGCAGGAAACCGCATCATCGGGCAAACCGACCATGTGAACGTATTGCGGCTCAATAAGAATGTTTACATTCGGCGATGTCAGCCGCAGGGCCAGGCGTGTCCTTTGAAACCCGTAACTATACTCGTTCTTATCTGCAGGCGCGGCAAACCACTGCCAGTACTCATATCGGGCGAGAATCACACCGCCCAGCGTCAGCCTCGTCTGTTTATCACGGGATTGATACAGCTGGATCCCGCCATGTTCCAACGAATACCGGCTGTCAGGGCTTAGGGGAATGCCGGGCATGGCCTGAACAGCGCCTGCGGCAGCACATAACATTCCGCACGAGGCCAGAACCGCGCACACGCGAAGTATGCGTTTTTTTAAAAGCACCTTGTAAAAAGCATGGGTCGGCTGGTGTATTTGCAGGTATTGCATAGGCACCTCCCTATGGCAGGGATTTTGGATGCAAGCAACGAATAGAAACTGCCGGCTACACCTCTACCACGCAGCCCGCATTGGCGAAAAAAAACCGTCGACCGAAAGCCTGCATGAGATGCATGGCCGGCGCGAGGCCGGTGCAATGGGAAACGCCCAGCCGCTGCAGTCTGAACTGTTGCAGATGTTCTATCGTCGCATCAAGCTGCGCCCTGCCGAGAAACCCGATATGCGTGCCGCCGATCACAGTGTGGATCCTTTTACCGGGCAACTGTGCGGCAATGTAGCGCAGGGTATTGATCATACCCGAGTGCGCACATCCCAGAACCACGACAAGCCCCTTCTTCGATTCGATCACCAGCGACTGGTCATCGGGAATGGTATCCTGTACGTAGCGGCCGCCTCTTTTTACCTTGAGGCGGGTATCGTTTTTTTCAAATGGTGTCGCGCGCGGAACTTCTCCGGTCAGATACAACCCCTTTGCGATTTCCGTGAACCCCGTATTGAACACGAACCGCCCCCCAAGGGCCTCAAGCGCGCTGCGCTCGAACGGCATCCCAATGTTGCGGTATGCCGTGCGTGAACCGGTTTTCAGGGCAGCGACGCGCCTGCTGAAAACAGCCGGATGGCAGCAGACATCAACCGGTCCACAGTGCCGAAGCACCTGCTGCAGCCCGCCGGTATGGTCATAGTGGCCGTGGCTCAGCGCGATGCGGCCGATCCGGGCCGGATTTTTTTTCAGGCAGGCAAGATTGTGCATAAGTGCGTGCCCCTGGCCTGTATCAAAAAGAAGCGTACCGGCAGGTCGCTCGATCAAAACGCTCAAACCGTGCTCTCCCAGAATGCCCAAAACCGGGCCTGCAGTGTTTTCACATACAACTGTCATCCGTATCATGGCATCACCGTATCATTTAAAATTTTTATGACGTCCCTGTGAAAGCGCGGTCGGCGACGTGGCAATCCGGTGAAGTTTTTTCAAACCGAACCCCCGCGTAAGCGCAACAAGCCGGACAGCCACGATCAAAGCCCCGATGAGAAGCATGAGCAGCGTGGGGTTATCCCGAAACAGCTCATGCCTGAAAATAAAAGCTCATCATGGTTCCCATCGGCCTGCCGTACCGACAGAATTTTCGTCCTCACCCCGGGAGGGGCCAGTATGCAATTTTTTTTGCGGCATCAGCACCAGGAACGGCAGCCCCAGAAAAGAACATGCCGCGCAGACCTTCAGCGCAGAGCTAATGCCAAGTACATCGGAAAGCATACCTGCCAGCATAACCGTCACAGCACCCATTGTAAAACTCATCATCATGTATATGCCGTTGGCTGTCGCGGGATACGCACGGCAGCGCTGCTGAATCAGGGAGAGCACAACCGGCGTGCTCGAAAAAGCCCCCAGCCCCAGCAGCACAAGTGCAGCCGGCAGAAGCCAGCCGCCCGAGAAAACAAACAGCAGCATGAGGAGCGGAGACGCCAGCGTCAGCCCGATCAGAATTGCAGTGCATCCGATCCTGTCCGACAGCCAGCCCGTGATACACACGCCCGCAAGTGCTGCGCCCTGCAGCAGCGAAAGAGCGCCGCCTGCCAGCCACAGGCCTGTTCCCTGTGCCGTCAGATAGACCGTCAGAAAGGCCGCAACCACCGAGGCTACACATGACTTGCACACAAGTATCCCGAACAGGGCCGTAAAAAAACGCCATTCAGCGCGCAGCATCTCACGGGTCCTGCCGTTGCCCGTCGGGCGCGCCGGCGCAGGCGCGCTGCCGGGCACTTCCCGGAGCGCCCAGTGCAGCAGCAGCGAAGTCAGCACACCAAGCGGGAACAGCCGGTACATCCCCTCAAGCGACCAGATGGAAACTGCGCCGAGCACCACGAGCGGGCCGATGGTACGCGACAGCTCCCCACCGACCTGGAACAGGCTCATGGCCGCGCCCGGGCGCCGCCCGGCGACCTGCGTGATCAGCACGGGAGCGGGCACATGAAAACAGGTCGAGCTGACACCGGCAAGGACTATAAGCATCGACAGTGTCCGGTAATCCGGCGCGCTGCCGATCAGGCACATGGCGGCCGCGGTCACGGCCGGGCTGACGATAACGATATATTTAAGCCGCCACCGATCGGCCCAGGAGCCAACAAGCGGACTTGCAAGCGATGAAAGCCGCATAAGGACCGACAGGAACCCTGCTGCGGCATAGGAAAGCGCGAGCTTATCTATCAGCAGGGGCAGCACGGGAGCAAGAAAGCTCGTATAAATGTCGTGAAACAGATGGGCGACGGCAAGGCTTGTGATCTTAACCTTTCCGACACTGCCGTTTCGCGTACGCGAAGCGCTTTTCATCATGCAGGGAGTATCGTGAGGCACACAGCATCAGGCCGAAACGGCGCTTCACTGTGTGTATGAACATGGAGCGTCATGCGAACGCTCCAAGCTGGCAGTGGTTGACTTTTATGTTCAACCGGTCGCACTCCATCCTGACAACGATTTTTGCAATGCCCAGCCTGCCTGCAATCTTCCATGCAGCAGCGCAGGGCAAACGGCCCTGCACGAGAGCATCCATAACAGCCTGGCGCAATGCTGCTTGCGCATCGGCAGACAAGCTGGTTGCAGGCGGCTTCACGCTGGAGCCGAACAGCCCGAGCTGGCAGTCCATAATACGGGCTTCAAGCAGGTCGATTGCGATACCGACCCGGCGGGGCGATACCCTGAGTGCTGTTGCTACGGCATGTGCATCCGCACAGGCAACAAGGCCGTCATGAATCTTATCTTTAAGCTGCCGCCCGATTTCCGGATCCAGCTCCACGCCTGGATGTTTTGCCGCATAGTGGCCCGCATCTTCATGGGTCATATAAAAAAATACTCCTCGTGCGCCGACAACTAGCTGCCGGCTCTGTTACCTACTGCTGCATCAATCAAGCTGTTGCCATGAAGCCCCGACTGCTGCAGCAATCCTATCCATTTTCCGACGTTCCTGCAAGAGAAAACTTGGAGGACGGCTGCACCTGCAGCCCGCTGCTGCGCTTTTTTGCAGGTACAGCAAACGGGCTGCATGCTGCAATGGCGCTTAACCGCGTACCATTTTCGCCCCGCACTGCGGGCAGGCGACCTGATAGCAGGGCACTCCAGGCTGATGCGGGGCCTGCGCTCCGCACTGCGGACACACGCACTGACCGCCGGGCCCTGCGCCTGCACGATTTCCGCCCATGCGCCCTCCTCCTTGTCGGCCTCCCATGCCTCGTCCTGTGCCCGGACCGCTGCCGGCCGGGCCTGTTCCATCACCTCTCGGCATAACTAGTACCTCCTTTTCTGAAAATACGCGCATGTACTGTACGACAAAAGCCCGCACGGGCCTGCCGTACACCAGCACGCCTTACCTGTTCAGGACTGCTCGCCGCCGCGTTCCAGCTCCTCTATCCGGGCGCGCATCCGCTGGATCTCCTGCTCCATCGCTGTGCTCTGGCTGCGCAGAAATTCGACTTCCGCGCGCGGGTCCTGCGGCGCAACAAACGGGGCAGCACCCGGCACGGGTGCGTATCCAGCATACCAGCCCCGTCCGCGGCCTCCGCCCCAGGCGCGGCCTCTGCCGCCGCCCCAGGGAATACCCCCGCGGCCGACACCGCGGGCAAAACCCGCTCCATACCCGTAAGCCGCTCCGGTTCCCGGAGAACAATAACCCCAGCCCCCGCCTGTTCTCGGGCCCATTCCCATCGGCCCTGTTCCATCAAATCCCGGCATGACAAACCTCCTTTCATTATGCCGGCCGCCGTGCAGCGCATATACTGTACGCTTCAAGGTGCCGGCTGATGTTGCGCCCGGCTTCCCGGGCTGTACATTAAAAACATATGTTATCTCACCGACGCACATGCTTCCACCGTTGCCATGGACTTCGGCGAGCCCATACACGCTTATCTCCCATGACGCCCGCGCGAACGGTGCCTGCGCCCGAAACATCCGGGCAGCAGAAACTGCGTATCGAACAATGCACCCCTTCCGTAGGCGCTGAGCACATCCTCAACCTCCCCGCAAATATTTGCAATGACCTGCAGCCCGGCCGCCCGCAGCATGCGCTCGAGCTGTCCCGATATAGCACCGCAGATCAGAATATCCGCGCCGAGGTCCAGTGTCTGCCTGACGCGCTGCAGGATATCACCCTGCACACTGTGTGTCGTGCGCCTCAGCTCCCGGTTTTTTTCTACCTCCACCAGAAGTACAAGGCCTGCCGAATCAAACAGCGGCGAGATTCTTCCCTGCCAGTGTGGTAAAATTATCTTCATCACCAATACAATATTGCATATAACGTGCCCAAAATAAAAAAATAAAATAAATACCTGTTTTAACTTTATTTTTTATACTGCTGGCCTGAAAATTTCGAGCCCGTATATTGCATTTTGCAATTATAGTAAAACGAATATGCTTGCATTATGCGTATATGCCATAGTATAATTATCATCCAGAGGCTGCATAATCTACAGACACAAAGCTCATAATCATGCACAATTCAAACGATCCCCAAAGCACCATCCTTAATTCGATCAACGAAGGAGTATTCACGGTTGATCTTGAATGGCGCATCGTATCGTTCAACCGGGCAGCCGAAGAAATAACCGGAATACGGCACGAGGATGCCTGCGGCCGCGCTTGCCACGAGGTGTTCCGGGCCGATATCTGCGAAACAGCCTGTGCGCTCAGACAAACCATGCAGTCGGGCAACCCTGTCGTGAACGCGACCGCAACGATCGTCAAGAGCTCCGGACAGCGTATTCCCATCAGGGTATCTACCGCTTTGCTCAAAGACGACACCGGGAACATTATCGGCGGCGTTGAGACATTTCAGGACCTAACCCTGGTCGAGCAGCTGAAAAAAGAACTGAGGGCGCACTACTCTTTCGAAGACATTATCGGGCGCAGCCCGTCCATGATGGACCTGTTCCAGATACTGCCGCAAGTCGCCGAAAGCACAAGCACCGTGCTGATCGAAGGAGCCAGCGGCACCGGCAAAGAACTCTTCGCGCGGGCCATGCACAACCTTTCCCCACGCAAAGACAAGCGCTTTGTGGCCGTCAACTGCGGCGCGCTGCCGGACACGCTGCTTGAATCGGAACTGTTCGGACACAAGGCCGGGGCATTTACCGATGCGAAACGTGACCGTCCCGGCAGGTTTGCCGCTGCTGACGGCGGCACGATTTTTCTTGATGAAATCGGCGACATCTCGCCTGCAATGCAGGTGCGGCTGTTGCGGGTCCTGCAGGAACGGGTCATCGAGCCGCTGGGAAGCGTTGAACCGCTCAACGTTGATGTGCGCGTTATCGCGGCAACAAACAAATCCCTTGAAAAACTTGTCCGTGCCGGAAAATTCAGGGAGGACCTGCTGTACCGCATCAGGGTATTCCAGATGAAAATACCGCCCCTGCGGGAACGACGCGAGGACATACCGCTGCTGATCGAGCACCACCTCGGCAAACTCAACTGTGCGCAGGGCAGGCATATTACAGGCGTCTCTGATGCCGTCCTGGCGCGCCTGATGGAACACGACTTTCCGGGCAATGTCAGGGAACTCCAGAACATCCTTGAACATGCCTTCGTACTGTGCCGCACGCAGGTGATAGAACTGGACAACCTGCCGCCCGAACTGCGGCCCCGGGAACCTGCCGCCGTCGCCCCTCACGGCCCGCTGACCCTTGAGGAAATGGAAAAAATGGTTATCACCCAGGCGTTGCGGCGTCACAACGGCAACCGTTCACAGGCGGCCGCATCCCTGGGCATACATCCCACGACACTCTACAGAAAAATCCGGCAACTTGGCATTGCACCTCCGCGCAGCGACGGCAGGTCGCACACATCTCCCGAAAAAACCTGAACTCAGCGCATACAACTGCCCGCCGTTTTTTTACAGGCCCGACAGTCGCACAGGTGAGTACAGCAAGGCACAACTAACCGGACATGCAATTTTCAATACATGGCGGATAGGCCCCCGCCCTACAGAACTATGCATAAAAAGTTCCATCACGGCTGACCGGCACGGCTGCGCGCACAAACAGCCGTGCCGGTTGACACAAGGCATAATTACCAAATGCCTCCACCGTACCGCACGATATGTCGTCCCACCGTTTTCTGGTACCCGGCCAGCATACGCCCCCACCCTTGACAAACATTCGCCCCTGTTTTATAGTCCCCCCATCGCAAAACAGGTTCCTATAACAAAAACTGTAATCTCAAGGTTTAGCAGAACCATGACAACGCTTGGTAACATACACTTTGGCGGTCAGATGATTCTGCGGGAATTAATCCGACAAAATTTGCGGTTTGTTGGGATAGTTACTTACCGGAAAACCATCTGAAAATTGACGATATATTCTGTGGTCTTTATATTAAGAACTTCGCTATCAATAAGAGCAATCTATTGGGGAGCAATTAAAACATGCATATTCTATTAGTACATCAGTATTTTCTTGAAGGTGGGGAAAACCAGGCTGGCGGAAGCCGGTGGAATCAAATGAGCCGCTATTTTGCTGAGCAAGGCCATAAGGTCAGTGTATTGGCAGGTACTGTCCACTATGGAACCGGCAAAAAACTTCCAAAATACAAGGGACATATTGTGGTCAAGGAAGAGGAATGTCCCGGAGTAACTGTATATCGCTGCTATGTAAGTGAGAGCTACAATAAAAATTTTCTTGGCCGTTTTTGGGGATATATATCTTTTACATTATCAAGCTTGTTTGCCTGTAGAAAAATTAAATCGCCCGACATTATGATTTGTACCAGCCCCCCGCTTACGGTTGGCTTAACCGGATGGGCAATCAGGCGTTGTTTTCGCAACTTACCAATGATATTTGAGGTGAGGGACCTTTGGCCAGAATCTGCAATCGATACGGGAGTACTGACAAATCCTCTTTTAAAGAAACTTGGTTTCGGGCTTGAAAAATTGTCTTATCGTGAAAGTACCTGGATTAACGTGTTGACGCCGGCGTTTTATGACTTCATGCTTAAACGAAAAAATATTCGTAAAGACCGACTCTCAATGTTTCCCAATGCGGCAGACCTCGATATTTTTTCTCCCGGCCCACGAGATAATTGGGTACGCAAAAAATACGACATAGGTGATCGTTTTGTTGCTATCTATACTGGCGGACTTGGTGTTGCCAACCATGTTATTCAGTTTGTGGAAGCTGCAAGAGAATTTAATGACGATAGCGCCAGATTTATAATTGCAGGAGACGGGATGCAGCGTAAGATGCTCGAGGATAAAGTCAAAGAATGGGGCTTAAATAATGTTATCTTTACCGGCTTCGTGCCAAAACGTGAGGTGGTAGACATTTGTGCAGCAGCAGATGTATGCTGTGCAGTTCTCAAAAAAATTGATACTTTTAAGACTGTATACCCTAACAAGGTTTTTGATTATATGGCTTCTGCTCGCCCGATTATCGTAGCAATTGACGGTGTAGCTCGAAAATTAATCGAAGATGCCCAATGCGGTTTTTTTGTAGAGCCTGAAAATTCAATTCAGTTGGCTGAGACGCTAAAAAAACTCCAAGCCGATTCCAACTTACGCAAGGAAATGGGACAAAGCGGTTTTTCTTATGTAAAGAAGCACTTTGACCGGACGAAAATTGCAGCACAATATCTTGATACAATTGAAAACGAAGTGTTTCCCCACAAACATCTTTGTGCAGTTAAACCATAAATATGGTGCTGGGAGAGTTTTTAAGTACATGACTATTAGTTTAATGACCCCATCACAAGCTTCTGATGTAGCTGAGCTGCATCGTGAAAGCATCAAAACAGGCCTAACGGCCTCATTAGGTCGGCGGTTTTGTAAGACATTATATTTGGCAATGGCATCTACGCCATATAGTTTCATATTAGTTTGTGAGGATGGGCAAAAAAAACTGGTTGGTTTTATTTGTTGCGCCACAAACACCTCGAAAATGTACAGAGATGTAATCAAAAAAAACTTTTTCCCATTATTGTTCTCAGCTTTGATAAGATTGTTCAGTCTCTCCATTTTAAAACAAGCCGTCAAGGCAATCCGTAGACCAAAAAAATTTAAAACTGGAAATTTTTCTGAATGGCAACTTCCTGAGGCAGAAATTGTCTCTATAGCAGTTAGTCCCCAAACCCAAGGTCAGCATATTGGCACAAAACTTATCAAGGCAGCTTTTGATAAGTTAAAAGACTTAGGCCACTTTAAAGTACGTACATGGACCAGTGAGGATAACAAACGGGCTGTAGCGTTTTATCAAAGACAGGGATTTGAGATGCTGGGGATGCGTCAATACCATACGGGGGGCATTTATGTTTTTGTAGCTAACCTTAAAAACGATAAAAGAATTAATTTCATTGACTGAAATTACTTTTTTTTCGCCAGACATATAATCCCTGGCGTCAAACAGACACGCCCGAATGTGAGCAATGCGATGCTGCTTGTCAGCAAATAGAAAAGTTCCATACCCTTAGAATCTATTTTTTTACCCTTTTCTATGCATGTTAGCTTGATGACCTCGAATCCACTTTTTTCCATAACGTTAGATATACTCTGTCGACTATGACAGCTGATGGCATCATCAGTTGCACAAAATGGCAGTTTGGGCAATGTTGTATTCGGAGCTAGCAGGCTGCCAAAAAAGTGACAAAGGCAAGCTATTGCATTGCGATTAGTTATACGCATTAGCAACTCTCCACGTGGCTTTAACAGGTTGTAACATTGGCTCAATGTCTCAAGAGGATTCTCAAAATAATAAAAACTATCTATAAAAGTAATAACATCAAATTGTCTTTCCGGCAGTTCCAGGTCACTTAAAGGCTTTGAGCTGACAGGGTAATTCCTTCTTTTGCGAAGCAAATCAGCCATGTCCTCAGAAACTTCTGTGCCAAAAGGCCGGAACCCATTCTGAGCTGCACAATCGAGGAAATGGCCAAACGCACAACCGATATCCAACAGTGATTTTCCTTCAGTTGGTTTGGATAGCATATCCAATAAGAACCTGTAGAATCCTTCACGTTTTTTCAGCCATTGCTGTTCGATCTGATCAGTACTATATGGTGCAATTTTGAAGTGTGTGGTTACTTCCGCCAAAGGCCGGTCAAATTTACGAAAATTGAAATCATCTTTTTTGCACCTATATATGCTACTTGGAATTCTGCCATCGCCGATCAAATAGTGCTGCCTGCCATACGGCAATATTTTAGTGCTATCACCACATATGGGACATGATATTTCTTTTTGTGCTATTGGGTAGTTCATACTGAAGTTAAATATATAAAAATCTTTGTATGTCGTCAAACGGCTTTGGACATTAACCGCCTAAAACCAAAAGATAATTTTGGCTCCTTTATACATTGACTCATGCACTTAGTCAATCCTCGAAGAACAATTGTGCCTGCATCTCATCAACATCGTTTTTCGTTTAACCTGTGCCCGTCTTTGCGGTAGTTCACTATCCCGACCATAATACACATCAGCCGGTGTGGCGTTCTCCAGAGCTTCATGGTCGCGATGATTGGTGTAATGATCAACAAACAGGCCAATTTGATGTTCACGCTCCGTCGGGCTGTAATAACTCTCCAACAGCAGGATATTTTTCATCAAGCGGTGGTGGAGCTCGGGCTCGGCCTGCGTCATGGAGTGGTACGGCTTGCCTCAGGTGTGCTTGATATTTTCATCATCACAATACTGTTTCAGTACTTTGGACACATGACAGGGTTGTTGTCTGACAGTAGCCCGTGGCCGTTGCAGCAACGTTGGATGCCACAGGCCGATAAACTCAATGGCGTCATCAAACGTTTGCCACACATCTTCTGCTGCCATGCCTGTGCACAAGCGCCGTGCAAGAATGAACCATGAGCAATTGAAGCCTATGAATAAAAAACTCCTTCACGGCTGCGCGCACAAACAGCCGCGCCTGTTGACATAAGGCATAATGATCAGACCGGGTGCCGAACCGCAAGATATTTCATAACAGCGTTTTGTATTGCCCAGCCTTGCCCGCACATATCTTGCGCCGCCCCTACCCGTAACACGCAAGCGCCCTTGCTTATAGTCTGCCCGTCTCAAAGCAAGTTCCTATCAACCATCGACTTTGAACCTTGGACTTTAAACCTCGCACGGTTTTCCCCTCCCAACTCCGAACTCCGAGCTGTGTCCTGCTACAGGCTCGACAAAGCCCGCAGCTTTTCGATGATGCCCCTCAGGGCTTCTGCCACCGTGTCGACCTCTGCGGCGGTCGTGCCCCTGCCAAGTGAAAAACGCAGCGCTCCCTGGGCCTGCATGCTTGAAAGCCCCATGGCGCGCAGCACATGAGAGGGTTCGGGCTCACCCGTGGTGCAGGCCGAACCAGACGAAGCACATATGCCCAGCAAGTCAAGATGCAGCAGGACCGATTCGCTTTCAACCCCTTCGAAACAGATATTGGACGTATTGGGCACGCGCTGTGCGTCCCGGCTGTTGATACGGACGCCGGAGATCTCTTCGCGAATGCGTTTTTCAAACCGGTCACGCAGCGACCCGATGCGGAGCGCTTCTTCATCAAGCCTTTCCGCGGCCCGTTGCGCTGCCGCGGCAAACCCGGCGATGGCCGCCAGGTTTTCAGTGCCCCCCCGCAGGCCGCCTTCATGGTGTCCGCCTGTGATAATGGGCGACAGCGGCGTACCGGCACGCACCAAAAGTGCCCCGGCGCCGGCCGGACCGTATATCTTGTGAGAGGCCAGGGTCACCATGTCTGCAAAATCGAAAACAGGGCCTATGGGGATCTTGCCGAACGCCTGCACGGCATCGGTATGAAATACGATGCCATGCTGCCGCGCCACGTTTCCCAGCTCCCGCACAGGCTGCACAGCGCCCGTTTCATTATTGGCAAACATCACGCTTGCCAGTATCGTATCGGAACGAACCGCTCGGGCCAGCTGCTGCGGGTCGACCAGCCCCTGCGGGTCCACGGGCAGCACTTTCAGCTCAAAGCCTTCCCGGGACAGGGCCTCTGCGGTTTTCAGGACACTATGATGTTCGACTGCCGAAATGATGATATGGCGGCCACGGTGCTGCAGGGCCGCGGCCGCGCCCCGCAGCGCCAGGTTATTGGCCTCGGTACCCCCTGAAGTGAACACAACCGCATCAGGGCTGCACCTGAAAATATCGGCTATGGTGCGCCGTGAGGCCTGCATGGCGCTGCGTGCCTGCCTGCCCAGGTGATGATAGGACGAAGGGTTGCCGGCGGCACCGCCGAAAAACGGCAGCATGGCCTGTCGGGCCTCGGAACACAGGGCAGTAGTGGCGTTGTGGTCGAAGTAGATGGTCTGGGGATTCATGATTGCCGCGATAAGCGCTGCTCATAGTTCCTGATGGCCGCGTGCAGGGCGCCAACGCCCATGAGCGAGCAGTGCTCCTTGTTGG
>Ga0272442_10005303_pt1 | contig 17296 bp, 10 predicted proteins | sample SSMForm2O_FD_200262 | JGI IMG/M metagenome (GOLD analysis project Ga0272442, IMG submission 200262) | Marine sediment archaeal communities from Little Sippewissett salt marsh, Falmouth, MA, United States - SSM-Form-2O | ecosystem: Environmental > Aquatic > Marine > Wetlands > Sediment ... | reverse complement strand
CGGGTCCCCTGCAAGTATATCCGGTAGTATTTTACAGAAAGCATTGGGATAAAGGCCTTTATCAATATCCTTTATAGCGTTGTGTACATCATCTTTTGAGGCTGACACACCCCTTCTGTCGTATCTTGATTTCATGCTGATTATAGCTGGCTTCAGGATGCAAATTTAGCAAACGTTTCGGTTTTATTCCTATTGATTAAGTAGTTATTAAAAGTCATTCCGGCGAAATACACAAAAAAATAACAATATTATTCTAATTTCATTTAGCAGTGAAGTAAATGAGGGTTCTGTCATAAGATGTCTATATCCATCCAGCTCCTTCTTCCTTTGTATATTGAGGCCAATTTGGTACCTCCTCTATCCCATCTTCATGTCTATCCACCCGGGTATAGCCCTGTGCTTCGGTCGTTCACCATAAAACAAATCATCCAGGGGATTGCTGGTAAACTATTGGAGATAATGATCTCTTCTATACCTTAACAACTAATTTGTACTTTAGTTAGTTTAGAAACCTCCTTTGCCGATTCTGTTAACAAAATCAATTAATTCTCTATCGTGATTATATTTGATTTCGATCTCATTATCAAAAATGATTGTAGCACCTTTCTCCACGGTATACGGCTCCCATTCAATGGGCAAATCCGGGTTATTAGGATTTCCTGTTCTGGCAAAGGATAACCAGGCGCTGCTCATTCTGTCAGCTAAAATATATGTCTCTTCACCACCACCTAAGAGATGACGACTGTTGTAGGCATTATTCATCAGAAACGGAATATCAAGGTTGTGGCTCGATCTAATTGATCCATCCATTAGCGGCGATTCCCAAGTAAAAAGGTACCTATACACCGGAGCCCCATTTTGTTCTGCTTTCAAATCTGCCTGTTTAATTACACCTGGCCTAAACCTGACATCAACGTCCAATAAATCAATTAGTTTATAATCCGGATATGTCTTTGCAAATATTTTTACAAATTCATCGGTATTATCTCCATAAGTCTTTCTTAATAACTCTTTGATCTCATCAAGACCCATATTCCTGGCATTGGGTATATATCCGCTCATTGCAAATTCGTGAATGGTTGAACCAACCATAAGCGGAATATCTTTAGAAATTTCAGGAGCAGTAGGTGAGAAGGGTTGACGGGGCAGGAAATCTCCATCCATCTTAGGACCCCATCCGCTTATGATGCCTTCCTCACTAAGTTCTTTTATAGCTTGTGCACCTGCTTTGTCAAGCTCTTTCCAGCTAAGCTTTCTTAGTCCCTCAATATCTCCATCTTCTAGATCGAGTACCTTAAACAGTCTTTCTGTAACAAGTTTTGATTCTGTGCTTTCACCTACCGTAAGCAGCGAGCCGCTTTGAACAATAGCTTTATGGAAGAGACCTTTGGCATAGGGAGTAGCTAATAATGTAGTCACTTTACCGCCACCTCCTGATTGACCATAGATTGTTACGTTATTTGGATCTCCGCCAAATTTCTCAATATTATCGCGTACCCACTGCAGGGCAACAATTAAATCCAGTATACCATTATTTGCGGAGAACTTATACTCCTCGCCATATTCTGACAAATCCAGAAATCCGAGAATATTTAGCCTGTGATTAACCGTAATTGCTACAACATCACCCTTTATAGCCATATTCATTCCGTCGTATCTTGGCATTTCATGACCAGAGCCATTAACATAACCGCCACCATGTATATAAAACATAACCGGTCGTTTCTTTCCATCACCTAAACCCTGGGTCCAGATATTCATGCGCATGCAGTCCTCATCCTGCATAGCTGGTGGAAATTGATTTAAGAAAGTACTCAGGTCATTACTTCTATCCCACCAGAAATTCTGAGGACATACAGGACCATGGCTTCTTGTAGAGCGTACACCTTCCCAACTAGCAGGCTTTGCCGGCATAAACCTCTCAGCCTGCGCGTATGGCAATCCCTTAAATACAAAAATATTATCCTCCTGATAACCTGCAACGGTTCCGGAGCTTGTTTCTACTATGGCATCTGAGGAAGAAGCCTTAATAATACCCTTTCTGCTTTGACCATCTGTAGATAATGACCCAAAAAGCAGAGTAACTGTTAAAATAAAAATTAGTTTCTTCATATTAAATTGATATTAACTTGTTTATCGAGCAAAAAAATTATTAGCTCATTGTTGGACTTTCCTAACAATTTACTTTAATTGTCTTTTCAAAGTTTTACTATCCTTCTGATTTCATTTATTAATAATGGGAAAGCCGGTCCAGTCATAAGATGGCCATAAGCAGCAAGTTGATCAGCACTGCAACCCAACCGGTTCAGCCAGCGTTTATCCATTCCCACAATGGCCGCAAGATAGCCCCCTGCCGAGTGTCCTTAAACAAAAACCATTTTTCTGCTCCCTCCATATTCCTCTATTTTTAAAGTTTCCAGTCAACAGCTGCTGCATCTTCTATGAATACAGGTGTTTTTACTTTTTGGGAAAGCCTGTAGTTAAATTCTAGAACAGGGATACTGTCCCTACGATATCAAGCAGATCCTTGTCAAAATGATATTTTACCTCACTATCTGTATCAATTATCATAGTTGCACCTTTTCCCAGGGAATACCTGGGCCATTTTGGCATTCCGGCGGTACTCGGATTTCCTGTTCTGGCAAAATTGATCAGTGACCCGCTGACAATATCTGCAAGTCTGTAGGCCTCTTCTCCTCCACCTGTAAGTTCTTTACCAAGGAAGATATTATTAAAAAAGAATGGCAGTTCCATGCAATGCATTGCTTTTAGTGATCCGTCATTTACTGGAGATTCCCATTTAAACAGGTACATATAGGTATTGTCATGACCACCCCTGACCAGTGCATTGGCATCCCTTACTGCTCCAGGCCTGAACATGAAATCAATATCCAAATAATCTGATGCCCTTTCGACATCAGGATAGGCTCTCCTTACAGCTTCCATATAAGCATCAGCATTGTCTTTATACCTCTCTTTAATTAATTCTTTCGTTTTTTCCATATCATCACCTGTCATTAAAGAAGCACCGGCTGAGAATTCAGTTTTGGCTGTTCCTATCATAATAGTGACATCATCAACCAGCTTAAGTACTTCCTCTCCAAACATTGGATAAGGGAGAAAATAATCATCAGCAATTGGCCCCCATCCCAACCTGGGCAATTCTTCGCTGTTATGTTTTGCTTCTTCCCTTAGGGCTAGATGAGCCCTCTTACCTGCCTGAAGCAGATCATCATATGATACCTCCAGTATTTCATCAACGTTGGATTCATCTATATTTAGCTCCTCGAGCACTCTTCCTGCAACTTCCGTGGATATTTCCTGGCTGGTGTATTCGCTTGCAAAACTACCGCTCATTACTATTGCCTGCTGGAATAATCCATCTGCAACAGGAGAATTCAGCAAAGCTGTGATTTTACCTCCCCCACCTGATTGACCGAAAACAGTTATGTTATCAGGGTCACCTCCGAATTTGGAGATATTCCTTTTAATCCATTTAAGGGCAGCTACAAGGTCCAGTAGCCCCAGGTTAGGTGTATATTTATACTTTTTACCGTACTCTGAAAGATCGAGAAAACCTAGGATATTTAGCCGATGGTTGACTGAAACGTATACTATATCGCCTTTCTTACTCAAGTTTTTCCCATCGTAAAAAGGGAGCTCATGCGATGAACCGTAATCGTAGCCGCCTCCGTGTATCCACACTATAACAGGTCTCTTATTGTTATCATTAATACCCTGAGTCCAGATATTCAATGAATGACAATCCTCATGAGGGTAGCCCCAGTCATTTTGCAGTGCAAACATTCCCACGCCATTACCACGAGCCTTTATCGGTTCAAAATCGAGGGGGCAGGTAGCCCCATAATAGCCCATAAACCTGACATTATCCCAGGGTTTTGCCTCACCCGGCGGCATGAAACGTTCAGCATATGCATAAGGTATGCCTTTGAAAATGAATGTATCGTCATAAATATATCCGCGGACTCTCCCGCTTTCAGTCTGAACCACAGCAGTATCTTCACCTGCAAAAACCTCCAATTCATAATTTTGTGCAAAAAGGATACCCGGAATAAAAGTTAATAGTATAAATAAATATTTCATTTTTGCTAATTATTTAGTGATCATCTTGCTAATTCTGGTATTTTCTTTTTTTAAACCTGGTATAGAGCCATCAAAAGGAAAGAATTAATGTAAAGAGTGTCATTGGCAGTTATCAGTCACATTGCTACACATGGGGCCACAGAGCCTTATAACCCGTTAACCTGGCCCATGACCCCATTGCTTTCGACCCAATAAAACCTAAATTCTTTCAGTAATAAAGGCATTGATCTCTTCTCTGCAGGGTATAGAAGGATAAGCACCCAGTTTCTGAACGGCCAATGCCGAAGCTGCACATGCCATTGCAATTGATTCACTTACTGACATATTATCGGCCAGGAAAGCAATCAATGAGCCGCAGAAAGTATCACCTGCTGCAGTTGTATCAACTGCATCGACCTTAAAAGCAGAACACTCTTCGCTACTCTCACCATTATTATAAAATGTTCCTTTGTCACCCAGGGTAATAATTACTGATTTAGCCCCCATTTTTATCAGCTCGGCCGCCATTTTATGTTTACCTGCAGTTTTAAAAGGAATCCCGGTTATTATCTCCGATTCCGTTTCATTTACCACCAGTAGGTCAACCTTTGAGATCAGGTCAGGCGATAATTTGCATGCCGGTGCAGGATTAAGCAAGAGGAAGGTATTATTATCATGGGCAATATCGGCTGCGGCTTTAACGCATTCAACAGGGATTTCCATTTGCATAACCAGGTAATCGGACTCTGCTATCAGTTTGCTGAAAGAGTTAATCTCATCGCATGTAAGCTCCTTATTGGCACCGGGAGAAACGACAATACTGTTTTCTCCCGACTCCTCGACAAAGATAAATGCGGCTCCGGTTCGGGAGCCCTTCTTATATAATACATAGTCAGTGTTTGCTCCATCCCTACTGATAGCGTTTATTATCTGCCTCCCCTCATCGTCATCACCAACGCTGGCAAGAAAGGTAACATCTCCTGAAGCTTTTGTGGCGGCAACGGCCTGGTTAAACCCCTTCCCACCGAAGGCTTTCGAATATATGCCATCACCAACCGTTTCTCCCGGGACAGGTATATGCTTCACTTTTGCTATATGGTCAACATTGGCACTTCCCAGAACAACAATTCTTTTTTTCATTATCAGACTTTAGCTAAAATTATCAAACTCAATCCTACTATAAAAAGCAGGAACATTGAAGCTGTAAGTATATTGACCGTAGCCTTCCCCCTGGCTTCCCTGAACTCCTTCCAAACAAAAACACCCCAGGCCGCAGAAACCATGGTCGCGCCCTGACCGAGACCATATGAAACAGCATAACTCGCCTTTTCACCTGCAAGGATATTGAAGAGCATACCGAGGCACCATATGGATCCGCCGAGTATACCAACAAGGTGGAGTCCTGATGTGCCAATTTTGAAATATACACTGTATTTTGTTTTCTCACCCGAGAACGGATAATACATGTTGATTGAATTCCACAGGAAGTTTGAAATAAAAACACCTATGGAGAAAATAACCAGTGCTGTATATGGTGTCATCTTACCTGCGGCCGGGTTTGCGAAGTCAGGGCTCATGCTTGCCGCAACAAAGCGGTAAAAGAAGCCCATTGAAACACCTGCCAGAATACTGAAAAGCAAGCCCCTGGCAATCTGCACATTCTTATCCCCTGTGGGTATCCTCCTGTATATCAATGCATCTATTATAATTGCCACTACTACAAGGGCAACACCGATGAAAAGAAGAAAGGGATTGCCTGAGGGCGTGGCGACATAATTGACCAGAACACCAATTACCAGAGCCAGACCTATACCTACCGGAAATGCTACTGCCAGACCGGCAATGTCGATGGCAATGACCAATAATATATTAGCAAAATTAAAAATCACACCTCCCATAAAAGCTGAAAACAAAGAATCACCATTTGCCTGGGATATATCGGAGATAAATCCCCTTCCCTCTGAGCCTATGGTTCCCATTGTAAATGCCATCAACAAAGAGAAGAGGAGTACTCCGATAACATAATCCCAGTAAAACAATTGAAAAGGCCACTTCTGGGAAGCCAGTTTTTGTGTATTGGCCCATGATCCCCAGCATAGCATTGTGACAACACAGAAAATTACTGCTACTGTGTAACTACCTATTATAAACATATTGTTTCTATTTTATTACTATTTCAATATCAGACTTGTTGCTGGTATATTCGATATAACCTCTAATACCTATAACACCATCATCAACAGGATTCAGCCATTTGAGCGTAGCTGTATGATCTCCTTCAGGTATTTGGACATTCCAGTATAACTCCGCGGTGCGTTTCCTGTAATCTACAGGCAGTTTCATTACCCTATCCACCTTACCATCTATGCTTACTTCCAGTTCACCCACATAATCATCATTAAGTTCCCCTGTTACACCTCCCTTGATAACCAGTCCTATACCGGAAAAGTTAAACTCATATGGTTCATCTGAGTTAATCGTACGCAGAACACCCCAGCTGCCTCTAATAGTTTCAGGAGGTCTAACCTGGGTAACTCTGTAAGGATAAATATCCGGGAACGCAACTTCCAAAGGCAGTGCCTTTGGTTCCTGTACCTGAATTTCAACATACTCATCACCAACCTCGCCTCCGTACCTTTCAATAACCTGCAACGTATGCCTGTATCCCATATCGTAAACATCGTTCAGGGATATGTTGGTATAGGCAAAATCCCTGTCCTCCACAGGCTTGATAGGGTCAAGCCAGTAATCGGGAATAGCGTCATATCCCATCATTGTACACAGGATTCCTATAGCTGTAGCGGGATTGCAGTCGGAATCCTGACCGGCCCTGGTAGATACCTCAAGTGTTGTTTGGATATCTCCTCCTCCGTAGAGCAGTCCGAGCAATACATATGCTGAATTAACCGTTGCATCAATATTGAAAGGTGATGCTATACCGTCGGGGCAGTGAAGGTCAATTGCCCATTCACTGTCTTCAATGGCCTGCCATGCTTTTTTCCAGTCATCCGGATATTGCCTGTGGAATTCAATAACATCCTGCATGCACTGGTAATAATTACTTTCTTCAGGAATTACCTTCAAGGCTTCGTTTACAATTTTATAAACGTCATCATAAACAAATGCCAGTGAATACATAGCCGCCACGTAGGCTCCACCGTAGAAACCATCGCCATAGTTCATTATATGACCTATCCTGTCGGCATAAACCATTGCCGCATTGATCATTCCTGGTGCCATTAAGCCTGCAAAGTCAGCCTCTATCTGGAAATCTATATCATCAGCATGCATATTATGTTTCCAGTGTCCTGACTCAGGGGCCTGAATTCCGTTCAGGATATTATACCGGGCTGCCTGGTTCGCATGCCACAACATATAATCAGCATAGGCAAACGCATTTGCAAATGACTCCACCGGAGCATCCAGTCCTTCTTTTTCAAATACCTCAACGAATGTAAGGTCCATATAAATATCATCATATAGGCCCGGAAACTCATCGTAGAAATAAGTAACAAGATCATTGTCCCATCGTATTTCAACGCTGTCAGGAATCATACGTGAAAGGTACCTGAACTCGGTTGGACCTCCGTAAGTTACACCTATAGCCTGCCCTGCCCAACCACCTTTTACTTTATCTAATAGCTTAGCCCTGGTCATCTCAACATTCCTGGCTTCGTCATTTCCCCCGGTGCCGCAAGAGGATAATGAAATCATCACAATAAGTACAATTAACAATTTTTGTTTCATAGGATTATGTTTTAACGTTATTAAATATTAATTCTCATCCTGGTCGAATATTAAGGTATATGGATTGTAAACTTCAAATTCCTTTCCCCATATATTCCTTAACATAATTGCATTCTGAACCGCCATTGAGACTGACACCTCGCGACCCCAATAATCTTCTTCGTGAACACCTTCTGAAAAACCAGCATGGAAAGGTATATTATTCTCCATTAAAAGATTCATAAATTCCCTGGCTGAATTAACCAGCCCATCTTGATAACCGCAGTCCAGGTAAATATGAGGCAGTTCATCTTGCGGTATTTCCAAGACCAGTTTAAAGGGATCCACCCTGTCAGCATCTTCAGGATTCAGGAAAGCAACGCCTTGTGGTGTTCTGTCTTTCATAGTGGAAAAACCTTCTATATCAATATCCCTGTAATACATAGTTGTATCCTTCGACATTATTTCAAAAAAAGGATTCATCTCAACCTCTTCCCCCCTTCTCAGTCGGGCGGCCTCATCCCTTGCGTAACTGATAGCACCACTGTGACTACCTACTGAACAGAACAGATCAGGATGAGAAAGACCTAAGGAGAGGGCACCAAAGCCGCCCATAGATATCCCACTTATTGCGCGTCCTTTCCTTTCTGCTATGGTCCTGTAATTTTCGTCAACATATTTAATTACATCATTACATATGTAATCAGCATAATCATATATTTTACCATCGTAAGATTTCGCCCAGTTAATATAAAATGAATTGCCCACATCAACCATAACAACTATCATATCGAATCGATTCAGATATTCAGGAACACCTATATGCACAAATTCATGATAGTTAGAAGTGTAACCATGACAAAGATATAATACAGGATAATCTAGTTCAGAATACTTATAATCTCGTGGCAACACAACATTTAAATGCATATTACGCTGTAAGGTTTCTGAAAAAAATTCAACATTATATACCGGTAAAGGATCATATCCGATATGCCCTAATTGAACTTTATTAGTTGTGTCAACACCTGGTCCGCATTTTGTTAATAGTAAAGCAAGCATTATAAATGCAATTGTTGGATATAGTAGATTCTTCATTTTAGTTAATTTATGTTATTATTCCCGGCTTATTGAATAAATATATTACACATTCTACCCTCTGTTAATAATAATGATTGATTTATAGAAAAATCTGATGGCTGTCTTAAGTACAGCCATCAGATTTTCAACTACTCCTCAATCCTAAAAACCAAATCACTACCGTGTAACCTAATAAGCAAGCCATCGCCTGTTTCTTGTTCATTAATAACCAGGATTCTGCTCCATGTTTGGGTTAGCCAGCAGAGGAGAAGCAGGTATGGGATACAACTTCTTATGATCATCCGTCCAAGCTTCCTTTTCAAACCATGCATCATCAAAGGTGCCAAACCGGATCTGGTCCTGTCTTCTGTGGCCTTCCCATGCCAGTTCCCTGCCTCTCTCATCCAGAAGTTCATCCAGTGTTAAGGTCGCTGCAGTATAATTACCACTTTGATCGCCAAAGGCTCGTTCCCTTACTATATTCACAAGATCAACTGCATCCTGATTGGCCACACCTCCATTCTGCCTCATAATAGCTTCAGCTTTCATTAATAATACATCTGAATATCTGTAAACAGCCCAGTCATTATCCATAGATTGTAACCATTGCAAACCAAGTGGATATTCATATTTGAAGAACCTGGCGCCTTCACCTTCACCAGCGTTAAGTATATTGGATATGGTATTAGTAAAGGTCAGCTGATTACCATCAATACCTATTACCGGGTTGCCTGAAAAATCAAATTGAGGACCTACTTCAAATGAATTAATCCGACTATCGGCAGGATCAAAGAGGTTGTAAAATTCAGGTGGCGCACATATACCGTTCCATGCTATATTATAACCATATTTTGCTGAAAGTGAAGCAGGCAGTCCAATTACATGATGAACAAAACCCCAGGAATCTACTGTCCTGTCATAAGGTATCATAAAGATATTCTCCGAGGAATTCATATTATTAATTATAAAGTTATTGAAATAATTTTCCTCAAGTGAATAATAACCTGAAGTAATTATGTTATTACACATTGTAACGACATCACTATAACGTGCTGATCCAAGCCATTCTTCAGAATTAAGATACATCTTGGCAAGTATCATATAGGCAAATGTCTGCGTTGCTCTTCCATAATTGGTAGAGGAAGGTACAGCTTCCAGTTTATCAATATTTTCGAGCAGATCAGCCTCAACTAAATCGTACGCCTCCTGCCTAGTTAGTTGTTCCGGTAAATCTTTATCTGATGGATCCAGAACTACCGGAATATTTCCATATAGATCAATCAGGTTATAATATGCAAATGCACGCACAGTTTTTAATTCAGCAATAAGGCTTTCTTTTGAATCAAAAGTTGCTTCTGACGATTCTATGGCCCCAAGAACATCATTACATTTCGATGCTACACTATAATAGAGATCCCATGGTCCCTGACAAAGGTTTAAATATGGTGTAAACTGATGCCAGTGCATTTGCAGAAATATCCCATTATTATTTAAAGAATATCCTGCATTCCTGAGAGGAATGACCGCCTCATCTGTAGCAAGCTCCTGGGCACTGTATGCGCCCCACAAGGAATTCGTTTGCCTCAAAGAAGCATATACATTGCCTACAGCGAGTAAACACTCCTGTTCATTATTGTAGAAGTTATCAGTTGTTATATCTGAATAAATCGTTTCTTCAAGGTCAGTACATGAGTTTATTGACAATATTGCCAATAGTATTATAAATATATTCTTCAGTGCTTTCATGATTCACTTCTTTAAAAATTTATTTTCAATCCAAGTGTATAGATTCTGCTATATGGATAGGTCAGATTATTCCATCCCATAGAGCCAATGGAAGTATTAAAATCCGGGACCGGTATCTCAGGATCATTCCCGGAATAATTAGTAAATGTTAACAGGTTATTACCACTGGCTGTAAACCTGAAGTTAGTCAGGCCAATTTTGAAATTATAACCAAGGGTAACGTTATCCAGTTTAACGAAAGTCGATTCTTCCAGGTATCGTGAGTCCCATACATATGCAACACTCCTGTAATCAGGCCTGTCCTCTATCGATTTTAACACATTTGCACCTGCATTGAATGGTCCCCAGTTCTCAAAGGCGACCCTGTCAAAATTAATGAGGCTTTGTCCAAAAAGACCTCTAAAGAAGAATGCAATATCAAAATTCCCAATACGTATCTGGTTACTCCAGCCCAATTCAAAATTGGGATAGTCATGGCCTATCTTCCTTCTATCGTTTTCAGGGCTTATAGTTCCATCCCCATCAACATCTTCATAGACAGCCTCACCATTTACATCTGCCCCGATATAAATAGGTGCCCAGAAATCTCCTACCGGCTCTCCTTCTTTTATTATCTGTGTCCAGTTACAGGCAGCCGGGGTTATTTTTAGGTATGGCAATTCATATCCCCTGGAGGGATCAGATAATGAAACACATTTGTTCCTATTCAACGCAAAGTTTACTGAGGTGATCCAGTTAAACTTTGTAGTGCTTACTGCATCAGCACTTAATTGAACTTCAATACCCCTGTTTCTTATAGAGCCAACATTCGCGTAAATATAATTTGAGACGTTGGGAGGTACCGGAACAGTATAATACCATAGCATATCAGATGTTGTCCTGCTATAAAGGTCAATTATAGCAGAGAACTTTTTAAATATGGTTAAATCAAGTCCGATATTATATTCAGTTTTCTTCTCCCATTTTAAATCCGGATTGGGATTGCTTGCAGACTGAAAGGAATTCAGCCACTCACCATTATAAAGGAACTTTGAACCTACCGACATTCTTATAATGGACTGATAATTAGGAATATCCTGATTACCTGTTACGCCAACCCCTGCACGAAGTTTCAGGTTATCTATCCATCCCAGGTTTTTAATAAATTCTTCTTCATTGAGCCTCCAACCCACGCTTACAGCAGGAAACAAACCCCATTTATTATTCTTACCAAATCTGGAACTCCCCTCATATCTCAATGAAGCAGACAACAGGTACTTTGTCTTATAATTATATAAAGCCCTTCCAAAAAAGGCGATGAGCCTGTTTGATTGTTTGTTCGACGACATAGTGGCGGTTCCAGCATTTAGTGCTGCCCCTGAACCAATATTGTTCCATAAGAAATTATCTGTATCAAAATTATAATTACCTGCACTCATACTAAAAAATACATTATCATAATATGAATAGCCCGCAAGCAACTGGATGTCATGATCTCTAAGAAATGTATTTTTGTATTCGAGACTGGGCTCAAGAGTATAATTATAGTTCTCATACAAAGAATAAGAGGCCTCACCATCTCTACCCAGTTGTGGATAGTATCGTGTGTAATATGTGCCTGAATTTGACTGAAAATAATTATATGATCCAGTAAAGTTGACCTTAAGATCACTTGTAATGTTAAAAGCAGCAATTATTGATCCTTTTACAAAATTATTCTTGACATCAGAGGTTCTCTCATTAATTATTGCGATGGGATTAGCATAAATCTGGTTTGTTCCAGCGCTTACATATTTGTTGTAATAACCTCCCCCTGCAACATTTTCAGCATCGTAGATTGGTTCAGTTGGATTCCTTACCAATGTAGCCGCAACCACGCCTGAGTAAGCATCGGTATTGGCATATGTTCGGTCAACCCTTGAATACATTAACTGGTAATCGATTTTGAGCCGATCATTGAGTCCCGTTTGAGAAACAAATAGTGATGGTGTAACCACTGTAGATGAATTTCTGGGTATTGTTCCCTGATCATTTTTAAGGAATATATTAGCTAGGTATTCTATTTTCTCAGTGCTCCCAGAAACTGTGATGCTATGATTCTGGTCAATAGCGGTACGAAAAACTTCCTTCTGCCAGTCTGTTGAGCTTCCCCTGTCGAATGTAGCAATACGATCCGGAGCTTCCACTGCAATAAAATCCCTGTATTCATCAGCTGTAAACCATCTGGTATCTTTTTGCATTTTCTCTATCGATGTGTTTGCAGAGATCTCATACCTTGCAGTGCCCTTTTCAGGTTCCTTCAGAGATATCAGGATTACTCCATTAGTTGCCCTTGTACCATAAATAGCAGCTGCTGATCCATCTTTAAGGACATCAATCGATTCTATCATTTCAGGATTTATAATATCGAGTGATTGCGTCCATACCACACCATCAACCAGAATAAGAGGAGACTTTCCTCCAGAAAACGAATTCAAGCCGCGGAGTCGAATGGTATATTCACTGTTTGGATCGCTTCCGTTTGATCTGAGAATTGAAAGACCAGCCACAACACCTTGTAAACCACCAATTGGACTGCGGACATTACCTTTTACCATTTCCGCTGGTTTTACACTAGTGACTGAACCCGTAACTTCTTTTTTTGTTGTTGTACCATATCCGATAACGACAACCTCATCAACACCTATTAAGTCAGGTTCGAGAGTTACATTAATTTCTGATTGACCAGTGTATGGCACTTCAAGCGTTTTATATCCTAGGAAAGAAAATTCCAAGATATCACCCTCTTTAGCCATAAGATTAAAACTACCTGAAGCATCTGTTGTCGCACCTGTGAATGTGCCTTTTATAACAACATTTACTCCGGGCAAAGGTTCTCCATTTTCATCCTCAACAATCCCTGTAACTGTTTGCTGTGCAAATAGTAACAAAGGTGTCAGGAACACAATGATGCCAAACAAGATCTTTTTCATAATTCTTTTAGTTTTTAATATTCAGGTTAATTTGATCAAATATTATTTTGGTTTTATTTAATTCCTGTTTATGTTCCATGATTATACTTAATATTATATCCCCTTGATTTAAGTTTGATCTTTATGTACATTAAATTCGTTACTCCATGTATAATAATACAACTAACCTCTCACTTGAATAACCGAACCCACATTAACTGATATAGAATTACGCAATCGTTTGTTCTTTTTTGAATGTGCAATTTAACAGTTTTATAATATTATTCTAAATTTTTTTCGCTTTTAAGATCTTCTATAGCATATTTATTAAACTTTTATAATTTATTATTTAATTATATCTATTTATTTCTCTGTTATTTAGAATAACTGTTTATAATTATTATAAATTAGATTAAATACAAATCCTATATGTGCATATTTTGAGATTCATATATTTTAATAAGTACTTCTATATATCTAATGATATGCTATATAACAACTTCAATGTGCGTACAATAAGATATTATCTATCATTTTATCATTCTAATTGAAATTTCAATAAAATTGAACAAAGGTTTCTTCATTATTTATTATAATAACTAACATGATAATGCTTATATTTGTATCATTACAGTTAGATTTTATAAATTTTGAATAATCGATTATTTTAATGCATGAAAGAATAAATATAAAGACAATAGCTGAACTGGCCGGGGTCTCTATTACAACCGTTTCGAGGGTGTTGAACGGACTAGGTCCCAAGTACAGAATAAGTGAACCAACATGTAAAAAAATATTTGAGATAGCAGAAGAAACAAACTATAAACCCAATATTATAGCCCAGAGCCTCAGACTCAAAAAGACCAATGCCCTGGGCCTTATTCTGCCTGACATAGGAAACCCCTTCTTTGCAACACTGGCAAGGATAATAACCATTGAATCCAAGAAAAGAGGATATTCTATAATCCTGTCTGACACCGAAGATAATATAGAAATTGAAAAAGAACTTTTAAGAGTACTCCTTGACCGGAATATGGATGCTATAATAATAGCACCTTGCAGTAAGCACCGGTCACATATCGAGGAGGTTATTAAATCGGGAAAGAAGGTGTTGCTTGTTGACAGATACTTTTCTGAAGGTAATATACCCTATGTTACTACTGATAATTATTACGGGGCTTACGAAGCAACAAAACATCTTCTGGCAAATGGACACAAGGTTTTAGCATGCATACAGGGATCCACTGACACTGCACCTAATATTCAAAGGATTAAGGGATTTAAAGATGCATGTAAACAGTATAACATAAGCGATTATAAAATTGCCGGTGACAGCTTCACCATCCAGAATGGATATATTGAAACAAAGCTTCTTCTCTCATCAACAAAAAAAAGTCCGACAGCAATATTATGTTTAAGCTCAACTATTTTACTGGGTGTGCTCAAGGCTATTAAAGAGGCTGACATGAGCGTGCCACAGGACATTTCTATTCTGGCCTTTGACAATCAACATTTTATGGACTACCTCAACCCTCCTGTATCTGCAATAGCCCAACCTGTAAATGAGATCGGTACTTTTGCCACGAAGGTTTTAATTGACAGTCTTGAAGAAGGACGAAAGAAACTTAGCCTGAGCGTCAAATTAAGGCCACAGATAATCCTGCGAAATTCTGTACGGCCAATCTAGTCATAAAGCTTCTTTGAGTTCCTCATGGTGCTGAAGAACTCTTCAATTATTTCTTCTTTACTGAAATTTTCCCTGAAAATGATGGTTCTGTCCTTTGATCCGTCCTGTTTCCAACTGGTACCATCAAAACTCACACCTTTTACACTACGTTTCTCGGCATATTCAGGGTGCTTCAATAGGACCAGTGTACAGACATCATATATTGGTCTTATATCATCTCCGCACTTTTCATACAGTTCCACTGAATAGTCCCCGAAACAATTAAATAATCCTCCATACCTTCCTTGCACAGGTTCCACCTCAGGGCCGAGGCCCTTCATCGTCCGGCGTACCTCTTCTACTGAGAGGCTAACAGCCCATGTGCCCGTTGGTTTTCCGTATCTCACGGTAAGTATTTCGAATTCAAGTTCATCATTCATCAGCAGGGGAACAATGGCTGAGGTGTCATTCTCAAGGTTATATTCCCCCTCATCGGGCCAGTTAGATCCCAGCCATACTACCTTTACCTTCCTGGCAATATCCGGAGCCTTTGCCAGTGCCAGAGCAATATTAGTTAATTTCCCGATCGGCACCAGTACCAGTTTATCGCCATCTGACTGTCTTGCCTCATTAATAATAAATTCAACCGCTTCATGGCCATCGTAATCTATTCCTTTCAGCGAGTTATAAATTTCATGGTATTGTTGTGATGCACCAGGTATTACCTTTACCTTATCGCCGAAACCACAGAGTTTAACCACCCTCTGTGCCTCTTCAACATGCTTCTCAATGCTGCCACCATTAAGGGTCTTGTTTACAGTTATTCCCTTAATATCGAAGAAATCCTGGTTAAAAAGCATATAGGCTATAGCATGCTGATCATCCAGTTCATTATTTGCATCGGTATCAAGTACTAAAGGGATTTTCTTTTTCTGAATCATGACATTTTTCTTTTGGGCGCCAGATTTTTACGCAGTAACAATGAAGGCAAGTGACAGCAAAATAATGCATAAAATAGATATCCTTTTCAAAACATTCTGATAACTGTTGTCTGTAAAATCAGACAGGTTTCCTCAAATAAAAATAATATATCTAATATACTTATTATGTACTACAAAACTGCTAATGGCATTAAAATTAATTAAGTGTCCTTAAATGTTAAATATTGTCAAAATTTCAGCATATGCTATTCAGCAGGGGAAATGTTGCATAACTTTACCTTGTAACTAATAAGCCATATTATGCATAATAAGATTTTTTTCCTGACAATTCTCATTCCACTTATTGTTGTATGTACTGCCAGTGCACAGAACTCAACTTACAGGAGCCTTCTTCCAGAAAAGGTTATGGATGAAATAATTGGTGAAGCCTCCGGTGAGACAGCTATGACCCATATTATTGAAATGGGAGCTTATAATCATAACCGGCCATCGGGTGAATACAGTGGTAACTTCTTTGAAACCGAATATGTAGTATCAAAACTCCATGAATACGGACTTGAAGATATTGTTATTAACAGGTACCCGGGAGGCACATACTGGGACGGTATCAGCGGTGAACTATGGGAAGTAAGCCCCGGGCTGTCTAAGCTTGCCGATTACCGGGATCTTACAGCCATGCTGGCTTCAGGAAGTACAGATACCGATGTTGAAGCGGAACTTATTTGGGTTGGAGCGGGCAGTGAAGAAGAGATATCGAAACTTGATGTTGAAGGCAAAATACTACTGTCATCAGGAGCGCCGCGTTCAGTACATAATAATGCTGTAATAAACGGAGCCCTGGGTATAGTATCTTTTAATTCACCCAGGCCTCTTGAAGTAAATCTGGCCATACCCATCACAGGGATTTCAGGAAGGGGTGGTTCAGAAAATAACCTGACATTTGGATTTTTCCTGCCACCAAGGGAAGGTCATATTTTACGGGACAGGCTAATATCCGGAGAAAAGATAAGAGTGCATGCCACCGTCAGGTCCCAGACACTCGAATACCAGCTGGAAGTGCCTGAGTGTGCAATAAAGGGTACTGATCAGGATGCCGGAGAAATAATACTGTCAGCCCACCTTTT
>Ga0272442_10005302_pt1 | contig 17298 bp, 12 predicted proteins | sample SSMForm2O_FD_200262 | JGI IMG/M metagenome (GOLD analysis project Ga0272442, IMG submission 200262) | Marine sediment archaeal communities from Little Sippewissett salt marsh, Falmouth, MA, United States - SSM-Form-2O | ecosystem: Environmental > Aquatic > Marine > Wetlands > Sediment ... | reverse complement strand
TTGCCAATAGGTTTTGACCACCTATCTGTTGTCGGCAAAGAGGCTCTCTCCTGATTACCTAACCACACTTCGTGGGACAGTTACGATCTTTATCTGGCTGACACACCGGGCCGATGTGGAGGCCGAACACAGCTTTGGTGTCGTCTTCCGCACTGATGTGCCACATCGTTGGCGTGAGCTTCCCGAGGAACCGCTGGTCGTGACTGACGAGGAGCAGGCAGCAGGGGCAGTCGGCCAGCGCCGTCTCCAGGGCCTCGATAGAGGGCAGGTCCATATGGTTAGTGGGCTCGTCCATGATGATGATATGCGGGGCACGCACCATGCCCAGCGCCAGCAGGAGCTTGCGGATTTCGCCCGGGCTGGGTTCCTCACTGGCGAGCAGCCGATCGGGCCGCGAGCCCAGCCGACTGACGATCGTCATCAGGTGGCCAAGCTGGTCCTTGGCCAGTTGCCGAGCGCGGTCCAGCAGTCCGCGCGATTCATCCGCGTCGATCTCTTGCGGCACATAGGTCAGTTGCTCCGGCGGCACCTCCAGTGCCTCGACGAGGCGGTGCACAAGCGTGCTCTTGCCCGAACCGTTCGCCCCGGTCAGTGCGATGCGATCAGTGGGTCGGATCGCCAGGTCCGGGTACCGCAATTGCCTGCGCTGGCCCAGCGTCAGCGAGCCGGCCGGCAGTTCGAGAAGCGTGTTTCGCTTTGACGTCGAGCCGGGCAGCCAGATCCCGATTTCGTGCTCCTTCTTGACTCGGCTCGTCTCTGACCGCTGTTGAGCACGGGCCAGTTGCCCGCTGAGCTGCCGCCGCAGCTTCCCCCCGACCCCGTCCTTGCCACTGACCCGCGCCCGATCTCTCTTCTCCCGGGCATCGTGGTCCTTGATCGACAGCCCGCGCTTCGAGCGCCGGCTCTGCACCTGCTTCGCCAATCCCTCCCGACGCGCCGCTTCACGCCGGACCTTCTTATACGCCCGCTTGCTCTGCTCGTGCTGTCTCTGCGCCGTCTGCCGTTCGATCTCCGCTGCCTCCATGCCCTTGGTCACGCCACCGGGCCGAACGGTCACCTCCGGCGGATCGATGAACGCGCATTGCCGGCACAGCGAATCGAGCAGTTCCCTGTCGTGACTGACCAGCAACCCCACCCCCTTGAAGCAGCGCAGGGAATTCGCCAGGGCCTCTCTGGCCTGGGCATCGAGATGATTGGTGGGCTCGTCAATCGCCAGCACGTCTGGCTCTCGCCAAAGCGCCACCGCGATCTGCGCCCGCTTGCGCTCGCCGTGCGAGAGCGTCGCCCACCGGTCGAGCCAATCGTCCTCGACGCCCAGCATGTCGCGGATCGACCAGGCGACTTTCGTCTGGTCGCCGATGAGCTCCTCGAATCGATCGGGCACATCGTCCGTACGCTGGGCACAATAGACGGTCCGCGGCGGCGCGTCGATGGTCCCGGCCTCCGGCGCCAATTGGCCCGTAGCCAGTCTCAAGAGCGTGGTCTTCCCCGTTCCGTTGGCCCCGACGATACCCGACCAACCGGCCGGAAGATGCAGGGTAAGATCGGAGAATAGAGGTTCAACGGCGGAAGGATACGAAAACGTGATGTTGTGGAATCGGACAAATAACCTGCTCATGGCCTCGTTCGCAACTGTTCGGCAGCCAGCCAGCATAGCACCGGCGCGACCGCCGAAGGGAATGCCCCGATAGGGGGCTTCTCGTTGAACAACGGCTCGGGTCTATTTGTCTAATTCCGCATCCACCAGACTCCAGGAAATCACAGGAACGTCAATCCGTTTCTACAGAGCCCCGTGCGCGGTGTCAAGTCCATCTTGATTTCACGACAAAAGATGCTTGTGAAACCATTCGCGGGTCCGGCGCCACATTTCGTCCGAGAGGACGTGGCCGGCACCGGGTTCGATGTAGTAGCTGAGGTGCTCCGGCGCGCCGGCGCGTTCGTAGGCTTGGGCGATCGTCTCGATGCCGGCGCGAACTTCCTGGATCGGGCTGCCTTCGTCCCGCTCGCCGAAGTTCATGTGCAGCGCGCGCGGCGCGATCAGGCCCGCAATGTCGGGCGTGTCACCATGTTGGAACCATCCGGGGATGAAGTTCGGGAAGCAGTGCAGGATGTGGGTGCGATGGATCGCGGCGTAGGTGGGCAGGCAGCAGTTAGCCACCAGACACACCAGCCGCGGTTCCCACGGCCCGACGAGCCACGTGTGCGTCGAGCCCATGGAATGGCCATAGCAGCCGATGCGGTCGGCCTTCACTTCGGGTCGCGAGCAGAGGTAATCCACGGCCCGGCGCAGGTCCAGGATGTTCTTCCACGCCATGCACTTGCCCGCCACCACGTACCGGAGAAACTCGAACCGCTCGAAGTCGCCCCCCTGGAGGTGATCGCTCTGCCGCTCCTCGAAGCACAGCGCATCCGGGCAGAGCACCGCGTATCCTTCCCTCGCCAATGCGGCGCCTGTATGGTGCATCGCATTGCCTGCCAACCCCGCAGGCTCGCTCTTGCCCAAGTGCCATTGGCCATTGTGCTGGTGACAGACCACCACGGCCGGCGCCGGATGATCGGCATCGACCCCATCGGGCACCAACAGCAGTGCAGGCACGTGATCGCCCGGCTCGACCTCATAAGCCACGGATTCGATTCGGTACCCATCCTTGTGGATCGTCTCGCGAACCACCGGGCCCAACTCACACGGCTTAGGCCAGGGGCCACCCAAACACGCCAGCAGTTTTTCTCTCAAGGTCTCGGACGTCATTGTCGTTGCCACGAAACAGGTTGGATGTCTTCGATCTTGGATTCATCCAGCTCGATCCCAAAGCCCGGACGGTCGGGTAACTCCAGCATCCCATTCACGGGCCTTGGCGGGTGCTTTTCCACATTGTAGTACGTGCTCATCTTCTGAATCAGATACTCGACCAGCGGACACACCTCAATCGGCTGGCTGGCGACCACGTGCATGGCCGCGTGAATGCTGTGCCCGTGCGGGATCACGTTGGCCCCGTGCACCGAGGCCAGCGTACACATCTTCACCAGCTCGCTGACGCCCCCGCACCATTCCGGATCAGCCTGCACGACCATGATGGCGTCCGCTTTGAGGAACTTGTGCACGTCCCACCGGCCGTAGAAGTGCTCGCCCGTTGCCACGGGAATGGACGTCTCGCGACTCAGCTCGATGAACGCGTCCAGATTGGCGCTCTGGAAAGGCTCCTCGATCCAGCGCGGATTGTACTGCTCGACGCGTCGGGCCCAGGCCAAAGCATATTGCAGATCCCACGCCCAAAACGCGTCAAACATCAAGTCAGCGTCATCGCCCACCGCATCGCGCAGCAGCCGCACAACCTCGGCATCCTGCGCGACACCTTCGGGACCGTGGCTCGGCCCGCGATCCCGCACGAACCACTTCTGATGCCGGTAGCCTTCCTTCTTCAACTCACGCGCCTTCGCCTGCAGCGCCGACGGCTCCTGTGAGAACCCCAGGCAACTGGCATAAGCCCGTACCTCGTCACGCGAGCCTCCGAGCAACCGATACACAGGCAGGCCCAGCAGCCGACCACGCAAGTCCCACAGAGCATTGTCGACGGCGCTGAGCCCCATGAGGTAGTGGCTGCCACGCGAGTGCCGGCTCGCCCGAAACATCTTGTCCCAGAACGCTTCACCCGCCAGCGGGTCCTGCCCGACCAATCGCCGCTTGAAGAACTGGTCCACCATCATGGCTGCTTCGCTGTCGATGGGCCCGTAGAGGCCGTAGACGCCGGCGTCGCTATGAATCTTCAAGTACAGAACCTTCCTCCCGTTCCTCGCCGTGACCTGGAGGTTCTCCACTTTCGTCACCTTTACCTCACCTCGCCTGCCGGAGGCGGCGGACGCCCCGAAGCTCGGAGCCGCCCCCAAAGCCGCCAGGCCTGCCAGGAAACTGCGCCGCTTGATAGGATTCGTCATAGGGCTGCCCTTTCGCTGGAAAAGGTCTCGTCGATCAACCGGTACCCAGGTGGCGCCAGTATACGTCCAAACACCGCGCCGTGCCACGGCCATCTGCGCGTGGTTGCATTCACCGACCGGATGTGTTATCTGGAGAGGTCGTTTCATCGCGAAGTCAAGGTCGATACAGGAGAATGGCAATGCAAGGTGCAAGACGCGGTGCACATCACGGACGAGAGCTTACACGACGATCCTTCATGCGCCGCTCGCTGGCGGCCGGCTGTCTCTCGCCGCTGGCGCTGGCGGGCTGCCACGCGACCTCCTCGGCATCGAGCCCAGCGGCCGGGCGTCGCCCCAACGTTGTCTTCATCCTCACCGACGACCAGCGCTGGGACCAGCTCGGCTGCGAGGGCCATCCGTTCCTCAAGACGCCCCATATCGACAGGCTGGCATCCGAAGGGGCGCGCTTCGCCAACATGTTCGTCACGACGTCACTGTGCTCCCCCAGTCGCGCCTCCTTCCTCAGCGGCCTGTACGCCCACTCGCATGGCGTCGTCAATAACTTCACGGATTATCCGATGGACCTGCCGAGCTTCCCCCGCGCCCTGCAAACCGCCGGTTACGAGACCGCCTACATCGGCAAGTGGCACATGGGCGAGCAGAGCGACGAAAGACGCCCGGGATTTGACTATTGGGTCACGCACAAGGGCCAGGGCAAATACTACGACACCGAGTTCAACGTCAACGGCAGGCGCACCGTCAAGAAGGGCTACTACACGCACCGCGTCACCGACATGGCTATCGATTGGCTCGGCCGCGACCACGACAAGCCCTTCCTGCTGGTTCTTGGCCACAAAGCCCCGCACACCCCGTTCACGCCGGAAGAGAAGTACCGCCACATCTACGACGATATTCCGATTGAGTATCCGGAGACGGCGTTCGCTCTGGAGAGCAAACCCGAGTGGGTCAAACAGCGCATCGACACCTGGCACGGCATCTACGGTCCGCTCTACGGCTTCCGCAAAGAATTCCCCGACCGCAGCCCCGAGAGCGTCAAACATTTCGCCGACTTCGTGCGCTCTTATACGGCCTCGATCAAATCCGTCGACGACAGCACGGGCCGTATCTACGACGCGCTCAGGCAACTCGGGCAGTTGGACAACACGCTGATCGTCTTCGCCGGCGACAACGGTATGTTCCTCGGCGAGCACGGCATGACGGACAAACGCACCATGCACGAGCCCAGCATCCGCGTGCCCCTGGTCGTGCGCTATCCCAAGCTGGCCAAACCGGGGACCGTGGTTGAGCAGATGGTGCTGAATCTCGACGTGGCCCCGAGCGTTCTGGACATCTGCTCGGCGCCGCCTCTGCCGCGCGTCCATGGCATGTCGTTCAAGCCGCTGTTGGAAGGCCGCACTGGCAACTGGCGGAAGTCGTGGTACTACGAATACAACTACGAGAAGCAGTTCCCTTACACCCCCAACGTCCGCGGCGTCCGCACCGATCGCTGGAAATACGTCCACTATCCCCACGGCGACGGCGGCCCGGACCGCCACATGGCCGAACTCTACGATCTCAAAATCGACCCTGGGGAAACGAAGAACCTCATCGATGACTCCGCCTACGCTGACAAAGTCCGCGAGCTCCAAGCCGAACTGGCGCGGTTGATGAAACAGACCGATGCACTGCCCGACAAGATGCCCCTGGATGAAGGCGTCAAGTCCGAACTACCCGAAGAATCCATCCGTTAACCGGTCCAATGTCACAAGGAAACCAAGTCCCATGAGGAACACACGTTCCCCGTTGCACACACGGCAGGCCCGCGTGGCATCCGCCGTCGTCCTCCTGTTCGTATTGTTTCTCTTCGGCCCGATCCAGGCACGAGAGGGTCAGTCATCGACGATTCAAGCCGCACAGGACGGCAAACCCGTCGTCGGCGTCTACTACTATCCCTGGTACCGCCAGCCGGAGCCGGGCACGCTGGGCCAGTGGCGGCGCGTCATGCGACTGCGCCTGGCCACGCCCCAGAAACCGAAGATCGGCTTACACAGCTCGCGCGACCCCAACGTCGTCGGCGAACACATCGCCCAAAGTGTTCGCGGCGGTATCGACTTCTGGGCCGTGAGCTGGTGGGGTCCGGACCAGATCTGCGACGACGTCCTCCGCGATGTCATCCTCCCGCACCCCGACGCCGGCAAGCTCAAATACGCCATCCTCTACGAATCCACCGGCCGCCTCGGCTCGCTCCGCAACCCGCACTACCGCCACTGGATGGACGACTTGGCCTACATCGAGAAGAACTACTTCGACCACCCATACTATCTTAAGATCGACGGTTGCCCCGTCGTGTTCGTCTATCTCACCCGCGTCTACTTCCGCAATAAGGGACAAGAACAACTCCAGCAGATGCGCGAGCGCTTCCCCCGTCTCTACCTCGTCGGCGACGACGTCTTCGGCGAAGGCTACCAGTCGGCCTGGGCCAAGCAATTCGACGCCATCACCGCCTACGACGTGTACGGCCAGTCCGTCGGCCGCTTCGGTGGGACCCGCAAGGCCCTCGCGTTTCTCGCCGACAACTACCAGAAGGCCAGAGCCGCCGCCCACAGCGTTGGCACCGCCTTCATGCCCACCATCGCGCCGGGCTACAACGACACCGCCGTCCGCCAGGGACACCCCGGCCGCGCCCGCTACTTCACCGACGTCGAAGGCTCCCAGGAAGGCGATATCTTCCGCGCCATGATACGCGACGTGGCCTTCCCCAATCTCGATCCCAAGTGTGACCGCATCATGATGGTCACCAGCTTTAACGAGTGGTACGAGGATACCCAGATCGAGGCGACCTCAGGCGCCGCGCCCCCCAGCACGACCGACGATTCCGACAGCGGCACGTACTACACCGGTGGCGACCGCTACGTCGACTACGAGTACCTCTACCTGGACATCCTGCGCGAGGCCGTCAAGTAGCCCCTCGCCCTCGCGGCCCATCGGCTACTGCGGATGATAGAGTTCAATCTCCCAGACCCGGGCAATGTTCCCCGGCGTCCGAGAGATCACCAAGCGAATGTGCTCCGCCTCCACCGGGGCGAATTCCTGGATAGCGTCGACCCGGGCGTTGTCAACCACGCGCGAGCCCGCCACTTCGTACCAGTCGCGTTCGCGCAAATACTCCAGGTGGAAATCCGTGACCGGATCGGTCGTGTTCTGGCCGTTGAACCACCCGCTGACGACGCGCACCGCACTGATCGTCCGCGGCTCGGACCACCGAAACGTCACATAGTCCGGAATCGCCGAAGCGCTGCTGAGCCAGCGCAGGTCGTTGTTCGTCACGTCCAGCCGCCCGTCGTTGATGTTGCTCCCGGGATACCGGCTCGCATCGTAGTCCGATGACACAGACACCGTCGCCTCCCGCGCGAGATTAGCCCCGGCTGATGCCAGCCACCCACTCATGTCCGGACCCTTCATCATCGCCGTAAGCTCATCGAGGTAGTCCGTGTAAATCGCCCGCGGCAAGACGCCATGCTTCTCGCACAGCGAAGCCGCCATCCCGATCACCTCGCCCATCATCCCACCGGTCCGCATCACCCGCACCGCCCCCAGCGCCTCGTGCGTGACGCTGACGTCCCGGCCGGCCATGAACAGGTTGCCAATGTTCCGCGAATACAGACAGCGGTAGGGCACCCAATAGGGTTTGCTGTATTCGGTGTAGTACGCCTTGGAGATAAACTCGTCGCCCTCGAACCCCTCGTCGTACGCCGGATCGGGCAGATGCAAATCGATGCTCCACGTCGCCGGCACGCAGCCGTCCGCGTAGACGACCCTGCCAACGACGTCCGCTTCGGTCAGGATGATATCCCCCAGCAGCCGGCGCGACTCCCGCTTGCCCGAGATGTACGCCGCCCAGTTCAGTTCGTGGTTGGGATACAGGCCTCGAGCATTCTTCAGCGCATCCCACGCGCCGTACATCGCCCGGAAGTTCAAATCGCGGATATACTCGCTCTTCTCGAACGGGTCGTGGTAAAACCCGCTCTCCCAATACCAGCCGCCCAGTTGCAGCTCCTTCGAAGGAAACGGCTTGTCGCTCAGGTCAATCGCCCACGGACATCGCGGAAACGTCTGCGGCTGCCCCGTATCCGCCACGTTCCAGAGATTGCACCGCCCCATGTGCCCGTCGAGCGTTATCTCGTAGTCGGCGCCCGCCAGGTAGCCGACGCACCCATCCCCCGTGCAGTCCGCGAAGGTCTTCCCCGCAAACCGCAGCCGCTCCCCCGTCACGGTATGCTGAGCGATCACGGCTGTGATGGTGTCGCCCTCTGTCTCGACGCCATTGGCGCGGTATTGCAGGAACAGCGAGATGTTAGGCTCGGCCCGCACCAGCTCGATCCGCCGCTCGTCCTCGTACAGATCGGCGGTGTTCGTTGGGCCGTAGTGGGCCTTCCGCTCCGGCTCCAGCTCCGCGACAATATCACCGACGCGTGCGTAAGGCTCGAACCGCGTCTGGCCTCCCAGCCACACCCGCACCTCCGAACTGTTGTTCCCGCCCAAAACGGGACGGTCCTGAATCAACGCCACCGTCGCACCACCCCGCGCCGCCGCCAATGACGCGCACGTCCCCGCGATGCCACCACCGACCACCACGAAGTCGTACTCTCCCGCTTCGCGCGGACCGTTCGCCAGTCCCAGCAGTTCCCTGCGCCACGCCGCCATCGCCGGGCCATCGTTGGGCGGGACGAAATCGCCATCGGTCGTGAAGAAGACCGCGTCGCACCGCCCCTCGAACCCGGTCAGATCGTGCAACACCAGCGGCACGGCCAATGCGTCGACCTGGATCGTACCCCCATCCTGCCAATGCCACGGATTCCCTTCGACGCCGAACGTCGTCGCCAGTCGCTGCCCGCCCACCGTCAATTCGAAACGCCCCGGGGCGCCCGGCATCTGCCACGGCGCCACCCAGTCACGCGTCCTTACCCAGACCCTGTACGGACCCCGCTCGGGAAATGTCACCGTCGTCGTCGCGTCCGCGACCGGCCGCCCCAACCCGTGCGCCAGCACGAACGGAGACCCCATCTGGTCCATGAACTGCGGATCGGCCACCCAGCCTCCCAGGTTCTCGAAACGCTCCGCCTCAACCAGCACTTGTGCAGCCCGAACCCTGGGCGAAGGTCCCACGCAGCCAAACGACGCCGCCATGGCACAGAACAACACCATTCGTTTCATCGTTTCACGCTCCTGCACACGCAAAGACCACTTGGCTGTCCAACCCACACACGCGCAGTGTATCCTATGCGAAGCAGGGGCGTCTGTACATGCCGGCGCAGGGAATGTCGCACGCTGTCTCGTCTATTCCGGGAGGTGCTGGCGATCGGAGGGCAGCAGCGATGGCATGACAAACTCAGAAGGACGGGCTCATCTGGACGGACGCCGCTCGCTGGATGGCGGTTCGTGCACGTGGGGGGGTGCGCTTCGGCTGTAGGCTCTCGGTTCATACCGTCCGCAGGCGCATGGCGGTGATCATACACTTGTCCGCTTCCCGGTCCTTGCCTTGCGACTGCAGCAGAGTCGCCAGGTTGTGCCAGGACTGCCAGAACGTTTTGTCAATGCGGATCGCTTCCCGGAAGGCCTTCTCGGCATCCTCAAGATGCTTCAGACTCACCAGGGCCACGCCCTTGTTGTACCACGCTTCCTTGCAGTTCGCGTCGATGTCGATGGCCCGCTGTGACAGGTCCAGGGCCTGACTGTGGTGCCCCAGGTTCGATTCGATCGCGGCCTGGTTGGACAAGTGCACGGGGCTGTCCGCTGTTCCCGTCATGTCAAGCTGGCGTTCACGGACCCGCGTGCTGAAAAGCCCCAGATGGGCCCAGACCACGGACAAGGCAATCAGACTGCCTACGAAGCCCAGCGTGATCCATAGCCAAGACATAGTCGTCCTCCAGAGTCCCTGGCAATTGCCCGCACGGCGATCCGTCAGGCAACGGCGTCACTACAGGTCCTCGACCGCCGTCAGTCGCCGTTGATGCGCCACACATACGCGTGACCGCAGGTCTTGCATTTCGTCACGCCCGCGTCGCACGCCACGGCCCCGTCGTTGCACCGTATCGGACCACCCGCCGGCGAGATCCGCTCCGTCTCCCTCCCACCGCAACGGCGGCACACGAACTCCTGCCCCGCTTCGAAGTCGTAGCAGGTTCCGCTGACGACCCGCCCGGCAAAATCGATCGTTGTCCCCGGACCCACGTGGTTGTTCGGCTCATATCCCGGCTGTGACGCGTGTTCCTGATCCATAGTTCCACCTTTCCAATAGTGTCCCGGACTGCGACAAGACCGGCCGGCAATCGTCGTGTCACCGGGTCTCCGTCGTCGTCCGATAGTATGCCTGTCACTCCACCGCGTGTCCAGGTGCCCGCGAGAAGGCACATGGACAGCCGCCATTCGTTCATCGGAGACCTCCGGCGGGCTCTTTAGCACCGGTAACAGAAATTCCCCAGGCTGCCCCCGTCAATGGCTTGCCGCGTGGGCCGATTCCGATTGCCGGCTCGGCCTGCTGGCGGCAGCTTCTTCGATCAAATCCGCAACACGCGCCAGGAACGCCGATTCCTCACACTTCTCTCGCACCAGGGCCATGGCGTGCGTCGCACAACGACGGCGCAGCGCCTCGTCCTCGATCATGCGTCGCAGCGCGCGGCCGAGATTCGCCGCGTCTTCGGGCTGCACGAGCAGGCCGCCTATCTCATCCTGCAGGATTTCCCGGACGCTGCCGACGTCCGTCGCCACACAGGGAAGCGCGCAAGCCATCGCTTCCAGAAGAGACAGCGGCAGGCCTTCGTTGCGCGACGACAGCGCGAACAGGTCGTGCGTCGACAGCAATTCACGCACCTCGGCATTCGGCGTGTCGCCGAGAAACTCCACACGCTCCTCCAAAGCCAGATGGGCCACTTGCTGCTCCAGCAGCTCGCGGTCAGGGCCGTCGCCCACCAGCGTCAGTCGCCAGTTCAAATCACGCAGATCGGCCAGGGCTTCCAAGAGTACGTCCTGACCCTTGTCACGCACAGACAGACGTGCGACGCACAGCAACCTGGTCGCGTCGCATGCGTCGCGGGCCGATTCGCCCGGCCGCGGCGCGAAGTAGTCGCAGTCGACGAAATTGAGTGTGGGGACCGCATTGGTCAAAGGATGGCCCAGCCATCGCTCCAGGAGGCGTTCGGAACGCTGGCCCGTGAGCAGCACCTTCGCGGCGCCTTCCAGAAACGATCGACGTTCCGCACTCGCCTGGTGTTTGGCGAACGCCTCACCCACACCGTGTAGAAAGCAGACGTAAGGTGTGCCCGTGCGCTTCAGAAACGGATGGAGCGATATGCCCGATTGAGGCCACGCCATACTCACGAACACCACATCAGGGCTGGCGTGCTCGCAGAACCGTCGCTGACGGTCGAGCCACACACGCTGCCGGGCACGCTGCATGGCCCGGCCGCTAAGCTTGTTGAGCACCTTCGGAAGCACACGCCTCGACGGTCGAACCGCCGACCGCGGCAACAGCATCGTCTCAGACAGGCCGTGGCTCTGGCATACCTGCCGGGCCTGGCGACTGGCGAAGGTCGTCGCCGCCACCTGCACGCCACGATCCTGGAGCACGGGGATCAGCTTCGTCCACAGAATCTCGCTGCCACCCCAGGGATCGCTGCTCATATCGGAATAGACCAGTAGCTTCATATCCACCTGCCCGTGTCGATTCGCTCCTTTCGATATCGCACGGGTCATCGGCGAATCGAATGTCACAGCCTCGATCTCTTTCTCATCGGCACTTCGCGGTCATCAGTCAAGCGCCGCCTACCGTTTCATTGGGTATTCGGGCGCCTTCCCCTCGTGGACCGCTGTCGGCAGGGCGTGGGCACGCGCAGGTAAACGCACCCAACGGGGTCATTGGCGCGGAAGTCCGAAAAACCCGCCGTCTTCGTCTGGTCAATGATTGCCTCGAAGCGGTAGGGGCCCTTCCTGGCAGCCCTTTCTATTCCACGGCATCTCGCTATAATGATGCGTCAAAACCACAGACATCCAATCGATCGGGCTTGCCGGGATATGGCTACGGCCGAAGGCATCGCTCGCAGACTGTTCGGCCAGGACGAAGGGGTAAGGGAGACGAGATGAACAAAACGCTTCGATCGATCGCCGTGTCATTGTTGATCCTTGGCCACGCAGTGGTCTTGCCCGGTGCCTCAGGCCGACCGCAGGCACGACACGGCCTGACCTACGACAAGCCGGCCACCACTTGGGACGAGGCAATGCCGCTGGGCAATGGCTTGCTCGGCGCGCTGGTCTGGGGAGATGGCCGCCCCCTGCGCATCTCCCTCGATCGGACAGACCTCTGGGACCTGCGACCCGTACCCGAGTTCTTCAGCAAGGAGTATTCCTACCGCACGATGCGCCAGTGGGTCGCCCAGGGGCGCATCGACGACTTGCATCGGCTCTACGACAAGCCCTACGGCAACGCGGGCCCAACCAAAATCCCGGCAGGGCGAATCGAGTTGACCCTCAAGGACGGCGCCGATTTCCAGAAGGCCTCCCTTGATATCGCTGGCGCGGTGACGCACATGCAATTCGCCGGTAGCGAAAAGGCCGATGTCTTCATCCATGCGACCAAGCCGTTCGGCATGATCCGCATGACGTCGTCCCCCGAGACGTTCACGCTGCTCGCACCACCCTTCGCCGAAGAGATCACCGAAGAAGCCGGCGCCGGAAAGATCAGCGCAGGCGACCTCGCCACGCTCCGCTACGAGGCCCCGGCCCAGCACAGTGGCGACCGCTGGACGGGATACGTCCAGAAGGCCTGGGGCGGACTCAACTTCGCCGTTGCCTCAATGTGGCATGAGACCGACAAGGGGTGGGTGGGAACGTGGTCGATCGCGACCTCGAACGAATCGCCCGATCCTCTCAGGACAGCCAGGCAGACCTGCGAGAAAGCGCTCCAGCAAGGCTTCGACCGCGCGTTCGCCGATCATTCTCAATGGTGGCGATCTTACTGGGAGCAGGCCTCGATCGACGTCCCGAACGAGATCATCGAGCGGCAGTGGTATCTGGAGACCTACAAGTTCGGCGCCGCCGCCCGCGCCGACACCCCGCCCATCACCCTCCAGGGCCCCTGGACCGCCGACAACCGCAAGATCCCCCCGTGGAAGGGCGACTACCATCACGACCTCAACACCGAGCTGTCCTACTGGCCCGCCTACAGCGGCAACCGCCTCGACGGCGCCGAAGGATTCGTGACATGGCTCTGGGACACGCAAGCGACCGCCAAAGCCTGGACCAAACGCTTCTTCAACCTACCCGGCCTCAACGTCCCCATGACCGCCGATCTGAATCAAGAGCAAATCGGCGGCTGGCACCAGTACACCCATTCGGCCACCACCGCCGCCTGGCTTGCCCACCATTTCTACCTCCACTGGCGCTACAGCGCCGACCGCGACTTCCTCCGCGACCGCGCCTACCCCTGGCTCCGCGACGCCTCCATTTTCCTCGAAGCCGTCACCGAGACAGGCTCCGATGGCAAGCAAACCCTCCCCCTCAGCTCCTCCCCCGAGATCAACGACAACCGCCTCGAAGCCTGGTTCCCCACCATCACCAACTACGACCTCGCCCTCATCCGATGGCTGTTCGAAACGACCGCCGAACTCGCCGACGAGCTGGGCCGGCACCAGGAAGCCATACGGTGGCGAAGCGTCCTCGATGAGATGCCCGACTTGGCCATCGATCCTCAGACCAGCAAGCTTCTGGTGACGCAGAACTACCCGCTCCGCGATTCTCACCGCCATTTCTCCCATCTCATGGCGATCCATCCGCTGGGTCTGATCCGCTGGGAAAATGGGCCGCGCGATCGAGCCATCATCAAGGCCTCGCTGGCCGAACTCCACGAGAAGGGCAGCAAGCAGTGGACAGGCTATAGCTTCAGTTGGCTGGCGAGTGTGGCCGCTCGCGCCCGTGACGGCCAGGCCGCCGAGAAAGCCCTGGAGATATTCTCCACCGCCTTCTGCCTGCGCAACAGCTTCCACTGCAACGGCGATCAATCGGACAAAGGCTACTCCAACTTCCGCTACCGCCCCTTCACGCTCGAAGGCAATTTCGCTGCCGCCGCCGGTCTCCAGGAAATGCTCATCCAAAGCTACACCGGTACCATCCGTCTCTTCCCCGCCATTCCCGCAAGCTGGCAGAACGCCGCCTTCCGCCGACTCCGCGCCGAAGGCGCCTTCGTCGTCTCCGCCCAGCGCCAGTCAGGCCGGACAACGTCCGTCGAGATTCTCTCCGAAGTCGGCGGAACCTGCCGCCTGGAAAACCCTTTTGATGATGCGCCCTACGACGTACACGGCGCCGAAGCCCAGGCCATCCGCCCCGACGGCCCGGACCTCGTTTTCGAAATGTCCCCCCGACAAACCATCCGCCTCGTCCGCCGTGACGCGCGATAGCCGAACTGCAATCATTCGACCAGCAAGCTCAGGAGCAAGCGCATGAGCCGGCCGAGCACCAGGAACCTCCACTCGCGATCGCTCAGATTAGCCGGCATCTGCCTGGCCGGCCTGACAATGTCAGTCGGCTGGGGTTTCCGAGGCGATTACGGCCACGAAGCCGGCGCCATGGTGCCCGGTGCCCTGGTGGGCCTGGCGATCTGCCTCGCCTCCGGCCGTGAAGACTGGTGGCGACGCGCCTCCATCATGGCGCTGTGCGGCGCCATCGGCTGGGCCTTCGGCGGACAAATGAGCTACGGCCGCGTCATCGGCTACACCGCCAGTTCCTCTTTCGTCGATGTCGCCTACGGCTACGCCGGCCTCTTCCTCATCGGCGCCCTCTGGGCCGGCATCGGCGCAGCCCTGCTGGCCACCAGCGTCACCCAACCCCGTTCCTACCTCGAACGTTTCGCCGGCCCCTTGGTGGTACTATGGATCGTCTGGTTCGCCCTCGACCTCTCCGGCCTGACCGACCGGTTCTCCGGGCGACAATACCTCCACGACACCGACTGGATAGCCGCCACCTCCGCTCTGATCGTAGCCGGGGGGTATGTCGTGCTCGTCCCCAACGCCCGCTCCGCTTGCGCCCTCATCGCCACCCTGGCCGCAGGCTGGTGGGCCGGCTACCTTTTGCTGACGGTTGTCTTCGGACTCCGCATGACACCACCGCGCAGCGACAACTGGTCCGCCTGCGTCGGCTTGTTCGTCGCGCTGCTGATCTACCTCCACCGTCGACGCGACCGCGTCGCCCTCCGCATGGCCGCCTTCGCCTTCCTCGCGGGCGGACTCGGCTTCGCCCTGGGCGATTTCCTCCAGATGCTAGGCCGCGCCCAGTGGGGCCCCATCGCCAAGCTCCAAGCCCTCCAGGGCCTCGACTACTGGAAATGGATGGAGCAATCCTTCGGGCTCATCATGGGCCTTGGTGTCGGCGCCGCCTTCCTGGGCCGCCTGCGCACCAGACTTGCTCCCCCGGCCGAAGACCAACCCCCCGGACACTTGAGCACCATCGCCGCCATCTTCCTCCTCGTCGTCATGATCTGGATCAACCTCCGCAAGAACGTCGAAAGCTGGACCAAAGGCGAGCACATCCCCACCCACTTCTTCGCCATCGAGGTTCACTGGTGGTTCCTCTTCGTAGGCCTCCTCCTCGCCGTTGCCGTAGGTCTCGCCATCCTCCGCCATCGCCGCAGCCCCCTCGCCCTCGTGCCGCCCACCCCCGTAGGCCGCGCCCAACTCCTCTTCCTCGTCATCCTCTGGATCGCCATCGCCGGCGCCCTCGCCCAGGCCCTGCCCCGCCTGGCAGACAAAGGCGTCTTCTTCGTCCACACCACTTTCTGGATCACCGCCGCCCTTGCCTCCCTGATCATGCTATCCCTCCCGTTCACGGCAGGGGCCCACGTACGCCAAACCATGGCTCCCAACGATCCTCAGTGGCGCATCAAGAGAGGATATTGGATCGCTTGCCTCCTCGTCCCGCTGCTCCTCATCGCGCTCGCCTACCTCACCGTCACCTCCCACACCGACCCCTTGTCCGGCAGCCACCTCCGCTTCCCAGACGTAACAGCCCCTCGCACCGAACAGACTCCACCTTGACCGGCTTACCCGGATGGTGAAACCCCTGACGCTGATGAGCGGCCCTGCGCCACCGGCCATCCCTAGGGGGTGCCGCCTGAGCGCTGTCGCGGCTTCACGCGATACGTGGCCTCCCACCCCGAGTCACCAATCTCGATACGTTCCACTCTGACCACGTTGAGACGGGTCCACGGACCACCCCCCAGATACGAGGCAAGCAGGGCGTTCTTGTCGCTCGGTTCCGTCTCGCTGTCGCGTATGAACCACGTCTCTTCTTTCACTTGTAATCGGCGAGGCATAGGTCGTCTCCCTTGGCAACAGGCGTAGTTCTCAACCGAATTGACTGGCGTATTCGTTGGCCTTCATAAGCAGCCGGTAGTGGCGCATCAGGTTCTCTTGAAGCTTATCGAGCGTCTGCTTCGTGGCCTTGTGCCACTGCTCTTTGTCCTCCACCACCGCCTCATCATCGGTCAGCAACGCCAGCGACAGCGTCAGGCTGGACCGGTAGCGCGTGATGTCGAGGAAGTTCAGAGGATCTGATCGCAGCGGGCTCTCGGCCGCGATCTGGACTTTGAGCGTCTTCGAGCCCCGCTGGGAGGCGAACACCGGCACGGGCCACGTCTCCGGCACAAGCCTCGCCAGGGCGTCCAGCTCCGCCCGCAGCTGCGTGGCGTATGCCTCTCCAGTCGTCTCGCTCTGCCTCTTCACGATCTCATAGGCTTGCGCCATTCGGGAATTGGCAATCAGTTGTACCCCGAGGGACGAGGGCGATTCCGGGCGGCGCCGGCCATGCAATACCGCGTGAGTCGGTATGGGAGGGCCCAGACGACCCCCGACGCCGATCGCCATATCGAACCCGAGATAACCGATCGCTAGAGGCCGGACGAAGGTCTCGTGCATCATAATCGCCCGCGCCGAGACCGCGACGACTTTCACCGTTCCACCGGGAAGGATCTCCTCTGCGCCGTCTCTGCCGACGGTCTTCCTCGAAGACTCATTCAGTTCGTTCAACTCGGCAATTGACGCGGCATAATCCGCAATGCCTGTGCTGCCGACCGCATTCGCATCGCTGGGCGCCTTGGGTGCTACCAGATCGACCGGCCTGCCCGACCCGGCCGACAGGCTGCCGGCCCGACCCCGCGAAGACCCGATCGACACGTCCATCTCACCCGTCAGGTACACGCGACTGACCACGCGAACGTAGTTCATCTTCTCCCCTTCCACCGAGGCATACATCGTCAGGAAATCACGATGGGTCGCCTCCCAAGCCAGCACGTCCTGATAAAGGGAGATCATGTCAATGCCGTAGGTCCGTGCCTGCTTGATC
>Ga0272442_10005301_pt1 | contig 17299 bp, 15 predicted proteins | sample SSMForm2O_FD_200262 | JGI IMG/M metagenome (GOLD analysis project Ga0272442, IMG submission 200262) | Marine sediment archaeal communities from Little Sippewissett salt marsh, Falmouth, MA, United States - SSM-Form-2O | ecosystem: Environmental > Aquatic > Marine > Wetlands > Sediment ... | reverse complement strand
GAAGCCTCGTCGAGAAGAACAGTACTTCCAGGTTCTCGATCTCACCGGTGTCGGGATTAAGCCTGACTACGATTTCGCCGGGCAGTTCCTCAGATTCCTGCTCCGCGTAAGGCGAGCATTTGTCGATGTGAAGGATGTCGCCCTCCCGATCATATTTGAATGTCAGTTTCGCTTCCATTCAACTTCTCCTTCAGCCAATCTTCGCGTCAAATAGGCCGTGATGATCCAGTGGCGGCTCGTCGCATCAGGCTCACTGACCACCACGACTATTACATATTTGCCCTTCTTCACATCATTATACCATCGGGAGAATAATATAGCATTGCCAAATCGTTTACTTCTTCGAATTTGTTCGGGTTGAGCTAAAGTTTCGATCATTTTCTCTCGGTATGCCGGCAGTAGATCGGGATGGCGTTCGGTGATATGACGTTCCCGCTCTTCGGTCAACTCAACATCGCTCTTCAGATATGGGCAAGGAAACTTCCTCATCGCGGTTCTCCATACAGCAGACCCACCTAAGTCGGCGGCCCGGCTTAAGCTTGATTTCCGCCAACGAGTTGAGGATACCCAATACCGTTCAATCCGTAAATGTGAAAATCTTGGGAAGGACCGGTTTCTTCAGTCCACCCGAATATTGACCGATGTGTATTCTACCGATAGAATACACGTATGCTAAGTGAAGCGTTACCGTTTCCGGTTGTGACTGATGAATGGTAGTGGCTTCATATGCATCCCCGAAAAGACGTAATTCGATGCAGGAAAGGATATTATGGGATTGCAGCTTTTTAACAGTTTGACGAGAAGTAAAGAGGATTTTAAGCCTTTGGAGGAAGGCCGGGTTGGGATGTATGTTTGCGGGCCGACGGTGTATGGGCATGCGCATCTGGGCCACGCCAAAAGTTATGTCAGCTTCGATGTGCTGGTCCGATATCTCCGCTATCTGGGGTACAATGTCACCTATGTTCAGAACATTACCGACGTGGGGCATCTGACCGACGATGCGGACGAAGGCGAGGATAAGATCGGCAAGCAGGCCCAACGGGAGAAGAAGCACCCGATGGCCATCGCCGAGTTTTATGCCCGGAGCTACTTCGCGGATATGGATATGTTGAACTGCGTCCGGCCGGACATTAGCCCTCGCGCCACCGGTCACATCACCGAGCAGATCGAGCTGGTCAGAACGCTTCTCGAGAAGGGATACGCCTACGAGGTTGGCGGATCGGTGTATTTCGATGTATCCAGGTTCAAGGACTACGGGAAGCTCTCCGGCCGAAATGTCGAAGAGATGATCGCCGGCGCCCGCGTGGACGTCTCGCCGGATAAGAAAAAGCCGGTCGATTTCGCGATTTGGAAAAAGGCAGAGCCGAACCATATTATGCAATGGCCGAGTCCGTGGGGGATGGGCTATCCGGGCTGGCATCTGGAATGCTCGGTGATGAGTATGAAATATTTAGGCAAGACCATCGACATCCACGGCGGCGGGCTGGAAAACCAGTTTCCCCATCACGAATGCGAAATCGCTCAATCCGAAGCGGCTAACGAGGCTCAATTCGTTCGATACTGGCTGCATAACAACATGGTGACCGTGGACGGCCAGAAAATGGGCAAGAGCCTGAACAACTTCATTACGCTCAAGCAGGCCTTTGCCGGCGAGCATGAACGCTTGAAACAGAGCTACGAGCCTTTGGCCGTTCGGCAGTTGATTTTGAACAGCCATTACCGAAGCCCGCTCGATTTTTCAGATGCGGCGCTGTTTGCCGCCCAGAGCGGCCTCAATAAGATCACCGAGGCGGTCAAGGCCGTGCGAAAAAGACTCACCACGGCTCCGGAAGGCCAAGCCGATGACGAAACGGCGGAGCAACTCAGGCAACTCACGGAAAAATTCGAGGCCGCGATGAATGACGATTTGAATACGTCGGTGGCCTTGTCGGTTGTTTTCGATTTAGTTCGAGTAGCTAACAGCATCCTGCAAAATGGTAAAGCGACGACGGGTACGCTTGATGCTGTGGATAATCTGTTCGGCAAGTTAGGCGGGGATGTGCTGGGTATCGTCAAAAGCGAATACCCGCAAACGGGAGCGGCCGATGATGGAGTGATGGATAAGCTCGTCCATGTCTTAATCGAGCAGCGGGCCGAGGCCCGTCAGAATAAGGACTTTGCCGCCGCCGACGGTCTTCGCAACAAGCTGGATGAGATCGGCATCGCGCTGGAAGATTCACCCGAAGGAACGACCTGGAGAATGAAATGAGAATTCTCGGGATTGATCCGGGTTTGCAGGTCTGTGGATATGCGTGTTTCGATGCCGGGCTGGACGCGGGCAACTTAATTGAGGCGGGCGTGATGCGGACGGACCGCGACTCGGCGCTCGAAGAAAAGTTGAACCGGATCGCCGAGGATATTGAGTCGCTTCTGAAAAACTTCAAGCCCGACATCGTGGCGGTCGAGCAGCTCTACTCGCATTACGCCCATCCGAGAACGGCGATCTTGATGGGACACGCGCGGGGTGTTATACTGCAAAAATGTGCTGAAGCGGCCATTGAGGTCAGGAGTTTCAGCGCGACGCGTATCAAAAAGTCGATTACCGGTAACGGCAGGGCGTCCAAGGAGCAGGTGCAAAGAACGATTCAGACGATTTTGTCCCTGCCCAGCCTGCCCGAGCCCAACGATGTCGCCGACGCCATCGCCGCGGCGTTATGCTGTGCGAATTCGACGAAAAGTATTGTTTCTTGATAGTCAGTCAATTTATGATCGCAAAGATTGAAGGAAAACTTATTACGCTGGATGCCGACTCGTGCCTGGTTCAGGTCGGGGCGGTCGGTTATGAGGTCATGCTGCCAAGCTACTGTATCAACGCGCTGTCGGGGCAGATCGGCTCGGAGATTACGCTTTGCACGATGGAATACTATGAGGGCACATTGGGCGGTGGAAATCTGATACCGAGAATGGTGGGATTCTTGAATGCGGGCGAGCGGGATTTTTTCACAAAATATATCAGCGTCAAAGGCATGGGCATTAAGAAGGGATTGCGGTCGTTGAGCATTCCCATCGGGACGATCGCGGCGGCCATTGAAAGCGCCGATGACAAAATGCTCATGTCCCTGCCGTCGGTGGGCAAGCGAATGGCGCAGCAGATCATCGCCGAGTTGAAGGGTAAGTTGCAGTCTTTTGCCGTCGGCGCCGAGCCGGCCGGACCGTCGGAAGCCGGTTTCAAACCGTTCCAGATCGAGGCGCTTGAGATCCTCATCGCCTGGGGCGAGAAGCGGGCCGAGGCGATGGAGCTGATCGAGATGGCCTGCCGGAACCATCCCAATATCAAATCGGCCGAGGCGCTGGTGCCTTTGGTCTATCGAGTCAAACAAGGAGTAGAAGTTTAAAAAGATAACTCAAAAATCAAAATGTAAAATGCAAAATTGAGGAAGTCGTCCGCCAGAGGCGGACTCCGTAATTTTTATTTTTGATGTTTGATATTTAATTTTGAAATATGGCTATCGGTAGAATTATCAGCGGGCAGTCTTTAGGCGAGCAGGAAGAGAGTTTCAACGTGTCGCTGAGGCCGAAGCATTTGGGCGAATGTGTGGGCCAGCGAAACGTTCGTGAGAAACTCTCGATCGCCATCGAAGCGGCCAAACAACGGTCCGAGCCGCTCGAACATGTCCTGTTTTACGGCCCGCCCGGCCTCGGCAAGACGACGCTCGCCCACGTCGTGGCGAACGAGATGGGGGCGAAGATACGAAGCACCTCCGGCCCGGCCTTAGCTAAAGCCGGCGACGTCATGGGCCTTCTGAGTAATATCAACACGGGCGACGTGCTTTTTATCGATGAGATTCACCGGCTCAGCACACCGGTCGAAGAATTCATCTACCCGGCGATGGAGGACTTCAAGGTCGATTTCACCGTCGATAGCGGCCTGCACGCCAAGACGATCAACTTCCCGCTGAAACATTTCACGTTGATCGGGGCGACGACGCGGGCGGGTCTGCTCAGCGCCCCGCTTCGCAGCCGGTTTGGGATGCTGTATCACCTGGACTTTTACAATAGCCAGGAACTGACGGAGATTTTAGTTAGGTCCGCCGAGCTGCTGCAATTGCAGTGCGAGGATGGGACGCTGGAGATGATTGCCGACCGGTGCCGCGGAACGCCGAGAGTGGCAAATCGCCTGCTCAAGCGCGTCCGGGACTATGCCCAGGTCAAAGGCTCGGGCGTTCTTAGCGCCACGATTGTCGAAAGCTCGCTCAAGATGGAGCAGATCGATCCATTGGGCCTCGATGAATTGGACCGGGCGGTTTTGCGAGCGCTGGTGAATGTCTATAACGGCGGCCCGGCGGGGATCGAAGCCATCGCCGCCACCCTCGGCGAAGAAAGGGATACCCTGGAAGACGTCGTCGAGCCATACCTATTGCAGATCGGCTTTCTGCGCCGAACCAAACGCGGCCGGGAAATCACCCAACAAGCCTGCGAGCATCTGGGACTCAACTTACACAAGAAGAAAAAAACCTCCGATCAACCGGCCCTTTTTGAAGAGAGTGAACAGTAGTTTCGCTCAAGTATCACCAAAAGGCGCTGCCATTGAATCCTCTTCTCCGAAGGTCGGCCCTTGGAATGTTGAATACTCACCGAAGTTATCCCTACTAGCACTGATAATCACTGTCAGAATTGCGGTTTTCATTTATAGAGGCGGGAGGAATTAAAGATAGGACACCTTTAATTCCCTCAACATTTTTTCAGAGTAACAGGATTTTGCGATTATGACTGGGAATGAACTACACGAAAACCACTAAAGGCGTCGAGGCTGTTCGGATTATTTCCGATCCCCCAAGAGCAATGCATCTCGTACTCGGCTCTGTACCAGGAGCCGCCACGCAGACTACGGGCTTTGCTCTCGTACCCTTCATACCGGTTCTCCATCCATTCCCAAACGTTACCCGCCATATCCATTAGGCCCTCGGGCGTGGCCCCTTCCGGATATTGTCCAACCGCCGTCGTTGCTCCTATATTCTTGTTGTAATTTGCCAGCTTATCGTTAGGTTCCTTATCACCCCAGGGATACTTGCGTTTGCCTCCCAATGCAGCCCATTCCCATTCAAGCTCGGTCGGCAGCCGATATTTGTTCCCCGACTCATCAAAAGGTGTGCCTTTTGATGCTGCATCCAACAGCGATAACCAACGACAGTACGTTTGAGCAGTGAACCATGAAACACCAACCGCGGACTGATCGTCGCTCCTGAAACGTTTTTCATCGTCATAATTGGAACGAAGTCTATCAGCCCACGCGACAGAAGTGGTTCCAAGGTATTTCGGGAATCCGTTTATCGTCGCGGCAAACTCAAACATCCGCTCACGGAACATCTTCAACGCCAATATTTCGCTCAAATCATCTTCCTTACCCTCAAGGTAACTTATGAACCGCCGATACCGTTTGTTCGTTACTGGATATTTGGCAAAGTAGATGTTGGGCACTTCCGTCTCGGTCTTACCGTGGTACTTGTAGCGGCCGCCGGGAATGAGGATGTATTCGGCGTCTAACTCGAAAGGATTGCGGAACGACGCCGGTTGATTCTTGACCAGTTTTGTTGGTGTCGCAGCTTCTGATTTCAGTTTAACCTCAATCTGTTCTGAGGCTCCAATGTTCTTCCTCGGTACGACTTTTGCAAGTGTATCGTAAAAGGCTGTTTGTGGAAGTTTCCCACCTCTCACATCAACATACTGTGTGGCTTCTACGGACAACCAAGGTTCCTCACCCTCAAGAAGCAAAGGAAAAATATTCTTTCGTTTTCGTTTTGCCCGACTAAGTTCACTTTGGACCCAATCGGAATCATAGGAACGGGCCGTCATAACCAGGATCAAAGCTTTACAGCCATCAAGCTTTTCCTGGATTTTTTTGGGCCATTGAGTACCATAATCAATTCGATCATCAAGCCATACTTCAAAGTCCCTCCGCTTTAGTGCTTTTTCAAGCCTATGGGCGTATTCCTTGTCCTTGTGGCTGTAACTTATGAAAATATAGGACATTTGTAAGCCGGGATTTCTTATTTATACTTCACAGAAACTCCTGCACACTTGAAACCCCATGATATCAAAATCTCATTGAGATTGCAGCAATTTTCTGGCCACTCAAACGAGTTGTGTGAATTTTCTTTGTGGTGGTTATGCTGGCGTTTTTCCTCTATTCAGAGAATCACTCCAGCATCGCCGAAAGGTCCGTCCGTTAAAGTTTTTTCTCCGGTGGAGGGTACTTCAAATGTTGAGTATTCTCCGAAGCCGGGGCCTTTCCAGTTCCATCGGAGCCAGTGGAAGGACGGGTCGTCCAAAGAAACGGCGAAATGGCATTGAATTTCCGTCGTTTGGCCGTCGCTGTCAACGTCAATGATTTCAATCGACATATCACTTAGCTCGAATTTCTCGCCTACCTCAAACGGTAAATCATGCGGCCGGAAAAGGCTGTTGAATTCATGATAGAAGTAGGCGATATTCGGCTTGAAATCTGTGCGAGTAACATCCGGTGCTAAAAGGTTGCCGGTTCGAGCTTTGATGCGGAGTGTTTTTTCTCCAGTGCGGGTTATCTCCAACGGCACAAAGCCGGGAGAAAGAAGGCGAGTCCTCTCAGGTATAGGCTGATTCCAGTAAGCTCTCAGAACGGGCACGCCCAAAAACAGAAATGGATAGGGCGCGTTGACCACGACCACAGTCTTATCCGTCAGGTCGGCGGATTGATCGACCTCGATCGTCGAGTAAAACGTATCGAACGCGAAGGCCATTGTTTTAGGCGCCCGTATCCTGGACATGGCAGCGACGCCCACATGGGTGAATATGAGCGTGATACAGAGTAACCAGGCGGCAGCCCGCCAGAAGCGCGATCTCAGGGACCAGCGTTCTTTGAGGAAAAAGCCGCCAAGAAACTGAGCCGTCAGTCCGAAGGCGCCGATCGCCACGAAGAGCAGGTTGCGGTTCATTGGAATGGTCGCGCAGATAGGCAGAACGCACAGGCACATGGCCACGAACCAATACAGTGCCGTGCGGTTATTCCACAATAGCGGCAGGAGAACAAACAGCAATAAGATCAGGAATGCCACGGAGACGAGGAAATACTGTTCCCGGATGTGCTCGGAGAACAAATTAAGCATTTCGGCGGGCGTCGGGCCCCATTGGCTGGACAGAAGAACCGGTGCGCGCTCCAGCACCGCCCTTGCATAACGCATCGGTTCACGGCCCGGATCGATGACGAACCCGCTGGCCGCCGCTCCGTATCCGAGGGCGTTGTAAATCACCCGCCAGAAAACGATCACAATAGCACTCGGCGCCAGACTGAGAAGTCTTTGTCTGTGGCTTTCGCGATCGAGGATGAGCGCATAGGCGAAAAGGTAGGCAAACGTCGCTATCCCGGCCTCGGTCGATAACAACGACAGGAGCAACGTGAATGGAGCCATGACGCCGGCGAACAATGAATTACTCTGACGCCAGTGGAGATGCAACAGCACGGTCAAAATGGAAAAGCACAATGCCAGGATCAGGTTTCGATTGGCGATCCACATGACGGGGAAGTAGTTGCTGTCGTCGATGATAAACAGCAGGGCGGCCAGAGAGGCGATCCAAACGGGAGTAATGAATCGTCGGTATAACAAGGTCAGGAGAAAAACCACCGCTGCGAACCATAGGATATTGTGCACGTGCATCAAACGCGGCGAATCCGGAAACAGGCGGTAATCCAGCCAGTGTGTGAAGCTATCGAGCGGACGCCAGTTGGCGAATTGCCAATCCTCGGACGTCCACCAGGGGCACATACCGACGTCCTTCAGTTTATCAGTATCCTGTTTTGACCGGGAGAAAGAGTGCATGTCGCGCATGGCGGCCGTTGCTGTACCGGCGTCCGGGAGGAGCCATCCCGTGTCGTGAAGTTTGGGGGGCAGTTCCGCCGGATCGACGAGCCGCACTCGATGGAACATATCGTCCTGTATCAAGCCGGCGTTCAGGGCCGGCAGCATAAGAACCGCCGCGACGCATGCGGCCGCGATGGGTGCGTACTTACTTTCTATAATGCCGACGATTCTGGCCATGAGTTTTCTGATGCGTTTTACCGAGCGAGGTCGTTGCCGGCTCTCGTGTCTTCCATACAGATACCGGGGAACACCATCGGCCGTATGTACCGGATACCTTGAATATCCTCCCTTATTTTATTTCTGATCGGGCAATGGCAATGACTTCGAAATGGCGGTCGCCGCGGGGGATCGTTACGGACAGTTTGTCTCCGACCGAGTGTCCGAGAATCGCACGTCCGACGGGGGAGTGAATGGAAATACTTCCCGTATCAATATCGGCATCATGGGGTCCAAGCAGTTGATAGGTTACCTTTTCCTGCGTGTCCAGATCCAACAAAGTCACCACCGTGCCGAATTCGGCCTGATCGGATGGGACCTGCGTACAGTCGATGATATCCGACCGGTTCATCATTCCCTTCAATTCACCGATCCGACCGACGATGAAACCCTGCCGCTCGCGCCCGTAAATATAGGCGCCATTTTCCTTTAAATCGCCGAGTTCGCGCGCTTCGGCAACGGCTTTCTGAACGTCGGGAAGTTCCACCTTCTCCAGCCGGTCCAGTTCCTCCTTCAGTTTGTTGTAACCCGTTTTTGAGATGGGTACAAGATCAAGCATCATGATAGATCTCCAATTAAGAAATCGTGTCGGAGACGAATGCGTTATCATCGCCTTCACGTGATCGCCACAGGGCCTTAGAACATTCAATCTGATCCATTGTTTGAATGCGCATCCTGCCGGAAAAGCAATTTTAGTCATTCAATTCGGTAAACGCAAGGGCGAATCCACATAAGAAAAAGTCCCATGAATCCCTCCTGTTGAAAAGACGATGCTGCTTTTCAGAGTGTTCAATATGGGGTGTGGATTCAAGAGATTTCTTGAATGTTGCTTTTATTTCTTATTATTGACGGTTTTATCGGTCGAAGCCGTCCTTTGCCCGAAAATCGGCTGAGGCCGGAAAGAAGGCTATCGCACGATAAGGTCGGCTCAGCACCTTTGACCCCGTTGTTTAAGGCCAGGGAGTTGCATCTGCCCTGGAGAACGTTTTTATGGTTCCTTCGGGGTAACGTCGTAGAGTTGCCACGTTTCCGTTTGGCTGATCAGGCGTAAGTGAACGGATTTGTCGGCAAAACGCCGGGCCGGGGCATCTTCCCTGATCAGCAGAAAATCCACGTTGGATTCTTTCAGCAATGGCTTTAGCATGTCTTCATCGACCGAATCCCGCCACTGGCCGTTGGGCTCGGGTTGAATGCCTGCTCGTATCAGTGCCTCGCGTTTGGCATGATAGTCGGGTGTCAGCGCATGGTGACCGGCGTACACTCGTACCGGACCCAGAACCGTTAGCATCCGTGCGGATCGAACATCGCAGAGAACCGCCGGGAACGAATCATCCAACGAATAGCGCTCGATCTGGAGGGCGACGTCTTTTAACCTGCTGTCATACGTGTGAGCGCGAAAGCCGTATAGCAGCATGCCGAAGCCGGTGGCGGTCATCATGACAACCGCGAGGCATCCCGCGCCGTAGGCGGCGACGCGCAAGCCGGGCTGCTTCATCTGCCGCATCCCTCCGATGAGCGCGGCGCATGCGAAACCCGCGGCAATGCACATAGGCAAGTGACCGCCGTTGCACAGCTTGGTCGTCCGATTCACGTTGACGCCGACCAGCAGCACGATCACCAGCAGCGTCCAAACGGCGATCCATCGCGCCGCCGGTGATTCGCGCCGGCGCAGGCAGCGGATCGCTCCCGCAATCCCCAGCGGCACCGTCAAACCGTAACCGATCAACCAGGCCCACCGGGGTCGCCATTCCCCGAGCGCCGCCTGCGCGAAATGGCTCCAGACGGGTTGTTGGGATACCCAGTAACTGTAGGCGGTCGCGGGAAGAACGGGGGCCGCGAGTAAAATAAGGAGTAGGATTCGGCGATTCCAATCGACACGATCCGAGGCCCATAGATGTGACAGCAAGGCGAAGACAAAATAACTTCCCAAAAGCATCAACGCATCATACGGGTGTGACGATGCAAGGAACAGGATAATGAAAGGCAATGCAACGAAACACACCTTGCTCCATCCGCCGCGACGGGTCTCGCACACCGTGATACAGAGGATCGCCATCGCCAGCAAGGCCAGCATGCACGCCTGGTAGGGCCAGCAGCAGAAGGTTGTGAACATGATCGCCTCAAGATAGATCACGTCCACTCCCAACAGCAGCGGAATGCCCAGAAGGGCGTGCAGGCAAGTCATGACAGACGACAGACCCGACGAGAATGCCGTGAGAAAAGTCGCCCAACGCGCTGCGAGGATCGGAAGCCCGGCGAATACGGTGATGTAGTATACGCAGATGACCGTTACGCATGCCGCGCCCAGTCCTGCGAAGTTCAGTACGGCCAAAACGGGTATGTCCAGGGCGCGCGCCGCCCGGCCGACCAACACGAAGTAGGGATTGATGTAAACGGCGTCGTGATCCTCCGTCGTGTGAAGTACTTCGAAGGTAAACCGGCCTTCTTTGGCTTGAGTCGCCCAGGAGGCGTACGATAAGTTGTCAACATCGTTCAAAATGATGCCGGATGCCGTTGTCGACGAATCTTGCCCGTTGCGATCCAGACCCATTCCGGCGCCAATCACCGTACGATAACCGACGAGAAGGATGAGCAGCGATAAGGCGACGGCGAACGGAAAGATGTGGAGGCTCGGATGAGGTGACGTTCGCCGGCTTGCGACGATGACCGCCGCCGCGTTCAGCAGGAAGACGATGCCGAATACGCGCAACATTCCCGACAGCTTCCGACCGTCCAGCGAGGCGTATTCCATTGACGGCGCATCTGATTCACGCTGCTTCAGCACCGCGCCGACGAGCTGTGAACCGCTCGCGTCGATCGGCTTCGACAGCGCTGCCGGTTCGAGTTTGCCAATCACGGCGTCAATCGATTCGCATGGCACAAAGGATAATGACAAACTGACGAATCCGGCGGCCAAAAGGGCAAGTAAGGATATCCAGTAAAATTTGCGACAGAACCTGTCTCTGGCCTTTAAAAATTGCATTTATAGCCCCCATATATTCATTTAAAGGTATCCCGCGTTTTTATTGAGGACATGTCTGGCCATTTTCGGCGGTCGGCCGAGTAGTTCTGTGAAATGGTGCACTAAAGTCTTTTCAATCTCGCGGAGTGTTTCTTCCGACGCGTTGGGCACTTGTTTGAGGCTCGTCAAACATGAAGCGGCGTTTTTGCTGAGTCTGATTTTATCGGGAAAGCTGGGTTCGCAATCTCGGCAAACAAGGCCGTTGGCGGCACTGCTGAAATAGGTCTCGTGTCGCGTCGTGCACAGTGCGTGTTGCGTTTTGCAATTGGGACAATAACTCAATATGGGTTGGAGGCCGATTTCCCTGAGCAATCCCAATTGAAAGAGGATCAAGGCCGCCAGCATGTAGTGTGGGGTTTCGCGGTGTTCCGCGTTTTGGAGAAAGTGTAGAAAACGGTCGAAAAGTTCGGGATGGGGATCATAATCGTGCGTGAGATGGTTCAGCAGTTCGGCGGCGAAGAAACAGCAGTTCAAAGCAAAAAAATCACTGCGGGGACCGGCGGAGCCCGGATTATCGTACACCGGCTCGAATTCGGTCAGTGTGGCGAGCTTTTCTTTACCTGAGTCGGCAAAAACAATCGGTCCGTGCGAGAGGATTTCGATGGGGCCGTCGAAGGACGACTTGGGGCGTTTTGAGCCTTTGGCGATGGCGCTGATTTTACCGGTCTGACGGGTGAAAAACGTGACGACCTGGGAGGTCTCGGAATAATCGACAGCGCGTATGCAGATGGCCTGGTCCTTGGTCAGCATGGTTACAGAACGTGCCTAAAGTTCGAAGTGACCAAAGTGTCTAAAGTTATAAATGGAGTTGACACCTTCAAGCTGACTTTGGTCACTTTAGTTCACTTTAGCTCACTTTTCCTCTTCGCTCTTTTGGATTCTGATGCGTTTGATCCGCCGGGTCTCGGCCGAAGCGATAGTGAACGTCAAATTTTCGTATTCGAACTTCTCGTCGGTCTTGGGGATATAGCCGAGCCGGGAGAAAACAAAGCCGCCGATCGTTTCGTAGTCTTCATCCTCGGGCAGACTTAATTCAAACTCATCGTTGACATCATCGATGGACGTTCTGGCGTCCACTTCAATGGTCGTGTCGTCGATTTTTTTGATCGGTTCCGGCGGCGTTTCTTCGTACTCGTCGGTGATCTCACCCACGAGTTCCTCGAGAATGTCCTCGAGGGTCACAATGCCCGCGGTCCCGCCGTACTCGTCGAGCACGACGGCGATGTGCAGTTTTTGATTTTGAAACTCGTGGAGCAAAACACGGAGCGGCTTCGTCTCGGGAACGAAATAGACCGTCCGCATTTTCTCGCGGATTTTGAAATCCGGCGTCTGTTTGCCTATTTCGCTCAGTAAGTCTTTCGCATAAACAAGACCGATGATATTATCGATCTTATCCTCGTAAACGGGCACGCGTGTGTGGCCGCCGCTCGTGATCGTTTCGATGACCTTCGACAAGTCGGAATGGACCTCGACGGCGACGATGTCCGTGCGGGGCGTCATGATCTCGTCGGCCGTGCTGCTGCTTAATTCCAACACGTTCTCAATCATTTCTTGCTCTTCTTCGTCGAGGGTGCCTTCAGTTCTATGCTGTTCGAGGTCGGTCAGGAATTCTTCCTGTTTTTCCTCGTGTTGCTCTTCGGGCGTTGATTCCGCGATGCCGGCCAGTCGCCGGACGAGACCGTCGTAGAGCTTGAAGATGTACAGAGCCGGTGAGACCACAAAGGCGGCGAACAACAGCAACTGGTACGACCGACAGAGAATTTTTTCGCCTGCATATTTCGCCCAGGCGTGGGGGATGGCCAGACTGAAGATCGAAAAGATCGCCATGGCCGCGGCGAAAGTGATGCCGTATCCCAGCGCGGGAGGCCGCGGCGGCTCCGGTTGGGCTGGATGGACCAGGACCTCGACGAGGATCAGCAAGATGCCCATATTAAAGACCAGCCGGTATAATGCGCACGTCAGGATGAGCCGGTCTTCGTTTTCTATCAGCCGCTCGATGATATCTCTTGAACCATCTCTTTTTTGGGCTGCTTTGAATGCCTCTTGTAGTTTCCCATGTGAAAATGTTCGCAGAGCGACGGCATTGACGGAAAAAAACAACGTGCCGCCGGCGAGAAGGCAAGTTATAATTACCGCCCAACCAGCGTAGTCCACTTCTTTTTACCCTTTCAACTCTACTTCTTCATGAGCAGCCGTTCACTTATCTTCACTCTGCTCTTGCCTTCTGATTTCCCTATTATACACGGAACCGTAGCCAAGTTGTTGTAAAATTTTATCTTCGACCTCGTGCATTTTTCGAGCCTGGCCCGGCGTCGCGTCGTCGAATCCGAAGTTGTGCAGCAGACCGTGCGTGATATACAGCGCCAGTTCCGCTTCGCTCGAATGCCCTCGCAGATCGGCCTGCCGGGCGGCCATTTCTCCATTGACGATCAGCTCGAACATCCTCGGCGCCGAAGGATTGCCCTCCGACAAATCGAAACTCAGGCAGTCCGTCGTCCTTTTATGGTTCAGAAATTGTCCGTTCAGCTCCTTGATCCGGGTATCATCGACGACCGCAATGCTCAATTCGTAGTGGATTTCCGTCGTTTTCTTCTCTCCGAAACCATCGCAGACGATTTGAGTGAGTTTTCTCAACGTAGGCAGCGGCACACGAACGTCCTTGAAACTTTCAGTAAGATGAATAATGATACCCTGATCTTGTTTCGCAGAGGTCATGGTTGCCTGTTATTTTCCTGCTCGGATGGAATTTCCGCTCCCGGCGGTAAATCCGGGGGGTGAGGATAAGCGATCCGGCTGTGATAATGTGCCGTAAGGGTTTTCGATATGCTGGCTTCGATCCGGCTCAGGTCCCGCAGAGACAGATCGCATTCGTCGAACTGCCCGTCCTGAAGACGCCTCATCGCCATATTATGGACAACGGCTTCGATTTTCGAGGGCGTGACTTCCTGCAAGCTCCGCACGGCGCCCTCCACGGCATCCGACAGCATGATGATGGCGGCTTCTTTGGTGCGCGGTTTGGGGCCGGGATACCGATATTCGCTCTCGGAGGGACCCTCTGTGCCTTTGCTTTTCGAGTTCGCATTTTGCTGTTTTTTGGCTTCGTGATAGAAAGGCTCGATGAGGGTGGTGCCGTGATGGGTCTCGATGAATTGGCGCAGCACGGCGGGCAGGCCGTATTCCTTGGCCATTTCGATGCCGTCTTTAACGTGGCCGATGATGATCAAATGGCTCATTTTCGGCGAGAGCTTGTCGTGCCGGCTGGCCGAACCGAGTTCATTTTCGACAAAATAGCCGGCCTTGTTGATCTTTCCGATGTCGTGGTAATAGGCGCCCACTCGGCACAAAAGGCCGTTGCGCCCGATGGCTTCGGCGGCCGCTTCGGCAATCGAGCCGATCAGCAGACTATGGCTAAACGTGCCGGGCGCTTCCATGTGAAGCCGTTTGAGCAGTCGCTGGTTGGCGTCGCTATAGTCCAGGAGCGTCATGCTCGTGGCGATTCGAAACGCCTTCTCAATCAAAGGCAGCAGGCCTTGAATCAGCACACCGACGACGAGGGTGATGCCGGCATGAAGACCGGCATTCTTTAAAATTGCGGACGTCTCGCTGTCCCGAATGGACAGGGCGTCCTGGACGGCCAGATTTCGGGATAAAAAGTCAAGAGCCGCGGCCGTCACAAAGACGACGATCGCCGCTACCGTGCTGACCTGAAGGAGCTTAATTCGGGTGCGGATTTCTTTCAGGAGGAAGCAGCAGGTCACGACGCCGGCGCCCATCGTCAAAAACAGATTGATATCGGTCAATTGGTATTCGTCGCTGGGTACCGATCCCGCCGCGAAACAGGCAAACAAGCAATAGAATACGGTTAAGCCGACGGCAAAACGCTGATCGTAAGCGATGGTCAAAATGATGATGGTGGTTACGGCGCTGCCCGTGGCCCAAAACGTCAGTTGGGTCGAAGAGACGCCGAGTTTGGTCAGAGCCATCATCAAGATAAACAGGCCGGCCAACACCAAAGCCCGGGTATGGTTTCTTCTTATTTTTCTCTGGTAGTGATAGATGTACAATGCCCCGGCCAGGGTAATCAGACACACGACGATCGCCCGGGGGATGACCTGATGGTAACGGGCATTGGGCAGGCAGAGAACCAGAACGCTCGAGACGGCGAACAGCAGACAAATCAAAACGGAGATCAGGGAATCCGTGTTCGCATACTGCGTGATTCTCGAGAAGCGCTCGGCCGACATGTTTTTGCGAACCTGGCTTCGTCGCGGATTTGTTTTTTTCCAAAACGCCATCGATTATTCCCGTTCGTCTCGGCGGCTATGCTGCTCCGGTTTTCTTTTTTTATACGCCTGGACAATCTTCTGGACCAATCGGTGCCGGACGATATCCTTCTGCGCCAATTCGACATAGCCGATGCCTTTGATGCGACGCAGTATCTCAATCGCCTCGACCATGCCGCTTTTCTGGCCCGGTTGGAGGTCCACTTGCGTGATATCGCCCGTAATGATCATTTTCGAGCCGTGTCCCAGCCGCGTCAAGACCATAAGCATCTGCAGGGCGGACGTATTTTGGGCCTCGTCGCAGATGATAATCGCCTCGTTGAGCGTTCGGCCCCGCATGAAGGCCAGGGGAATGATCTCGATAATATCCAGCTCCATGAATTTTTTCATCTGTGCGAAGTCCATCATATCTTCGAGGGCGTCGAACAGGGGTCGGAGATACGGATTGACCTTGGCCTGCAAATCGCCCGGTAGAAAACCGAGTTTCTCGCCGGCTTCGACGGCCGGACGCGCCAGCACGATTCGCCTGATTTGTCTTTTCTTCAGCATAGACGCCGCGACAGCCACGGCCAGATACGTTTTGCCGGTTCCCGCAGGTCCGATACAAAAAGTCAAATCGTTGGACAGCATGGTTTCGATATATTTGAGCTGCCCTTTCGTTGACGGTTCGATAATCTTCTTGCCCGAGTAAACCGACAGGGTGCTGGCGCCCTCGATGCCGCCTGAGTCGTGCTGACGGATAAAAGCAGTTACGTCCCCGGCCGAGAGTGTGCGGCGTTTGAGAAGCTGTTTTTGCATCTTGTCGATAATGTCAACGGCTTTCTCGATATCCTTATCTTTACCCGCAACAATTAATTTATCCCGGCGGGCGGTAATCTGCACCCCGAGCGATTGGCGCAGGAGACGAAGGTATGCATCGGCAGGCCCGAACAGTTCGAGCTGGTTGTCCGTGGAATCCAGTTGTACGGTTACATCCAACGTTATCCTCCGTCAAAGCTCAACGTCAAAAACACGTAGGCCACCGGCGCCGCGATTAAGAGCGAATCGATAATATCCAGCACGCCGCCGAAGCCGGGCACCTTTTGGGCCGAATCTTTCTGTTCGGCGTCCCGCTTGATCATCGACTCGGTCAGATCACCCATTTGTCCGATAAAGGCAAAAGCCAAACCGAACACAACGGCCGACCACCATGCCATTATACCACAACTGAGGGCAAAGCCAACAGCGACTATGACAGCCAGGACGCACGCTCCTGCCATACCTTCCCAGGTTTTTCCCGGGCTGACCTTCGGTGAGAACTTATGTTTGCCGAACAGCTTGCCGAATGTATAAGCCCCTATGTCAGAGCACTTTATAACAAATACGAACATAAGCAAAGCCCACGTCCCAAACTCGATTCGAATCGTTACGCAGAAGCTGCTGAGCAGCCCCAGATACCAGATCGAAAAACAATTTACGCCGCAATTGGCTAAAATTCCGGACACTCCATAGCGGTTGTATTGGTACAGGATCAGAGCAAAAAGCACAAAACTCGAAAATATAAGCAGGCCGGCGCCCGACGGAAATGCAATCAATTGTTGCCAGAATCGCCACGTCGCGAGCAGGATGCACGCGGCAATGGAAATGGGTAGAAATATCCTTAAGTTCTTAGCCGCGGCGAGTTTTGATAACTCGAGTTGAGCGGGAATAGCCAACAGGGCGACGAGGACGGATATGATGATCCCCTGGACAGGTTTATCATCTTCGGTCGATTGGGTGAGAGAGCCATCGAGCCAGCCATCGAAAACAACCAGGGAAATAAAGCAAAGGGTCATGATTGTCCCGAAAAGCAATCTGTGTCTGACCATGTTCTTACCCACACAATATTTAACAAACACGGTTGGCGTTTACGGTTGTCGCTCGCT
>Ga0272442_10005300_pt1 | contig 17307 bp, 4 predicted proteins | sample SSMForm2O_FD_200262 | JGI IMG/M metagenome (GOLD analysis project Ga0272442, IMG submission 200262) | Marine sediment archaeal communities from Little Sippewissett salt marsh, Falmouth, MA, United States - SSM-Form-2O | ecosystem: Environmental > Aquatic > Marine > Wetlands > Sediment ... | reverse complement strand
CCGACAGCGGGACGGTACCGGCCGTGCCCGAGGGCTCGGAGGACCCGGAATGGGAAGACATCGCGGTCGTGTTCGATGCCGCAAGCGCCGATATCGGCATCCATCGCGTCGGCATCCGCATCGAATCGAACGGCGGCACCGAAGAGAAGCCATACGTTTTCGTGGTGCACGCGCCGGGCGCGAACACCGCACCAGCCGCCGACGCCGGTCCAAACCAGACACACGATATCACGGAACCGACGATGGAAGTCACGCTCGACGGCTCGGGCTCGAGCGATCCGAACGGTGACGAGCTGGTCTATCTCTGGACCATGGGCCCGGACGAGCTGTCCACGGACGTCAACCCCACGATCGTGCTCGGACCCGGGGTGCACGATATCAAGCTGACCGTCGATGACCTGCGCGGAGGAGTGGATACTGATACCGTCCGCATAACGCTGCGCGCACCGAACATCGAGGTTGACGATCTCTACGTGCCGATCCCCGAAGGCGGCGGCACGGCCAACGGCACGGTTACCATCCACAACACGGGCGACCGCACATTGAACTGGACGGTCAGCGATACGCTGGCCGTGCAGCAGTCCGACATCGTCCGCGAGTTCAAAGTCACCTGGGTCAGCAGCTACTCGGCCTACGCCTACCCTCAAACCATGGCCTACGACGCCACGCGCGACAGTCTGTGGGTGGGCTACTACAACGATGATGAGGTCGGCAGGTTGAACGCGAACAACGGCTCTGTTATCGAAACGAAGGCGCTGGGCGACGGCAAGCGGGTCTATGCGCTCGACATGGAAGGCGCCTATCTCTGGAACGCGGATTACAGCGAGAAGAAGTTCCGCAAGTTCGATATGGACACGCTCGGCAACCCGCAGACGATCAACAGCCCCTGGGGTACGGGCTACGGCCCGTCGGCCATGGCCCGGGATTCGGGCCAGTTCTTCGCCGGGCAGTACTACCAGGAGACGATCTGCCGCCTGAACCCGTCCAGCGGGAACATCCAGGCCACGCACACTACGTCCGAGCGCAACTACTATCGCTACAACGGGATCGACGCGGTCGACGGCCAGGTGTGGTACAGCCGTTACAACGCGCCGCGCAACCGGATCCACTGTATCGACGGGACTTCCGGAGACCCGGTGACCACGGTCGAGGTCTCGGGTTGGGACGAAAGCGCGTACATCTACGATCTCTCGTTCGCGAACAGCACCCAATGCTGGATGTTGACCTACAACGTGAAGGGCGATTCCAAACGCTGGGCGCACCTTGTGGACCTGTCGGCGGGCGCCAGGTTCACCAAGAGCACCGGCAGCGGCAGTGTCTCCGCGGGCGGGACGGGCACGTTCAACGTCAGCTTCGATGTCACCGGTCTGGCGATCGGCCTCTACCCGGTAGTGCTGGAGTTCGCGTCTAACGATCCGGACGAGCCGGTGTATCAGAAGACGATCTACTTCCTCGTACACGAGGACGCGCCGAACAACCCGCCGGTCGCCGACGCCGGCCCGGATATCACGCGCAGCATCGAGGGGCTGACGGCGCCGTTTGCTCTGAACCAGGCCCTGGCGGGGGCGGGATCGAGCGATCCGGACGGTGATCCGCTGCATCTGAGTTGGAGCTTCACCGATACCGGCGAACCGTTGGAGACCACGGAGCAGGGGCTGGCCGAGCTGGGCGGCGGCGCGCACCGGCTGACCTTGACTGTGCACGACTATCGCGGCGGAACAGACACCGACGAAATGATCTTCACCGTGAATACGAATGTGTCCGTGGACGGGTTCCCTCAGTATCACGGGGCCCATCGCCATAATCCGGACCTTGGCGACTGGCTGGAAAACTGGCCGCCGATCGAGCGCTGGCGCGTGCCGGCGGGCAAGAACTACGGCGGCCGTATTATCCATGACGGCTGGTTGTATGATTTCCACGGTAAGCTGCGCTGCTACAACACGGAAACCGGCGAGCTGCGCTGGGAGACCGACTGGAAACGTGGGTACAGCGAGGGTTCTTTCGGCAGTCCGGGTGCCGGGTACGGCGGCGCCGCGCCGGTGTGGCCGGCGGTGGACGAGGCGTACGTCTATACCGTCGACGGGGCGGGCAACACGTGCGCGTGGGACAAGGAAACCGGCACGAACATCTGGCACGACTACCACGGGAATATCCAGCGCGTGGGCTGCCCGCATGTGTACGGCGACGTTGTTCTCGGGGTGACTTATGCGTTCAACAAGTACACCGGCGAGCCGTTGTACAAGCACGGACTGAGCGGGTGGGCCTGCGGGGCCGGGCTCGACTACAACGGGCGGCACTGGTGGTCGATCAAGAGCAACATGCGTGACATGCTGACCGGGGAATCGGTCCTGCCGCTGGGTGGTCAGGCGGGATATGGCGGGACCTGCCCGCCGATCCAGTTCGGCGGGGACAAGGTGTACTACGTGCACGGCGTCCGCCGTATGGGCGAAAGCCGTTCCATCTGGACGCAATCCGAGATCGGGGAGCGATACGGCGACTACTACAGCCTGCCGACGCTGGTCGACGGCTACGCCTACTACGCGGAGCAGTCCGGCTACAAGGGAGCGAAGGGAAAGATCGTCTGTGTGCGTCTGAGTGACGGGAAACGGATGTGGGGGCCGACGAAGGATGACTACAAGGACACGGTCAATCACGGCGGCGTAACGTCGGCCGGCGGGTACATCGTCGGCGACTGGAACGGGATCCAGGTGATCAAGGCCGATCCGGCCGGATTCAACAGCGAAGGGCGCTATCCGTACTATCCGGACGGAATAGGTGGGCTGGGCGGTTACGGCATCGGGCCGCTCGTGTACCGAAAGAGGATCTACGCGCATACATCAGCCAATACCGGTCAAGGGAAAATGATCGTGTGTCTGGACTGCGCCTATTCGGCGCCGGTGGTGGATACCGGTAACGGGGCAGTGTGGCACGCCGAGACCGGGTCGGCGACGCTCAGCGGGCGGCTGATCAACACCGGCGGCAAGGCCACGACGGCCAAGGTCTATTGGGGCGCGACCGACGGCGGGACCGATCCGGGCGCCTGGGATGTGTGCACGGTGGTGGGGCCGCGCGAGCGCGGCCCGTTCACGGCGGAAGCGACGGAGCTGGCAACCGATACGGTCTACTACTACCGCGCCTTCGCAGAGAACGAGCTGGGCGGGACCTGGGCGCCGGTGACCGAACAGTTCACGACAGAACTGCCGGTGACGACCGAAGGTGACGGTGGGCTGGTGCTGCACTGGCCGTGCGATCAGCCCGGCGGCGCGGGGGGCGACCTGGTGCTGGACGTCTCCGGCGGCGGCAATCACGGCCGGACCCAGAAAGCGTTCACATCGGCCGAGGGCCCGGTGGGCAAAGCCCTGTCGCTGGGGACAGGCGGCGCGATTTGTCCGGCCCTCAGTGAACGGCTGCGCGAGAAGTGGACGCTGGCGTTGTGGGTGAACTTCGTCCATGGCAGCACGGCGATCGAGCTGTCTCACGCACCGGACTACGCAGGCGAGGCGATCACCTCGGTGCCGGGCAGCTACGCGGTCTTCGGGGTCCGGTATCCGGAGGTCAAAGACGGCACGTGGCGGCACGTGGCCCTGGTACAGAAGGACGGGCGGCGCACGATCTACATCAACGGCGAGGTGCTGCACGAGGCGGGCGACCTGCGTATCGGAGATGCGGTGGCCCATGACACGTACGGCTGTTTGAACAGCGGCGGCGAGGTCCGGGGCGAATACCAGATGATCGACGACGTGCGGATCTATCGACATGCACTGGACCAGAACGAGATTCGGGCACTTGTTGCCATGGCCAATGCCGAGGCCACGGTTGCGGCGCCGGCGACGGTTGTCTCCGGCGACGATGCGCAGGAAACAGCAGACGGGACGGTCACGCTCGACGGCACGGAACTGGAATTGGGCGCCGACACCGCGGGTGGTCCGACGGTGGTCGGCCTGCGCTTCCCGGATCTCGCGATACCGCGCGGGGCCACCATCCACAACGCCTCGATCCAGTTGCGCAGCGGCGGGGAGCCGGCCGGGGCGAAGCCCGTCATCAACCCGGCAGATCTGGGGAGCTACGGCGGCGAAGACGAAACCGGGACTGTCTCGGTTGAGGACGGCGGACGGACGGTGGCGCTGTCGGGCAACATATGGCAGTCGTATCCGCTGGCCTATACCGTAATGCCCTCGACGGTGCTCGAATTCGATTTCAGTTCCACGGTGAAATGCGAGGTGCACGGCATCGGTTTGGATGACCAGACCAACAGCGTCGTAAGGAACCGCATCTTCACCCTCTACGGGAATAAGTGGGGCAACTACACCTACCGTGACTACGATCCGAGCCACGGGGTAAAACACCACCGGATTCCGATCGGGCAACACTACACCGGTACGATGACGCATCTGGTTTTCGTCAACGACGACGATGAAGCGCCGCAGGACGGCAACAGCCGGTTTAGTAACCTGCGGCTCTATACACCGGGAACGGCTCAGACCGCGCCGACGGTATGGCGCATCGCCGTGGAGGAGAGCGATCAAGCTGCACCATTCGCGGCCACGCCGCACGGGCTGAGCAGCCGGCTGGTCACAGCCGTGAAGGTGCCGTGGCTGCCGCCGAGCTGGGAAAGCGGCGCGCGCACGCCGGCGCAGCGCACGCCGGATCTGGCCGGGCTGGTCCAGGCAGTGGTGGACCGTACGGGCTGGCAGAGCGGCAACGCGATTGCGTTCCTTATCGAGGGCGAAGGCCGGCGCCTTATCGATGCGGCCGAGAAGCCGTGGGGCACGGCCGCCGATTTGTCGGTGACCTGGACGGCGGCCGAAGACCTGGACCGGGACGGCTTGCCGGATTCGTGGGAGCGTACATCGGCCGACGCGCCGCCGAGCGCGGTGATACCGGAGGGCGACAGCGACGGCGACGGTATTCCGAACTGGCAGGAGCACTTCTTCGGAACTCTCGGCCACGACGGTCCCGTGCTGAGCCTGCGTCCCCTGCCCGACGGCCGGGTCGTGGCGTGCATCGACGGCAAAGCGGCCGATCCCCTGTTCTTCCCGGGGCGGCAGCGCTACTACACGCTGATGCATCAGGGAACGCTGCCGACAAGCGCAACCGGCACCGTCACCACGTTGTGGCACGAGGACTTCGCCCTGGCCAACGGGACGACAAGCGACAGCGGCGAGACCGCCTGGACGATCGCGGGTGCCGCCACGGTTGCGCTTTGCGTGACCAACGGCCACTTCCGTTGCGAGAACACGGACGGGGAGATCGTCTGGCGTTCCGAGCCGATCACAACGGACTGGAGTGACGCCGGAGTCCGCATAGACCTGCAGAGCTGGGGCAAGAACCTCACCTCGGCAACCTACATCAAGGTGCTGTACTCGGCGAGCGGCGGGCCGGAGAAGCTGCTGATCGAACGGCGCGACAACTTCAGCGACAACGTCTGGCAGACTGCTTCCGCGTTCGGTGCGCTGGGCGATACCGTCGAGATCGTCATTCGCGTGAACGCGGCTAGCTGGAAAGCCGCATACATGTTCGACAACGTGCAGCTCATCCGTCGTGTCCGCCCCGAATGGCCCGCAATCCCGGCGGTCTCGAACATCCTGGTCACCACCGACCGCATGATCGAATACACCAACAACACCCCGGCAAAGACCGGGTTCTATCGGTTGAAGACGAAATTGGAATAGTCAGCGATACGGCCGGAGAATGCGGCGGAGGCCCCGTGCAGTAGAGCGCAGCTCACCGCAGGGCAGGCCGCCGCTCTCCATGTGGCCACGGAAAGTTTTCTATGGAGCACTCTATGTGGCCACGGAAAGTTGTCTATGGAGCTCTCCATGTGGCCACGGAGAGTTTTCTATGGAGCGCGGCGGGCCTCCGCCGCACTCGTTACGGGGCCGGCCCGTTCACGCCCCTAAGGTTGCGAGGTCCTTACAGGCCACGCCGCCGGTGTCGGGCCGGCCTCACTACGCGCCAATGCTCTCCAGTGCCCATATTGGTGAACACAACGTTGATGCCGGGTCTTTCGACTTCGTTCGACATGGCGCGATTGGACTACTGAATGGCACGTCGAGACAAGCTTCATCCGTCTTGTGTCGAACACTGACCTAGAAAAGATGAGGCGCGTGGCGCGAGAGATCAACTGGGTGGCACAACCAGACTACGATATGCCCGTTACATTGTTCCGGGGGAGCTACAATATGTCTATGTGGTTATGTACAGGTCGAGAGTGGTAATGCGAAGGTTCGCAGTTGCATGCTTGATGCTCTGGTGCACGCGTGCGCCGGGGCAAGGTCTTGCGGTCCGTGTCGGCGGCCGGTCGCCGCGCGCCTTTACCGAGGAAGCGGTCTTCAGTACGACCGGATTCAAGGGCGGGCTGATCGTGCATCTGGGGTGCGGCGCGCCTGCAGGAGAGGAAGGCGCGCTGACGGCGGCGCTCGGCGTCCATGAGGCGCATCTGGTCCAGGGCCTGGACACCAACGCGGTCGCCGTGCAGGCGGCCCGGCAGCACATCGCGGCGCAGGGCAGGTACGGCCGCGTTTCCGCGGCGGTGCTGGAGGGAACGACGCTTCCCTACGTAGACAACCTCGTCAACCTGGTGGTCGTCTCCGAGAATCCGGGCATCGCCTGCGAGGAGATAGCCCGGGTGATGGCGCCGTACGGTACGCTGCTGGCGCGGCGCGGCACGCTGGGGCCGCTGGCGCCGGCCCTCGACCTGGCGCTCGAAACCAACGGGTGGATTCGGGCCGTGAAACGGAAGCCGCCGGACACCGACGAATGGCCGCAGTATCTGCGCGGTGCCGACAACAACGCGGTATCACGCGATCGCCGCGTCGCGCCGCCGCGCCGGCTTCAATGGAACGGGCCGCCGCGGTGGATGCGAGCGCATATCGGCCTGCCGACCGTCAATGCCATCGTCTCCGCCGGCGGCCGCCTCTTCACCATCGAGGACCGTGGGACGTCGGCCAACCCGTATTTGCCGGCGAAGATTGAACTGATTGCCCGCGACGCTTTCAACGGGATCCCGCTGTGGCGGCAGAGCATCTCGCCCTGGATCCCGATCACACGCTACTTCAAGGGACTTCCGGCTCAGATGCAACGGCGGCTGGCCGCTACGAGAGACCGCCTTTACTGTACGCCGGGCTTCGGCAAACCTGTTACGACGTTCGATGCCGCCACCGGCGCCGTACTCGGCACGTTTGCCGGGACGGACCGGGCGCAGGAGTTCGCAATTCATGAAGGGACGTTGTATGTGATCGACGGGGACCCGGGCCACGCACCCGGCGTAAGCGAGAGGTACAATTTCTGCGGTGCCGAATCACGTCGCGTGGACCTGGGCGGATCGCGGTCGCCGGACGAGGAGCCGTTTCTCGGCTGCGGATTCTCCGAACTCTACAGCCCTGTGCCGACCCGCGGCAAACCCGTCATCTGCCGCCTGCAGGCGTTCGACTTGAAGACGGGCGCCCTGCGCTGGACGCGACAGGACATCGTGGACTATCTCGCGACCTCCCTGGCGGTCTGCGACGGCAGGCTCGTGTATGCCGCGCAGGGAAGTCTGCACTGCCTGAACGCAACGACCGGCGAACCGGCATGGACCACGCCGGCCGACGTGAGTTCCACGGTCGTCCTCACCGCGAAGTTTGTCTACGCCTGCCTGGCCGACAGAGTACTGGGAGCCTATTCGACGGCTGACGGATCGCGAAAGTGGTCGGGAGCGTTCAGTTATAACAGCCACCAGCCCGGCGATCTGTATGTTGTCGGCGGCAACGTCCTGGCCGGTCGCGGCGGCGCACTCAAGAGTTACGATGCGGAAACCGGGGTGTTCGAGGAACTCAAAGGGAACAGCGCCGCTGGGCACGAGCGTTGCTACCGCAACTACATCACCGAGCGCTTCGTCATCAACAACGGGGGCGGCATCAACATGTTCTCGTTGGAAGACAAGACTCTGCACTCCTTCGGCTGGGTGCGTACGGGGTGCGGTATCGGCGTGAGGCCGGCAAACGGATTGCTCTATACGGCCCCGTGGGAATGCGTCTGCAACGTCGCCTCCATGGTCCCGCATTTCAACGCGTTGAGTTCCGAAATGCCGGCCGTTGGTTGCACTCCTCGCCTGACGCGCGGGCCGGCCTTCGGCGACGGGTCCGCCGGAGCACAAGACGACGGCACGGGCGGTTGGAAGACCTACCGGCATGACGGCGAGCGCAGCGGGTCCACCACCGAGGTGGTGGGGACGCCGATAGCCGGGATCTGGCGGACGCAACTCGCGTCGGCGCCCTCCCAGCCCATCATTGCGGGAAACCGGGTTTACGTCGCCGAACCCGATGCGTATTCGGTCGCGGCACTTGATATCGGGACAGGAACCGTCGTGTGGCGGCACAGAGTGGGTGGACGCGTCGATTCGCCCCCGACCTACCACGACGGCAGCGTGATATTCGGCGCCCGGGACGGGTTCGTGCACCGTGTGCGTGCCTCGGACGGTGCCCTGATATGGTCCTTCACCGATCTTCCCAGCAGGCAGATCTGCTCCTTCGGCAGATTGGAGTCGGCCTGGCCGATCCACGGAAGCGTGCTCGTGCGCAGCAACATGGTCTACTTCTGCGCGGGAAGGAGCTCGTATCTGGCTGGAGGCATGTTCGTGTATGGCCTCGATGCCGCGACTGGTGAGGTGCGGCATCGGGTTCATGTCGATGCGGATGACGGTGGGAAGAAGAACGATATCGCGGTTCTTCAGGACGGCGTGATCCACATACAGAACCTGGCCTTCGACGAACAACTCCGGTCGGCAACGGCCGTTGCGCATGTGTTGCCAACGACAGGGTTCCTGGATCCCGTACCGCATCAGCGGTCCACTTGGCGTGTCGCGGCAGACGTTACGCTGCCCAAGTTGTGGCTGGACACTCCCTCAGGCGATCTCCTGGTCCGGGGCCCCGATCACTGCTATCTGGTTGACGGATTCCCCTATGGTCAGTTCACGTTTTTCGATCCCCGCGTCAAGGGGTACCTCTTGAGTGCCGTAAAGGACAATACGAATGTCGTCTGGAAGACGGACATTCCCTTGACCGGCGAAGCAATGGCGCTCGCGGCCGACACCCTGTTCGTCGCCGGTGCGCCGGCATACTTCCCGCCGGATCATCCGTCACAGAAGTACGTGGACGCCTACGCCGGGAAGCTGGGCGGCCTGTTGATGGCCGTTTCCACTAACGATGGGACCCCGTCAACCCCGATCACGCTTGCTTCGCGTCCGGTGTGGGACGGTATGGCAGCGTGCACAGGACGGCTGTTCGTGTCGACCCGGGACGGTTTCCTGACGGCTTTTGCCGGCGCATCCTCAGAGGGAGAGTAGCCGCCGAGAGTGAAGTGTGCTTTTTGCGAAAAAAGGCGGACGTGCGTGGTGTTGGTTTGCACGTCGGTGAGTGGGGAGGAATCATGGGACATAGTTGCCGCGGAGGATGGCGCGCCCTGGCGGGCGCGGGCATATTGTGGGGGCTCCTGGGGTGCGGACCGGTCCTGGCCGAGGGCTTCGCGGTCCGTGTCGGCGGCCGGTCGCCGCGCGCCTTTACCGAGGAAGCGGTCTTCAGTACGACCGGATTCAAGGGCGGGCTGATCGTGCATCTGGGGTGCGGCGCGCCTGCAGGAGAGGAAGGCGTGCTGACGGCGGCGCTCGGCGTCCATGAGGCGCATCTGGTCCAGGGCCTGGACACCAACGCGGTCGCCGTGCAGGCGGCCCGGCAGCACATCGCGGCGCAAGGCAGGTACGGCCGCGTTTCCGCCGTGGTGCTGGAGGGAACGACGCTTCCCTACGTAGACAACCTCGTCAACCTGGTGGTCGTCTCCGAGAATCCGGGCATCGCCTGCGAGGAGATAGCCCGGGTGATGGCGCCGTACGGTACGCTGCTGGCGCGGCGCGGCACGCTGGGGCCGCTGGCGCCGGCCCTCGACCTGGCGCTCGAAACCAACGGGTGGATTCGGGCCGTGAAACGGAAGCCGCCGGACACCGACGAATGGCCGCAGTATCTGCACGGTGCCGACAACAACGCGGTTGCACAGGACACCGTAGTGGGCCCGCCCCGGCACCTGCAATGGACGACGGGCCCGGCCTGGTCGCGGTCGCACATGGGCATTCCCAGCCTGACCAGCATGGTATCGGCAAGGGGCCGTCTTTTCAGCGTTGAGGACCGGGCATCGCGCGACTGCGCGTTTCTGCCGAGCCGTTTCTGCCTGGTTGCCCGGGATGCGTTCAACGGCATGCGTCTGTGGGCGCACGATTTCACGAACTGGGAAGCGACGACGCGCTTCATAAAGTCTATTCCCGTTCAGCTGCAGCGCCGGCTGGCGGCGATCGGGGAGCGGGTATACTGCACGCCCGGACTGAGCGAGGCTATCACGGTGTTTGACGCCGGGACCGGCGAGATTCTGCACGTTTATGAGGGGACGACGAACACGCAGGAGTTCGCGCTGCACGACGGTTTGCTCTACGCCATGATCGGGCACCGCATGAACGCGGCCATCTACGACAAATCCGGCGAGCCGCTGACTGTGTTTCCGGGCTCGGATCCCGGTGCCTCGTTCTACGGGTGCGGGTTCGATGCCGGATATAGTCCGGAAATCCAGGACGTAAAGACCTTGGTGACGGATCTGGTGGCCTTCGATGCGGTGACCGGCACGGAACGGTGGCGCATACCGGCGCTGTCGAAGTATGTCGGCTGCACGCTGGCGGCACGCGGCAGCAACCTGGTGTACCAATGCGCCGGCGGCCTCTTTTGTCGCGACGCCGCCACGGGCGCGGAACGTTGGAGCGTGTTGAAATCCATCGGTAGCTCCAATGGCGAAGCGCCGAATGCACTGATGCTGACGGATGAGGCGGTGTATGCCACCGAACAAAGCATCCTGCACGCCTACGGACTGGCGGATGGATCGAACTGGTGGTCGGTCTCGGTCACGGCGAACTATCACAAGCCGCCGGATATCTTCCACGTCGGCGGCGCTATCTGGACCACCGGCAACGAGAAGCCGCTGAAGAGCTACGATACCCGAACCGGTGCTCTGCTGAGGACATTCGAGCAGAAGAAGATAGGCCCCATGGGCCACGACCGCTGCTACCGGAATCAGATCACGTCGCGGTACTACATCAACAGCAAGACCGGCGGCTCCGATTTCGTGGGGATCGAAGACGGTACCGAGTGGCCGCATACGTGGGTCCGCGGCGCGTGCGGGTACGGCGTACTGCCGTGTAACGGGCTGCTGTACTCGACGCCGTATTGCTGCAATTGCAGCGTCGGCCAGATGCTCCAGAACATGAACGGATTCAGTGCAGAACCGGGATTGACGAACTCCGGAGGCCGAGTAGAGGTGGCCACGAGCGACTGCCTGGTCAAGGGGCCGGCGTTCGGTTGTTTCGAAGCCGAGCCGGGCACGACCAACTGGCCTACGCATCGGCATGACAACCGCCGGTCGGGAACCACGCCGCAGTCGGTAAGCGCAACCAACCTGGCGTCACTGTGGTCGTTCCCTCTGAGAACGCCGAGCGCGCCGACGGTCGAGGCGGGCAAGGTCTTCGTATCCGATATCGACGCGCACACGGTCTATGCGCTCAACAGTACCAACGGCACCGAGGTGTGGCGCTACGTCGCGGGCGGGCGCGTGGACTCTCCGCCGACCCATGCGCGGGGGCTGGTCGTCTTCGGCTCCCGGGACGGATGGGTGCATTGCCTGCGCGCTGCGGACGGCGCTCTCTCGTGGCGCTTCAAGGGCTTGCCGGACGGAAGGATCTGCGCATTCGACCAGTTCGAGTCCGCGTGGCCGGTCCATGGCAGCGTTCTGGTGACCGACGGCCTGGCCTACTTTGCGGCGGGACGAAGCTCCTTCCTGGACGGCGGAATCTTTCAGTTTGCGCTCGACTTGCGCACCGGCGGCGTGACGCATCGCAGCCGAGTGTACGGAGATTTCGACAGCGACGGCTTCCCGAGTAAGGGATACAAGGCGGATATTTTCGTCCAGGAAGGCAGTTTCCTGTACCAGCGCCACAAGAAGTTCAACCTCTCGCTCGAACCGGTTACCACGAGCGTACAGGCACACGTTCTGCCGTCGGCGGGGTTTCTGAACCGACGGGCGCCGCACCGCGTATACTGGCGCTTTTCCGGATCGTATGGGAACAAGACCACCGTTCCGGAAGGAAGCGATATGGTGGTTGTTGACGGGAGCAACGTCTATCGCATGCGGGGGTTCCCGGTGGACCGGTATTCGTATTTCGATCCGCGTACCAGCGGGTATCGGCTGATGAAAGTGGGCGGCTGGAGCGTGAATCTGCCGGTGGCGACCAGGGCTATGGTCATGACGGCCGATACGCTGTTCGTTGCCGGTAATGCGGTGGAGCGCCGGCTGGCATATGACCGTTCGAACCGGCTGGCCGAGGTGCAGGCCTACGAAGAAAGCTACGCCGGGCAACGTAACGGAGCGCTGCTGGCCGTCGCGAAAACGGATGGAGCGGTTCTTGCGGAGTACGAATTGGGTGCCCCGGTACGTTGGGACAGTGTGGCGGCGGCCGAGGGACGGCTGTTCATGGCGCTCAATGATGGGAACCTGGTTTGCTGGGGGGAGGAACAATGAGTCATCACGCGGAGGCTTCGGTCAGGAGGCGGTGCGGGACGTTGTTGGCCGGCGTGGCGGCCGTGGCTTTGTGCGCGGGCACCGCACGCGGCGGCAACCGGGTCCCGTTCGAGGATTCGTTCGAGTCCTATGCCGACGGCACCGAGTTGAACGGAACAAACGGGTGGGCGTGCGCCGGCGCGGGCGGCGCGGTGGTGAGCAACGTGAGCTACACGTTCGGAACCGGCTACTGCCCGTATCCGCTGAATACGAATCATACCCGGGTCATGCGCCTGAATACGGTGGTTACGAACTTTGTGGAAGGGCCTGCCGGGCAGCGGGTCTGGATCGACATGATGGTCCAGCCGCATGCCTTGTGGAGTGCGGCGGAGCCGCCCCTGCTTGATGAGGCGATGAACGCGGCGGTGTATGTCGATCCCGACGGTCACCCGGCCATCGGGCATACCGTATACGGCACGGTAAGCAACCGGGTCTGGAGCGTGATCACGAACACGGTCATCGCCGTCGATTCGTGGCATCGTCTGACAATCGTACTCGACTACATCCCGCGTGACCGCCACCACTATCACCTGTACTTCTCGGTGCGGCTCGACGGTCGGCTTCTGACTCATCCCAACGCCCGTGGCGGCACCGACGGGTGCGGGCCCGGGGGGGTGTGGTTCCCAATGCTGAACGATGCGCCACTGGCATCCTGCACGGTCGGCAAGGCCGGTTGTCTGGATGATTTCGTTGCCTCCGCGGAGGCGACCTTTGTGCAGCTCAGCGCCGAAGACCTGACGATGATCGAGGGCCACGACGGCCGGAACGATGCCGTTCTGACCGTGCGCCTGTCGGAGACGTCGAGCGTGCCGGTCAGCGTACGATACGCGACCGCGGACGGAACCGCTCTCAGCGGCGATGACTACACGGCCGTGGATGGAACGCTGACGATTCCGGCAGGAGAACTGACGGGCGAGATAATCGTCCCCGTGTGGGGCGACAGGGATATCGAAACGAACGAAACCCTCACCGTCGTGTTGTCCGACCCAGTCTGCGCAGCGCTTGCCGAAGCCGTCGCATGCGTCACCATCGAGAACGACGATATCGAGGTTTTCGTAGCGGTTGACGATATCGATGTTCCAGAGGGCGACAGCGGCACCACGTTGGCGTCGTTCACCGTCACCCTTTCCAGCCCCTGCTACACCAATGTAGCGGTTGACTACGCGACCGCGGACGGAACAGCGTTGGCCGGTCGCGATTACGAGGCGACAAGCGGGACGCTGACGATTCCGAGCGGCGCCACCCAGGGTGTCGTGGTGGTAAATATCCCGGGCGATGAGCTGGAAGAGTCGGATACATATTTCAGCCTGCTTCTGCTGAGCGCCGAGCATGCGACGTTGGCTATGACGCAAGGCGTCTGCGTGGTACAAAACGACGACGTCATCGCGCTGGACCGGTTTGCGCATCGGATGAAGATCGCCTTTCCGGGCTACGGCGGCGCCGAGACGTTGACGAATTTTCCGGCGCTCGTGATTTTGCGCGAGGACGGCTCAGGTTTCTCCTATGCCGGCCTTACGTCGCCGGATGGCGCGGATCTCCGCTTCGGTGATGCCGCGCAGACGCGGATCCTCAACTACGATATCGAGCACTGGGACCCGGGCGGCGTTTCCTATGTCTGGGTTCAGGTCCCGGAACTGTCCGGAACGGGAACGGTGATCTGGGCGTGCTGGGGCAACGCGCAGGCGGTAAGCGCGCCGTCGTATACGACCGACGGATCCACATGGAACGCCGGGTACGAGGCAGTGTGGCATCTGGCCGGGAACCAGCGGGACGCGGGGCCGGCGGCACGGCATGGAGTCGCGGACGGCGCCACCAACGCCGCCGGGATTGTTGCCGGATGTTGCGGGTTCGACGGAGTGGATGACAGCATAACGATTCCGGGATACAAGGGTGTGGCCGGATCGAGCTCACGTACGGTGTCGTTCTGGGTCAACACGACTGACGAGGGTAACGCATCGTCCGACGGCATGCGCGGTCTGATCGGCTGGGGATCTCAGGATGCCCGGGCACGCTGGGATCTGGGGTTGAACCGGTACACCAAGCGCGACGGCGTGCTGGATGCGCCGCGCCTGACGGCGAACGGCGGGCAAATAACGGGGAGCACGCCGCTGACGAGCAATGCAACGTGGCGCCTGGTGTCGGTCACCCTGACGGACAACGGCAGTCCGAACGTGACGGATGCCTTGCTGTACGTTGACGGCCTGGCCGAGACGGTGACGTATTCCAAGGCGGCCGTCGTGGACACCGACACCAAGACCGATGTGCGGCTCGGCTGCAGTCTTGCCTCGCGCTGCGAGGCATTGCTGGACGAGGTCCGCATTTCCAGCCGGGCGCGTTCGGCCGACTGGCTCCGCGCCGCCTATCTGACGGTTGCGTCCAATGCCGTCTTTACCACCTACGGCGAGCCGACGCCCGGTGACACGGACGTCGACGGGATCGACGATGACTGGGAGCTGTTCTACTTCGGTGATCTCACCAGCGCGGCCGGCGGGCTCGACGATGACTGGGACGAGGACGGGTTCTGCGATCGGCATGAGTATCTCGCCGGCACGATTCCGACGAACCCCGGCTCGCTGCTGTGTGTATCGGCTATGGGCGCGGGTGCCGCCGCGGATGAACTCGTTGTCTCCTGGCCCGGCGTCAACGGGAAGTTCTACAGGATCATGACCACCGATGACCTGATCGAGCCGTCATGGACAATCGAGGCAACCGCTGTTCCCGGAGTGGAACCAATCTGTACGCATACTGTCACGGTGCACGGCCGATGCGGCTTCGTGCGTGTCAGGCTCGAATGACCGACCTGCCGCGGGAATGATCCAGGCAATGCAAGCCATGCCCCCGGCGGCGCGTAGAACCGCAATGCGCCCGCTGAGCTACCGAGACGGCGATAGCATCCTCTTGCGGAACTCGCGCGGCGTTGTGCCTTCGAACTTGCGGAACGTTGCGCTCATGTGCGGGGGGTCGGCAAAGCCTGTCAGCGCTGAGATCTGCTTCATGCTCAGCGTTTTCACGCCGAGCAGGGATTTTACCCGGTCGACACGCATCCGCGCGAGGATCTCCACGAGCCTGATCCCGAACTCTTTCTTGAACCGGCGCTGAAGCGTTCGTGCGGACGGTTTCCCGCGTACCGCGTTGGCGATGTCGTGGACGGAGATGCTGTGCTGCAAATTCAACTCTATGAACCCGAGCGCCTGGGCTATCGCCGGGTCTCGACTGGCGTAGACGTCGGTCGACCCTCGCGTGATGACACGGAGCGGCGGGACCAGGACAGGCTCTTCCGGCACCGGCTCGCCGGCCATGATCGCTACCAGCAGTTCGCCGGCCCGCAGTCCGATTTCGTAGTCGGAGAGTTCGACAGACGAGATGGGCAGACGGCTACATGCGCCTGGGATGCTGTTGTTTCCGACGCCCAATACGGCAACCTGTTCGGGAAGCCTGAGTCCGTTCGCCCAGCACCGATGGATGACCGCATGGGCGCGCCAGTCGTTGACGGCAAAGAGCGCCACCCGTTCCCCGGGGTGCCGCTTGAGCAGGCGTCGAACCTCCCCCACCTGGTCGCAACTTCCCGTATCGGAACAGGCCACATCCGTGATTCCGGCATGACGCAAGGCTTCCACAAACCCTTCGCCGCGCGGGGCGCTGTATCGCCCGCCATCCCCGGCGTATACAAAGCACCGGAAGCCGCGTTGCAGGAAGTACTCTGCTGCCAGCCGTCCTACCCGACGATCATCAGACAACACTCGCGGGAACCGCCGTTCGGACGGGGTTCTGCTGATCACGACTACGGGGCCGTTGAAGGACACCCAGGCCTCAAGCTGCTCAGGTGTTCTTATCCACGCCACGGCCGCAACACAGAGGTTTGGTTTCATGGGAGTAGGTACTTCCCCTGTGGATATGATGTCGGCGCAGTCCAGGCGGGGGTGTACGGCATCCGCAACGCCCTGCAGAATGGGCAAGGGAATACTGCGGCTTACCAGAATTCGCGTCGGGTTCCATCGTTTCTTGGCCGGCATGATGTCGTCATCTTAGACCCAGTACCTGCCTGAAATCCAGCGCGAAGTGTCGGTTCGATCACAGACTGTGTCGCGAATATCCCAGTCATTCCTGCTAAGAGATCGCGCCCTGAACACATCTTAACTATAGGGCGGCAAATATCCCCAACCAACTCACACAGCAGCAAAAGGAGAATTGCTATGAATCATGCTATCGCCATGAAGCGGTCCGTGCGGCTGCCGGTCCTCGGCGCGTATCTAATTATTCTCTACGTTTCGGTATCAGCCGTTTTGGCGGCACCGGACCTGGAGATCGATACGAGCGAGGAGATCATACTGATTCCACAGGGCACGGTATCGTCCAATACGCTAAGCATCCTCAATAACGGCGATGCCGCACTGAACTGGACGTTGACGGACAAGGTTTCGGGCAAGGTCGTCAAAGACTTCGAGAATCCGTGGACCTCGGCACGTTCCATGCGCTATGACGCCACGCGCGACTGCCTGTGGCTGTCCTACTACAATTCGAGCGACCTCAAGAAAGTCAGCACCTCGAACGGCTCCGTGCTCGCCACCAAGAGCATGGGCTCGACCTACACCCGCCCTTACGCTATCGAGATGGACGGCGCGTATCTCTGGACGGCCAACTACACCAACGGCTTCATCAAGTTCAACCTCAACAACATGT
>Ga0272442_10005298_pt1 | contig 17309 bp, 21 predicted proteins | sample SSMForm2O_FD_200262 | JGI IMG/M metagenome (GOLD analysis project Ga0272442, IMG submission 200262) | Marine sediment archaeal communities from Little Sippewissett salt marsh, Falmouth, MA, United States - SSM-Form-2O | ecosystem: Environmental > Aquatic > Marine > Wetlands > Sediment ... | reverse complement strand
TCAGGGTTATTGAAACATCTGACAACATGTACAAGAGCATCAGATTCTCCCACAAAAGAAAGAAAAGCGTTACCAAGACCAGCACCTTTACTGGCATCACGGGAAATACCGGCAAGGTCGACGAATTCAACCGTGGCAGGGGTCTCCTTTTTAGGCTCGAACAGTCTCACAAGATAATCGAACCTGGAATCGGGGACTGGCACGACTGCCTTGTTAGGCTCTGTTTTTCCGCTTGCATAAGGTTTGACTTCAGCACCAGCCCTGGTAATAACATTAAAGATAGTACTTTTACCTGACAGGGGCAGTCCTACTATGCCGCACTTCAACATGAAGGGATCACTCCTCATAGATCAATAGCATATCCCGGGAAAATATTAAACCAGGGATGGAAACACCGAACGAGAATATCAGAGAAGATCCTGTTAATCAAATTGTCTATCCAGGATCCTGAAAAAAACCGTAGGTAAAACTATTTTAATCCTATCTGGATTATAAACCCTGCTCTCTCTGTAGCAACATTTATACAGGGATATTCTTATATCCGGGCTTAATAAACCTGAAAGAGGGGTCTTACATTCCCGACATTTCATTTTAGTTAGCCTTGTAAGGATCGATATTTCCGGCTGAATCGGTTATTCTGCTGAAAGAAAACCGAGTTTCAGATAGAATTAACACATTGGCACTTTGAAAAACACTGAAAGGAAGTGACCTGCCATTTTTTTAACGATTCTGGTAGATGATCTTTGCGGGAACCCTTTTCTAAGGGGCGAACATGGACTCAGCATGTTCCTTGAAACACCAAGGGGAAACCTCCTTTTTGATACAGGAATGGGCTGGTCTCTTCTTCATAATGCCAGCGAATTGAATATAGACCTTTCGTCAGTTGATCAGGTAGTCCTGAGCCATGGGCATTATGACCATACCTGGGGACTGAATCAGTTACTTTTGAGAAGAGGTTCAATTCCAGTATGGGCTCATGATAAATTTGATAGTCCTCACTACAGTTTCAGAAACATGAAAAGAAATTACATAGGCTCGTCCCTGGATAGAACCCGTCTTGACCTGAAGCTGGTTGAGGGCATTACCGAAATTACAGAAAATGTATGGGCTATCACGCTTGAAGAAGGAGAAAGAGACCCTGAACTTCTTCCCGTGGACAGCAAACTCGTTATTCCGGGAAAAGACGGGACTCTTGAACAGGATCCAATTCTTGACGATCTTTCATTGTTGATAAGAGGTAGCAAGGGGTATACTGTTATTTTAGGATGCGCCCATGCAGGGGTGGTAAATATCCTTGAAAAAGCCTCAAGGATAACTGGAGCCAGGGAGTTTTACTCAGTCATCGGAGGCATGCATATGGTATCCCAGTCCACCCTGTTCATTGACAGGACAGTACAGGCACTGACCGGATCCTTCAGTGTCACTAAATGGAGACCTAACCACTGTACGGGTTTTAAGGCCGCTCTCTCCCTCGGGAAAATCGTGGAAGATATTGAATGGGCTTGTTCAGGAAATACCATGGAACTTTAGAGGTGATCTTTTGGAAAAACATGAAGACATTGACCAGCTGGTAGAACAGTACCTCGAAGCTATCAAATCAGCAGGCTTTCGGATGACCACTCAGAGAAGGGTCATTATCGAAACCCTTCTGAAAAATATGGGTGACCACCCAAACGCACAGGAACTCCTCGAGAGGGCACAGAAAGTTGATCCCTCGATAGGAATTGCCACGGTCTACAGAACTGTGGAATTATTGAATAATATGGACCTCCTCAATCTGACTAACCTTCAGGAAGGTTTTCGAAGATATGAAATAGCAGACGAAAACCTGCATATCCATTTTTATTGCCGATGTTGCGGCTCCGTTTCCCACTTCAGTGCGGACAGGGAAAAGGAAAAGACCGTAAGGGAGTGGGCCCGCGAAGCAGGTTTCAGGCTTATGCCTCAGGTCCTGGAGATCCAGGGAGTTTGTGAAAACTGCCAGGCAGAGCTTGGCGATATACCTGAAGAAGAATATATCTTACGATGTGCTCCGGGATGTGGGCGATTTGGAAGAAGGGTTTCCCAGCCTCCTGGAAGAGGCAGGAGACGCTGGTTCCGCAATTCCTGAACTTTCTATGCATCTTAATAAGGTCTAACCTTTTTGTACTTCCCCTTGACATGATCGATCTCCGGAGTATAATTCTTATTGATAACTGTTATCAATAACATTACAAAGGAGGCGGATCATAAATGCCTGGATATGATGGTACTGGCCCCTCCGGAAACGGGCCGGCAACAGGTAGAGGTAGAGGTCCGTGTAGAGAACCAGGTCGCAGAATCACTGAAAGAAGGGGCTCTGCGAGATTAGGAAGGGGAAGACGTGGTAGCAGGAATCTACCAGAATCCGGTTAATGTTCCTGCATTACCATTTTGCAAGTCTAAACTTTAAATACAAGGAGGAAAACCTTATGCCAGGATTTGATGGAAGAGGACCATGGGGTGGTTACGGTCCCGGAAGCGGAAGGGGTTTAGGCCCGTGTGGAGCCGGTAGAAGATATAATTATTACGGTGGCCGGAGGTTCCTCGGCAGAGGATGGCGAGGCGGTCCCTGGTGTTACTCCCCTGGATATGAACCCTATCCTCCATACTATGAGCCCTATCCTGCTGCACAGCCTTCCAGGGATGAGGAACAGGCCATGCTTCAGGAACAACTTGATTATCTTCAGTCAAACATGGAAGAGATCAAGAAAAGATTGAAAGAACTTCAGGCATCTGAGTAGTACCAGCAAGAGGCTGGAGTTGACACTCCAGTCTCTTGCTTTTATCCATAGCACAATTCCCCAACATGAACAGGAGGAAACTGTATGATCCTTGGAATAGCCACTGAAGGGAACAGCATCTGCGCACATTTCGGCCACGCACCTTTCTTTACCATCGCAGAGATCAAAGACGGAAAGATCTCAGACCTTGAGAAAAAACCGAATCCCGGACACGCTCCTGGAGCATTACCAAAATGGATGAAGGAAGAAGGCATCGAACTGGTGATATCCGGTGGGATGGGTCCTCGTGCCCAGGAACATTTTGAAAGCCTCGGAATCAAGACATTGGTAGTCAGACCTACCACAGTTGAAGAATTCCTGGCTTCTTACCTGGCCGGGAAAGTTGAAACCGGCCCAAGTGCCTGTCATCACGTCAATGAGGAATAGGCCCGTCAGAATAGCTGTAGCAAGTGGAAAGGGAGGAACAGGAAAAAGCTGTGTTACCTCATCTCTGGTATTGTCAAGGGATGAGGTCATTGCTGTTGATACGGACGTGGAGGAACCTAACCTCTCTCTTCTTCTCGGTCATGAACTTGCACCTCTGAAAGATGTGGAGGTCCTGGTTCCCAGGATAGACCCTTCTCTTTGTTCCGCTTGCGGGAAATGCAGCACCTATTGTCTTTATGGAGCTTTAACCCAGATAGGTAACGTGCCGCCCATGCTTAACAAGACCCTTTGTCACAATTGTGGAGTCTGTTCCACCATATGCCCTGAGTCCGCCATCAGGGAAGTGCCTTTCAAAGTGGGAGAGATCCGTTCTTATGATTCGGATAAGTTAAAGATAATAGAGGGCAGGATAGATATAGGTACTGTAAACAGTGTACCAGTGATAAAGGAAACGCTGGAAACGGCTTCTTCCATAGGAGAAATGATGGTTATCGATTGTCCACCAGGCACTTCCTGTCCTGTGGTCGCTTCGATAGAAGATGCCGATTTCGTCCTTCTCGTCACGGAACCTACACCTTTTGGAATGGCTGATCTTGAAATGGCACTCGAACTTGCAAGAATAATGAATAAAAGATGTGGAATAATTATAAACCGCTGTGATCTCTCCGAAGGTAACGTGAAGGGATTGGCCGAAAAATATGAGGCACCTGTACTGGCATCTTTCCCCTTCTCTAGAGAGATCGCCGAATCATATGCAAGGGGGATCTCACCAGTAAAGGTGGACTCTCTCTGGTCCAGGGAGATATCCCGGGTCTGGAATTTCCTGGAAAGAGAGGTCCGGTCATGAAACCAAAAGAAATAGTGATCGTCAGCGGGAAGGGAGGCACCGGTAAAACCACTATCTCCTCGTCTTTCTGTAAACTTGCCGCGGCAGATGTTGTTATATGCGACACTGATGTGGATGCCCCTGACCTCTGGATTCTTCTGGATCCAAAGATCGAAAACACCTGGTCCTTTACCGGGATGGCTCAGGCGGAAGTTCAACAGGACAGATGCGTAGAATGCGGTCTTTGCAGGGATTTCTGCCGTTTTAACGCTATAGAGATGACCGACAATAACAAGGCCTTTGTCAAACCTTCAGCCTGTGAAGGATGCGGCGGATGCTCTCTCTTGTGTCCAGTCCAGGCTATACATATGGTTGAAAGAGAACAGGGAAAATATTATTTCAGCAAGACTTCTGCAGGAGAATTCTGGCACGCCAGGCTCAATCCGGGAGGAGAAAACACCGGACTCCTGGTGCATCTGCTCAGGAAGGAAGCAAGGGAAACCGCTACTATCGAAGGTAAAAGCTTGATAATCGTGGATGGACCTCCCGGTGTCGCATGCCCTACGATCTCATCCATTACGGGAGCTGACCACGTTATCATGGTGACTGAGCCATCTGTATCCGGTCGACACGATCTTCTTCGCCTTACGGAACTCTGTAGCAAACTGGGGGTCCCTTTTTCGATCATAATCAACAAGTATGACCTTTCTGAAGAATACCACCAGCAGATCAGAAGGGAGTGCAATGAAAGATCATGGAATCTTCTCGGAGCAATTCCCTTCAGGAAAGCAGTTGTGGATTCCATTGCAAGCAAGCAGATACCCCTTGAACAATTGAACCCTGAAATTCAACAGATCTGGGATAAATTCAAACAGATCCTGGCCGAATAAAAAATCCAGAGGGCCTTTATCGCAAGGCCCTCTGGAAACTTTTGAAAAACCTCTATCTGCTGGAAATAAGATCCAGCCCCTCTATTAAGAACTCACTGTCTCGAGAGAAGCATATACCCCATCCAGGAGAGCATCAAAGACTGCCCTGTTATCATATTTTTCTATATTACCCGCATCTGCCAGCGTTGCCAGAGAGGGATCAAGGGGAACCTGGGCATAAACAGGCACATGGAATTTCTTTTCGATCTCCTGGACATGGCTCGGTCCGAAAAGATCTATTCTCTCACCACAGTGGGGGCAAAGAGCATAGCTCATGTTCTCCACCACACCGAGGAGAGGTACATCAAGCATCTGGGTCATGTGGGCTGCCTTTTCCACCACGAGAACTGAAAGTTCCTGCGGTGAAGTAACAAGAACAAAACCGTCAAGCTTTATGGTCTGCATGACTGTCAGTGGGGCGTCGGCTGTACCCGGAGGGAGGTCTACAATAAGGTGGTCCAGCTCTCCCCAGTCAACTTCCTCCCAGAACTGCTTTATCACACCACCTATCAGTGGACCTCTCCATACTACCGGCTTTGAAGGATCTTCCAGCAACAGATTTATGGACATCACCTTTATATCCAGTAACTGGGAGGTGAGAGGTACGATACCTTTCTCTGTACCATAAGGCTGGCCGGAGACGCCCATCAGTTTCGGTATGGAAGGCCCGGTTATGTCCGCATCGAGAATTCCTACTTTTTTCCCATCCCTTGCAAGGGCAATGGCGATCATGCAGGAGAGAGAGCTTTTTCCTACTCCCCCTTTCCCACTTCCTACTGCGATGACACTCTTTACACCTGCCTTGGATTGCTTCAGTAAAGCTGACTGGCCAGGGGCAGAAGAGTTTCCTTGATCCATCAATATTTCCTCCTGTCTATAAATTGATCTTGTTCAGAGAGCCCTGAAGATACTGTTGAATTATATCTGAAAGAATGGCATGTTGTGAAAGAAAAGCAGATATTCCAGCCATCTTCAGAGCCATGGAGGCATTGGGTCCGACCTGGGGTACGATAACGGCATCCACACTATGGTCAGCAAGGAGTTTGACCGCATTTCCACCAGCACCATGGGCTACTCCAGCGACCGAATTCTCTATGCTTTCAACAATATTCCCGTCATCATCAAATACCACGAAAAAGGGTGCCCTGGCAAAACGTCCAGCCATACTTGAACCAGCATCTTTGCCGTCAGCAGGGATAGCTACTAACATATTAATTCCTCCTAAGAATAGTCTATTGATAATTGTTATCACTTAAGGCCAGAGAGATTATAACACCTGGAGGGGGTTTTAAAAAGAAAAAGGCATCCTTGAGAGGATGCCGATGTGGGGAAAAGATTGAATTAAAGATCAACTTGCCATATAAATCTTTTCTTCTGTATTCAGTTCCATGGGTTCAAGGAGTACCTGAACTGTTCCTTCCTTGAGATACCAGTTGCCCAGATGATCCTTATCCCAGCATGAATTAGAATCGATATCATCTATCTGTTGATCTATTATCTCCTGACTTGCCATGAACCAGTTACCATTTCCGTCCTTTATCCACATTGAAAATACCTCCCTGTTTATGAAAACATTTCCTTTCCAGGTTGCTCCAGGTAGACCCGCATGTTTTACGAGAGGCATCTCAAACGTTTGGCAAAAATATCGTTATAAAGCATAAATCTTCTCCTATAAATTAATCTTGACATTGTTATAACAGGGATCAGAAATATTGTCAACCCTGATTCACAAAACATGATTAAAATGAACTATAGTTCAGATATAATTCAGAATTACCCCTTTTTCACTCTCTGGAGAAGGACTCAGCTTTTGAGAGAAATGGAAGGTGTCATAAGAACTTTCGAGGGTCGGACTCCCCTATCCTGCAGGGAGTTAAGGAACACCCTTCCTGTGATGGTACCCAGTTCGAAGAAAGGTATACTAAGGCAATAACCCTTTTGATTTACGAGCACAGGAGAGGAACCAATAAATAGTATTGGCGGATCAGTAATGGCAACATCTTCGGTTTTCAACAACATTATCTTCCGGGCTACCGGGTGTTGAAGGGACTTCAACTGTTCAAGGAGTACATCGATAAATGAGTTGGTGTCCACATTAAAGATCGACCAGGGAGATTCTGAAAGAGAAGCAAGTTTCTCACAGAGGGATGACATGTCCATCAGAATGGAATAACCCTTATCGTAAACCCTTCCCACAGATATTACCGGTATATCCGTAAGGGAGTTGATCTTTGCTGGTGATATCCATATGACCCCGTCTACTTTTCGTGATCTTAGAGCTCTCAAAACATTGTGGGCCTGTTCGTCACTTCCCGAGGTACTTTTCACAATCATTTCAACACGATGGCGGATAAGTACCCTTTCCAGTCCTGCAAGGAACAATCCTGTCCATGGTTCCGAAAGGGAATTGAAAACCACTCCCACCAGATCGCTTGTATGGGTGGATAACCCTCTTGCAAGGGCATCTGGCTCATAACCAAGACTTCTGGCTGCCTTCCAGACCTTTTCACGGGTAACAGCAGATATCCGGGGGTCTCCCTTAAGGGCTCTGCTTACAGTAGCCTTATTAACTCCTGCCAAACGTGCTACATCCGCCATGGTAACACTCAAATATCAAAACCTCTTTTCTTAAAACACCCTGATCGTCCTCAGGGAAATATCAGTATTTTCTGGCCCACCCTGCTAAGTTCCTTCACCTTCAGGAGGTCATCGTTCTTTAGCCTTATACAACCATGACTGGCGTTTGTTCCTATCTCATGCTCATGATTTTCATCAGTTCCATGGATCCCGATACCTTTCCAGTTACCTGTATCGATCCTTATAAAATATGGTCCATATCCAATAGTGTCCCCGGTTTTTTTATCCACATAAGGCTGCCAGAAAGAAGCATCCTGGATCTGCTGGACCCTGAAAGCTCCCTCAGGAGTCCTCATATCTCCGACCTTTGTTTTCTGGCCTTCCCTTCTCCCCGTAGCACAGGGAAGAACAAGAAAGACCCCTTGAGATCTGGAATTGAATCCTGAGAAAAGATGAGAACCCTTAAAACAGATCCAGATGATAGAAGAAAGGTCCGCAGGGATTTCCCCATTATCAAAATGAATATCCTGCACAGATATCTCCGGATCCAGATCATTTATCAATTCTTCATTCTCCTGAAAAGATCTGACAACAACAGAAAGGCTGTCTGAAGCATCTGCAGGAACAAGAAGGAGCATGGATATAAGGAATAAGGAGACGATAGAAATCAATCTATTTCTGATGCTCAAAGCTGCTGCCTCCTGTGAATTCTCTGAGGATGGAATTTTTCGGAACATTCTCAGACGGAATGATGGGTATGTATCTCAACATGGATAAAAGACGCAGGGCTTCCCCATAAACAGGAGAACTTTGAGGGACAGTATGTAATATGGGTTCCACATAGCCTTTTAGGACCCCGAGCTCATAGGGCAGTGAAGAATTGAACATGGCATCTGCCTGATCCTGGAAAGGAAAGACATATTTCATGGATCCCCTGATCACCGACGGCCACTGCTTCAAGGTATCCGCAGGAGAGTGTCCCCTGTTTCGGTGATCTCTTACCAGTCTTCTGAATAACCTGTTGTCTGTTGTACTTGTCCTGTTATGCCTGTCAAAGGAAATACCTGTCAAAGGTGATACAAAAAGATTGAACTTCATGGACCTTTGAACCGAACTGGAGAGCCGGTCATTTAACCCATGTATCCCCTCTATGATAAGAATATTTTCGTCAGTAAGCTTCAGAGAAGAACCTGATATTTTTCTGCCTGCCATAAAATCAAAAACAGGCATAACTACCTCTTCTCCCCGAAGGAGCTTTTCGAGAGTGGTATTAAGGAGATCCAGATCGAGAGCATCAATGGTTTCAAAATCATAGGCCCCTTTTTCATCGACCGGTGTATCCTTCCTGTCGAGGAAAAAGTCATCCAGAGAAACCGCCACAGGTTTTTTTCCGCACACCTGCAACTGTATCCTGAGCCTTTGAGCTGTCGTTGTTTTTCCGGAACCTGAAGGACCTGCAATGCAGATCATCCGGATATTATCCCTGGCCGCAATATCCTCAGCAAGGCGGCTTAACCTCTGAGAATGAAGAGCCTCGGAAACAAGAATGAGTTCCAGGGCCTTTCCTTCGGACACTCTTTCATGCAGGCTGTCCATTGTAGTCAGCCCCAGTGTTGCAAGCCATCTGGCATACTCGAGAAAGACCTCCGAAAGCTTCAGGGAAGGCTGGAAAGGAGGTATTGTACTCGGGTAGTTGACTGTGGGGAACTGGAGGACCATCCCTGGCGAAAGAAGTTTAAGATCATAGACTTTCAAATACCCGGTTGACGGTGCAAGAGGAGCATAATAAAAACCATATTCCTCTCCGCAACGATATACCTCCACAGGGTCCACAGTGCTCCACTGGAAAAGAGCCGCACATTCATCGGATCCTATGTTCCTGAAAAGCCTGGTAGCCTTGTCCAGGGGAAGAAGTTCCCTGTTGATGGGAATGTTTCGGGAAACCATTTCATCCAGGGCTGATTTTATGGCCTTGATATCCTCATCACTAACATGCCTTTTTGTAAATTCCCAGTAATAACCTTCGCTAATGGAATGCCTGATCACTATATCCTCACCCAGGGCTTTCCTGGTAGCAAGAACGAGCAGAAAACTCAGAGATCTACGATAGACTTCCATACCCTCGAAACTGGAAGTATCAACAAATTCAACATTGGAGTCCTCATCAATTGTCCAGTCAAGGGATCTTAGATAGTTGTTGACCCGCCAGGCTACAATATTACGTACCCCCTGGTTGCCTGTTTTTAATAAAAGATCCATTCCGGATACCGGCCCGTCAAGGGAGAGAATCTCCTTGCCTGCCATTCTGACCCTGTATGACATTTCGCGATCACCTTCGGTTCATAGTTAAAATACGATCCTGCAATACTTATACAATAAAGAGCGGCATTAAAAAAGCCCTTCACCCGGATCAGACCGGGAGAAGGGCCTGTGTTATACCACAAATTCTCTTTAGCGTTTGTTAGGATCCCATCGCCTGGCAAAACCCTGAGTTATCCTGTCAATGACGATGGCAAGTATTACAATGCTGAATCCGGATTCAAAACCATGCCCCACATCGATCCTGTTGATAGACAGAAGAACTTCCTGCCCAAGGCCTCTGGCACCTATCATTGAACAAACAACGACCATTGCAAGGGCCATCATGGTGGTCTGATTGATACCAGCCATAATATTAGGCATGGCCAGAGGGACCCTCACCTCTTTAAGAAGCTGCCATTTCGTAGAACCGTACGCCAGGGCGGCTTCCTGGGTGCTTTTGGGAACCTGCCTTAGTCCAAGGTCAGTTAGCCTTATGACCGGAGGCATAGAATATATCAACGTAGCAAAAACAGCCGGTACTTTCCCAAGACCGAAAAACATCATGGCAGGGATCAGGTACACAAAACTCGGCATGGTCTGCATTCCGTCAAGGATAGGTTTCATTACCGCCTTGGCATGATCTACCTCGGCCATGAGTATTCCCAGAGGAATACCAAAGATAAGAGACAGTATCACTGCAGTTATTATCACGGCGAGCGTATCGATAGCAAGGTCCCACAGCCCGAAAATGCCTATCAGCATCAACATGGCTGAAAGAACAATGACCAGGGATACCTTTTTTGAAACCATCCATGCCAACCCGCCCACAAGAATGATGTATACGTACCAGGGAATAGCGGTAAGGCCACCCTGAATGCTCATCAGAACAAAGGAGATTGCTGATGAAATACTGTCGAAGGTAGGGGCATAGGTATGTAGCAGCCAGTTAATTCCGTTATTCACATATTCAGCCACATGGAATTCCAGAGCCTCAGGAAACATGGTCTATCACCCCTTTTGAAGATGTATCCTTCTCATTTTTATCGGATACCACTTCCAGTTTTGCCCGTTCGTCAGCCATTTGCAGCTGTTTCCTCTTGTCCTGGACGAATCGTGCCACGTAATCGTCAGCGGGATGGGATAGAATATCAGAAGGATCACCCTGCTGAACGATCCGACCATTCTTCATGACCGCCATCTTGTCTCCAACCCGCATGGCTTCATCCAGATCGTGGGTAACAAAGAAGATGGTCTTGTGCATTTCTTCCTGTAACCTGATAAGTTCATCCTGCATCTCTCTTCTAATAAGCGGGTCCAGGCCACTGAAAGGTTCATCCATAAGGAGAATTGGTGAATCCATAACTATTGCCCTTGCAATACCGACTCTCTGTCTCATCCCTCCACTCAGGGAGTTGGGGTAATAATTTTCCCAACCGCTGAGCCCAACTTTTTCAAGGGAGACCTTGGCGCGCTCAGTCCTTTCCTTTTCAGACACTCCCTTGATCTTAAGCCCGAACTCAACATTTTGCAGGACTGTCCGATGGGGAAGCAGTCCATAGTGCTGGAAGACCATGGCAGTCTGGTGCCTGCGGAACTCAGTCAGTTCTTTTACGTTCATGACTGTTACATCTTCACCGGAAACAAAGATCTTACCTGCTGTTGGATTAATGAGCCGCAGAATACATCTTATGAGTGTGGATTTTCCGCTTCCCGACAATCCCATGACCACAAAGACCTCTCCGGGTTGCACCTGAAGGGAAACTCCCCTAACAGCTACAACTGCTTCATCAGATTCATCGAGAGAAGTTATGAGATCCTGATCCTCCACATCGATATCTTCATCATTCCTGGTATATACCTTCCACAGATCTTGAATCCTGATCGCAGAATTTTTCAAATCTACTTCCCTTCTTTCAAGGCCGCCTCGATCTTTGCAATCCTTGCATCGTCAGCAACCCAGGATTTCCATTCATTTTCATATTTGGTAAGGAACCACTGGGCAGCTTCGTCAGCCTTCACATTGTTGTCCTTCATGTACGCAAGTCCCTCGTTGGTCATGCGCAAGGTGGTGGAATATTTTTCAAGCATGGAGATGATATCAGGGTTTTCCTCTGCAAATCCTGCGTTTACAAGTTTGAGAACCTTCGTAGCCACGTAGGCACATCCACGGTTTTTCTTGAAAACCTCTTCATCATATGGCGGTTCTTCCAGCATGGTCATTTTCAGCTTACCCATTATAGGAGTAGGCTCCCAGTAATAAGCAAGAATGGGTTGTCCTTTTTCATAAGCCCCGACAATAGCAGCGGCAAGAGCGCTCTGGGAACCAGGATCAAAAGCAAGGTAAGTGTCCGTAAGGCCATATGCTTCCAGTTTTGCAATGTTATGACTGGAAACCTTCCACCCACTGGGACCATTATACAAACGCCCTTTTCCAGAAACTTCAGGATCTTTGAACAATTCCCAGTATTTAGGAAGATCCTTCACACTCTTAAGATCAGGTGCTGCTGCTTCTATGCCTCTTTCCTTGTCCCCTTCGATGACATAGGTAGGGACATACCAACCCTGGGGAGCATCCGGAAAAACACTTCCGAGGGTAAGGATACTGCCATCGGACTTGGCCTTTTCATACCATTCCCAGACATTATCAGACCAGAGTTCCATGGTGACATCTATATCACCCTTTTCAACTCCGAGCAGTCCAGGCATGCTTTCTGCAAAGGTATATTCCACCTCTTTATCATAACCCTTTTCGATCAGAAAACCGGCTACCCGATTATGGAACTGGACACTATCCCAGCTGAAATCAACAAACATAACCTGCTCGCCGGCCCCAAAAGCCATGGTTGCGCATAACAGGAACGTAAGCGACAGCAACAAAACCAATACTCTGGTGAATCCATTTTTCACCTTCATGCTTATCTCCTCCTTTATTCTAAATCCCTTTCCCTGTAGAAAAAGAGCAATTCTTTTCCAACATGGGGGAAAACTGCAGATCCAATAATTTTCTTAACTGTAATTCCGGGAAAATTGATGTAGGACAACTGTCTTCTGGCTATATTGAACTAATGAATGCCTCTGGCTAGTGAGCGCTGAATTCCTCGATCTTCTTTTCCAGAAAGAAAACCCTGGTTTCCAGATCTTCTATCTTGTCTTGAAGGGTGGAAAGGATGTTGGTTTGCAACTTGGACCTATCCCTGGCGGCAGATATCTTTTCTCGAACAATCAGGTTTCTGTAAAGGGTAGAACGGGCCACTCCGAGTCTTTCTGACACTATCCTGAAGTCAATGGTTTCTCCTGTATCATGTAATTCAGACAGCACCCTGTCAACAGAATTTATCAGCTGAAGCCTTTCTTTCTTGGTAACCTGCTTATCTGACAGAATTAGCACCTCCATACTGCGCTCCACATACGCTACAGACATAGCGGATAAATATTAACATAGCCAGACCAGGATGTCAATCATAGGATTAAATATAAGTTAAAGTACTTAAAATCTGCCTGGTTTATGCTAAATTTGATAAGATGCGAAAAGAAATAAGAACTGGGGGGCATTATGGCTGAAAGTTTAAACAAAGGAACCAAAATATACGAAAAGGTAGTGGAAGAGATCAAAGATCTGATCTCAAAGGGGAAGCTCCAACAGGGAGACCCTCTGCCGCCTGAACGCCAGCTTATTGAACAGTTGGGGGTAAGCAGGAGTTCTCTGAGGGAAGCTTTCAAGGTCCTTGAATCCCTTGGCCTTCTTGAAAGTCTGCCGGGAAAGGGGCGTTTCGTCAGAAAGGCAAGGACAGAGGGAATCCCATCCCAGGAAATGCATCTCGAAGATGAAGCTATCCTTGAGCTTGTGGAAGCACGGAGAGTCCTTGAACCCTGCATAGCATCCGAAGCAGCAAAACATGCTTCCTCATCTGACCTGGCAAGGATAAGAAGGCTCCTTACCAACACTGCCGAAGACGTGGTATCTCTGAAACACAGGGCCGACTGTGATTATTCTTTCCATCTTCTTATGGCAGAAGCTACCCATAATTTTATCTTCGTAAACATTGTCAAGATGACCTTTAACCTTATTATGGCAACTCACGAGAGGATATACACTCTGCTTGATGATAAAGAGATCTTCCTCAAAGAACATTGGGAACTCTATGAATGTCTCTTATCACGAGACTCGGAGAATGCAGCTTCAGTCATGAAGAAACATGTCAACAGGGTATACGGTACACTTATGAATGCTCTTGCCCTTGAAGAAATTGATCATTAAGACCTGTCCGGAAAGAAACAGGAGGGCCCTTCAAGGGCCCTCCTTGAGATCATGGACTTCCTTACCTCTTAATTTACAAGCATAACGTCAAGCTGCTCAGGGACGGGATCATCTTCTCGAACAGCATTAGGACCGACTATGGCCTGCCCCATCTTTTCAAAAACCGCAAGTCCGCCTTCCTGATCAAGAATGAACTGGGCGAACTGAAGAGCAAGTTCCGGGCTTGGAGCCTGTTTGGGAATGGTAAAACCGTACACTATCGGCTGTCCTACCATCGTTTCCTTCGTTCCTGGCTCTTTCCCTGCTATCTCGATCCTGGCCTGTTTGTAATAATCAGCTAATCTGACCTCTTTGAGATTGATCTGGGGCGGGAGTGCTACATAGTCAAGTCCATGCTGAACTGCAACTGAGCGATATTCAAAAGCATAATCCATAGCTCCGCTCTCAACCTGTGCTACAAGTTCAATAGCTTTGGGGCGCGTAAAATGTCTGGGATGTTTCAGGGCTTTTTCATAAAGACCATCTTCTCCATAATGAATCTCAGCAAGCTGAAGAACCATCATAGACCTGTAACCACAAGGGTCAAGATCAGGCTCTGAGTTCCCCCAGCTGACATCTTCCCTCATCATGATCTCGTACCAGTTATCAGAATTTATCTGGTCAGCATATTTGGACTTGGGACCGTACATAAGGACGAGCTCGTTGGTGGCGAACATAATGTTCCAGTCCGCATAATCAGGCCTGAGCATATTCTCTATTACCAGGTAATCTGCTGAAAAGTAAATATCACATTTCCCCCCAAGATCAATGATCTTCCTTGCCAGGGCATTGCTTCCAGCTGCTTCCCTCTTGACATCAACATCCGGATTAGCGGCTTCAAAAAGACTTTCCACTTCTGCCATGGGAGTACTGAGACTTCCTGCATGGAAAAGGATGATCTCCCGCGATGGACCTGCCAATACCATTGCAGGAACCATCATCAACAATGCACACGCCAACAGGATTCCCCTTCTGAACAATTTCATAAACAAAGCACCTCCATTTGATTTAGTGATCTATCCTTACAACGCATGGATCATTTCTGACTTTATCCTGAGGTTTATCTCCTCATCCACATGAAGTCCCATCTCTACAAGAGAAGATGCAAGCATATATGACACAAATCTTGAATTCCCCACACGAACTACCACTTCAAAAACAGTCCCTCTGCTGATAATGGAGACCACCTGTCCTGTGAAGACATTACCCTCTTCTGAAGAAGAGTATATTTCCCTTGACAGGGTGATATCCTCCGGCCTGATCCCCAGGAAACCGGATGGTCTCACCAGATTTCCATTCAGGCAGAATTCCAGCCCCTCTGAAGTTTTAGCCCTGTTATCCACAAAATCACAGGGAAAAAGGTTCTTCATTCCGACAAAATCAGCAACCAGGGGGTCAGCTGGACATCTGAATACCTCCGAGACATCCCCAACCTGTCTCAGAATTCCATCTTTCAGGACCGCGACTTTTTCTCCCAGAGAAAGGACCTCTCCAAAATCATGGGTAACCATCACTATGGTTATCCCTTCTGAATGAAGTTTTTTCAGATAATCCTGGATCTCTTCCCTGAAAACCGGATCAAGAGCACTGAGAGGTTCATCCAGTAACAAAAGGCGGGGTTTGACGGCAAGGGCCCTGGCAAGGGCCACTCTCTGCTGTTCGCCTCCAGAGAGTGTCAGCGGTCTCCTGTCTGACAGATCCTGTATCTTCAAAAGCGATATAAGGTGTTTTACATAGGGTCTATCCTGCTCTTTCGAGAAACGAAGACCGTATGAAACATTTTCTTCAACTGTCAAATGAGGGAAAAGGGCATAATCCTGATATACAAGGGATATATTGCGTTTTTCAGGAGGAAGGAATGTTATATTCCTGTCTCCGACCCATATCTCTCCTCTGGAGATCTCCTGAAGCCCAGCTATTGCCTCAAGCATAAGGGTTTTACCAGCCCCGCTCGGCCCCACGATCATAAAGAATTCATTGACCCGGATATCCAGATACAGGGATTCCAGACAAAAACCGGGAAGATCTATGGAGAGACCTTTAAGGGAGATCATTTGTTTCTTCTCCTCTAAATCCCAGATCTTTTCCAGATGCGAGAAGACGCAGAAGGATGAACATGAAAAGACATAGAGTAATAAGTTGTACCGCAATAGGAGTTGAATATTTCAGACCAAAGGTGGCAAAACGATCATAGATCAGCGTGGGTGCCACCATGGGATGGTAGGCAATGATAACCACAGCCCCGAATTCGCTTACTGCCCTTGCCCAGCTCATTATCAGACCGGAAAATATCCCACGTCTTGCAAGGGGAAGGGATATCCTGAAAAAGGTGTATCCCATGGATGCTCCAAGAAGTCTGCTGACCTTCTCTATCCTTGGAGAAACTGCAGAAAAAGCATCCCTTGCAGAATCAACATAGAAAGGAATGCTGACAAAAATACATGCCATTACTATCCCAAGAGAACTGTTGATCGGCTCAAGTCCGATCCTGATCAGAAGTGACCCCAGAAAGGCTTTGGGGGAAAAGATCATGAGTACCGCTATACCTGCTACTGTGTGAGGAACCATGATGGGAACATCAATTACGGCTTCAAGAAAAGACTTTCCCCTGAATTCATTCCTGGCCAGGAAATAGGCGAGAGGAGTTCCAAAGATGAATATTACTCCGGTAGCCATGGCTGCCGTCCAGACACTTCTCCACATCGCCGAGAGAACTTCCATATCCTTAAGGGTCTTCATGGCGACCTGTATATCGACTCTCAGATAAAGACCTGCCAGGGGAACGATAATATATGCCACGAGGAAAGATCCCATTAATACGCAGAACCATTTGTTCCTGACATGAGACAGAAATTTCAAAAAGGGAACCCCCTAATATAAGTCGCATCTTTCCCCTGAAAAAAAGGGGGAGGGGCTGCGCGAATACGCAGCCCCCGGCTGTATAACACAATGGTGCAGGAGGTAGTGTTAAAAAAAAGCCACCCCCGACAATGGAGGTGGCTTTTACCACAAATTATGCCTTTTCTCCTTTCCAAGTCGGGAGGCCTTTCCGTTTCCAGAAAAACCCTGTCGGCCATCAACCATAGGATAACCCTTTAGGTTTGCAGGCTCGGAGATCAATATTCAATTCGCGATAATCTTAACAGAAATTTCCGAAGGAATCAATTGACCAGGTCTTTTAAGGTGTGCGA
>Ga0272442_10005295_pt1 | contig 17315 bp, 14 predicted proteins | sample SSMForm2O_FD_200262 | JGI IMG/M metagenome (GOLD analysis project Ga0272442, IMG submission 200262) | Marine sediment archaeal communities from Little Sippewissett salt marsh, Falmouth, MA, United States - SSM-Form-2O | ecosystem: Environmental > Aquatic > Marine > Wetlands > Sediment ... | reverse complement strand
ACCCGGTCGGAGAGAATTTCTGCTCCGCCCCCGGGCATGCTGTCAAGCCCGGCTGCGCGCAAACGGCGCAGCAGCGTCTGCAGGTCGAGTCCGGTGCGCCTCGCCAGATGCTGCACCTCGGGCGGAGAAAGGGAATGGATAATAACCGGAAAACGGCTCTTTATCGCCCGGAACAGCTCCTCAAAATAATCAAGACCCAGGTCCGGATGCAGTCCGCCCTGCAGCATGACCTGGGTCGCGCCCATGCGTACGGCTTCGGCGGTCCTGTCCAGCACCTGCTCCACGCTCAGCACATAGGCGTCAGGCGCGGCCGCGTCGCGGTAAAACGCGCAGAAACGGCAGCGGCACTCGCAGATATTGGTGTAATTGATATTACGGTCGATCTGGAACGTAGCCATATTACCGGGATGCAGTGCACGGCAGCGTCCGTCGGCAAGGCCTGCCAGCCGCAGCAAATCACCCCCGGCAAGAAGCTCCGCGGCTTCAGCGGTCGTGATACGCTCGCCCGCAGCCATTTTTTTATACAAATTCATAAAATAGTATCTCCTGCGTCAGCCTGTCTGCGCACAGGCATGCCACAATGTGACTGGGATACCGGCGCTGCATACAACAATTTTCGTGCTACCCGTCCCGGTCGTCCGGACTGCGACCCCTCCGGCACGCATAACCGTTGGAGCGCATACGCTCGATTGCGGTCTCACGAAGCCACGGGTGCAGGTCGCGGCTTTCCGCTACCCGGCGCAGATCCTGCACCATAAGTACATGTACGATTTTCATACCGATATCGGTCGGTGTATACGGATTCAAAACAAGGGCCGTTTTCACGCTGTAGCGGGTCGACCACTTCCTGCTGTGAAACACCTCGCGCTGTACATCGGCTGCTGCAGGCCTGCGCGAGCTAAGCTTCAGCACATCCGACTCGGTCAAAGCCGGATTTTTCAACAGTGCCCGGATAACCAGCGGGTGTGTGTCGGCGAGCATGCGCGCGAGCTGATTGCGGTTGCCGCTCCGGGCCATGGAAACCCGGACGCCCGGGGGAATGTCCTCCGCAAACCCCTCCGGCGCATCTTTGCACACCCTGCTCGTTGCCGGACGCGACAATATCCGGACAAGCTCTTCAAAACCCGCGTGCCGGGCATGCGTATACACATCACTCATAAAGGCATTGCCCGCCCTGCTCGTAAGCAGCGGCACGTTCAGGGCCTCAAGTGCCAGGCAAAAGCCCCCCCTGCGCGCTGTGGACGATGCGATAAGTTCCTGCAACAGCTGTGCGACCACGTCCGGATCAAGCGTGCAAAGCTTTTCAACGAGCAGATGCGTGCGCATGGTCCGCTCAGGCACAGCGCACAGCGCACCGACGATCTGTTCCAAGCAAGCGGTTTGCTTACCCATGGCGCCATTTCCGGTCGCGATTTCCCTGCTGCCGCCTGCATCACGCGCCCCGCTGCACAGTGCATACGGCAGCCCGTGTCCGTTGACACAGTATCCTACCATAGGCGTGTAGCGTATTCAACGCATCCGTCACCGCAGGATGTGCACAACGACCCGGGCCGTCGGCAACGCCTACAAAATACACGTTGCCGCAGTGCGCAAAGTATGCTGTAATTCGGGATGCAATGAAACTCACCCCCAGTACGGGACAGGGACATGACAATCAGCAGGGAATTGCTCGACATTCTCGCCTGCCCGAAATGCAAGGGCGATATACAGCTCAATGAGCGGGGCGACGGTCTTGTCTGTGCTGCATGCCGGCTCGTCTACCCCATCCGGGACGATATTCCGATCATGCTCATTGATGAAGCCCTTCCCCTGCAGGAATAACCCGGGCCGGCAACCCTGCACAGCCATCACGACACCGGTATGCAGGTCCGCGCTTTTGCCGCATACATGCGGCACGCCGAGTCGACCACCGGCACACGAGCCGCAGCAGACGCTGCCGCAATCAGGCAAACTCCGTGAAATCATCAGCGCTCAGACGCGCACTGCAGCCGGGGTCGATGCGACCGGTTTGAAGCTGACCGATTATCGCGGCCAGTTCAACGCGGTTACGGCACCTGAACGCGGCGCTGCGCAGCGGCCTGATGCGATAAAATCCCCTCGTGTACCAGCCGAAAAACTTGCGAAAACGCTTTATGCCAAGCTCCTCCCCGTACAGGTCACAACACATATCAAGATGCTCAAGCATGCAGGCACAGATCGCGGCCGGCGCCGGCCGCTGCGGGGGCTGTTTTCCCTCAAGCGCACAGCGTATTTCGTCAAACAGCCAGGGGTTGCCAAGCGCACCGCGAGCGACCGCGATCCCGTCGCATCCCGTGCGGCCGAGCATCTCCAATGCGCGCGGGCCCGAAAACACATCACCACTGCCGATCACCGGAACCGCGAGCGCCTGTTTCACCGACGCTATCACCTCATAGGACACGCGCCCGCCATACCCCTGGGCACGGGTACGCCCGTGGATAAACACGCCCTGCACGCCGGCATCCTGCGCGCGCAGGGCCGCCTCGCGCGCATTCTGCATCGATGCATCCCAGCCGGCCCGTATTTTTACGCTTATTGGAACATCGGCCGCTGCAACCATGGCCCGCAGCAGGGCCTCCAGCCTGGCGGGCTCACGCATCAGGGCCGCGCCCTGGCCGACCCCGACCACCTTGCGGGCCGGGCAGGCAGCGTTGAGATCAATCAGGTCAAAATGCAGGGGGGCAAGGAGCTCGATGGCGCGCACAAGGACCTGCGCGTCGCTGCCCACAAGCTGCACTCCCAGCGGGCGGTCCTGGGGGTGCAGTGCAAGCATACGCAGGGTGCGGCGGCTGTCGTTGACAAGCGAACGCGCGCTGATCATTTCCGTAAAGGCGAAGCAGCAGCCGTGCTGCCGATGCACGAGGCGATAGGGCATGTCGCTGATCCCGGCAAGCGGGGCCAGAACAACACAGCCGGGAAGATGCAGGGTGCCGATCGAAAGGGGGCGCATCAGGGGTATCCTGGCTGAAACACTTGAGACTCGCTGTTGCCTAAAGAACATCGCGCAGGGCTGAAACGCAGCGCGCGTTTTCCTCCGAGGTACCGACCGTGATGCGCAGACAGCTGTGAAGAAGGGGATGCGTACCGTCAAGGCATTTAATGAGCACGCCCTTCTTTGTCAATCCAGTGAACACGGTCCGGGCTTCACGGGCCGTTCTGACCAGAATAAAATTGGCATCGCTCTGAAACACCTCAAGACCGGGCAGTGCCTGCAGAGCAGTGGCAAGGGCCTGGCGGTCGGCGCGGATGCGGGCGGCCTGAGAGCGGAACTCGTCAAAGTGCTCAAGCGCGAACGCAGCCCCTGCCTGTGTCAGGACATTGATATTATAGGGCAGCCGTACCTTGTCAAGCTCGTCCAGCCAGCCTGACCGGCCGAAAAGAAACCCCAGTCTGAGTCCGGCCAGGCCCACCTTTGAAAAGGTCCGCATCACGAGCACGTGCTCATAGTCACCTGTCAGCCCCAGATAGTCGCTGTCGCAAAAAGGCATGTAAGCCTCATCTATCACCACCAGGCCCGGGGCGCTGTCCACAAGAGCACGCACGTGCTCGACCGGAAACAGATTGCCGGTCGGGTTATTGGGCTGGGCCAGAAATAAAACGGCCGGATTATATGTTTGCAGCGCCGCGAGCGTGCCCGGCAGATCCAGGCTGAAATCGGCCTGAAGCGCAACACCCTGATAGTCAAGCCCGGTGACCTTCGCCAGCATGGAATACATCACAAAGCCGGGCTCGAGCGCCATGACACCACGGCCGGAACGGACGATGGACAGACAGATCATCTGAATCAGTTCGTCGGAGCCGTTGCCGAGCAGAATATCACATCCCTGCGGCACGCGCATGACCCTGCGCAGGCGTTCTTTGACCTCCGGCGAGCGCGAATCGGGATAACGGTTAACCGCAACCCCCGCAAGAACAGACGCCCAGCCGTCCCGCAGAGCCTCCGGCAGCGGATAGGGGTTCTCCATCGCGTCGAGCTTGACCATGCCCGCGGCGTCTGGCACGGGATAGGCCGCCAGCGCCTGTATGTCCGGACGGATGAGGGCCTGCACACTTCTGTCAGCACACATACGGAAACCTCCTCTCGGTATACAGATAAGCAGTTACAGCTGCACCCTTCTGGCAAAGCAGTTGCGTGTCATCATGTACGCATAAATCGTTTTTCAATTTCCGCCCGGCTGATGCGGATAAACGTCGGGCGACCGTGCGGGCAGGTATGCGGATTGGCACAGGCCGCAAGTCTGCGCACCAGGTGCTCCTGTTCTGCTGCGTCCAGCGTGCGCCCTGCCTTGACCGTACGCGTCTTGCAGGCCAGCGCAGCTGCCAGCTCCTGCTCATGCGTATCGAAGGATTGCTGACGGCCGCGCTCACACAGCTCATGCACGCAGTCGGTCAACAAACCCGCAGCATCGCAGTCAATCAAACAGGCCGGAACGGCATCGATTGAAAAAGAACCCGCGCCGAGATCATTCAGGCCGAATCCCATGGCCTCGAGGTGGCCGCTGTGTTCCTGCAGCACGGCTGCCCCCTGCTCGCCCAGATGCAGAATCGCCGGGAAAAGCAACTGTTGGACAGGTGCCGTGCCGCGCGGCCTGCCCGCGAGCAGCTCCTCATACACAACGCGCTCGTGGGCTGCGTGCTGATCGACCAGAAAAAGCCCGTCTCCCGCTTCAGCCACCAAAAAGCAGGCATGCAGCTGTCCCAGAATCCGGGTCATGCCAAAGGGCAGACCCGGTCCATTATCTGCAGCAAGCATCTCCTGCGGTGCCGGGGCGTGACCCCGCGCAATGTCACGTCTATCATCAAATAATGCGGTATCGACACAACGTGACTCAAACGGCGCCCGCCACGATCCCTCATCCGTGCGCCCGGCACTGAAGGATGCGCGCGGCTCGGCTGCGCGCAGCACAGCCGGTGTTTCAAGCCGGGGTTCAGCGTCGGGCTGCATGAAAAACCCACGCGCGCGCAGCGACGCACGCATCGCCCCCGTCAGCCTGTCAACAAAGGCACGTTCATTGCGGATGCGCACCTCGCGCTTGGCCGGATGCACATTCACATCCACGCATTCCGGGGCAATCTGCAGAAACAAAACCGCGACCGGGAACCGACGCGCGGGCAGGAACTCGTCATAGGCGCGGCTGAGTGCATTATTGATGACAGGCGAAAAAACCGGCCGTCCATTGATGAAAATCTTCTGCCCGGTGCGGTTCACGCGCGTAAAGTCGGGCGCGCCGAGGAAACCCTGCGCCGTGAAGCCCTCCGATTCCAAAGCAAAATCATGCACATGGTCGACGAACTCCCCGCCGAGCACCTGGACCATACGTTTGCGTTGACTTTTGCAGGCCGGGTAGTCAGCTGCAACCGTTTCGCCGCGATGCAAAACGAAACCGATATCGGGGCGGGCCAAAGCAAGCGTACTGAACATTTCGGCTATGGCCCCGTACTCGGCCTGATCAGACTTCAGGAAACGCCTGCGCGCGGGCGTGTTGAAAAACAGGTCCTCAACCTCGATGGTTGTCCCGGGCGCGTGCACGCCCTGACTGATGCGCGCGACCTCACCGCCGGCGGCCTGCACGATCACAGCCGTGTCCGATTCCGGACAACGGGTGGTGATGGTCAGGCGCGAAACCGCCGCTATACTTGCCAGGGCCTCCCCGCGGAACCCCATGGTCGCTATGCTCTCGATATCCTCAAGTGAGCTGATCTTGCTGGTCGCGTGCCTGACCAGGCAGGCCCGGGCATCGTCTTCATCCATGCCGCAGCCATCATCACTGACGCGCATCAGACTTTTACCCCCGTGGCTGACCGCCACGCTCACGGACACCGCTCCGGCGTCAAGCGCGTTGTCAAGCAGTTCCTTAACAACCGAAGCCGGCCGCTCCACCACCTCGCCGGCCGCGATTTTGTTGACAACAAGCTCGGAAAGAACCCGGATAAACCCCATATCAGCGCGAATCTTTCAATAAAAAACAACCCCGCATGCGATCCCAAAACCGCGCGCCGACAATGACCGCAGCCGCATGCGTTCTCAGGCCAGTACCATAAGCTATCGCCGAGTGCCTGTCAAATGGTATCAAAACCTCACTTTAGAAAAAAAAATAAAGTAAAACTATCAAAATGGCGATGTGATTATTTTGTTTTTTTTTGTTGAAAAATAGAATTATTTATGCATATATGGGCATACAAACATTTAAAGTTGCACATAACCGGCCGTTTAATATTAATTTTATACGGTGGTTGTGCTTGCAATCAGGAAACTTTAAGGGTATAGTTTTGTATACGTGGCAAATAAAACCGCTTGGACAGTTCCCTGCAAACCAGCAGAAACCATGCGCCTATCAGGGATGGCGTCCAAAAATAAACACAAGCCAGGGAGGAAGAACAATGAAAAAAGTTTCAGGGGCGTTAATTGTCGTTTCATTCCTGCTGTGTGCATTCACTGCGCAGGCAGCTTCGTCGGTGGATGCACCCGGTATCATGTCCGCCCCGCAGGCCGCAACGCCTGTTTTCTGTAGCAGCGATGCCGATTGCGGTGATCTGCAAGCCTGTCTGACGGAGGCAATATGCATGCCAGAGGAACCAGATGCGATGGTATTTGGTGTTCCGTCCGCAGCACTGTACGCAACATGTACGACCGACGAAGACTGCGATATCGGCTCCGTATGTGAGGAAGTAAGTATCTGCGTTGATATTGGCGAATGCGCAAGCGACGAAGACTGCATTGGAAACCCGAACGGCGAGCGCTGCAATACTGAAACCGGAACATGCGTTGAGTGTGTAACAGACGAAGACTGCGGCGACCTTGAATGGTGTTATGATACAACCGGCCAGTGCAGACCCATCCTCAACTGCGAACTTAAAACCCGCCCCCTCAAAGTCAAGGTCAGCGGCAAAAGAAAGACTTATGTAACCGCGGGTTTAAAGGTCAAGGGCAACGAAAACTTCGATCCCAGCATTTTCAACTCCAAAAGTGAAAACTATGACCCCAATGCTGTAGTCAACGAATTGGACTTGGGGCCCTTCACGGCGGGAAGAATAAGGGCCAGAAAACATTTCATGAAAATTCAACTTATCGTGCCGACCGATACTGAACCGGGAATCTACGAACTCCGTTTTCTTAATTGCTTCAGCGAAATCGAAATCAAGTAACGGCCCACACCTGCATCAAATAAAAAGGCAGAACCGATTTTCGGTTCTGCCTTTTTATTTGGTCACACATACCAGCCTGAAGGGCGGGTGCATATAAACCACGCCACATGCGAAACATAAAAAATCACTGTAATAAAAAAAGCACCTGAACTGTCGCCAGGTGCTTTGTAGGTATGGTGGAGCTGAGGGGGATCGAACCCCTGACCTCATGACTGCCAGTCATGCGCTCTCCCAGCTGAGCTACAACCCCACATATGGTCAGCCGCCAGAAAGATAGGAATAATACCAGAAAAATTGTTCCTGTCAATCCAAAACCGAGCAGCCGGGCCAGGCACAGCGCCCGTCTAGGCCGTTTTTCACTTGGCCGCACAGGCGACCTTCTGCTATACTTCTACAAATAGCCTCGTCGCTCCGGGCAGGTGGTCGGCGTCGAAAGCAAAACCAGAGGAGCACGCATGGGCGGAAGCCAGACTGTCGGTCGGCCCAGGCAGAGTCGCAACCCTTCATTACCGCGGACATATCATGACGATCAAAGAACGGGCGCAGCGCGCCAAACAAAGCTCCATTCTTCTTGCCGCAGCCAATACCGAGCTGAAAAACAAGGCGCTGCGCGCCATTGCAGAAGCCCTCCGGGGAAAGACCGACACGATCATTGCGGCCAACAACAGGGACCTTGAACTGGCACAGGCTGAAAACCTCGCACCACCCCTCCTCAAACGCCTTGCCTTTGACCGCTCGAAGATCAGCGGCGCCATCGCAGGTATTGAAAGCCTTCTCACCTTACCGGACCCGGTCGGCGAAACACTGTGCGCGACGGAACTGGACCAAGGCCTTGAGCTGTACAAGGTCAGCTGCCCTATCGGCGTCATCGGCGTTATTTTTGAATCGCGCCCGGATGCGCTCGTCCAGATATCCTGCCTGTGCCTCAAAAGCGGCAACAGTGCCCTGCTCAAAGGCGGCAGCGAGGCATTGCACACCAACCGCATGCTCGCCGACATTATTGCTGACGCCACCCGGCAAAACGGCATCCCCGAAGGCTGGATCCAGCTTCTCGAAACCCGCGCTGACGTGGGCGAGATGCTAGCGCTCGATCAGTCGATCGACCTGATCATTCCCCGTGGCTCCAACGAATTCGTGCAGTATATCATGAATAATTCAAGCATACCCGTACTGGGGCATGCCGACGGCATCTGCCACGTCTACATTGACGACGAAGCTGACAGCGCTATGGCCGTGCGGGTAACCGTGGACTCAAAGACCCAGTATGTTGCCGTGTGCAATGCCGCAGAAACGCTGCTAATCCACAACAGCATAGCGCCCCAGGTACTGCCGCCCCTGGCTGCGGCCCTGGCGGAACGCGGGGTCGAACTGCGCGGCTGCAGCCGGACCGCCGCCATTATCAAGGTAAAGCCGGCAACTGAAAAGGACTGGAAAACCGAATACCTCGACGCGATCCTCTCAATCAGGATCGTTGACACCATGGATGAAGCAATCGATCATATCAATACCTGCGGATCAGGCCATACCGACGCCATTATAACCACCAACACCGGGCATGCGCGCCGCTTCATGAGCCTGGTTGACTCGGGCAATGTTTTCTGGAACTGCAGTACCCGGTTTTCCGACGGTTTCCGCTATGGACTCGGGGCCGAGGTCGGCATCAGCACAAATAAAATACACGCCCGTGGGCCGGTGGGCCTGGAGGGTCTTCTGATCTACAAATGGAAGCTGATCGGCAGCGGCCAGACAGTGGCCGAATACGGCAGCACAAAAAAATTCACGCACCGCCGCCTTAACAACAGCTGCCCTGTGTAGCAGGCAGGCCGGTTCCGAGCCTTTGCCGATGCGTCCCTCCACTTTCCGATACCCCTGTTTAAAATAGTTGGACTGTTTGGCGGCTGCAGCCCGGTCAGCTGCCCAGTTCTCTGGAGCGCGCGACTGCAGCACTGACAGCATCTATAAACGCCGCGCGAACACCGCGCTTTTCCAGCCGGTACAGCCCGTTGATCGTCGTGCCTCCCGGAGAGGACACCTGGTCTTTAAGGGCACTGGGATGTTCGCCTGTTTCAAGGACCATCCTGGCTGCGCCCGCGCAGGTCTGGGCAGCCAGCTCCAGCGCGGTTGCACGCGGCAGGCCGTTTCGTACACCGGCATCGGCCAGCGCTTCGATGACAAGATACACGTATGCCGGCCCGCTGCCGCTCAAACCGGTCACCGCGTCCATAAGTATCTCGTCAACGATAACGGCACTGCCCAATGCGGCGAACAGGTCACGCGCAATCGTCATATCCTCGTCGGTCGCATTGGGGCCCCTGCAGATCGCCGTTGCGCTTGCCTGAACCTGCGCGGCCGTATTCGGCATTACACGGATAATGCGGCCGGTGCTGCCAAGGCCGGCATACAGGGCTGCGGTGGTTATCCCGGCTGCGATTGAAATATAAAGGGTGTCGGTACTCGCAACGGGCTGAATCTCCTTCAAAACCGCTTGGATATTCTGGGGCTTTACAGCCAGAAGCACCACGCTGGAGCGCTGGGACGCCTGAACATTATCGGACAGGGTTGCAACGCTGCAGTTTTTCCCGATCAAATCCCGCCGCGCGGCATTCACGTCTGATACAACAATGCGTTCCGGTGCAAGCACTCCTGTTGCCAGCAGTCCACGGACGATGCTGTGGGCCATCATGCCGCCGCCGATTATTCCCAGGTGTATATCCGCTATGTGCATAAAAAATCCTTTATCACGTTGCCGGGCCAGCCCCCGATAAACCGTTGTACACGCCTACACCTGAGCGCGACATGTGCTAAGCGGCCACATGCTGCTTCCGGCATGAGCCGCGTGACGTATTACCCGACAGCGCCCGCAATTTTAAAGATCGGCAGGTACATGGCGATAAGCATAGTGCCGACCGTGCCGCCGAGAAAGACCATCATCAAGGGCTCAATCATGGATGTGAGTGTATCGACAGCCTGGTCGACCTCGTCCTCATAAAAATCGGCAATTTTGCCGAGCATGGCATCAAGCGCACCGGTCGATTCACCCACGGCGATCATCTGGCATACCATGGGCGGAAAAACACCGCTTTCCATCATGGGCTCGGCAATGTTTTTGCCCTCGCTGATACTGAGCCTGGTTTCATTGATGGCTTCTTCGACGATCCGGTTGCCCGCTGTTTTTCCGACAATCTCAAGGCCGTCCAGGATAGGTACACCGCTTGAAAGCATGGTGCCGAGCGTGCGGGTAAACTTGGCAACCGCAACCTTCCTGAACAGAGTACCTATCACCGGCACGTTCAACAGGAACCTGTCCCACAGGTACTCCCCCCGGTCGGTCTTTTTGAGCTTCACGAAGAGGAAGCCAAATGCTACGGCCGCAATGGCCAGCTTCCACCAGTGCTGGCGCAGGAATGAACTCATGTTCATAACGCCCTGCGTCAAACCGGGCAGCTCGCCGCCGAATGATGCAAACATCTCCGCAAACACCGGAATAACAAAAATAAGCATGACCAGTACGACCACGACGGCTATAGCAGCAATAACCGCGGGATACACCATGGCGCCTTTTACCTTGGCGATAAGTTTTGCGTTCTTCTCAATATAGGCGGCAAGACGCTGCAATATGGTGTCGAGAATACCGCCGAGCTCACCGGCCGCAACCAGGTTGCAGTACAGCTTGTCATACACTTTGGGATGTTTCTGCAGGGAGTCGGAAAAAGTCGCCCCGCCCTCGACATCGTTTTTTATCTGCGTCAGAATTTTTTTGAATGTCGGATTTTCACACTGGTTGGCAAGAATCTCAAGCCCCTGCATCAGGGGCAGACCCGCGTCGATCATGGTTGAAAACTGTCGCGTAAAAAGGATCAAGTCCTTGTTCTTGACCCTGGGCTGCATAAACGCGATATTTTCAAAAATGTCCTTGGGTTTCGGCTTTATGGTAAGGGAGGTGAGGTTCTGCCGCTTCAGCAGCTGCTGGGCCGAGGGAATGTCCTTGGCTTCGATTTCACCCTTGCGCTTTTTACCCTTTTCGGTGAAGCCCTTCCATACATAAACCGGCATACCCGTTACCCCCGTGGCGTTTTGAAACCATCACTCTGCATACTGTCGACGCCGTGCGTGACTAAAAACCGCCTGTCTGAAACAGGCCGCGCACCGCGTCATATGTCCGCCTGCGGTCAGCGGTCATCATGCACCGTTACCTTCAGCACCTCTTCAAGTGTTGTCGTGCCTTCCAGCAGCTTGTTAATACCGCTCCGGCGAAGAGTCTTCATACCGCCCTGCACTGCTTCGCGTTTTATCTCCATGGCAGAGGCACCCTGCAATACGAGTTCCTTCAGGCCGTCAGTCATAGGCATGACCTCATACAACGCGATGCGCCCCTTATAGCCGGTATTGCTGCACGTATCGCATCCGCCGCCCTTGCCGAGCGAAACCGGATCCGGAAGGCTTTCCGGAATCGTACCAAGCTTTTCAAGCTGTTCCCGGGTGATATCCACCGGCTGACGGCAATCGGCGCATATCCGACGGGCAAGCCTCTGGGCGACAACCAGGTTCAGCGAAGACGACACCAGAAACGGCTCAACGCCCATATTCAGCAGGCGGTTTATCGTACTGGGTGCATCATTGGTGTGCAGTGTGCTCAAAACAAGATGGCCTGTCAAAGCGGCTTTGATAGCTATTTCAGCGGTCTCAAAGTCACGGATCTCTCCGACCAGGATAATGTCAGGGTCCTGCCGGAGAAATGAACGCAGGGCATTGGCGAACGTAAGGCCTATTTCTTCATGCATCTGTACCTGGTTGATGCCCTCCAGGTTGAACTCTACCGGATCTTCCGCGGTTGAAATGTTTTCCGTTGTCTTGTTGAGCTCCGACAGCGCCGAATACAGTGTCGTGGTCTTGCCGCTTCCGGTGGGACCGGTTACCAGCACCATGCCGTAGGGCATATGAATGGCGTGCTGAAAATCAACCAGCTGATCAGGGTCGAAGCCGAGCTTGGTCATGTCAAGCTGCAGGTTTGACTTGTCGAGAAGCCGCAGCACTACCTTCTCGCCGAACAGGGTGGGCAGCACCGAAACGCGGTAATCCATTTCCTTGCCCTTGCCCATCTTCAGCTTGATACGGCCGTCCTGCGGCAGGCGGCGCTCGGCAATATCGAGCCGGGCCATAATTTTCAAACGCGAAACAATGGCGTTTTTCATGGCGACCGGCGGGCGCATCAGCTCATAGAGGCTCCCGTCGATACGAAAACGAACCCTGAATGTTTTTTCATACACTTCAACATGGATATCGCTGCAGCCTTTGCTGACGGCGTCCGTCAGGATGGCATTTACCAGTTTGACAACCGGTGCATCCTCGCTTTCACGCTCAAGCGATGAAAGGTCTATTTCTTCGCTTTCTTCAATCAGGCCGACATCATCAACATCGACATTGTATTCATCCAGCAAATTGCCCAGCCCGGCAGTGGTTGTCTTGTAATACGTATCAATTGCGCTGAGGATCGCCCCTTCAGCCGCGATAAGGGGCTCGACCCGGTAGCCGGTAAGAAACTTTATATCGTCAAGTGCGAAGATATTGGTGGGATCACTCATGGCCACAATCAGGTTTGAATTCTTGACTGAAAGCGGCATGACATGATATTTTGACGCAACTTCATCGGGGATGATTTTCAGGACATCCGGGTCAATTGTAAACTCGGACAATGTAATGGAAGGCACGCTGTACTGCTCGCTCAAAAACTGCAGCAGCTCGTTTTCCTTCACAAGGCCGAGACGTGTCAGTGCCGTGCCGATTCGTCCGCCGCGCTTTTTCTGGTCCTCCAGGGCTTGTGCAAGCTGCTCCTGGCTAATGATGTTTTTGGCAACAAGCAGCTCGCCTATTTTTTCCGCCATGACCGCACCTGCCAGCAATTAAAAACAAGGTCCCACAGCCCACAGGGCTGCCCGGCAAACCCTGCAAGGACAATTTTATTGTAATATGGCCTTATGCTTTGTAAAGGTTTTTTTCAAAACCTGTTTTAAAAGACTTTGGCAAAAAGTTGCAAAAAAAACTTTTTTATTATATTTCTATATACGCTTTCTGCCTTCTGTTCCCACCCGGCAAGGGCCGCAAAGACCGGGTAGTGTCCTGACATTGAATACTCTTCGGAAATTTAAGGCGATAGCTTGATTGAAAATACAATCAATATAGCTACTAAAAAACAGGACATACGGCTTCGGGTTCGGGAAAAGACAGCCGGTTCACCTGAGACAACCTGATTTTTGAAAAAGCGTGTATTATCCCGGCTAAAAAAATCCACAGGCTCTTCATGAAAAAAAATATTTTTTTCGGCTTGCTGATTAGCGCTGTTTGTATTTATTTTGCCTTTCGAGGGATCAATTTTTCCGATCTCGGTAAAAGCTTCGCCTCGGTAAACTATTTCTATATTATTCCGGTGGTACTGATTGTTCTGGCTTCCCATTGGCTGCGCTGCTACCGCTGGGGTAAAATTATGGAAACGCTGGTTTGTTATGACCAGAAAACGCTTTTTGCGCTCGGTTCAATCGGATTTATGGCAGTAGGTGTCCTGCCGGCCCGGCTGGGTGAATTCGCCCGGCCCTACCTGGTAAAAAAGCGCAGCGGCATCAAGATGTCGGCATCCATGGCCACCATCATTGTCGAACGGGTCTTTGACCTGCTGACCCTGATGCTGTTCATGCTTATCGTCATTATGAGAGTAACGCTGCCGCCTGAAGTGGAACGGGCGGGCATTACCATGCTGAGCGTATCATTGACGATATTTATCGTACTGATAATCATGGCGGTAAAACGCGATTCCTCCATCAATAAAATTGACAGTATCCTGCGCCTTCTCCCGCAAAAAATAGCGGCCCCCCTCAACCGCCTTGCCCACTCATTTATCGACGGGCTGCAGATACTGCCTGATATCGGCAAGACGCTGTACGTAATTTTTTTATCCGTTGTGATCTGGGCACTTCTCGGCCTGTCAGCCTACGTGCTGTTTCTGGGCTTTGGGTTTGATCTTTCGATTTTCAACGGCTATGCTATTACGGTTATCATCGCCCTTGGCGTCATGCTGCCCGCGGCACCGGGTTTCATCGGCACCTTCCATTATGCCTGCAAAATCGGGCTGGTGGCTTTCGGGGTTTCAATTGCAGACGCTGTATCGTATGCTATTTTGTTGCATTTTTTCCAAATGACTCCGGTCGTCGTACTGGGCCTCATCATGCTTCCATTCCAAAAAATCTCTTTCCCGGGCATCATACAGCACCAGGACAATGATGATGCCAACGGTTCCATCGAACAGTGCTGATCGCACCGCTCCTCCGGCGTCCACCTTCAGCAATTTCTGACTGAACTGAAAAGAGAAAAACTGCTCGCGATTCCGGGCCGAGGTGCCTTGCTAGGGCTGGATATGCTCTCAGACCGCGCAAAAAGCGAGGAGCTTCAATCCAGGCCAGGGCTCGGCCTGAAGCATTGTGCGGCAGAGAGGGCTATCAGGAAGACATGCTGCCGAGGCTTTCAACGGCGTTTAAAAGTCCGTTCAGCCATTCAGGCGCGGTGAGGCGCAGCATCATTAATTTGATATTTTCGAGCAGCATGACGGCCAGGAAAACTGCACATCCCGCACGGATCGCGGACATGCGGTGAATAGCCTTGAAACCGAGATACATCAGAATAAGGCCGTAGATTTTGGCGAAAAAATTAAGCAGCGGAATCCAGGCGGCAAGGTCAACAATGGCCGCATACGCGATAACGCTCAACGTGGCCTCATAAGGCAATCGGGTGCTGAACAGGGGCGTGGCCAGAAGGGCATGCAGGCACAGGCTCCCCAGCACTGCTGCGACAAGCCCGGAGACAAACAGGGCTGCGAATATTGACAGGCCGGAGCCGATAACATTTGCAAAAAGCAGAACGGACAAAAACAAACACAGCAGCAAAAAGGTAAACGGACCGACCAGTGAGCCGCTGGGGCGCAGCTGCTGGAAAAACCGTGCGGGCCGGAACAAAAGCTCGCGGGCAACGGCAATGAAGCTTTCAAGAAAGCGGGTGGGAATGAATTGAATTGTCTGCGGCTGATCCATGTTACCCAGACTCCTTGTAACCGTGCTGTCTACCCATGTTTTACGATAGCGAAACGACAAAAGATGTGGTCGCTCTATCTTTTACTGGTCTGACTTCGTCGTAGACGTCGCACATACGTGTTAGCTTATATAGTAACAAGCTTTACAGGGCCACACAAGACCTAATAAGGTTATAAAGCACCGATAATGGTGCATTCCTGCCCATTATCTACACACACGGGAGTACCTACAACGGGCCTGCCTGTTGGTGCAGGTTGTGTAATGGTATGCAGATACTATACAGAGCCGAAGCAGAACGCGGCCGCTACGCATCTCAAAAACACTGCCTGAAAATGTACCATTTTGGGCTTGACAAACAATTTCGCGATTGTTAGGATGTTTTACATCCAGACAATCTTAACCTGCCGTGCGTGGCGATGGTCTGCCGGGCGGGACGTAGTCAAAGCGCCGAACTGCAATCCCGTGCGTCGGGCCCGGGAGGCAAAACAAGCCCAAACCATTACACAAAGGAGGAGCGGCCATGAAAAGAATATTTTTAATGTTTTTGGCAATTGCTTTCAGCAGTACGCTGGGTGGAGCGGCAACGGCGGGCAGGATAAAAGTCCCGAAAGAGATATGTTTTACGATTACCTCCGCCTCACCGGGAATATATTTTTCTCTGGGCGCCAAGAGCAGCGGTTCCGTAAAATACGCGGACAAACAAAAAGTCAAATTCTATGCTCTCCAGGGAATTTTCGACAACCAGCAGGATGGCATTATAAGTAATGTTGACGGTTCGGGATATATGGATGGAAATCTCTTCCTTTTTCGTCTGTCGGGCTCGTATTATTATTCTGGAGAATGGGAAACCCATACAATACAGGGCTCACTCGTGATGTCAACGGATCCTCCTTTCGGCAACATGAATGTTTTCTTCAATAACGACGATCCGGATAACTGGTGGGTCCTCCATACAATTCAAGGGATGCCCTGCGATGCCATGGACATGCCGGAAGTTATTCTGTCAGCCCCTGAGGCCGTGCCCCCTGCAGGAGCAGACACCTATTCCGGAAGGTAGAAGAAATACCTGCAGGCAACAAGCAGGGGCAGGTCCGATACCGATCCTGCCCTGCTAATGTAAGACACATTTTTTCTACTGCAGGAAACAGCATCAAAAAAATTCAACCGGTGGCACGGTAGTGAAAACCAAAAAGCACTTACAGCATTTCGGCTGTAAGTGCTTCGTTTATCTGGAGCCGGTAGCGGACATTGAACCCGCAGGTATGAGGCCATATTTCAATTGACAGGCCTTTGTAATCTTTATAGAGTAAATTAATGCACATCTTGACCCTGCAGTTGTGACGACTCTACAGTGTGGCGGTGTGTATACATCCGTGTACATGATGGAAAAACCCCGGATGAAGAGGAAACCCAAAAAAGCTGCACCTGCTGTCCACGCTGATAGCATGCCGGTTCCCTCGAACCCGGCGCAACGGTTTGCGGTTCCGGGTAAAACCGGCTCCCGGCTGGTGCACAGCGGACTCGCACTTGTGGCGCTTCTTGGCATGGCTGCCGTGTTATGGGCAACAGGGCCCTATGGCATAGGTGCAACAAGCGATTCAGTGCAGTATGTCTCCTGCGCCCGCAGCCTTGTGAACGGTGAGGGATTCAGAAATTTTGAGGGGGCATTCGTCGCTTCGTGGCCCCCGCTGTTTTCAGCCATGCTGGCCGTCCCGGCTCTTCTGGGCTTCGAAATGCTCAGCGCCGCCCGCTATCTGCAGGCTTTTTTCCTCGCCCTGGCAATTTATGGTACAGGGCTCCTGTCCTGGGAAATCCGCAAAACCATATGGGCGGCCTTAGTCGGCGCCCTGCTTGTCCTCGTCTCGGATGTGATGGTGCGCCCCTGCCTCCTGGTGTGGTCCGAGGCCTTCTTTAACGTGCTTGTCACCTTATTTCTCCTTTTTTTGGCAAGATACCTTAAGCGCGGCCGACCGGCTGACGGAATCCTGCTGTCAGTTCTCGCCGCCCTTGCATGCCTGCAGCGGTATGTCGGGGTTATGCTGGTCATGGCGCTGTTGTGTTCTGTCATAGTGCTGA
>Ga0272442_10005294_pt1 | contig 17316 bp, 13 predicted proteins | sample SSMForm2O_FD_200262 | JGI IMG/M metagenome (GOLD analysis project Ga0272442, IMG submission 200262) | Marine sediment archaeal communities from Little Sippewissett salt marsh, Falmouth, MA, United States - SSM-Form-2O | ecosystem: Environmental > Aquatic > Marine > Wetlands > Sediment ... | reverse complement strand
TGAACACCACGGCCTTGTCGTTCGGCCGCTCGAGTGATTCCTGAAGCACGGAGATCAGCTCGTCGGCCTTGACGCCGTAGTCGGTTTTCTGATCGAGCAGATACGTGCTGTTGCAGCTCATGCGCATCTTTTGCAGGGCGATCATCAAGCGACGCTGGTCGGCCTCAGAGAGAAAGCCGAACCGGCGCCACTTGGCCGCGATCCGCGCCACAATCTCACGATTCTCCTCGTGATGCAGCATCTGCTCTTTCGTCATGGGTACGAAGTAGTTCTTGTCCAGCCGCTCCGGCAGTTGCTGGAGGACCTCCTTCTTCGTACGACGAATCAGGATCGGCTCCAGAGTGCGCCCGATCTTCGCCAGGTTCCGGTAGCCGATGACCTTGCCGTTGTCGTCGGCGTGCTGATGTTCGGCGAGGAATCGGAACATGGGCCCCAGGCGGAACCGGTCGACGAACTCGACAATCGAATGCAGTTCTTCGAGCCGGTTTTCCAAAGGTGTCCCGGTCAAAACGATGGCGTATTTCGAATCGAGTTTCTTGACGCTTTGCGCCCGCCGCGTCTTCCAGTTCTTGATCCGCTGGGCCTCGTCCAAAATGACCATCTCGGGAGCCCACGCACCGATGGCGTCGAGGTCGCGATGGATCACGTCGTAATTGACAATCTTGTAGAACTCTTCCTGCACATAGGCACTCGCCCGCTTTGCCATCGTGCCTTCGACCACCATGGCCGGCCGGGCGGAGAACTTCTCGATCTCGCGCTTCCACTGGTGCTTCAGCGAAGTGGGACAAACGATCAGGACGCGTTCGAGACCGCCCACACGAGCCAATATCTCACAGGCGGCGATGGCCTGGATCGTCTTGCCCAGACCCATGTCATCGGCGATCAGACTGCGCCGGGCCCGCGCGGCAAAAAGCGCCCCCTCGCGCTGGTACGCATACAACGAGACTTTCAGCAAGCGTTTGAACGCTCTGCTCTCGATACCGGAAGGAAACGCCTCGTCGATTCGTCGGGCCAGCAGAGTCCCGTCGCGGACTTCCGCGATGAAGTCCAGCGCGTCATCGTAGCAGCGCAGATCGTGGCTAAATGTACCGGCCTGCCTCATGAAACTATGGAATCGCAGGTACGCCTGCGGCACGAGAACACCGTTCTCGTCGAAGTACCGTCCGGCGAGCCTCCACAGTGGGCTCGGGCACTCGAGGCCGGGCCGGAAAATCACGGCACGTTGGGCGCCGTAGCGCAGGTACACCTCGGAATACGGCGGCTGGAACCCTTCGGCGAAGGCCTTCTTGCCGCCCCGCTTGCGTCGGAGCCGGGCCAGGGTCCACTCGATATGCTTGCAGGTCCCCAGCGTGTTGGCCGCGAAGTCGGGGCAGGAGCAATAATTGTCGCCCAGCCCCGCCCCGCGGATGGCCACCCGGTATTGGCCGTGCGTCTGCGGGTTGGTCACCGTAAACTCGGAGAAGATCGGCTCGTCCCCGGTATTCTTGAGCCGCAAGTCCTGCTTCTGGGCATACTGCCGCCGCAAAGCGATCTGCCACTGTTCGAGCGACATCTCCTCCGGCTTTCGCACGCGCGAGATTTTGGCGGTCTTGCGCCGACCGGTTTGATTCCGTCGCAGTGCAACCGCAGCCGAGGGCTTTTTCTTCGCCATATGTCACCTCTTGTTACGAGAATACAGATGGATGATTCACATGTGCAACGATCCAGCAACTATAGTGGATCGCGGGCTCAGACGCAACGAATGGCGTCGGACAGATTCTGGTGTTTCGGCGTTCGCGGTCCGTACATTTCTTTGCCCGGCCGGTTGCGAGCAGGTACAATGCGGGGAGTCATGCATTCGTTGTCCGAGAATGAAAGGAACGCCCCATGCGACATGAAGTTCTGTACCGCCCGTCGTATTCGCTGCTGCGTGTGATGCTGGAGCAAGGCGAGTCCATCGCGGCCGAATCCGGTGCCATGGTCAGCATGTCCGACGGCGTCGAGATCAAGACCAAGGCACGCGGCGGCGTGCTGGGGGCGCTCAAACGCAGCGTGCTCGGAGGCGAGAGCTTCTTCGTCAACACGTTCCGCGCCACCGCACCGGGCGAGGTCACGCTGGCCCCGCCCCTGCCCGGTGACATCCAGGCCCTGGAGCTGTCGGGCAACAGCTACTACGCCCAATCCGGCTCGTATGTGGCCTCGTCGCCCGACGTGCACGTCGATACCAAATGGGGCGGCGCCAAGACGTTCTTCTCGCGCGAGGGCCTGTTTCTTCTGAAGCTCACCGGCGCCGGCGCGGTCTTTCTGTCGAGCTACGGGGCCGTCCACGAAATCGAGCTTGCGGCCGGGCAGGAGTACGTCGTCGACACGGGCCACATGGTGGCGTTCGCCGATACCGTACGGTATCGCGTCAGCAAGGTCGGCGGACTGAAATCCACGCTCTTCAGCGGTGAGGGGTTGGTCTGCCGCCTCACCGGCCCCGGCAAGATCCTGATCCAGTCCCGCAGCACGGACGCGTTCCTGTCCTGGCTGATCCCCCAGCTTCCGACGAAAAATGACTCGTAAGACGTATCTCTTGCTCAGTCTGGGTCTGCCCTGCGTGCTGCTGAACAGTTCGTGCGCGGCGCTGACGCCATCGGATGCGTTCGGTCCGGGCCGGCAGGTCGCCATTATACGCAGCGATCTCATACGCGAGGCTTCGGGAATCGTGGCCAGTCGCAGGAACCCGGGCGTGCTCTGGGTGCACAACGATTCGGGGGACTCGGCTCGCATCTTCGCCCTCAGCGCAAAGGGCGCTTTCCTCGGCGTCTGCACCATTGCCGGCGCCGCGGCGCGCGACTGGGAGGATATCGCCGTCGGACCGGGCCCCGAGCCCAACGAGCAGTATCTCTACATCGGTGACATAGGCGACAATCGCGCCCGCTATCCCGATGTCACGGTGTACCGCGTGCGCGAGCCCAGGGTCGGTGCGGCGGCGCCGTTCGGCACGATGTCGGCCGGCCCGGCGGACGCCATCAAGCTGACCTATCCCGACGGCCCGAGGGACGCCGAGACGCTGCTCGTCGATCCCTTGACGCGAGACATCTACCTCATTTCCAAGCGTGAGATGTTCTCGAAGGTGTACCGGGCCGCCTGGCCCCAGTCCACGACGAAGCCCAACAGGATGCAGCGGGTGGCGGTTTTGCCGTGGGGTGCGGCGGTGGCCGGCGATGTGTCGTCCGACGGTCAGCGCGTGATCGTCAGGGGTATCTTCGGCGCCTCGATCTGGACCCGGCCCATCGACAAGCCCCTCTGGCACGCCTTCAGCGGCAAGCAGGCCGGATTGCGCCTGATGCCTGAGCGGCAGGGAGAAGGCATCTGCTTCGACCGCCAGGGGGGCGGCTACTTCACCATCGGGGAGATGCATCACCCGCCCCTGCATTACTTCGGGCCCGCCGAGCCGAACGCACCGCAAGCCGACCGGTAAACCACCAGGCGCGTTCAGACCTGCCCGGCATGGGGGCATACATGTCAGCCTGGGGCGTCGCCAGCAGCTTGGAGGGCAAGGAAACATTACCTATCATTTATTTGGGCCGCTGCGACTGCCGATACTACTCAAAACGGTGTTCGGTGGATCGCGCGCCAACACACGTGATTATCGGAAACAAACAGGGCAGGAGTGCTTCAGGGCAGGAGCAACGAAGATGTTCTCACAGACGACCAGACTGGAATTCATCATCGTGGCAGTAGCATTGCTGGTGCTGCTGCTTTGCAGCCAGCCGCCTAAGTACGGCAACGCGGAAATCCTGACGGCGCCGCCGGAGCCGGTTGCTGGGGGGGCCTCCGACGCTTCATCTGCGGAGGCAGATTTCGAGCCTGCAACTGCCGAGCCGTTCACCGAATCACTGACGGACGAACACGCGCCTGCGTCCGATATAAACCGCCCGGAGACCGACCTGTCCGGCCGCACGTCGTCTCTCTCTGAGACACTATCGCCGTCAGCCGATCCGGCGGACACGCAAGACCGCGCGGCTCGTAACAGCGAGGCCGCAGCCGCTGGAGAGGTGGGCGTCCGGTACGTCTGGGATGGAACCCGACTGGTCCCGCAGAAAGTCCGCATCGTGGACGAAGGCAACGGCGTCCACACCGTCTGGAGCTACGATAAGTAAGCCCACGGCACATGCATAAGGACAAACATCTCTTTGCCGCCGGTTTGGCAATCCAGCGTCCCTTACGATGGCAAATCCTCCCCTGTTTCGCATGAATCATCATAGCAACCGGCGCACCTTTCGCTCTGCCAAGGCATACATCCCTGCGCACGGTCGATTTTTGGCCTGGACAACGCCGCAGCTTTCCGGCATCTATTGGTCTCATGCTGACGACTTCCAAGACGCATCTGAGCAAGACGCCAATCATACTATTCGTGTGTTTCACGCTGGGGCTTTGGCTTGCCAGCAAGTGGTATTATCACGACTGGTTTGCCAACCCCTACAAATACGTGGCCAAGTCTGCCTCCCTCACGGCCACGGTCTTGATGTGCGCAAGCATCATTCTGTCCACGCGGGCGCGTTTCCTGGAGACCTGGCTGGGCGGCCTGGACAAGGTCTATCAGATGCACAAGCGCGTCGGGAAATGGGCGTTTCTGATCATTCTCTTGCATCCGCTTTTCCTGGCGCTGGACCGGCTGCCACGGGTTCTCGCGTTTCTCCAGGCGATGTGGTTTCAACGTCCGGCGGGTGACCGCTATCTGTGGGGGCAGAACATCGGTGTGGTGGCGCTGCTGCTTTTCGCCCTGCTGGTTGTACTGACAATCTGGGTGAAGCTGCCCTACCACGTGTGGAAAAAGACGCACGAATGGTTTGGGCTGGTCCTGCCGCTCGTGATCGTTCACATTGTGCTGGTCGACGCCGACGTGGCCAGGTATCCACTCTTGCGAATATGGCTGTATGGCCTGCTCGCGCTGGCGGTAGTGGCGTTCGTCTACATCCGCTTCCTATATCGTTTCCTGGGCCCTCGTTTTGAATACGCAGTGTCAAGCGTCGAGAAGATGGGGCAGATCATCCATGTGACCTTTGCTCCGCTCCAGAAGAAGATGGACTTCCGGCCGAGCCAGTTCGTCTACCTTGTGATTCACAAGGAGGGGATCACCCCCGAGCCGCACCCGTACTCCATCGCCTGCGGCTACAGCCTCGGCGCCGAGTTCAAGCTCGGAATCAAGCAGGTCGGCGACCACACCCAGACGCTGGATAGATTGGAGAAAGGCGACGGTGTCACCGTCTATGGTGCCTACGGTCACTTCAGCGAGAAGTTTCTCTCAGCCGAGCGGGACTGTGTGTTCATCGGCGGAGGCATAGGTATCACACCGTTCATCGGCATGTGGCACGTCGCGCTGCATTCCGAGGACCGCTACGACCGAAGCGACGTTCCGGAGCGGCTGACGCGCCTTCACCCCGAGATGATCAGAACCTGGCAAAGCCCGCTGGCCAGTCTGTTCTACGTGTGCGGCACAGAAGAAGAGGCCAGCTTCGCACGAGACATCCAACAGGAAGTGATTATGAGCCACTTCCACGGGTTCAGAGCCCTCGAGCAGCGCGGACATCACTATGAGCTGTACCTCAGTTCGCAGCGGGGTCTAATCACTGCCGAATACGTGAACAGCCGCGTCGCAGGAGGCGTCCAGGAAAAGTACGTCTTTCTTTGCGGTCCCTCCCCCATGGTCAATGCGCTGATCCGCCAATTCAAGGCGCTCGGACTGCAGCGTCACCAAATCATCGTCGAAGACTTTAATCTCGTGTAACGTTCCAGGCGCGAGACCTCCACGATCATCGTCACAGTGCGCGCCGGGTGGCACCCGGCGGGAGTCCGGCGTGCGATGCTCTTACGTCACGCCAGTCGGCGTTTGCATTCGTCGAGGATGTCGGCGGTGCGGCTGGCTCCCACGCGCGTCACGCCCAGGGCCCGCACCTCCAGGAGCTTGTCGAGATCGCGGACGCCGGCGGCGGCTTTGACCTGCACCGACGCCGGGGAATGCTCACGCATTAGCTTCAGGTCCTCCATCGTGGCGCCGCCGGTCCCGTAGCCGGTCGAGGTCTTCACCCAATCCGCGCCCAACTCGCCGCAGATCTCGCAGAGCTTGATCTTTTGCTCGTCGTTGAGATAACAGTTTTCGAAGATCACCTTGACCTTCTGCTCTTGCTTGTGCGTGACCTCAATGACCGCGCCGATATCCGACTGGATGTAGTCCCAATCGCCGCTGAGCACCTTGCTGATGTTGACGACCATATCGAGTTCTTCACCGCCGTCGCAGAGCGCCTGTTTGGCTTCGGCGACCTTCACCGCGGTGGTGTGCCCACCGTGGGGGAAGCCGATCGTCGTGCTGGCCTTTACCGTGCTGCCCTTCAGAAGTTCGGCACAGCGCTTCAGGTAGTACGGCATGATGCAGACGCTGGCTGCGTCGTATCTCAGCGCAAGCTGACAGCCCTCTTCCAAGTCGCGGTCGCTTAGCGTAGGATTCAAAAGCGAATGGTCGATCATCTTGGCGATGTCTTCGTAGGTGTAATCCATTGGGTGCTCCTATTCTCACTTCCGATGTCGGAAGAACAAACGCTGCCGGCGGTCGCAGCCATCTACGGCACGTATTGCATCAAGAAACGAATACTCTGGACCAGCGCGGCCTTGCGCGTCTCCAGGGACGCCTCGTAGGCCCGGTCCTCCACCTCGACGCAAACGGGCCCGTCGTAGCCGATGTCGCCCAGAACCGAGAAGAACCGGCCCCAGTTCACGTCGCCCAATCCAGGTAGCTTGGGACTGTGGTACTGCAGCGGGGTTGCGAGGATGCCCACCTCGTCGAGCTTCTCGCGGTCCACGCGCACATCCTTGGCATGCACGTGGTATATGCGGTCCTTGAATTCCGACAACGGCTTGATGTAATCGATGTGCTGCCAGACCAGATGCGAGGGGTCGTAGTTGAGCCCGAAGTGTCGCGAAGGAATATCCTCGAACATGCGGCGCCATATCTGCGGGCAGCAGGCCAGGTTCTTGCCGCCGGGCCATTCGTCCCGGGTGAACAACATCGGGCAGTTCTCGATGCTAATCCGCACATCGTTATCTTCCGCAACCCTGACCAGCGGCTTCCACACCTTCTTGAATCGCGGCCAGTTCTCGTCCACGGACTTCGTCCAGTCGCGCCCGACGAATGTCGTGACGCGCCCCACGTCCAGCAGGGCCGCCGCCTGGATCACCTTCTTGAAGTGGGCAACCGCTCGCTTCGATTCGTCGGCGTCGGGACTGAGAAAATTGGGATAATAGCCCAGCGCGCTGATGCTCACGCCCGCGGCCTCCAGCACAGCGCGAATCTTGTCGGCCCTGGCGGGTTTAAGATTGACCACGTCGATATGCGTGACGCCGGCGTAGCGGCGCTCGGCCCGGCCCTTCGGCCAGCACATCAGTTCCATACAGGAATACCCCGTTTGGAACGCAAATTCTGCCATATCGTTCAGGGACAAATCCGGCAAAATCGCGCTGACAAAACCCAACTTCATGCCTGGCCTCCTTTCACCTCGACCCAACGCCCCTCCCGATGGCTCTGCAGAATGGCCTCGCAGAGCAGAATCTCGCGATGCCCGTCGGCAAAGGTGGGAAAGGTCGGCGGCGCCGAGTAATCACCGGCCGCGATGTATTCGTAGAACGCCTTGAAGCACTGCTTGAACGTATCAGGGAACCCTTCGTTGTGGCCACCGGGGTAGTTGATGAAGCGCCCGGCGTTCCCGGATACCAGGGCCGGGTCGCGAATTAGCACTTCGTTGGCCTTGGCCCGTTGTCCGATCCACAGCTCGTTCGGCTGTTCGCTGCACCAGGCCAGCGCGACCTTGGAGCCGGCCAGCTCGTAGCGCAGGCAGTTCTTGCGACCGGCCGTAACCTGGGACACCCACAAACAGCCGCGCGTCCCACCCTGGAAGCGAATCATTACACAGCCGTAGTCCTCGGTGGCAATATCGATGGATTCGGTCTTGACCTGGGCCTGATCCTCCTTGCCCTTGAACGTCTCCACCTCGCCCAGCGGTCGCTGGCGGACCGGGTGAACGATCGAGAGGTCGGCACAGACTGCCTCGGCTTCCAGGCCCGCGATCGCATGGATCAGGTCCAGCCAGTGCGTGCCGATGTCCGCCACCGCGCGAAGCGCGCCGCCCTCGTCGGCCAGGACGCGCCAGTTGTAATCGGTCGGGTAGAACAACCAGTCCTGCACGTAGCTGCCGCAGACCGAGTAGACCTCGCCCAAGTCCCCGCGCTTCCGCATGTCCGCCGCTTCCAGGCAGAGTGGATAGTAGCGGATGTTGTAGTTGACACCGGCCACAAGACCGGTCTGTTTGGCCAGCGCAACCAGTTCGCTGGATTCGGTCGAGTTCATCGCCAGCGGCTTCTCACACATCACGTGCTTGCCCGCCTCCAGCGCAGCCTTGGCCATCGGATAGTGCAACCGGTTCGGCGTAGCAAGGTGCACGGCCTGCACGTTGTTGTCGGCCAGGATCTCGTCGAAGCTCGTGTACGCCTTCGGCAGCCCCAACGTCCCGGCCGCCTGCTCGGACTCCTCTCGCGAGACGCCGAGAATCCCGGCGATGCTCACTCCCACGCGTTTCAGCGCCTCGACGTGTACCGGCCCAATGAAACCGGCACCGACCACGGCTGTACGAATGTCCATCATGGCGATCTCTCCTTGTCCTGAGGTCCCATATCCGCAAGACGGTAGCACCCGCCACGGTTGTTGTCAACCGGGATCCCGACGCCCAAGATTGCGGTGTTTGTGCAGATTCCTGGGCAAGCCACACTCGGCGGTGCACGCCCGTAGGGACACCCCCCGTGTTTGCCCTGCCTGGCCCTACGGGGATTCGGATGACACCTTCATGCCGGGATGTCCTCTCACACACACAGACTGCGGGCCCAGCCATCAAATGCAACGCCGCGTTCCGGCTGACTACACGAAAGGCGGTCGTTCGAACGTCTTGCCATCCCCTTGCACGCGCGGATCGCCGGTGGCCTTCAGGATGTCCATGAGACGCCCGGACAGCTTCTGCCGCGTTTCGGCGTAGGCGGGATCGTCGGCGACGTTGTGCAGGTAGTCAGGGTCCTTGCGCAGGTCGTAGAGTTCCTCGCCCGGCCGCTTTTCGAAACCCAGTTGCCAGTGCATTCGCCACTTGGCCTTATCGCGATGCTTGACCATCCAGGCCTTGGTGGGACTGGCGTCGAGATCGCCGAAGGCGGCAAACGTGTTGTTCTCCAAAACCTCGAAGGAGGGCTCTTGGGCCGTATCGTCCATGCCGGTGGGCGTCCCCATCGGCCAGCGGTCGGGCGCGAAGTTGCGGATGTACAGGAAATCGCGGGTACGGATCGAGCGCTGGGGATACGGCAGATTGCCCGCGCGAGCCTTGGCCACGTGCCGCTCGCGCCCGGTAATCACGTGGTCGCGGGTCGGATCGATCGTCCCGCTCTTGGCGGACGCGAGCAGAGGAACAATGCTGCGTCCGGTCATACAATCAGGCACGGGCTCTCCGGCGGCCTCCAGAAACGTGGGCGCCAGATCCATGAGATTGACGAAATCATCCACCACACGTCCGCCCGGCGCGCGGCCCGGCCACTGGGCAAAGAGTGACACCTCCGTGCCGAGGTTGTACAGGTTGCACTTGCCGCGCGGGAAGCCCGGGATGCCGTGATCGCCGCTGACCACGATCAGCGTATTGTCCCGCTCTCCGATGGCATCGAGTTTTTCCAGGAACAGGCCCAGCATTCGATCCAGCGCCAGCGCCTCGCCGAGGTAATCGCACATGTCCTGGCGAACCTCGTGCACGTCGGGCAGGAATGCCGGCATGCGCCCCTTCAAGTCGTCCGGGTCCAGTCCCCACAGGGCCTTGCCGGAGCCTTTGATCCACTTGCGATGGGTATTGGTGGGCCCGAACCAGTAGCAGAAAGGCTGGCCGCGTTTGCGGTCCGCCAGGAATGCCTCGAAGTTCTTCATCCCTTCGCCGCAGAGTTCGGTCTTGGCCTCTTCAGGCGTCTTGCCCGCCTTTACCAGCCTGGTCGCATTTTGGGAAAACCCGCAGAAACGCCGCCCCGCTGAGGCGTACTGCTTCGCCTTGCCTCCGTAGGGTGCATCGACGGGCGTTCCCGGGCTCCAGGCTTTGTACGTGAAGCCGATATGATACCCGGCCTTCTGCAGCAGCAACGGATAACTGGGAATCTGCGGGTCCCACACGGCTCCCTGCAAAATCGCGCCGCGACCACATCGATAGAAATATTGTCCCGAAAGCAGAGAGCTGCGGCACGGAGTGCAGGACGGCGCGGTCACGTGGGCATTGTTGAAGCGCACACCCTCCTGCGCGAAACGGTCGAAGACCGGCGTTCGAAAAGCGGCGTTGGGTTTGAAGAAATCATAGACGCTCGCGTACCGACCCCAGTCGTCGGCGAAGAAGAAGAAAATGTTGGGCCTCTTGCCGGGAGCCGACAACACGGATTGAGGCGACATCGCGAGACCGCCGACCAGGGCGCCCGCCGCCTTGAGAAAACTACGACGATTCATATCGTGCAATCCTCCATTTGTGGTTGAATACGTACCTGTCTGGCACGAATGTACAACATAGCACCTCGCTTGTACAGAACTCGAGCTGCCCAGAACCTGTGGGGACAGGATGATCGGCAGCACGGCGAAAATCTGCACCGCTGGGGAGAAATTGTCGTTCGAAGCGTGCCAAGAAAGTGCCAAGATGCCGGATTTTCAACGAATTTGCGTACTCTGGGTTCTTTCCGGCAGGTGTATGGGCCGCATTGACGGCGAAAAGCGTTGAAATCGCCGTCCTTATGATAGTATCATGGAAGTACAGCGTGCAGAAGCACCGATTGCGAACTCAAATGGCAAGTCCCGAATATGTGAGTCTTCTGCGGAATAGTGAACCTAAGAGGGAGGTACAAACCATGGACGCCGTTAGTGTTATAGTCTCGGCATTAGCTTCTGGTGCAGCCGCCGTTTTGAAACCCACCGCAGAGAAGGCGATAAAGGACGCCTATGCCGGTCTCAAAAGCATAATTCAGCGAAAGTACAGTGGTGTCGATCTGTCACCGATTGAGAACAAGCCTGCGTCGCGGAGCAAACGTGAATCCGTGGCGGAAGATCTGGTCGATGCCGGAGCGACCGGAGATCAGGAACTGTTGGACCTTGCCAAGGCGCTGATTGACGCCGTTGCGAGGCACGACAAGGCGGCCGCAACGGTCATCGGTGTTGATCTCCAGGAGGTCAAAGCAGCCTATTTAGACATAACAAAAGTCACCACCTCTGGGACCGGCGTCAGGGTCAAGAAGAGCGAATTTCACGGAGGAATCGACATCGGAGAGGTCAACGCGGGTGAGACTGGAGAATCAACAAACCCTTAGATGCGGCAGGTGGCCCCGGCCGTGGTCATCCTGCTGTTGATCTCAAAGACGTAACGGCGCGCGATATAGATATTCACGATATAAAGATTGTCTACGCCCTCCCCGATATCGAGGCTGAAGAACATCGTAGGTTACTGATTCTACTGGGGAAAGTGAAGCAATTCTGGATTGAGGGGGTGCTGGACCGATCTGTGACTGTCAAGCCTCCTCTGGACCTGGAGAAAGAGGTGCTGCCGGATGTCGTGGAACATCCATGGGAAAAGGCCGTTGGGCTTCCAGATGCGACAAGGCGGCCTTTGGCATCGAACAAGAAGATCTTGGATGTGTTTGATGAACTAGGACGAGCTCTCCTTATCTTGGGTGTGCCCGGCTCCGGCAAGACTACAACCCTGCTTGAACTCGCGCGCGATCTCATCGCCCGCGCGGAGAGTGACCCAAGCCAGCCCTTACCGGTAGTTATTAATCTGTCTACCTGGAATAGACCACGCGAGACTCTCTTTGATTGGCTGATAGACGAAATCAGGGATAAATACAAAATACCTGCAAGATTCACTCACACCTGGCTCCAAGAGAATCGGCTTCTACTTCTTCTTGATGGCCTCGATGAAGTTAAAGCAACGAATCGTTCCGCATGTGTTGAGGCCATTAACGCTTTTGCCCGAGATTACGGTCTGCCCGGGGTGGTTGTGACCAGCCGTCTTGAAGAATACTCTCAACTGCCCGCGCGTCTGGAGCTGCACGGAGCCATCCTCCTCAGGCCGCTTACAGATACTCAAATCAACAGCTATTTGGCGAAAGCCGGTTCCAAATTAGCTGCTTTACAAGCTACTCTGCAAGATGATCCTGTTTTGAGAAATCAAGCCCAGTTCCCCCTAATGCTTAGCATCATGAGCATGGCCTATAATCTGGCACCGCAGGATTTTCCCGCTCAGGCATTGGTCGGGCAAGACACTGACAGCATTGAGATTCGCCGGAAATATCTCTTTGCGACGTATATAGACGCAATGTTCAAACGCAGAGGAAAGGCGAGACAATCCTATACAAGAGAGAAAACCCTTTCGTGGCTATCCTGGCTGGCCCGAAGCATGACCCAACACAATCAAACGGTGTTCTTGATTGAGGGGATGCAGCCGGACTGGTTACAACGTCGGAGACATCGCTGGTGTTATCTGTTGAGTTTCAGTCTGGTGTTCGGATTCTTGGCCGCCCTAATACATGTCATCGGATGGTATGCCTGGGGGAAGCTAAGTCCCGATGTCGCCAAGCCGCTTGCGGATAGGATTGGACTGTCCGTGTGGGTGGTTGGATGTATTGCGTGGGTAATGAGTATAGGAAGTATCGATCTGATAACTTATAAACTCCATCATGGCCCGGAGCGCGTGCGTGGAAGAAGACCATTCGTAGCCAGGCAAGTCATAATAAACATTGTGCTGTATGGTTTGGCCTGGTTTGCCATTTGGGCCGTCCTTGGATACGCAGGGGGCCTTTGGGGAGAAGATCCTTTGACGCCCAAGGATGGGCCTTCGGTGTCTGAAGAATCAGAAGGTTTCAAGTCGCCGTTGATTCTGCCGGCTATCAGCGGCGTGATCGGCGTGGTGCTGATAGGTATGGTGGGCAGCAGACGTAGTTTTGCCTGGGATATTCGAACGGCGGAAGCCATTGGTTGGTCATGGTCAGGTGCCTTGAAGGGCTGCTTTTGCGGAATTCCCGGGGGTCTGCTTATTTGGCTCTTCTGGCTTTTGTATTGGCCCTCGCCGAGCACAACATTCGCGCCTACATTGATATCCGATCCACGCATAGTGTTCTTGCTGGCTTGTCTGATTATGGGTGCAGAGACCGGTGCGATTGCCGTTGGAATACACTACCGAATCTTAGAAACAAAAACCGTGCCCAACCAGGGGATTATCCTTTCATTCAAGAACGTTCTCAAGGTGGGATCCTTATGCTGGGTCCTTTATGCTCTGACGATGTGGGGACTCTTGGCGTTGTTTGTGCCGCGCCGTACGTTGCCTGGCAAACAATGGAATTTCGAAGAAGAGATATTCAGCTTCTTCTTGGGTATGTCGCTCTTCTCGATTTCGGCCCTGGTGCTTGGGGGAGTGGATGTGCTCAAGCACTACATCCTTCGTTTGATGCTTTACGTCACCGGACATACCCCCGGAAAGTACGCACATTTTCTTAATTATGCAAGCCGGCTCAATTTTCTGCAAAGAGTCGGCGGAGGCTATATTTTCATCCATCGGCTTCTACTTGAACATTTCGCAGCGCTGGCTGAAACGGGAGAGGATGGATCGACGGGGCAACACTGATTCCAGTTACCTGTTCATCAATTGCTCAGCTATTGCGGGACCACGCTACGTGCTTTGCAACAAGAAAGGAAGGGGGCCAGACCTGTGGTTCAGTTGCCGCAGGTGTTGTTGCTGATCGGTGGAACGGATATACTCTCAGGGGATTAGAGCCCTCTACGGGCAATGAAACTATCAAACGGGAGGACTACGACCATGAGATACGTCCTGATTGTGCTGCTTCCGCTGTCTGTCATATCGACTCCGGCTGGGGCGGAAGTCGCGCCGGAGCCGTTTGCGATGGAGTGGCGCGGCGATGCGGCGCCGGCGGTTGATTTGTCGTTTCTGCTGGATGCCCCAGCCGGCAAGAACGGGCCCGTCCGCATAGCCGACGGACACCTCGTCAAGCCCAGCGGCGAGCGTTTCCGCATCTGGGGCGTAAACGTCACCGGCAGCGCCTGCTTCCCCTCGAAGGCGCATGCGCCGCTGGAGGCCGCCCACCTCGCGCGGTTCGGCATCAACTGCGTGCGCTTCCACTTCCTCGATTCGAACTGGTCGGGCAGCCTGTTTATCAAAGGCCGCAACGATACGCGTGCGCTCGACCCCGCCCAGTTAGACCGGCTCGACTTCTTCGTCGCCGAACTCAAGAAGCGGGGCATCTACACGAACCTGAATCTCAACGTGGGCCGCAACTATCGGAAAGACGACGGCGTGGCAGACTACGAGTATTTGGGCTTGGCCAAGGTGGTCAACTACTTCGACCAGCGCGTCCAGGACCTGCACAAAGAATACGCGCAACAACTCCTGACGCATTTCAACCCTTACACGAAAGCTCAATATCGCCGCGAGCCGGTGGTCGCCATCGTGGAGCTGGTCAACGAGAACTCCATCGTCGAGGCGTGGTTCAGCGACCGCCTGCTCGGCAGGAACACGAAGAAGCATCCGGGCACCTGGACCGACATCACGGCGCATTACGCCGAGCAGCTTACGCGGAAGTACAACGAATGGCTGGCTGAAACGCTTGGTCCTGCGGAGCTTAGCAAGCTGCGCCGCACAGCGGGCGTGGAAGAGGGCCGGCCCGTTCCCCGCTTGACAAAGGCCCAATTCGAAGACGCTCCCGCGCTGCAATTCCACACCGAGGCACAATTCTACATGCAGCTCGAACACAGGTACTTTCGGAACATGTACGATTATCTCAAGAACGACCTCGGCGTTCGCGCCCTGATCGTCGGCACGAGCGACCACAATCATTGGCGCAGCGGCTATCCCCTGCTGACTTCGACTTCCCTGTGCGACGTCGTCGACGGACACGTCTACTGGCAACATCCCAGCTACTTCACGGACTCGAAGACAGGCAAGCGCACGTTCTCCATCCCGAACACGCCGATGGTCGCCAATCCGCTCAATTCCACCGTCGTGCAACTGGCGCGGTCCGCCGTGGCCGACAAGCCCTACACCGTCTCGGAGACCAACCATCCGTTTCCCAACGAATACGCGTGCGAGGGCATCCCCATCCTGGGCGCCTACGCGGCCTTTCACGACTGGGACGGCATCTTCTTCTACACCTTCTCGCACCGCACGCCCGACGAGTGGCCCGCACGCGCCGGCGGGCATTTCGACATTCGACCCGACCCGGTCAAGATGACGAACATCGCAGCCGGGGCGTGCGTGTTTCTCCGTGGAGACGTGCGGTCGGCAGAGCAAACGATCTATCGCTCGTACACGCCGGAACAGGTGCGTGAGAGCATCCGCGCCTCGTCTTCGCAACGGCCTTTGTTTACCGCTGGCTTCGACCCTGCCACCGCCCTGATCCACACAACCCGAATTCGCAGCTTCGACGAGGCGGGCGGGCCGTATCCGCAGGCCAGTTCAGCAGGCACGATTGTCTCCGACACGGAGCAGCTCAAATGGCATCACGGCGACGCCAAACGGTCATTCGTGACTATCGAAACAGACCGGTCGCAGGCATTTATCGGGTTTGTGAAAAACGCACGGAGACCTCTGCGCAACCTCGCGACAACGGTGGAAAACGAGTTTTGCTCTGTGGTTCTGACGTCGCTGGACGGCAGGCCCATATCGAGAGCCGAGCGGTTGCTTCTGGTCGCGACGGCGCGCTCCGCCCATACGGGCATGCAATGGAACGACAAGAGAACGTCCCTGACCGACTGGGGCCAGCCGCCAACAGTCATGGAGCCGGTACAGGGAAGCATTACATTGAAGAACCTGCGGCGGGCCCAGCGAGTGGAAGCTGTCGCTCTCGATGGAGAAGCCGCACCGCTGGACAGCACCATGAGGGCTGAGAAGACTGCTGACAGCTACCGACTCCGCCTGGAAGGCCCTGCCACGCCGTGGTATCTCATCCGCGTCTGGCGTTAAGGTACAAGCGTGAGGCTATGTGCTGCGCTTGAAGATGGGATTCAGGAACTGGGCCATCTGCTCGAGTTTCTGTTTCTCGCGGCGCGAGACAGGCCGGAAGCTCATCGCCAGATCCAAAGCCAGTCGAAAGAGCGACTCCTCGCCCGGCGGGATCGCGGCGGTGATCGGCTGGCTTAGCGTGAAGTACAAGCCCAGCTTGGCCTCGTCGGGCTCGGTCAGCGGCTGGTACCAGCACTTGCGATACTCCTGCCAGGCAGGGTCGTCCTTGGGCCATCGTTGCCGGGCCATGGCCTTCAGCGCCAGGCGGGCGACGCCCTTGGCCTTGGCCGCCTCGATGACACGCGGGCCAAAATCGCCCTCGTAGAACGTCGCGAAGTTAATGGGAAACAGCACGGTATCGAAGTCGTAGCGCTCCATCGCCGCCAGGGCCGCCTCCTCCGAATGCGCCGAGAAACCGAGATAGCGGACCTGCCCTTGCTTCTTGGCCTCCAGAAAAACCTCCATCGCACCGCCTTTGGCGAACGCCGCATCCACGTCTTCTTCCACGTCGGTAAGCGCATGCAGTTGGTACAGATCCAGATAATCCGTTCGCAGGCGTTCGAGCGATTGGGCAAACTCGCCGGCCGCACCCTCGTGCGTTCGCTGCTGCGTCTTGCAGGCGAGGAACAGATCCTTTCGATACGGCTCCAGCGCCGGTCCCAGCTTGACCTCCGCGTCGCCATACGAGGGGGCCACATCGAAGTAGTTGACGCCCTTCTCCACCGCCTCAGCCACCACGCGATTGGCGTGCTCCTGCTCGGCGCCGCTGACGACGATGCCGCCGAAACCGATGATGGAAAGTCTCTCGCCGGTATTGCCCAGCGAGCGGCGCGGCAGCTTCGGAGCGGTCAGGCAATCGCACTCGGGCGCGCCTTTGCCGGTCTGTTGTATAGCGCCGTTCGCCCGGCCCAGCGGCCCGACGGCGAACGATCCGGCAGCGAGCGTGCTCTCCTTCAAAAACTCCCGGCGTTTCATCTTCATTCCTTTCTGCCCAAGGTGCGCGTTGCTCCAAGTGTTGTCCCGAACGACGGTTTTCTCTATATACCCCGGCCAAGCCACCCGGTTCGCAGTCCTCCGCACGTTTAGAACTGGCGCATGCGGATATCTTTGAACTGGACCTTCATGTCGGGACCCTGGTGCACCTGCAACGCAAGCTTGCCGCTTTCGATGCGATTGGGGTCGTCGTCCTGCACTTCGGTCATCACCACGCCGTTGATTTTCAGCACGATGTGCCCGCCGT
>Ga0272442_10005293_pt1 | contig 17318 bp, 12 predicted proteins | sample SSMForm2O_FD_200262 | JGI IMG/M metagenome (GOLD analysis project Ga0272442, IMG submission 200262) | Marine sediment archaeal communities from Little Sippewissett salt marsh, Falmouth, MA, United States - SSM-Form-2O | ecosystem: Environmental > Aquatic > Marine > Wetlands > Sediment ... | reverse complement strand
CACATCTTGACGACGCCCAACCGGCCATGCACAATTGAATCCAACGGCCCCAACTTACCCCTTCCCGCAACAGAAACTATTTAGTACCTGTTGCGGAAAGCGTCTATGCAGCTGTCCAATGGGTGAAGAGAGCTGCCTTAGCGGGTTCGGGAAGGGTCCGATTGCCGAGCGAGAGTTCGGCTCCTCGGGCCCTTCCCGCCCTCGGAAGCGCGTATATAGACATTCAAACGCGCCGAGAATGAGCCAAGGCAGGTTTCTCCTCCCATCGGACATTGCGCCATATTGCCCTTCCCGCAACAGGTACTAATTCGTACGAGCGGCATGATGGGTACCTCCTTTTCCCCAGAGGTAAACTCTCGTTATTGTCGATGGTATCGAACAGGCGCCTCCTGATGGGCCTTCTGTACCGGAATAGGCTTTGCTGCCGAAAGGCAAGCGGTTCTCTCCGCTACAGGAACGATTCAGGGTCAGCTCTGAACGGGTACTGCATAGAAGGGCTGGGACCATGCCCAATGTCCTTCACCGTCCCGCGCCTCCGCTCGAACATACAGCTCATCTCCGGTCTTGGAATAGGCTGCTTCTTTTCCGTAAGCTTTCGCGAGAATAGATCCATTCCTGCCCACAAAGCGAATTTCGCAGGGGCGGTCCGTGTTAACCTGTATCTCTTCGCCTTCCGCTTGAATCAGGGTGAACGCAACGCCTGTAGAGCAGTAGAAGCTTCCATGTTCCAGGGCAAAAAGCAAGTCCTTTCTGGAATTACTGGCCGCGCGTATCCAGAGCCAAGCACATCCGGGAGCACAGAAATCCAGATCCAGAAAATCGTCTCCCACCGTGCCCCAGACGCGATGGTTCGCGGAGAGAAGCTCATCCCAAAGGTCGACAGCCAAGTGGCTCTGTCCGTGAAGATCAATGTCTTCCTTTTCCCGTCTGATCGCCAAAATCCGCTCCACAAGCGCGTTGTAGATCTCCACAGCATCGTACCCCGTGAGGGACAAGATATCCTGATGACTCCAGCGCTGCTCGTAGTAGTTGGGATGAGCGATCACCACGAAATTTCCGTCACGGTGCGCTTTCTCCACCAGGCTCTGGAACTTTTTCATGATCGCGCCCTCCTCTAAAGAGGAAGGGATATCAACCGCCGTATCGTGTCGGCCAAGATTGTGATCGTCTCCCGGGTGCTCATCGCTACTGCCCGTAAGGTGAAAGTCCTTGGCATAGTCGTGGTCGCTGCCCACGATGAGGATATGACGTCCCCGGGTCCTGAACCCAGTCTCGCTCCCCTGGACTGTGCTAAAAGAAGGCGGACAGTTTAAAGCGTCCAAATCCTCCCGATGTTTCTTGTCCGCGTACCGTTCCCACTCGGTGATGGCCACGGCCCCATAGCCTTTCTCTTGGTAAAAACCCACGACATGGGGAATGTCGTAGTGACGGGTGTGCGTATGAATGTTCGTCCTGACCCATACGCCCCCCTGCATGTATGGATCCTCCCAAGGGGGAACTTCTCCCCTTAAAAAAAGCTGACATATTGGAATGACGAGGAGAAGGGACAACAACAGAGCCAGGAGGCCCAGTCCCCTTCCCCATAGGGGACGCTTCGAGGGAGCCTCCTCTTCTCTGTTCTTCCGAACATCATGCTCGAACCAGTCCAAGACCGGTCCGCCGTCCTGACGGCTTTGGGATGATCCCTCGTCTTGTGAAGGCATACGCTACACGCCCCTCCCCCTCACAGTCCCATGGTCGCGGCGCCTCCACAGGCCATGATGCGCAAGGACTTGGTCCCGCTGATTGTGATCGTTTCCGTGGTGGAGCTGCTCTTGATCATGATGGTCTGGCCTGAACTGGCGGAGGCCACAGCCTCGGCCAACGTGTTGTATGGATAGTCGAATGTGCCTAGTTCCGTGCCTGTATGGTAAAAATCCACCCACAGATCGTTGGGCAACTGGCCGATTATTTTCAAGCAGAAATCGTAGAGATCGACGTGATAGTCCTGCATTCCTGCCGCCGAACTACAATCATAGACCTGCGTATTCAGGCGGCTCGTCTCCACCCAGGTGCCTCCCATGGTCGCATAGAAGTCGCTCAAGAACTCTTCCCATTCCGTGACGCCAGGAAAAAGGATGACCGTATCGTTATAGTCCGCGTTGAAAACCAAACCTGTCTTCGGGAAATAGATGGCCAGCCCGTGGCTCCCTGCCCAGCTGGAGCCGTGCTGTTCGTGTTCCACCACGTCTTCAATGGCTTCGATCACGCCGTACGCGGCGGCGCCGCAGATGTATCTGTCCGCGTTCCACCTATTGCGCAGCCTATTGGCAAGATAATCGATCCTCGAAGCGAGCGTTGCATGACGAGAACTCACCAAGTTGACGTTGGACATGATTTCGCTGTTGCCATAGGACTGGTAATACCGATTGACAATCACGTTACCGAGGCTATATGCAGACATCGTCGGTGCGGCCGTGAGATCAGGAATAATCAAGTCGTAGGGCCAGCCATCATTGGGCTCGCCTTTCTCGGATCCCACCATGTAGTCTGCATGATCTCTGATCTCGTATGCCACCTCCACCATCGCCATGAGGCAGGCGTCAAATCCAATAAGGTCGATTTCCTCGACATCCGTCTCGATGGTGCTAAGAGCCGTCCTTACCTCGCTCATGACCAAGCAATTGCCGGCCGACGTGTCATCCCAACACACCGCCTTATAGGGTTTGCCCTCCTCTTCCGGAGGCGTCCGCCATCCCCCTCCATGGTTCCAGAACACAAAGCAGTACTTATTGGCTGGATAGTTCTGCATGCCCCATTCCGCGAAGTCAATCACGGTCTGCGGGTCCCCCATGTTGAGTTCCCCCATACTGACCCCCCAGCCGCTATCGGGCACGTCCCCGTTGTTGATGATGCCTCTACGCGTGTTGGTCCAGTCGTCATACGACGTGCTTTCTCCGGCGATTCGGTCAAACAGGGCCAACACATTGACCGTCGCGCTGGAGCCTTCGCTCGAAATCTCCAAAAAATCGTCAATCGCCGCTGGCTCCAAATTGTTGTCCCCGTCCATATAGACCATGAACGTCCATTCATCTTGTGCCCCCGCCGCGGGAAGCAATGCAAGCGACAACACCAACGATACAAAGAGTATTCCCACACCATGCAGAAGGGAACCTTTCATCAGCTACCCTCTCCTTTCATCTGAGAAAAAGACGCCATCTCAAAGCATACGGGCAAAAATAGAACCCCATTTTACCTTGACCTGATATCCAAAGGAAAGTAGCGTCCCATGTTATGCTACAGTCTCGAGGAGATAGATATGGAGACGAAGAAAGAAGTTTGGCCCGTACCGTTCACGCCCTTCCACGAAGACCGTTCCCTGGACTTGGATGCTGTGGCGCCGTTGATGGACTTCTATATCCAGGCCGGCGTCACCGGCCTTTTCGCTTTGGGCGCCTCTGGGGAGGTCCAATTCCTAAACGAAGAAGAACGCCTCCTCATGGCCGGGTCTGTAGCCAAGGCTGTGCGCGGACGTTGTCCCGTGGCCGTCTCAGGAAACTTTGGAAGCACCTTGTCCGAACAGATCGACAGCCTGACGAGAGTGAGGGACTGCGGCGTGGATATCCCTGTCATTCTTCTCTCATCCCTGCCCAACTCGGATTCCCTTGCAAAACAGCTCCTAAAAATCGCTTCTTTAACCGAAGGGTCGTTGGGACTCTACGAATCGTTCGGAAAAGAACATCGCGTTCTCTCCCCTGAGGACACGGCTGCCGTGGCAGGGTCGGGACGTTTCGTCTTCATGAAGGAGACGAGCATAGATCTCGCCCTCTATATCGCCAAGTTGAGGGCTGCGGAAGGCACGCCCTTTAAGATCCATCAGGCCAACCTGGAGCGGCTGCCGGCATCCTTGGACGCCGGGGGACACGGTTTCTGCGGCGTCGCGGCCAATGTCTGGCCCGTCTTAATCGATCGTTGCTGCAACGATTCGGATCCCAGGGTGCGCCGCGAAATGCACACCACCCTCATGCAGTACCAGCAGGTACTGAGAAGCCACCATTACCCGGCCGCAGGCAAGTATCTCTTGCGACTCCAGGGCGTTCCAATCCAACCGACCACACGCGCCTCCAGAAGCGAGGCCTTCAGCGAACAGGACCGCGCCGCCCTGGAGCGATTCACCGACGGACTGCGCGCTCAGACCTAACGTTCACCCCTACCCCAAGCACTCCAGGACACCATCGACGCGAGAGAGGTAGAGGCGTCCCTTTGCTGCGATCATGCCGTCGAAACGCGCGGGACATTTTAGGTCGTACTGAGCCAGGACTTCACCTGTTTCGCCTGAAAGGGCCCACAAACACCCTTGGGAGCGTCCCTCAAAGACAGCCATGGGGTCCCTCCCGTCCAACTCGTCGGGAGGGCCCGCCACGAAGAGAACAGGCTTGGAGCCCACGCCGGTGAGCACCATGGCGCGAGCGCGCACAGGCACCCAGGAGGTCCACAGGGCGGGCTTCAAACGCGTCCACCCTGTCGCTTTGTCTTTGTTTAAGGCCTGTCCGTCCAGCTTGTGGCCAATCGCTGGATTTACCGCGGGAAGCCACTCCAGTGGGGTAGGCTTCTCGTTCTCGTCCACCAAGATCGGCTCGTTGTCGTTGCGGTCCGCGAACAAGAGATATCCGTCGGTGTTGGGAAAGAACATGGGACTGTGCCGATTGCGTCGGGTAAAACATTTGACCCCATAAGTCACCTCTTCGTCGAACACAAGAAGCTGTCCCGCCTTCGGCGCCTGGTTGGCGATGTAATACCCGGGCCAGCGACTGCTGTACATCCAAAAGGTGCGGTTCCACCAGGTTCCATCCAGCAACGAGGCGGTCGACAACAGGTGCAGTCCCATCTCCCTGTCCCCGAGGTCGCTTTGTCGAGGACAAGACTGAGGGCGCAGTTTCGCGTCGAACTTGGACTGCTGCATGAAGAGAAATTCTCCGTCGGAGACCAACACATCCGCTTTGGTGCCGTCCATGTCAAAGGGACGTCCCACATCCTGGTTCGGATCCGGATAGGGTCCCTCTTCCCTGGCGTGGTAGAGCACCGCTCCTGTGTCCGGGTCGAGACCATAGAGGAAAATCCCGCCGTCCAAAAAGGAGGAACGTCCTGCCGCGGCATAGACCACGTCGTTCAGAAGGAGAACGCTCCCATGTACGGGCCACGCCGATTCGAGTTGTCCCTCGGAACAGATTAGCCGTTCCCTTGGAGCGGCCCTGAAACGCCAAAGAAGGCAGCCGTCCTTCAGATCGAGGCAGTAGATGTATCCGTCCCTGCATCCAAAGATCGCCTCTTCTTGGTAAACCGTGGGAGGGGAATCAATTCTACCTCCCGGCGTGTATTGCCAACGCTGTTTGCCTGTGTCGCCATCCAACGCGTAGAGAGTATGCTCTTTCGCAGAGGCCACAAGAACCGTTCCATTCGATACCACTGGGGACGTCAGGGGAGCCGCCATGGGGACGCACCACATCGAATCGATCTTCAGGTCCACGCCGCACCTCGTACTTCCGCTTCGCTCGTGATCGTGCCTGTAGGTGGGCCAGTCCCCCGGGTCCGACGAGTCCTCCGTCCCGGGGCGGACCTTTCCTTTCCGCGGTTCCCGTCCCACCCACAAACGGTCCCCTTGCATCTCGTCCCGCGCTCCAAAGGACAATCTGCCCGCCGAAAGCGCATTGAAGCCTACGACCTTGGCCCCCGGGTAGCAGAAGCATTGGTGCGGAGGCATATAGAGCAAACCATTCGCGGGCATAAATCCCAATTTACAGGCTCCCCTCAGCCAGTCGTGTCTCATGTGCTCTTGTCCACAAAGATCGATAAACTCCACCCCCCGCTTCGGCCAAAGCAGAAACCGGTCCGTGGCTTTGCTCCTGTAGCAGCGAAAATGATGTCCTGGACTGATCAGATGGTCCACTTCCACGGTGCGGCGCGGCTGGCCCGTTTTCAGATCAAACCCCACCCGGGCCACGCTCGTCTTCTGCCTATCTTTCTTGCTGCCCCCGCCCCCGTACCAGACGAGTCCATCCGCCACGAATAGGTCCGGAGGGTTGGACACCCCGGGACCCTTGCCTCCCTCGCCCTCCCACAAGGTCTCTCCATTGCGCAGGGAAAAAGCGGAGAGCTTCTGAGATCCGAGAAAAAGGACCACCCCTTCTCGAATCACCAAGGTGTGATCCCCGCCCCAGTACCCCGCTCGTGTTTTACCTGTATCCCGTTTCCATTGCTCTTCGCCGCAGCTTGCGTCCAAACAGACCAGGGATTTCCCATCGTGGTAGATCACACGGTCCTCTCCAGCGGAAAAAAGCAGTGGGAGCACATGGGGTGCCTCGCGACGCCAAAGGGTCTCCCAGGTCCCCAACTGAACGGCCGCAATCTCCTCAACTCCTTCCACCTTCGATCGACGCGCGGCTTCTTTGGCCTGCGGGTCCCTCACCACCACAAGCAAGCGATCTTCATCCAGAAGAATTTCGTCCCCAAACTCCGTCTCTTCGAGCCTCTTGAGGGTCTCTCCTGTTCCGGCATCCAACACCGACACAGGGGCGTCATACCCCAAAGTCACAAAGACATGATCTTCTCCCGCCACCAGCCGCCGCGGGACGATCAAGGGAGACCGGGTGCGTTGTCCTCGTACGCCTGTCCAGTCCTTCCCCTCGAGTTCTGCTCGTTTCCATTGCCGCCAACCCCAATCTGGAAGCTCCCGCCTCCACAATTCCAGTCCATTGAAAGCGTCCCTCGCCACCAGAGACCATTGGGCAGACAAGCGCGCGTCTGTGATCCCAGTCAGTCCTTCATCCAGGAAATAGAAGAGACGTCCCTGGGCCGAAACCAGGGCGGACAACGTATTGTCGATCTCGTGGCTCCTGGCATAAAGAGGCCCCGCCGACCATTGGATCCTGTTTGGCGGGGCCACGAAAACGTCGTGAGAAACCGCGTTCCCGCTGGCATCGTGCAGGTAATGGGTCCAGTGGTCCATCCCCTCGGGCCAGGAAGTCTTTCGGGCTCTCCACTCCCCTCCTATAGACTTCTCCACAAGGATCCCTCCCGGGGCCAACACGCGGTGGAGCTCCTCCCTGGATATTCCCATGTGGTCGCTAACCACCAGACAATTCACCAGTCGGTCCGCGTACGGAAGAGCCTGTTCCTCCCAGGTCATGACGGATACCCGGCCCTGCAATCCCTCCGCGCGCAAAAACGCTCTAGCCTTTTCTATGGAGGCCTCCTCCCCATCCAGTCCGTGCACCAGACAAGAGCTTTCCTCGGCTAGCGACTTGGTGAGCTGGCCTTCTCCGCACCCCAGGTGAACCAGGAGTCCTGAAGGGGCATCCACTAAGCGCAGAATCTCTTTCGCCTCCTTGGTGGGACGGCCTTGCGCGGCGAGGGACAGGACGACGATGACGATTGCAGACCAGTGAGTCCTCTTCACGGGAACACCTCCAGATACCAGTATAGCGTTTCAATGCAGGCATCGTGTATGAAACGATTGACGGAGCCAAAGGGCTGGTACATAATGTACCAATGAAGGGCATCATCTCTCAGAAAAGGTTGAGGGAATACGCATCCCAACATTTCGAGACGAAGGCTTACATCCGGAAGCTTTCAAAGCACATCAGGGTGAGACCTGGACTGTTTCTCTGAAACTGGCCCCCCCCTCGCCCCGGACACAACGCCCACAAAGCCCCTCCAAGAGAAGCGCGTTGAGGCCGGTCCACGTCCGCCTTTGCCCTGTGTCCGCGTAGATGGGATAGTATACCTTATCAATCTATGAGACACGCCCCACCCAAACGAAACGGACTGACCCTCCGATCCTTTCTGATCGGACTCGGTTTTTTGTCCCTCTCCGTCCTGTGGATCCGACAGGTGGAACTGGTGAGTTTCACCTGCCAGATCACGGAATCGGTCCCGCCCATTCCAGCCATCGCAGTGTTGCTCCTGTTTGGTGTAGGGTTGCCCGCGCTCAAGCGAATCGGAGTCCACATGGGACTCACCCAGCAGGAACAAGCCGTCATCTTCCTCTTCGTGGCCATCGGTTCCGTGATGTCCTCGGTGGGAGTAACGCAAGCCTTCTTGCCTTATCTCACGGTGCCTGAATATTTCTCTCTGCCAGAAAACCATTTTCACGAGATGAGGGAAGCGATCCCTAGCTGGGTGGGACCCGGAGACACAGAGGTCATTCGCACCTTCTTCGAAGGATCGGAAACGGGCGTTCCTTGGGGACACTGGATGAAGCCCTTGGGACTGTGGTCATTATTCCTCGTGGCCTACTGGATTACAGCCCTGTGCCTATGGGTCCTTTTTCGAAGACAGTGGTCGGACACGGAAAGGTTGGGGTTCCCGCTTCTCTATATCCCTGTGAATCTCACGCTGGATCAGAACCAAAAAGACAGGGAACGGCCGTTTGTGAAGGATCCACTGATGTGGACGGGGTTTGGCATCGCTTTCGTCTACAATCTGCTTAACATCCTACACGCCTTCAACCCGTCTGTGGCGGCATTGGGCGTCTACTATCCTGTGGGACAGCTCTTCACGGAAAAGCCGCTCAACGCCCTGGCCGGACTGCAGATGTGGCACAGACCTGAGCTGATTGGACTGGGCTATCTGATGTCCCAGGACGTCCTTCAGTCCGTATGGTCCTTCTTTCTCTTGGAAAACCTGGCCGCGGTGATCGGAAATACCATGGGACTTCTCAGGGCAGGGTTTCCGTACGCCGGGGAACAAGGACTGGGAGGATATTTCGCCATGGGACTCTTCTTGGTGTGGTCCGCCCGAGCCCATCTGAAGCGGGTCTTTCTCAAGGCCCTGGGCAGGGAAGAGGCGATCGACGACAGAGAGGAGCCTATTCCCTACAGATGGGCTGTGATCGGCTTCTTTGGAGGGTTCGCGGGCCTCGTCGTCTTCGCCAGCCTGGTAGGCGTCCATCCTCTGGTCTCCTTTCTCTTCATCCTGGTTCTTTTGCTTTCCGTCTTTGTGTATGCCAGAATTCGGGCCGAGACGGGCACGCCGTCCGTGTGGGCTCTCTCTCATTCTCTCCTCAAGGAACTTCCCTTCTATCTCTTTGGATCGGAAGCCTTGCGGCCCCATGGATCCATTCGCACCTTCAGCGGACTCAGCCACTTCTTCTTCCTTTGCCACGGAGGTTTTTTCAACCAAAGCACCGTGTACCAACTAGAGGGGTTCCGTCTTAGCGATGAAGTCCAAGGCAAACGAAAAGAGATGGTCTGGGTTGGACTGGCCGCTGTGGTGGTGGGATTGGGACTGGCCTATTTCATGTTTATGACGACCTACTATCATTACGGCACCAATGTGCTGGCCGGAGGAGCCAAGACAGGCACTGGCGGGGTTCGAATCAACTACTGCCTCCAGGCTTTTAGACAAGTGGACCAGTATATTGAGCATCCCCGAGTGATGGATAAGTCCCGCGACATCGCTCTAGGCATTGGAGCTGGCCTCACCACGCTTCTCATCGTGGCACGCATGGTGTACCTGAGGTTTCCGTTCCATCCTCTAGGCTTTCTCCTGGCTTGCATCGTAGGTGGACAGCTTTGGTGGGCCTTTTTCGTGGCCTGGGTGGCCAAAAAGACGGTGCTCCATGTCGGAGGAGTCACCCTCTACAAGCGTCTCATACCGGCCTTTTTGGGACTGGCTCTGGGACACTTCTTCACAGCCGGAATTCTGTGGGGATCGATCAAAAGCCTCTGGCCTCACGTAGAACTGGTGGTCTGGTTCACATGAGATCTATCGCCTGGAAGTCGGCGGTCTTGCTCTTTGCCGCGGTCACCCTGTCCACCCTTCTCACGCTCGCGGTCAGGGAACCGCCCTTCGGTGCAGGCTGGTCCCCAGGGAGGGGGGCTCTGGTCGAGGTGCCGGGAGAACTCTTTTCAGCGCGGTTCGGAACGCAGCCAAGGCAGGTTTTTCTCTGGCCGGACCAACCGGGGAGGGACTTGGAAGAACTACTGGCTGCGCCGACGCTTCCTCTGTACGAGAAGAAAACCATGGATGCCTGGTTCCAAGGGGGACAGCATCGCTTCATCACCGGTCTCGATCCCAAGGAGCTTAAGCCAAGAGCGGGTCAAACGGTTTCTCCAGAGTGGAGGCGACTGGTCCAAGGCAGACGACAAGCCGGATGGGGTCTTCGGAGAAGCGTGTACCATGCTCGAAGGTTCTTCGACTATTGGAGGAGTCCCCCTCTGGGAAAAGATCTGACTTGGGCATCAACCATCATCGCCTGGTTCAAGAGGGACGGCAATTCCTTGTCCCAAAACGTGGGACACTTCGTCCCGTTTGCCTTCACAGCCTTCTTCGTCTGCTGGGCACTCAAGGCGTGGACAAGCAACGCCTCGTCCTGGTTCCCCTGGGGTGCAACGGTGGGACTTCTTCACGGCATCGCCTTCGAATACATAGCTGAAGGATGCTACTGCGATCCCTCCACGAGCGACATCTATACCAACATGGCAGGTGGCGTCTGGGGCGCTTGTCTGGCTGTTCGCGTCTTCTCGGGAACTGCGACCCACCGTCTGTGGAGAAGAGCCCTCCCCGACTGGGGAATCCTTCTTTGGCTCGTCGCCGGCTCGGCCTGGTTCCTTCAAAAAAACCCCAAAGATTCCTGGATGTCCGCTCTCTTTATCTCGTCCCTCTACGCCTTTCTTGTCCTGTCCTGTCTGGACGCTTTCCTTCGCTGGATCAAGATCAGTTCGCGGACCCCAGAATCCCAATGACGTACTTGAGATCCTCATCCCTGAACTCGAATCCGATCCCGCCGGCAAATTCGTTGTCATCCAAGACATCGCGGGCCTCCCCGAACACATAGAACCATTTCCAGGCATCCCATCGCACCCGAAAGTCGAGAGACGGAGGCTCATCGTCATCTGGATCATAGAGTTCCACGCTTAGTTTCGGATCGAATTCCCAAGGCACATCGTAATCCAGCGCAATGCCCGGAGTCGACCTAAGAACGCCGCCTCGCACCGTCCAGTTGGAGGCGAAACGTCTAGCGATCTGCACGTCGATCTCGATGTCATTATCGTCTTCGGGCAGTTTATCCTTTTCCTCATCATCCAATCGGGACAACTTGTGAGCACCGATCAGATAGTATTTCTCGTCCGTAGGCTCCAGGCGCAGATAGATCTCTCCGTCCATGCCGTCCTTCTCTGTGTCCAGAATGCCGGCGGCACCCAAGAAAACTTTCATCCGTTCCGCCCTGCCGAAAAATTCCCTCGCTTGTTGTATGCCTCCTGCGGCTTCGTCATAGATGGTCTCGTCGTTGACCAGCTTCCCCACGGTCCCTTCCCCCTCTTCCACCTTGTCTAGGATGTCATTGACGGACTGAAGCGCCTCGTTGAGCTTGGCTGCAGCCTCATTGCCCTGTTCAACCAACTTGGCCAGCTGCTCGCGGTTGTCCACCACGACGCCGTTCAACTGCTTTTCGATTTCCTGGGCCTTCTCCGTCACAGCCAGAAGCTCCTTGTGCAGCTCGTCAGCCATGACCAGCTTGCCCACGGTCCCCTCTCCTTTCTGCACGTGGGCCAGGATAGCGTTCAGCCGCTCCGAAATCTCTTTCACGTTGGCGCTGGTGGCGTTGAGATTGTCCACGCTCTCCTCCACCTTGAGATCGTACTTCTCGACCAGTCCCATGATCCGTTCCGAAAGCTTAGTCTGGGTCTCACCGAGTTCGACGACCAGCCGCTGCACTTCCAAGAATGTGGCGTCAGCCTGTTTCATTGCGCTTCCGCCGGCGTCCGCGATCTCCTGGAAATCCATCCCTCTCGTGCCCTCAATGACGGCGCCCTTCAGGGGAGGACTCTCAGGGCTTCCCATGGTGATGTGAATCTGAGAATTTCCCATAATGGAAACGATCTTGAGTTCCGCGACCGAGTCGGAGCGAATCCCTCCCTTGTCATCCACCCTCATCGTCACCTTCACCTTGTTGTCTTCGATATCCAATGCTTCCACCCGTCCCACCTCGACCCCGGCAAGTCGAACCTTGGCTCCTACTTCCAGTCCTGTCACCCTATCGAAATACGCGTGAATGATTCGTCCGCTCTTGAAAAGATCGACATCCTCCACAACGACAATGACCACCGCTCCCACCACCAGAGCAATGAATATGAAGATGCCTGCGCGTATCGTAGAATTCATGACGTCAGCCTTTTCGCTCGCTTAAGAAACTGTCTGACAGTATCCGATTGGGATTGCGCGAACCGTTCCGGTGTTCCGATCTCATGGATTTTGCCTCCATGCAGCATAGCGATCCTTGTACCGATTTCAAAGGCCAAAGCCACGTCGTGCGTCACGACCACCGAGGTCACGCCTCTGCGTTGGTTCGTATCTCGAATCAACATCTCTATATTCTCACACATCACGGGATCCAGACCTGTGGTGGGTTCGTCGTAGTAGATCACCTCCGGCTCCATGGCCAATGCCCGAGCCAGAGAGGCCCGTTTCTTCATCCCCCCGCTCAACTCTCCAGGCAGCTTGTCGATCGCCTCCAAGAGATCCACCTCATCTAGACGGTCGCGAACGATCTGCTCCGCTTCCGTCTCGTCCGCCAGACTATGGTATCGAAGGGCCAACGATATATTCTCTCCCACGGTCATCGAGTTAAACAGAGCCCCGAACTGAAAAACGAGTCCAAATCGCATTCGCAGCTCATTGAGTTTGGCTTCTGACAACGAACCTAGGTCCACATCCTTGAAGAAGATATTCCCGGCGTCAGGGCTGATGAGTCCCGCCATATGTTTCAAGAGAACGCTCTTCCCGGCTCCACTGCTTCCCATGACAGCCAAGACCTCGCCTTCCTTCACGTTGAGATCCAAGTTAGCCAAGACAGGAATCCCATGGAATTCCTTGCGAAGGCCCTGTACGCTTATCAACCAATCGGCGTCCATGAAATGATCCTCGTCAAGAAAAAGTCCGCCACTAGGATGGAAATGAAAGCTCCCACCACAGCCCGAGTGGTGGCACGTCCCACCTCCTGCGCTCCTCCCACGGTTTTGAGTCCTTCATAGCACGCTGAAACTGCGATGATCATGCCAAAGAAGAAGGCCTTGATCAAACCTGCGGCCAAATCCCTAGTATCGGTCACCATGATGACGTAGTGCATGTAGGTGCGGGGCAACACATCCACAAGACTGAACGATACAAACAGTCCCCCAAGAAGGCCGGACACGTAGGCAAAGATGCACAGCAAAGGAAGCATGCTCGTGCAGGCAAAAAAACGAGGCATCACCAGATATCTCACTGGATGGATGCCTAGGCTTCGCAAAGCGTCGATCTCTTCCTGCACCTTCATCGTACCCATTTCCGCCGCCATGGAAGCACCCACCCTTCCCGCTATGAGAAGGGCGGTCATGAGGGGTCCCAGCTCCCTGGCTATGGACAAGGAAACCAACGCTCCCACGAGGTGTTCAGCGCCCACCTTGCTGAGCTGATAGACAGTCTGGATGGACAGCACCATCCCCACGGTACAGGAGATCAGGGTGACCACCACCACAGACTGATGTCCCACCCGAGCCAACTGTCTAGAAATGAGCAGATGGTCGGAAAAGGCCTTCCTAGTCCAGAGAACAGTTTGTACGATAAGCCACTGAATCTCTCCGAGCTGTTCGAAAAAGCTGATCCATCGGGAGCGCCCACTATGGTCCGTCACATCGCTGGCATAAAAAACTCTCAAGGTCTTCCCCTTGACATAGTGCCCATTCCTGAACTAGGATGCAGTTTCAAGGTCTTTCGACAATCTCCATGGCTTTACCCTTTGGAATAGGCTACCATTCTACGCAAGAACAATGGAATTTAATATAGACAAGTGGCTTAACGAGGATCTCAACGCATCCTCCTCGGATACACAGAATGCACAGGAAAAATCTCCTAAAGCGCCAACCTCCAGAGAACCCACAAAGGAAAGTTCTACGGTGCATCCGAAAGAACAGTCTCCGTCGGCCTCCGAATTTTTGAAACGTCCCGCCCTCGTTCGCTTCGGCGACATTCGCGGCCTCAGGATGTTCGGAATTCACAGCGATCATTGCTATATCAATGACGTGGAGGAGTGTCCCACCGGCATCCGATTTCCAGTGTCCTATTCCGGCATTCGGGCAGGAAGCCTGCCAGGCACCACAGAGACAGTGGAATGTCGGGGCACCCTCATGGTCCACTGGGAAAATGTGAAGGCGATCTTTTATCCAGACGACACGCTGGACGACGTGGACCTGCCCATTCCAAGAGTCGGCTTTTAAACAGGATCTGTGCTGGTCCGCCTCTCCTCCGCCGCTTTGTCGATATACACCCTAAAGGCGTCTACTACGCTGCTATCAAAATCGGTATTCTTGCTGTTTTCCAGGATACTAAGAGCCATGTCCGGCGCCAACGCTTCCCTGTAACTTCTGTCCGATGTCAGGGCCTCGTAGACATCCGCAACAGCGATAATTCGGGATCCGAGCGGGATGTCCTCCCCCTTCAGTCCGTCAGGGTAGCCTTGTCCGTTCATTCTTTCGTGGTGATGACAGGCTACATCACAAATCTCCCTGTCTGCTTCGGAGAACTCCACCACACTTAGGATTCTTCGGGTCCACTCAGCGTGTCTCTTCATCGTTTCAAACTCGTCCGAAGTGAGATGTCCCTCTTTCGCGATCAAATTCTCCTTCAGAGCGACCGTGCCAATATCATGCAATAACGATGCGTATCGAATGATCTCCCTGTCCCGCTGCCCTAGTCCCATCACCTCGGCGATTCCCACAGCGATTTGGCTCACTCGAACCGAGTGGTCCACCTTGTAGCCGTCCCTCGCATCTACAGCTGTAGCCAGGGCTGTCACGAAACTGTCGAAAACCTTCTTCTGCTGGCTTTGTTTGAGGACGTTTTGTATGAGGGGGCCAACCTGCTGGCAAAGCCTCATGAAGCAATGAAGATCATCCTCACTGAATCGATGCTTTGTCTGAAGAGAATCGATTTGGAACACCCCCATGAGGTGCCCCGCCGACTGGATGGGGGCGCAAAGAAAGCTGTGAACTCCCGCGGGCGTTTGACGAAACCCTTTTCTCTTCTCCACCTGTTCATCCTCGGTACAGAGGATGGATACCCGCTCGTTGACCACCGTCTCTATGACCTCCTTGCTCACTTTGATCTCGCTTTCCTCGGCTCCGTTCTGAGCGCGCGTGGCGCGAGGGACCAATCTCAGGGTCCTGTTATCCACCAGAAAGACATACGCTCTGTCGGGTTGGAAAGGCTCCATCACAGAAACAAGCAGCGCGTCCAGCAAGGAATCCATATCGTCGCATTGGGACAACTTGTGCTGCGTTTCAGAGAGGAAGGCGAGATCCTTGCAAAGACGCTGCCAGTTCGTCGCTGTGGGGCGTATCTTGCCCGGTTCGAAAAACCGACCCTCTTCAGGAGAGAGCGAGACGTTGATTTCACCGCGCAGGTCCATACGATCCGCCACCAGCGTCAACCGCTCTCCGATTCTGTCTTGAGGCGTCTTCTCTTCTACAAGCTGGACCTGAAATACACATTTGCCGATGGAAAGCTCATCTCCTGGGCTCACTTCGCATTCGGTCACCCGCTTATCGTTGACAAAGGTGCCGTTGGTGCTATTGAGGTCCTGAATGAGGAGTCTCTCGCCCATCATCTCCAGTTGGCAGTGTTGTCGAGAGGCCTGCTCATCCAATAGCTGGATGGTATTCCTGGAATCCCTGCCCAAGGTGGTCACCCGCCTATTCAGAACGTAGGCGCCCCCCTCATGGGGGCCGCCGACTGCCACTAGGCGGTGGATCATGGCGACGCCTCCCCTCCCTTTGGAAGTCCCAAGGCCTCCCGCCAGGCCAGGGCATCCATCCCGTAGGTCTCCCCTATGATTCGCCATAATGCCAATGAGGCCATTCTGCGAGCGTGATACGTAGCCGGGGACGTTTCTTCCAGAAACTGAAGCAAGGGCTCCACAGCTTTCTTGCTGCGAATTCTGCCCAAGGCTCCCGCAGCATGACTCTTTATGGACGGATCTCTGTGCTGCAAAAGCGTCACCAAAGCAGGAATGGCCCTCTTGGAACGAGCGTCCCCCAGAGTCGCCGCAGCCCGCTCCACTCGGCCCAGTTCCACCGGGCTCGATGGTTCCCAGCCATGTTCCTTGCTGGTCACCACGCGGTCCGCCTCAGCCCGAATCCGGGCCAAGAGAATGCTGTTTCGCGCGGCTCTTCCCAAGCTGAACACACAGAAAAGCGCCACCGCGGCGATGAGCCTAACTCGCCATCTCATGAACCCATTCTACCCTTTTGAAGCATTGGATGCACGTCTTCGAGAGCCAGAACTCCTCTAATCCTTTCTATGATTAGTAAGAAAGTTCCTCGTAGATAGGAAACGCTTCACACAACGCGTCCACCCGTTTGCGTATCGCGTCCAGCTCCTTATCGTCCCCTTTGCTGCGAATGACTCTGCAGACGCAGTCTCCCACCTCCTCCATCTCGGCCACGCCAAGGCCCCTAGTGGTCAAGGCAGGCGTACCAGGCCGAATTCCGCTGGTAACGAGCGGAGAACGGGGATCAAATGGAATGCAGTTCTTGTTGACCACGATCCCGACGCTCTCCAAGAGATCAGCGGCCTCCCTGCCTGTCACGCCTTCCTTCGTCAAATCCAGGATCATCAAATGGTTGTCCGTGCCTCCTGACACCAAACGAATACCTCGATCCAAGAAAGACTGGGCCATGGCTTGTGCGTTGTCCACGATCTGTTTCTGATACATCTTGAAGGAGTCGGTCATCGCCTCAGCCAACGCCACCGTTTTGGCCGCGATCACGTGCATGAGGGGACCCGCCTGGACACCAGGGAATACGGCCCTATCCAGCGGTTTGGCATGTTCCTCCTTAGCCAAAATGAGGGCCCCCCTGGGTCCTCGCAGCGTCTTGTGGGTCGTAGAAGTGATCACGTCCGCGTGGGGAACGGGACTCGGATGAACGCCTGCGGCGACCAGCCCGACGATGTGAGCGATGTCCGCCATCAGATATGCTCCCACTTCTTCCGCGAGTTTCTGCCACGGTGCGAAGTCGATTGTTCTAGGATAGGCGCTGGCCCCCACCACGATGATCTTGGGCTGACAACGGACGGCAATTTCGCGGACCTCTTCCATTTCAATCCGTTCCGAGTCCTTGTTCACGCCGTAAAAGGCAGCCTTGTAGAAGCGTCCCGAGAAGTTGAGATCCTTCCCATGGGTTAAATGCCCCCCGTGTTCCAGCGACATGGCTAGGATCGTGTCCCCCTGTTCGATCAACGCGTAATACGCCGCCATGTTAGCCTGCGAACCGGTATGAGGTTGAAGATTGGCGTATTCG
>Ga0272442_10005292_pt1 | contig 17321 bp, 14 predicted proteins | sample SSMForm2O_FD_200262 | JGI IMG/M metagenome (GOLD analysis project Ga0272442, IMG submission 200262) | Marine sediment archaeal communities from Little Sippewissett salt marsh, Falmouth, MA, United States - SSM-Form-2O | ecosystem: Environmental > Aquatic > Marine > Wetlands > Sediment ... | reverse complement strand
GTTCCTGATCGGCCCAGTTAATAACTTCTTCTTTCTCTATCAATCCGGCAACCAAGCCTATTCGGAAGAATTCAAATTTGTCTTTATTTCTCATTGGGTTGATTTTCTTCTCCTGTGAAGTTTATTGCTTCAATCCTCGAACTGCCTTTGTAACAATTGAACGTCAGGCTTTTATCATAACAATCCTGTTGTTACATATCCAGTGCGAACGAGTATTCTATGATCCCCAGTGCTTTCAGAAAGGGGAACCTGCTATCCAGAAACGAATTCCGGATAAGATAGAGTCATTAACCTTCCATGTTTTAGATATAAACATCCATGGGCCAAAAAATTATTTTTTTTAGTAAACACGCATGGTTGTTTGATTCCTTAAAAGGAGGGATCCTGTATGGATGTGAAAAACTGCTGCAAAATATCATCAGTAAGGTGCGGGACTTGTTGGATAAGCACGCGCTGCGCTTATCAGCCTGGCTGAAACAGTGTTTCAAGCCATTGATATTCAAGTTGATTAAACTCTAATCCATAAACGTCAAAGTAATTCGGCGGAAAAATTATTCTTTGACCATCTTCGAATTCTGGCTGCCGAGTATCAACTATGGAAGATACTGACTCAATTCCATAGTTTTGAATAAGAAAGTTCAAAAATGATGCCATTTCCGTCAGTAATATATCTCGATGAAGAATACAATCCGGCGAACTGGATTCATAAGCCTTTTCAATGTAGTAATTATCAAATAAGGGAAGATATGTGCCGTTTTGTATAAAAGCCCTGACAGCTGAATCGAAATCAGTTCCTTGCCAGTCTTGCCAATAATTTCCAGCAGCCCAGGTTGCCAACCCTTCGTCCAATGCCAGATCAATGATGTCTTGATATTTTTGGTGTATAAGAATGTGCCCGAGTTCATGGGCAAGCACAGCAAGGATCTGTTCTTCACCGGTATCCTGATCTGCAAATATCATAATCACAGGGGGGAGTTCATGGAAAGACGTTCCGCGCGCAGGGTTTTTTCCCGATCGGGGAGGAAGGAAGAGTATTATAACCTTTTCGCTGACTGCCGTTCCCAATCGTTTGCTGACATACTCATATACCTGACTTGATTCACTTTTCAACCATTGAATATCAACAGGCAGGTAATCATCATATGAGTACAACTCGAAATATTCATTTACTGCTTCCAGCTTGTGCTGATCCATGATTTGAGATGGATTGGGGATGGCTTCTCTTCTGTTGAAAATCTGATAAATAACGGTAATTACTCGAGGAGAGGTGGTGTATACCCTTGATTGTAAGGGTTCAGGTGAAGGCGTGTGAAAAAAGGACAGATCAGGGGGCATAGACTGCGGCGCAGGTTTGCCTGCACAATATATGAGGACAATCACAGCGGTTGTGAAAAGCAGCAGGGAACTGATAAGTAGAAGCGGTTTCTTTGAAAGCCGTTTGGTCAGTGGTTCCGTTTTCTTCAAAGAGTAAGCCCTCCGCCGCATCGCGGTTTATTGGATTTAGTATAACCTTACAACTACTCAGTATAAACTCACAGAGCATCAGTGCTTGCTGTTTTCCTGACGAAATTCGTGTGAAATGTGGTTTTTGAATCAAAAAAGCGCTTTTCTTTGAAAAAAAGCGCTTCAGTTTTTGTTGATTATCTGTTTACTTTCAGGCAGCCAACACCGGCCTGAACTTGTATCCATAGACAATCACGCCGCTGTCGCCGTCTTCTTTCAGTCTCCGGGTTATCATCTCAACCGGCATACCGATTTCAACGGGTTGATCATCCAGATCGGTGAGCTGTGCGGTAACCAGAGGTCCCTCTTCAAGCTTCACCATTGCCAGGGTGTAAGGCGCAGCTTTTTCAAAGCCGGCCGGGGCTTGATTGACTGTTGTGTAAGAATAGACTTCTCCACGGCCGCTGAACTGGTACTCGGTTCGCGCGTCCTGCCCGCATTCAGGGCATATATCCCTGGGCGGGAATATTTTGCTCTGACAGTGTGGACAGACTTCGCCTCTGAGCGATAATCTTTGTTGACGTACTCTCCAATGACGCGGTACTTCCATGTTTTCACCTCTTATTAAACCTGGCTCCAGTTTATCGGATCAAAACTATCAGGAACTATCAGGTTTCACTTATGGTTAGTCTATTCCCTGGCCAGAATGTGGGTAACAGCTGTGCCGGCCGCATTCGAAAGCGACTGGATCATCCCTATTCTGGCTTTTTCGATCTGGTTCGTGCCGGCCCGCTGCTGAAGCTGGAGTACAGCTTCAACTGCCTGGTAAACACCGGTTGCTGCACCAACGTCACCGCGAGCCTTGCAGCCGCCGGCTGTGCAAATCGGCAAACGGCCGTTTAAGGATATCTCTTCATCCCGTGCCATTTTCCAGCCTTCACCTTTTTCACAGAAGCCGGCTGCTTCCAGGGCGAGTGCGGCATAGATGGAGAACTGGTCATGAGGTTCGAAGAAGTCGACCATGTCCAGGGTAATTCCGGCCTGTGAAAAAGCCCGCTGGCTTGAAAGCGCTGCAGCTTCGAACACGAGCGGATCCACGCGATCATGCAGCGCCAGTGTATCCGAAGACGCTGCTGATGAGGCTATTCGAACCGTCGGGTAGAGGGTCGATTCCGGCAGGGCGCTGGCGCGTACCAAAATGACAGCTGCAGCGCCATCTGCCGGCGGGGCAGCGTCGAACATATTGAGCGGATCAGCAACCATGCCTCCTCGCTGGTATTTCTCAACCGAGATAGCACGCTGAAACATCGCATTGGGATTGGATGCACCGTTGGCATGTGCGGTTACAGGAAAACCCGCAAGCGCATCAGCCGGGGCTTTGTGTTCATACAGATAGCGGCGCATGAGAATCGCTGCCTGTGCGGTAGGAGTCGCGCCGTGTACGGCTTCATAATCGCTGTCCAGGCTGGTTGCCATGGCAGCATCCACTTCTGCCGAGGGGTGTTCGCTGAATTTTTCTACACCGACAACCATTGCGACTTTGACAGTGCCGGAAGCGACAGCCAGGTATCCCTGGCGCAGCGCAGCACCGCCGGATGCACTTCCGGCTTCAACGACTGCGGCTTCCACGCCGCGCAACCCGGCAAAATCAGCCAGGTATGCCCCCAGCTGTGCCTGGTTGGAAAGGATCGGTGCCAGCATATTGGCAACATAGATCGCTTCCGGACGAATCCCGCCAGCTTCTTCACGTGCTTTGCTGATGGCATCAAGTGCGAGTTCGCGCAGGGAAAGTTCCCAGTGTTCTCCCACGCCGGTTTGTCCAACTCCAAGTATCAGAACGTCGTTAGCTGCTTGCAAGATTCACTCTCCGCTAAAGTACCAGTTTGCCGCGGAAACGGGCGTACATGGCGTAGTCAATTTCTGTGCGTCGATCGATATACTGGCGTGTTTTAGGTGCCAGGTCACGTCGCGCATCGATTTTTTCGGTGGTTTCTATAAGGAATGCATCCGATCCGGCACCGGAGCCGTAGGACACCAGAAGGATCTTCTGCCCGGGTTTTGCTATATCCAGTACAGCTGAAAGGCCTATCATTGAAGAACCCGCATAGGTGTTTCCGATATCCGGAACGAGCAGTCCTGGTGTGATCTGTTCCGCGTCGAAGCCCAGCATCTTGGCAACACGTTGGGGGAATTTGGTGTTCGGTTGGTGGAATATCGCATAATCGAAATCAGCTGCGGTGAGGCCGGTTTCCTCAAGCAGTGTATGTCCAGCTGCGTAGATATGCTTGAAGTAAGCAGGCTGTCCGGTGAAGCGCTCGCCGTGGCGAGGGTATTTTTCATTCGCACGCCGCCAGAAATCGGGTGTATCCGTGACGTAGGAGTAGGAGCACTTGATTTCCGCCAGTGCGGTTTCTGCCGGCCCGATAATAAAGGCTGCACCGCCGGCAGCAGCCGTATACTCCAGTGCATCAGCCGGACGGCCCTGGGCTGTATCCATTCCGATCGCCAGTGCGTATGCAGCCATACCTGATCCTACAAAACCAATCGCAGCCTGCATTGCTTCAGTGCCCGCCTTGCAGGCAAATTCCCAATCCCCGGCCTGTATATTCGGGACAGTGCCAATCGCCTCAGCAACGACTGTCGATGTGGGTTTAACCGAGTATGGGTGGGATTCAGATCCAACCCATACCGCCCGGATGCCGGACGGATCGATCTGCGCACGTTTCATTGCACTGCGTGCTGCTTCGATCGACATTGTAATGACATCTTCATCAAGGCCAGGCACGGATTTTTCTTTTACAGGAACGCCGCCGCTTCCACCCCGCCAGACACGGTTTATCTCGCTGGCAGGAAGGCGGTAACGCGGAATATATGCGCCGTAACCGGTAATACCGACACGCTTCTCTGGTTTGAGCAGGATGGATGATTCTTTTGTGTTTCCCATGCATTACCTCAATTTATCTGTATTGTATTTTCAGAGAGGTGGATATCCTTTTGTATTCCCCGGTTAAGCATGTTCCGAAGAAGAATTCTGAAAAGACTCCAACAGCTGCCTGGCTCGTTCCGGAGTCAGGTCCTGTTCTTCCACCATCTGATGTGCAACCTTGCTTGCAAGATCTGCGGGTACACCGGCAGCAACAGCAATCTGGCGTGCATGCAGACTCATATGGCCGCGCTGGATACCTTCGGTGGCCAACGCTCTCAAGGCTGCCAGATTCTGCGCCAGACCGACTGCAGCAGTAATCTCGGCCAGTTCACGTGCTGTTTTTACCTGCAGCAGGGCCAGCGCTGCCTTTGCAGCTGGATTTACCCGGGTGGCTCCGCCAATAATACCAAGTGCAAGCGGAAGTTCAAGGCTTCCCGCAAGGGATCCATTCTTTTCTTTCCACCAGCGGCTCAGGGAGCTGTACCGGCCTGAACGGGCTGCATAGGCGTGTGCTCCTGCTTCTGCTGCCCGCCAGTCGTTCCCTGTCGCAAGTACGACAGCATCGATGCCGTTCATGATGCCTTTGTTGTGGGTGGCAGCCCTGTATGGGTCTACCTCGGCAAAAGCCCAGGCTTCGATAATCCCGTCACGGACCTGCTCGCCGCTGTAGTTATTAAACGCCAATGTATCCGCCGGGATACGGCAGGAGGCGCGAGCCAGCCGCTGGTCGGCCAGGTTGGAGAGAATTCGCAGATGAGCCCGTCCACCTGTAAGTGATTCAATTTCTGGTGCTATCTTTTCAAGTGCCGTGTTGATGCTGTTGGCACCCATAGCATCACGAACATCATACAGGAGGTGGACAATCAGCATTGGCCCGACGGGGGATTCCGGGAAACTCCGGAATTGGAGATCCCGTGCACCTCCGCCCAGCTTTTGAAGAGTCGAGTCACATTCATCAGCCTGTTTCAGAATTCTTTCCTTGTTTTCCACAAGGATTTCCTGCGCGATGGATAAATCAGGAATATCGAGCAGCTGGATCTGGCCGATCATGACTGGTTCGGAAGTGCTGGCTTCGAACCCGCCGCCGGAGCGGGCGAGTTTTGCCATAAAGGAGGCTCCAGCCACTACTGAAGGTTCCTCGACAACCATTGGTACCAGCACATCACGCTGATTGACCCTGAAATTCACTGCCAGGCCAAACGGCATTGTCATCAGGCCGATGGTGTTTTCAATCATCAAATCAGCCTGCTCCAATGTGAGAGTCCCTTCTGCAAAAAGGCCGTTCAGGTCTTCTACAGAAAGACTTGCACGCTCTGCTGCCAGTTTGAGGCGCTCACCGGGAGTGAGTGAATAAAAGCCGGACAGGCGCGAATCGACGTTTTTTCTGTTCATACGGGTTTATTTATATCTCCTGTTGGCTGGCAAAAACTATCAGATTGACTGAATCCATTGGTTATGACGGCGTGATTGCGGTAAAATTTATCAGGAAAGGTCTGGTTGTTATTTTATGCCGCTTGATAATGTATTAGCTGAAGTGGATACCCAAAACTTGAATAACCAAACAACTGAATTCTCTCTTCACCATGCAGCTCTGTCACTGTTTTCTGATCTGTCGCTGGAAGGGGTGTTGAAGAGAATAGTGCGTTCCTCACGTGATCTGGTAAACGCACAGAACGCTGCGCTTTATCTCCACGATGAACTGAGTAATCAGGAAACGTTTATCTCCGATGGCATGACACGGGAACAGGTGGAATCCATTCTGCTGCCCTCAAATGGAAAGAGCCTAGGGGAAGTAATGGTGGATTCGTCCATCGGGATGCGGCTGAAGGATATTTCATCACCCGGCGATGATGATTCCCGGGATTCCGAAAAGGCAATCAAGTCATTCCTTGGCGTTCCGATACGTGCCTATGGAAAAACATTGGGGCAGATATACCTGGCGGACAAGGGGGATGGTGCTCAGGGTTTTACCGAAAAGGACCAGGCTCTCATTGAGATGTTCTCTGCTCATGCAGCCGCTGCAATAGAAAACGCACGCCTGTATAAACAGGTGCTTATGAATGAAGCAGAGCTCACGCAGCGTAATGAAGAGCTTGAGTTGATCCATACACTTACCAGTGCAGTAAGTTCGTCCATGGAGCTGAATGACCTTCTTGCATCCATGTTTGACCGGGTGCTGACACTTTTTTCGGCCGGGTCTGCTGAAATTTTCCTTGTAGATGAATCCAGCGGTATTTTCCAGTTAAGCTATCGCACAGGCGATTCACAGGAAATCTGGGAAAAGGGCAGGTTCAGGTCCGGAGAAGGTTTCCTGGGAAAGATTGCCGGCCGTGCTGAACTAAGCTGGACCCATGATTTGCAATCACTGGAAGGTATTTCGAAATCTGTGTTTGGGGATGGCTACGGGACAATTGTAGGGCTGCCGCTTATTGCACGGGGAGGCGTTGTCGGAGTCACCAGTTTGGGCTTCCGCGGCGAGCGGAAATTCGGAGACAGGGAGCTTGGCCTTCTCAAAGCGGTTGGCGCGGGCGTCGGAGTGGCTGTGATGGTTACAAGGCTTAATCGGCAGGCTCGGCGTCTGGCGATTCTGGAGGAACGGGAACGTATCGCCATGGATCTCCATGATGGAAGCATCCAGTCGATATACGCTGTTGGCCTGACACTGGATTACTCCAGGATGATGATCGATGAATCTCCTGAGGAAGCGAAAGATTCTGTCTCCCAGGCAATAGAAGGGCTTGATGCCGTTATCCGTGATATCCGGGCTTATATCCTTGACCTGCAGCCGAGTCGAATTCGTATGTCGGACCTGAGAGAGGGATTGAGCCTGCTTATTCGTGAGTTCAAGGCAAACAGCCTTGTAGATGCAGAATTACAGGTGGAGGATGAAGCAATCCTGAATCTGGATCAGGAAATTGCCACGGCTTTATTCCTGATAGCACAGGAAGCCTTGTCCAATGTCGGAAAGCATGCCCGGGCTCGCAGAGTCTGGGTCAGCATACGCAGTTTGGATGAACGTATCTCTCTGCAGGTTATCGATAATGGTGTCGGATTTGACAATAAAATAGAACCCGGAAAACTGGGGCACGGCCTGAACAATATGGCAGAGCGTGCGCGTCATGTCGGCGGAGAGTTCGAAGTACTCTCAAGTCCGGGGGAAGGAACCACGATCACCATTCTCACCGACAAACAGAAACCCAGGCAGGATGCCAAATCAACCCATTGATTCGTTCCAGGCCGTTTTTATGTGCTGTGACAGGTTGCTTTTCACAAGGGGATAGAGGTCACTTCAACTCAAACAGGGGACACTCTATACTGGAAGCGCTCACTTGAGTTGGAGATTGTTGTGGCAGAAGCCCGCGTATTTATCATTGAAGAACATGAAGGCGTACGCTGTGCGCTGGAAGACCGTCTGAACCGCTCACACAGGATAGAGGTTGTTGGACATACAGGTGAGGCGGATCAGGCTGTCAGTGCTGTTCAGAAATCCCATCCGGATCTGGTACTTGTCGAAGTGAAACGCAGTGATGGGTTGGGACTGGAGATACTCCGTCTGATATCATCCATTACACCTGCGCCAATGCTTGTGGTGTTGACATCCTATCCTTCCTTCTGGGAAAGAGATGCCGCGTTCCGGGCAGGTGCCACTTCGTACCTTGTTAAAAGCCTCGATTCGGAAGAACTTATCCAGCAGTTGATCGATTTGCTCAAGTGATTTTTACCGCCGGGCTGGAGTATTACCCTTGATCCTCCCCGGGAGTATGGTAGGGTTTAAGGAAAGTAACTGGAGGTAACAGGCATGCCCCTTCATGCAAGACAGCGGAAATTACGTAGAAGACAGCGACGTGTACGAAAACTTCGATATCTCAAATCACGTCTGAAGGAAACAAAGGACCTGAAAGAGCGAGAGCACCTGATGGCAAAAATCAGGAAGATTTCTCCATGGGAAACTTTCGAAGGTTTGTAGGATCGTTCTGTTTCACAAGTGGGATTTTGATTTAACAATTTTAATAATATGTCAGGAAGCCTGTATCAGGGCAGGCTTCCTGTGTTTTAAATCCTATACTTATACTTGTTGTATTTAAATTGTGGGTGGATAATCCAAAAAACCAGGCTTTAGAAGCCTAACAGATCAGTAATTACCTGCCGCAGTTCTCTGGCTGTAAAAGGCTTGGTGAGATATGCAGCCGCACCGTATTCTACCGACAGATTCCTGTCTTCCGGTTGTGCAAGAGCGCTGATTACAATGACAGGGACATTCTTGAAGCGCTGATTTTCCTGGACGGCCTGTATGAACTGGTATCCGTCAATATCGGGCATCATGATATCGGTGAGAATAAGGTCAGGAAGGTCTTTTTCGAGGTTCTCAAGTGCAGGCGCAACGAGCCCATATGCGTAGACAGAAAAACCAAATGTTGTCAGGATTTCCTTCAGGACAGAGCGGAATGCCGGTTCATCATCCACAAGTACGATATTGTGGTGGGGACAATCCGGTTTGTTAGCGGGCGAAGTTGTCTGCATGAACCTTCTTCCTGGCGCAATGAACAGGTTGACAGTAGAGGTCGTTTAGATTGTATGTCAGATTCCTGAATATACCCTTTACGTTTTCCTTACAAATGCTGAATGACTGGAATCAAGAACAGGAATAAGGATCAGGCTGGGTGGATTCAACCGGGACTTCGATCCATTCAGCCTGATAGCTTAAAGATGCGGGGACCAGGTTTTTCTGTTTCGATTTTACAACAAGCTGTTTGCTTCCAGTTCATCAATCGCGCTGCGGATGTGCCGGGCACTTGCCTGGAGTGCCAGGGATTCCCCCTCGTTCAGGGCAGGTTCAAAGGTGTCCAGGATACCTTCCCCGCCCAGCAAGTGTGGGAGAGAGAGTGTTACATCGTTGATACCTGCAGCTTTATCCTTGGGGGTGCACAAGGTCAGGATAGAACGCTGATTAAGCAGAATAACCTGGATAATCCGGCTCAACGCACTACCTATGCCGTAATAGGTGGCCCCCTTGTGCTCTATTATTTCATAGGCGGCACGACGGACACGTTTGTCGATCTTCTCCCTGTCTTCTTCATCGAAGCAGATGTCGTGTGACTCACAGAAAATCTCGAGCGGCAGTCCGCCGATGGTAACCTGGGACCAGGTCAGAACTTCGGAATCACCGTGTTCGCCGATGACATAGCCGTGGATATGCTGCGGATCAACACCGAACCGTGTGCCCAGCAGTGTGCGGAACCGGGCGGTATCGAGCGTTGTTCCAGAACCGATAACCCTTGTGGAAGGAACACCCAGTTCCGAAGCGAATCGGGCAGCCATGTGTGTCATAACGTCGACAGGGTTTGTTGCAATCAGGAGGACAGCATCAGGTGCTGCCTCCAAAACTGCCGGTACAACCTGCCGGAAAACGCCTGCATTGCGGCTCAGAAGTTCCATTCTGGTTTCACCCGGCTTTTGGCTTACACCTGCAGCGATAATTACTACCTTCGCCCCGGCCAGATCTTTGTAACCGCCTGCGGTGATGTTTAATGGGTTTGCGAATGGAACGGCATGTTGAATATCATCTGCTTCTGCCTGAGCCCGTTCACGATTGAGATCGACAAGCACAATATGGCGGCCAATGCCGCGCATAACAAGCGCGTAAGCGGCTGTTGCTCCGACCAGGCCGCTGCCAATAATTCCTATTTTCATGCTTAACTCCTGTTCCTGATTGACTGATTCTGTAGTATTGCCCCGGAAAAACACACCATGGCCTTACCCCCCCCGGGAATCAACATCGATAATTACAGGTTTCTATATGTAGTGTATCAAAAAGGTGGAGGGAGTACCGATTTTTATGGACAGAATACAAATCGAATTTTAATTCGACGGGGTGGTTTCAGAATTATCAAGGGGAAGGACAGCCACCTGTTTCTGATCGTCACGTTTGGCAATATACAGCGCCTCATCTGCACGTGAAACAAGACTGTCTGGAGGGATCAGTTCATTGCCGTCCGTTGCGGTGACTCCAATCGAGGTGGTTACTGCGATCGGGCCTGCATCCGTCTCGAAAGGATAGGCCTGGACGGCTTTCAGGACGCGGCCTGCAAGCAGCAGGGCATTTTCAATCGAGCAGTCAGGCAGGACAATCAGGAATTCATCTCCGCCATAACGCCCAACCAGGTCATAGGACCGGACCCCGGCATTCAACCTGTTCGCGAATTCCTTGAGAACCTGGTCACCGACAAGGTGGCCGTGGTTGTCGTTGACAGCTTTAAAGCTGTCCAGGTCGATCATTAGAGCTCCGACTGGTTTGAGTTTCCTTGCTTCCCTGGCTAGTTCCATTTCAAGCAGTTCGAATATCGTTGCTCGGTTCCACAGGCCGGTCAGGTTATCATGTGTCGCTTCGATCTGTAATCTGTCGCGTGTACGGACCAACTCCTGCTGCATGCGGATAATCCGCTCGCCGGTTTTGATGCGCGCTTTAAGTTCTATCGGATTATAGGGTTTGACAAGGTAATCATCCGCTCCGGCTTCCAGGCCTTCCAAAACCTGGTCCATTTCGGCATTTGCAGTCAGGAGGAGGATGTAAGAGTAGATGTCATCCTGGCGTTCCCTGAGTTTCCGGCATATTGTCAGCCCGTCCATTCCGGGCATGATCCAGTCCAGGATTACAAGTCGAGGGTGGTCTTCTTTATTTAATATTTTCCAGGCATCATCGCCGTTGTTGACAAGAACCGTATCATAATTCCAATTCTCGAGGGTTCTTTTCAGTATCTGACGGGATACTGATTCGTCCTCTGCGACAAGTACCTTGACCTGTTCATCCATCTATCGAAGATCTCCTGAACGATCTCCCCTTTTTTCTGACTCGTACTCATTTTAAGGCAAAACCCGTTTTTGTCTAATAAAAGTGTGTGAATTTCGGTCATAAAGAATACATAAATGAACATAATTAAAAAGAGATATGGATTTTTGAGTTATTCGGTCCATCATTCAGGAAATTACACTCTATTCAGTGTCGTTGCGAGCCCCCCCTCAACCCCTGGCCCCTTCTCCCCGGCCGGGAGAAGGGGAATATCATAGTTATGCGTCAGTAACATGAGTTAAACTATGCAGGTGATGAGGCCATGTCAGGAATGGTGCAGGATGTGCCCTCAACCCCTGGCCCCTTCTCCCCGGCTGGGAGAAGGGGAATATCATAGTTATGCGTCAGTAACATGAGTTAAACTATGCAGGTGATGAGGCCATATCAGGAATGGTGCAGGATGTGCCCTCAACCCCTGGCCCCTTCTCCCCGGCTGGGAGAAGGGGAATGTCGAAGTTGAGGTGTGATTTATGTGTTCACCATGTCTCCGAACATACATCCACTATATCCCCGATCTATACATGATTTGGGTGGCGGACGGTATTATATTTTCGAGGGTTCCGCCCTCAACCCACAAAAGTGTTAAAGAAAAACTGCCCAGCGTTATCGCTGAGCAGCTTTGTGCCCCCATGTGAATATGTTCCGAACTCCACACTGCCCTGAAATCAGGGGGAAATCCAGTACGAAGATACTGCCTTTTCGAAAATCCTGGCCTTATGTGATGAGATCGTCAATTAATGCTGGTGCTACCTATCATTGAAAGTGAGAGGGCAGGCAAAAGCCTGCCCGTCAAACACACAAGCGTTACGGACTAACAGCCACCAGGCGGATATCATCAACGAAAAATGTCCCTGCCGGGTTATCTGAGTGGTTTTCGATCACGAGCGAATTTACAGGGTTATTACCAGGGTTGAGATCCTCGACCGGGATTCGAACCATCACCCATTCTCCGGGCAGCAATATGGCAGCTCCTGTGTATTCGCTGGTTGCGAGATTGGTCAGAACGTCTTCTTCACCAATGGTCAATACATTGATCACCTGCCCGCCCTGCGGGCCGCCATTGAGGTAGAACTCCAGATACAGGAATTGGGAAGTATCCAGAGTTTCGGTCCATAAGGTAAAAGAAGCCCATGTATCCAGGTTAGCTTCAATGGCGAACTGGCCGTTGTGCACAACACTCTGTGAGCTCAGGTCGATCTCGCCCTCCCCGGAATTGACGTGGATATCCCATCCCTGTTCAGCGGCATCCTCGTAGATGAAGTGAGATCGTGCTTTTTCCTGTTCAGGAGACAGGGTTGGTGTGGGTGTGGGAATGTAGACAGTATCGACAGGAGCAGACACTTCTTTGTCAACAAAGAAAATGTCATCGATGTAGACGGTCGATTCTCCGCTTCCCTTCATCTTTACGAATTTGATCGTATCAAAGCTGCCGCCACCGGGGTTGATCTTGCTCAGGGGTATGGCTACCTGATGCCACTTATACGGCTCGAGTTCGCCGCCTTCAATGTATTCAGTGATATCGAGGAGCGGCGAAAGGTTCTGGTCGTTATATCCCAGTGTGATGCCGATCTGTTGGAAATCGGTCTCTCTGCTTGCGATATAAAGTATCAGCCAGTTGAAAGGTGCACTATCGGTTTCTGACACTCTCAAATCCATGCCACCCCCGGGCTGCAGGAAAAGCTCAATAGCCCGCCCTCCTGAGTGGACGACTTTAGATGAATTTATATTTGCATCACTGTTCCAGGTATGGGTAAACCATCCCTCACCCTCAATTGAAAACCCGTCGTTGTAGATATCACAGGTTTCTCCCAATGGCTGTGGGAAAACAAATGAGGAGGGCGGGATAGGGGTTGGAAGTATCGTTCGAGGGGAAGCGCCATAGTATTGCCGGAAAACATCTTCTGCCAACCTGCCTCGGATAGAGGTGGTACGCCACGGATCGATTTCGGAGGCCCATAGGTTATGGCCAGCCATCCACATATCCCAGGTGAATACGCCATCCAAAACGCCCGGATGGCTGTCCATCACGTTGAACAGGGCCTGGTGAATATTGGCCTGCATTTCCTCGCCGTCATCATATCCATTTCCATCCCTATCCACCAGGATATGTTCAGTAAAGCTATTCGCAGCGCCATGAACGACTGATGCAAGTGAATCGGTGTACCCATATTCAGTAAATAAAATAGGCCGGCCAGGGTTGGCTTCATGCAGAGGAAGCAGGTAGTCCTGAAAAATCTTTTCCCAACGCTCTTCAAGGATCTCAACCGGAATTGCCGTTGTGGAAGGGCAATCTGCTAGCGGAAAGTAAGCGCTAAAACCGATCACGTCCAATCCGGCATCTTCCCACATGTGCTCTGATCCTGGCCTTAGCCCAAGCTGGGGTTCGGTGTAGACGATATTCCACATATCGTAGGTCAGTGGTCCATTGAAGGCATCACGCACATATGCCACCATGGTACGTAATTCGTCTCGGAAATCGTTAGGCCATTCCTCGCTGGGGCGCGTACGGAAGAGGCCCTCGGTTTCGGTGCCCAGTGAGTACAGGCCCACACCTTCTTCCTCCGCAAGCTGCCCAAAGTGCACAGCCTGATCGGTGTAGGTCTGCCAGAATTCAGCCACAAATCGATCGTGGTCAGGGTGATCAATCGCCCAGGGCCAGAATTCGGGTTGAATTCTTCCATCATCCCGTACAGGGATACCTAAATGTTTTCTGTACAATGGATGTTCTGCCTCTTCGGCTTCGTTGGATTCAAAAGCCAGGGTCAGGTAAACACAAATACCATTCTGATGGAAAGAGCGTATCATTTTCCTCAGAAAGTCATCGGTAAAGGTTTTTGTAATTACCCCCGAATAGACCCGTTCAACGGTGCTATCCATGCTGTCTTTGTAATGCAGGGCCACCGAGATGCCAACCCAGTTGACATTCATGTCGCGCAAATATTCAAAATAATCTGCAGGCAGGGTATTGTTTTCTTCCCTGTTTGTTCCCACATTGCCACCCATGTGCACGGCATGGATGGGTTCAGTGGGCTCAAGTATCATTTGCCTGCATATTTCTGGTGACGCTGGTATTGGAGTTGTGGTCGAAGGGGCGGGGGTGTCGGTTTGAGCCGCTGCCAGCGGTGTGGATGTATCCGGAGTAGTAGCTGGAGGCGTCGGCTGGCAGGCTCCCAATCCCCCCAGCAATGCCAAAATGACAAGACTATTAAATACATATCGTCTGGAAGCCATGTCCTCTCTCATTTCCCAATGAAAAAAACTGCTGTACATTCACAGCAGTCGCAGCGTATCCACAAGATTGTTGATAGTACCTGACAAGAGTCTTGCCCCGCTTGTGAAGTTACTTGTGGTGTTATGGATTGTGAATGAAGACCCTTTCATTCTATCATGGGCTTTTGAGATTTCAAAAAAAATACATCAAAAAAACCGCTCAACAATTTCAGTTGGCGGTTCTCTTGAGCCGGATGCCCCCACGGAGATTCGAACTCCGGTCTTAGCCTTGAAAGGGCTACGTCCTGGTCCCCTAGACGATGGGGGCATTGAACGCAGATTCTACCACGTTGATGCACGGATGGTCAACGGGGCAAACCGTAAAGTTTTCTTTTTCTGGTTTCTTTACTGTCTCTGGCGGTATTCAGCGTTTTTTTCGTTTGGGGCGAATGCCGCGGTAGGAAGGCACTGTAATCGGGTGAACTGCGCACAAACTGAAGTCCTGCATACGCGAGCGTAATCTCGGATCAAGGTCTTCGAAACGCTCGGAGGTGGTGATGACCGTGGGAAGCTGTGCGTTGTAGCGGTGGTTGAAAAGCTGATACAGTTTTTCACGCACCCAGGGCGAAGTGGCCTGTGTGCCGAGATCGTCCAGCACAAGCAGGCGGGCAGAACGTACTTCCTCGAAACGCCGGTCATAGCTTGTTTCACTGTTGGGGTTGAATGTCGAACGAAGGTGGTCGAGCAGGTCGGGAACGACGATGAACATGGGTGAGAATCCCTCGCTGGCACGGTAGTTGGCAATGGCAGCGGCCAGGTGTGTCTTGCCGCAGCCATAGGTACCTGTGAGGATCAGCCAGCCGGAGGGGGATTCCGCGAAGTGCCGGGAGGCTTTGAAGGCATCCTCGAGAGTTCTCAGGTCCTTGGGGTCGATTTTTTCCCCGTTCCGCATGTTGAATGTGCCGAACGTCTGGTGGCTGTGCACGTTGAGAGAGGACAACTCGTGGTGATCGAGTGTTTCATCGGGCCTTCGGTGGTCCGGAGCATGGATTATTATATGCTCCACGAGTGAAGCGTCAGAGAGGCGGGACCGGATCCGGCCTTCGAGTTCATCAAGCAGCAGATTCGTCGTGATAACCAGAGGGAGATGATTGATATAGCGGTAATTGAGGATCTGGAAAAGTTTCTCGCGAGCCCAGTCGGTGGTGTTCTGTGTGCCGAAGTCATCGAGGATCAGGAGCGGTGCCTGGCGGATCTGTTCGAAACGTTCTTCGAACGTCATATCCTTTGATGAGAAGGTGTGTCTGAGGCTGTCCAGAAGATCCGGGACTGTAAGGAAGATCGTCGGGATATCCCGGGTGACGCAATCATTGGCAATGGCTGCAGCGAGGTGTGTTTTACCCACGCCATAGCGGCCCTGGATCAGCAGCCAGCCTGTGGGGTCTTCCGAGAATTTGCGAGACGTTTTGAAAGCATATTCGATCGAAGCCTGGTGCTGCTGACCCAGCAGTTTGCTGCCGTGAGGTTCGAAAGTCTCAAAAGTCATTTCCTTGAGTTGTTCGAGGTGGCTGAGGCTGAACAATTGTTCGCGGATCTTGCTGCGAATCGCTTCCTGCCTGCAGGTGCAGATCTGAACCTTGCCGAAGTCGGGATGCCCGACCGGCAGTTCCAGGCGGATATACCCGACGCCGCCGCAGATTTTGCATTCCGGATCGCCGAGACGTCCGGTATTCCCGGTGGACGAATCATTCATCGAACCACCCTTTGCGATAGTCTTGTTCAGTTTTTTGAGTGCGCCGGTGATGTTCTCTTCCATTTTTCCCTCGGTCCTGCCAATCTTTCAGGATCGCCTCGATATAGCTCCATTTGCGAACGTTGTTGGCTACAGCGATCTTGAATGCTTCCTCGATCCACTGAGCCGGGTATTCCTCTTCGGCGTCCTTGAGCTGTTCGGCAATCATCGGTGTCAGCGGTCCGATATTCTGTTCATACAGGATGAATATGTTCAGGCGCTCGCTGGCCGGCAGCATCGGCTGCGGTTCGAACTCAGGCTGCCATGTTCCGTTCTTGATGGCGCTGACAGCTTCCTGCCCGCGGGTTGAATTGATAAAGTAGTATTCTTCCTGGCCTTCCTGTGTATCCGTACTGGCTTGCAAAAGTGCTCCCCGTTCTACTGAGCGCCGGAGCGCATCGTCCAGTGCTGCAGGGCCATCCTCTCCGGATTGTACCAGTGCCTGCAGCAGGATTTCGTCTGCAAGCATGTTCCTGCGGCAGAGGTATGGATACTGGATTTGCTGCTGAGCCAGTGCCCAGAACGCGTACAGGGTTACCTTGAGCTCCCCGAGATGGTCGATCTGCGGGAGAAGCTGGGTGAAGAATTTCTCCGGCACCGGGGTGACGGAGGACCTGCGTTCAAATCCCTGGAATGGATTGTTTTGATTTTGATCCGGGTCTTTCACTGTGTGTGTATCCCTGGTGTGATTGAGGCCTCGGGTTTCGAAGCCAGCCTCTGGGTTCATTATAAAGCATGTATCGTTCCAGTTTTACCACAGCTTGACTGCCCGCGCACCATATGAAGGGCTGAAATCGAGAATTCGTGTTTTGAAAAAGGTTTCCCGGCTGACCCAGTAGTCGTTGCTGGTAGGTTGAATCGGAAAATGAAGGTTTTTTGGAAGAGATGCAGTGTAGGTGTTCAGCAATGTGTTGGTTAAAAAATGAACGGATTCAAGTCCTGGCATCAGGGCGTGATTAGTGGACGGCATGTGGTCTGAGGATCATGCGCGTCTCGGCCTGAGGAGGCCCGGTCTGGGCACTGAGGGTATGTTCAAATGGATGAAGCAATCGGTGCCCGGACCGGGTCTCTTGGTGACAGAGTTTTCTCGTGCAAAGTGGAAA
>Ga0272442_10005291_pt1 | contig 17321 bp, 12 predicted proteins | sample SSMForm2O_FD_200262 | JGI IMG/M metagenome (GOLD analysis project Ga0272442, IMG submission 200262) | Marine sediment archaeal communities from Little Sippewissett salt marsh, Falmouth, MA, United States - SSM-Form-2O | ecosystem: Environmental > Aquatic > Marine > Wetlands > Sediment ... | reverse complement strand
ACTCGTCATGGCTTCCGCCATCCCTGACGCACGCGCATCCGAAACCACACTCAAAAACTGAAATCCCGTCTGCGCCAGCTTCTCATTCTCCGATGCGATTCCAGAGCTCACGCCCAGAATGCATGTCGCCAATATGATGATAATTGCTCGCTCTTTCATGTTTATGCCCCTTATCGTATGACTACAAATTTACGGAAAACGGATTCACCCTTCCGGTAGATCAGGTCCCCGGCATCATAAAGCACCGCATCCTTTTTGTATATCGGCTTGCCGCCCGGATAATACCGGTACCCGTAATGGTCTTTGTATTCTGTCAAACCGGATTCAGAAACAAGCGTGTCCGTACGGGTGATTCCGAAATCACGGGTCGTATATTTCGGATGATAATAATCCCGGCGCGCCTTGATCTCCTTTTCCGCGTAGATATTCTCAGTGACTTCCACATAGAGAATGTAGATCCCGCTGACGATAATCTGGCCGGAGCTGGTCATACTGTCCCACAGCTCGTCGCCGGATCCGTCCGTGTGGTCTTTTTCCCAGATCAGGTCTCCGCGCTCGGTGAATATTTTTAGCTTGCATTTCCCGGGAAGTTCGTAAAAAGCAATCCGGTCGTATTGAAATTCATCCCCGAATTGCAAAGATCGTGAACGACGGTCATAGGGATTCGGTACCACGCGGACTTCTTCGATCAGCATGCCCTGGGGACGCTGTAATGTTGCAGGTACGCTTGTCACTGTCCAGAACAAACCGCTTAACAGAGGATGTGATGGATTATCCGGATTAGTGGCCTTCGATTGAATATAGTAATAATAATCAAATCCGCGAACCGCAGTCACATCGTCAAATTGATGAACCACATCGGAGGCATCACATTCAAACAGCCACTGATATTTTGTCTTTGCCTGCATGACATTCCCTTGCGCACGATAAATCACATAACCATTAAAATTTGAATGTTTTGTCGCATTTTCTGCCCATGAAAGGGATATTTTGTCACCGCCGGATTTGACTGTGAACGTCTCTGGTGGTGGTGGCGCCTGTGGTAACTTGTACTCTGATTTGTAGTTATCAATTGCATTTCTGTATGCTTTGAACAAAGAATCTTTACCGGTCCACACCCATTCTTTTTTATATGCAGTGTGATCCGTGGTTTTGGTTCCATCGGGCATGATCAGATCGGGTGTAAGCCCCGTTCCTTTATGATATTGAACCCAGTTACCGCCGACCTCCCTGTTTTTTTCACGGCTGAGGCCCGCCACGGCGTAGGCAAACACGATATGAATACTATCCCCTGTTTCCAGCGTATAAGGCCCATATCCCTGTGTGATTGTATGTCCCGAATTGGCAACTCCTGCTGTCCAAACGTCCGCAGATAAACCGGAAGCCTCAATCAATTCGGCTTGCGTTTTCGGGTCATGACCGGAAGCCATGAAATCATAACGCTGATTGCAATAAACTTCATTATAAGGGGAACCTGCCCTCTGCATGATCGATTCATCTGAATAGCAGAAACGGGTGGTCACGGGCTGATTTAAATCGTCCGAATTGTCCTTAACAGATTTATCGGCATGCAATACAACACGGCCTGCATATTTGGCTGCGGCCATCACTCCATCGTCTTTATAATTTGGACAGCCCCAGTCATCATCCAGATTATCAAGTTGCGCCGAATTGGGACCATACCAGGATATATGGGCTCTGAACTCAAAATCAGCAGCCTTAGGATCGCGCCCGACAACATCATTCACTACATTACCGCCCCACTGCATGACACCTGATCCCCAGTTGGTTCCATCCGGATCTCCGTAAACGATCGATTCACCTGAAAACGTATGTCGAAATGTACGCATAAAATAGAAATCCTGGATCAGCTGAGGATTCATGGTGCCGTCATTATCGATAATGCCTGTGTTTTTTAAGGAATAATCATAAATATAATAATTATCATGACCTTTTGTGGTCCAGGCGTATACTTTTTTCGTGACAGTCACACCGATTGAGGTGTGATTTTTTACAAGAAGCATCCGTTCTGCCGGAAGATCCGGATCGATATCGTCCAGAACATCATAATAGGCTAACTCTGAAGCCAGTACCCCGTCAACAGTAACTATTGGATGATCAAATTTTCCAACGAGTCTGAAATCAATCGCATCAAATATAGGCCGTTCAGTATATTCAGTTGGCTTGGGCCCCACATTGGTGACTATTTTATCGAATGTTTTATCAACCTTTACATCATGATATTTTCGGCAGCCAAGCCACATACCATTTGAACGCATGGTGTATTGTTCCATACCATACTCGCCCGGCCATGAAAAACCGATGTCCTGTGGTCTGGTCCCGCCGGTTTCTCCTTCAGCACCCTGTTCTGAAAAATAGGAATGCAATGAGTTTACACGCAGCCACTTTAATTCACCGGATGCACCCAGTTGCTGCGTAAAACCCTTGTCTGACTGGCTCAGAAGCAGTAACACAGAAAGGCCGGTCAGTATTCTATATGTTTTTAAGATTTTCATTGAAACTCCCATCCGTTTAATAATTAAATACTTATCATCCGATTATATTTTTTTAAGATATCATTTAATTCAGATCGAATGAAACTCTGAGACCAAAGAAAATTTGCCTGGGATTTAAAAATGTAAATGAATCCGCATTGGGCATATCAATGTAAGCCTTGTCTTCCAAAATCTTGTCAAGACGTTTTGGATCAACAACAATCCAGGTTTCATCAAAATATTGAACATATTGTTCAATAGATCTGTCATAGTAAATAACGTCAGATTCGCCAATGAAAGTATCATAATCAATCTTTCCTCTGTTTTCCATTGGCTGATAATCCACACCGGGTTTTCGATAATCCCCGTATCTGTCATTGCCCGGAATATTGTCATAGGCTTCGGTTCTTTTAACCACTTGATTAGTAATCCCTGTGATCGGATCATATTGTTCACTGACAACCTCATAAGGAGGCAAATGCAGACTTTGCCAGTAAAGCGTCTGGTCATCATTTCTAGCGCCAAAGTTGCTTAAAGACATGCGTTTGTGGTTAAACAGATTGGTGATGTCCATAAAAGCCTGAATCCTGAATTTGTTTACATTAATGGTCTTGCTGAATCGCAAAATCGTATTGTAATGATCGGTTTCCTGAATATTATTCATGATTCCGGAGGCATTGAGTGGATTATATGTGCGGTTGCTGCCGGCTCTCCAGGTAAATAAGACATTCATCATGTACCCGCCGAAAAGGCTCATATTCGCCAATTTTGGCCCAAAATCTACAGGGGTTTTCAGTGTCAGATTGAACCGGGCATAAGGGCTGGGGGATGGACGTTCCTGATAAAGATTCACCGTGGCTTCATCATAGCGTTTCTGCTCTGATGGATTTTGGTAGACCTGATCCCGGCCAAAGTGTCCGTTTGTTGTTACCTGGTATGTATAATTGCCAAAGAAATTCCACCAGCGGCCTGTATTTTTTCTGAGTGTCAGTTCAAATCCGCGGATATCCTCATAATCGTTGCTGGTTGTTTTTTGATAAACCAGACCGCTGATTGCACTGTATTGTGTTTGAGTCTGTTTGTCAGAAACATCATGATAAAAAGCAGCGATCTGAACCAGGTAATCATTGAATAACGCATGGTCATAACCCAATTCATAGGAAATTGTTTTCGCAAGTGTCAGGTTAGGATCACCAAAGGTATACATACGGCCATCCGAAGCACGGGCAGTCTGAAAAAGTGTTTCATAAGACGGCATTTGTTTGAAATGGCCGTAATTGAAAAATAATTTCGAATTTACTGTGATGGGATGAGAAATTCCAAGACGCGGGCTTAACTGCCATTGGGACGTTGATTGTTTCATATTGTAATCATTATCTTCGCTGTATTTTGTTGAATAGAATGTGTTATCGTATGGATCGACATCCCACCAGTCCGTATTCGCATTGCTGTAGTCCAGTCTCAATCCTGCATTCATAATGAAACCTTTGGTTTCCATTTTGTCCTGAACATATACAGCGGCTCTTATTGGCTCAGCGACATAATCGATATGTTGCTCCCATCTTTCTTTTTCATAGTTGGCGATTTCACCATAATCAAAATCAAGTCTGTTATAGACCAATTCAGCCCCTGTTTTAATCAGGTTATTGAAGTTGATCTGGCTTGTCATGTCTGCTTTAATGGTTGTGGCGGATACTTGTGTATTATCCCTGCGCTTGCAGGTAAATCCGCCAAAAACCATTCCTGAAATACCAAGCGCATCATCGTAATCATACCCGAACGGGGCTTCATCAACAGAGTAACCCTCAACAACCTCTGTTAATGTTTCTTTGTCTCTGTCTGCGGGAGGTCTTCCATAATAATCTGTGACAATATGTTCTAAAGAAATTTCATAAAAAGTTTCAGCATTCAATAAATGCGTCAACTTGACTGCCACGTTTTTATGCCCGATATCGACGAGTGAGAACATGCCTGTACCAAAAAGTGAACTTGGTGAATAGAGTCCAACACCGGTTATTGCTCCAACCACTCCGTCATTGATTCCATTTGGCGATTTGATATAATTATAGTTCCAGTTTTGCTGCATCGTATACTTTTTACCGATTAAGCTTGAAACGGTTAGTTTCGTAGAAGCATTCATGTCAGAAATCACTTTCATTGACCAGTCATAGTCCACATAATCTTCCCTTGAAAGGGGGACAAGCAGCATTTCACGATGCCTTCGATAGGTCGTAAAGAAACGTAAATCGCCCAGCATATCACTGACAACCGGAACAGGACCGCCAAAACCCACATCAATATCATAATCCGGCTGTTTGTAGTCGGGCTGCTTGCGGGTTTCGTATTTGAATACCTGTTGCGCGCCATAAGCGGAAACATCATTTGCCGGATCATCATCACTCAGCCGATCTTCGGCGATTTGATCCCAGCCGATAAATTCAGGGTATTGCCGCTGCGTATATTTATCCCAGCCTGTCCATTCTCCATCCCCATTCTTGTCAGTGAAGGGTTCCCCTTCATCCCAGTAATTGTTGGCATTTAAATCTTCAAAATCTTCGCCACGGGTACCGGTCCAGCAGACATCATCATCAAAATAGGGCTTGAGCCAATTTGAATTGATATCATATGGTGAAATACCGAAATATTTTTTATTAGGAGGGCTGTATTTGCATTCAATGTTTCCGTGATAGACTGACTTACTGCCATCCTGTGTGATCACATTCACAATACCTGATCGAACCTGACCGTATTCTGCATTAAATCCACCACGTTCGATTGAAATTTCTTTGATTGAGCTCAAGGCGATACTCGTTATTGGTTGATTATTTCGAGGATCTCGAAGTGTGATGCCGTCCACCAAAAACAAGGATTCATCCGCTTCACTGCCACGAATCTTCATTCCGTCCTCAACACCTGCCTGCAATTCAACCACACGGCTGACACTGGAAACAGGAAGCTGTTGGACTTGATCGGTTGTCACTGCAACAACACTTGTCGCAACGTCATCTTTGATAATGTTTCTTTCGGCAACAACCGTAACCGTCTCTCCCTCAATGGCTTCCATTTCCAGATCAACATCCATACGTGCCGTCTGATCAATCCGGACACGCACATCTTGCAGAGTAGTTTTGGTATAACCGATGACAGATACGGAAACATTATAGACACCCGGTGGTACATGTAATATGCTATATTGTCCATTCATATCCGAAGCGGCGCCAAGAGTAGTTCCTTCAATTAAAACATTTGCTCCCGGTAGAGGATTACCCGTTCCTTTATCGATGACCGTACCTGCTATTTTACCCGTGGTGCCAGACCATAATGGTATGACAGCGATCAGTAAAATCAGCATGATCAATGGTACTTTTCCTTGAAACTGTTTCATACTGCATCCTCCTCTAAGATTTATGACCATTGTTTGAATTGTTGGTCGAAGTTCATTCCAAAAACGGCATAATCGGTATTTATTTGGAATGCCCCGCATCTTGTTATTTGAATATTTTTTATCAAGGTATGGATCGTATTTTATTTTAATCTATTAATTAAAAAATTATGTAATAATATACAAAATTATTTGTCGAGTGAATAACTGTTAATTACCAGTTATCAAAATATTTTAACATCGGTCATAAATAAAACAGCACATCAAATCATATTAAAAAAAGATTCGCTTGTAAGATAATAATATTTTTTTGACATTCGCAACAACTTTTTTCTTATTGGCTGATTACTTTGATAAAATAAGTTTTTTTGTTTTCACAAAACTGCCCGCTGACGGTTGACACAGGTAAACACCGCTCGTCAATTCGCTGCCATTGAAATTTAATTCATAGTTACCTGACTGTTGAATGTCTTCAACCAATGTGGTTACTACCTTCCCTAAACAATGATAAACCTTCAAACTCATTTTAGTCTTGATCGGCAATTGGTAATGGATCACTGTTGTCCAATTAAACGGATTCGGATAGTTATCATTCATTATAAATCCGGTTGGAACCTTTTCATTGGCTCCCTTGATATCTGTTGATCCAGTCAGTGAATCATCAATTCTGAAGTAATCAACATCCACAAATCCATCGGTCGATTTGGTCGCATAATTGAATAATGCTAAACGATATCCCATAAAGTGGGACAGCGTATAGGACATATTCAGGGTGTTTCCGATTGATATCCATTCATCTCCATCCAGACTGTAATAGAAATAGGCCTGATCACGCTTATATTTGAAGTTAAAGGCAATCTTCAGGTAGATGATATCCTGGGTGATCGGGTAACTTTCAACCGGTTCAGTCTCATCCGAACTGGCATTCACCATCACAACCGATTTGGATGTCCCGGACAATTTGACACCGACAAAGCCATAAACTTCCTGCAATGCCCCAAGACCCGCAACATCACCATCCTTCATATGGCTGATATCCATCGCAATCTGTCCTGAACATTCCGGACCGAATGTTCGTTGCGTCAGCGTATTTTGCGTATTTACAAAATTTGTATCAATTCTTTTATTTTTTAGTCTCAAATAACCGGGACGTTCAGTCACGGACCAGCCATTGTGATCGGGATTATGGTTCCACTGCCATACCATCGGAAAATCAGAATCCCAGTCAAATTCATCAGAGTCAACAATTCCCGGTATTAGATCATTTTCTACAGCAATATCGATCTGATCCGGCACATGATTGTTCACACCGAATACCGGCCAGTCTTCTTCCCATGTTACAGGAACCAGAAAAGGAATTCGCCCCACCGATCCGTGATCCTGAAACAGTAGGGCATACCAGTCTCCGCCGGGGGTGTCCACAAGACCGCCCTGTGCAATGCCATCATCCTTTAATACAATTCTGCCTTCGTATGGACCGGTAAGATTCTCTGCCCGACAAACCAGTTCAGTACGCATGCTGCCGGTTGGCCAGGATATCAGAAACAGATAATACTTTTCGTCAATTTTATAAATATGCGAGCCTTCAGCCGTAACAATGAAATTAGATCCGGCGATTTGACTTGCTTTGGGAATGATCACCTGATTCAGTCCTCCCGGTTGAATCGCAGTAGCGTCCGCAGTGAGTTCGATGATCTTGATGTCATCCACACCGTAAACCAGGAAAACACGATCATTGTCAAACAGCAATGACGGATCATGACAAAGCGTATTCAGTGTATAGGCTGACCAGGGCCCGTTTTCGATATCATCGGTTTGATAAATATGGGTTTTATCGGTTGTATAGGAAAACGTCACTAAATAAAAAGTTCCATTGTTATATCTAAGACTGCTGGCCCATGATCCCTTCCCGTAAGCATTCTTTCCATTTTTCATTGTCAGTGCATCATTGTCAGCAAGAATATCATACGCATAATTGATGGTTTCCCAATTGACCAGATCTTCTGATTTCATGATTGGAACGCCCGGATTCATATGCATGGTCGTACTGCTCATATAATAGACATCACCAACCCTGATGACAGAGGGATCGGGCACATCTGCCCAAAGTATCGGATTCCCGGCACATTCACCTGTTTTCTGAATAAACAGGAGGAAGCCAAAGCTCAGAAAAAACAGTCTTAAAGCAAATGTAAGTATTGTGGACTTTTCATACATGAAGTGATTTCCCAAATTAAAATAAATATAATATGTCTGAATTTAAAGTATGGATACTTTACAGATCACGGATTATTTCATAAGGATGAGCCTTTTTCTTTCTTGAAAATGATCGACCTTCATCTGAACAATATAGATGCCGCTGGATAATCCCTGGCCATGAAAAGTCACTGAATAATATCCCGGTGACCGGAAACCTTCAAATAATGTAATGACTTCCTGTCCGAGACAGTTATAGACTTTAAGTGAGACATCACTGGACCGGCATTTGTGCTGTTTTTCTCCCCAAAGCCGTTTCCATAGAAAAAGCTGTCATCATTAAAACCATCGCTGCCAACCTGCACTCGACCAAACAGATCATAGGTTCCTGTATCAACAAAGGTCACTTCATAAATCGCTGTTCTGTTCTCTCCGGGATAATTTGCTGTACCTGAAGTTTCATCATAATCAGTTAAAATAGTGATTGGGTATCTTTCAGGATTTTGTCCATATCCAATGGTATAAATGAACCGTTGTTTTTTCATTTTAAAGTTACGGCTTGATCTATTCAGTTAACCATGATTATCATTTGATTTTTTTTCACATGTGTTTCGCTTTAATTAATCGAACGAATAAATATAATCACAATTTTCACTTTCATATTCAACTCTATCCATTTCTTAAATGATAAGAATCGTTGTCTCATATATATTATAAATTTTGTTTATGTTTTATATAGTTCAGAGTATCCGAAGAAATAAGTGCAGGAAAACGAGGCACCACCGCCGGATAAGGCACACCCGTTCTAAGAGCAAAATAATCCATTTCTGTTAATGACAGTTTTTTAAATTCATCGACATTGATACTGATCAAATCACTGTATTCTTTCTGTAAGTTAAATAAATAAGATTCCCAATATCTTGAAATGCCCTGTTCGTCGTTTTCTGTGATGATTCCCTGAGTAATCGCAGAATGAATAATATGGTTCTTCTGTTGATCTGCTAAATAGGCATCCTTCCACATTTGCATGGTTTTCTTTATTTCCCTAAAATCTTCCATCGATTTTTTATAAGCTTTCCGCGTTAAATAATAATCTCTCATCATATCAGCGATCGCAAATTTAAATTGCTCCCTGAAATTATTTTCATTCAGATATTTGGTCCTGAAAACAAGGGGATGGGATATGAGTTCATTTTTAAAATCACCGACTGTCCACAATTTGTGATCAATGGTGAAAAAAGGTGCATTTAAATCGATCTCCGGTATAATGGGGGGGATTTCTGATAATTGAAAATTCAATGTGTCATAATTGTTTTCACTCAAATGCTTTTCCATCGCCCAATTGGACAAGATTGTGAATGATTCCTTATCGAATTGTATTTTTTTTCCTTTCATGATGTTTGTCCGATAAGCGTTCCACAATTTTCGAGCCTCAGTTTTATGGAGCTTTTCTTTGACATTTTTCAATCGGCACTGCTGGTCCACACCGCTGATAAGCGGATAATCAATCCAATCCAATATTTTCATAACGATATAATTACCGTTCCTGAGCTTGAGAGGACCGACCACGGTTCCCTGCTCCAAAGGTTTTTCAAACAAGGATTCATGTATCACTTCGTCATCCGAATCTTCATAATTCACCTTATGCACGGGCTTCTTGCCAAGCATTGCTTCTAATTCCTGAAATATATCATCTGTAAGTTCCGGCACAGAATCAAGCAATGTCTCCATTCTTTGAGCCATTTTTTTATTTTGCATCATATAAAATTCAACTTCATATTCCCGTATGGAAGCTCGGTAAGCATTTCGAATTTTAACCGTATCTAATTGTACTTTTTTGAATGCGGCTTCGATATAGAGCTGGTCTCTCATTAATTGTTCTTGAATGCCTCTTAATCTGCCTTGCAGTAATACATTATTTAAAAATTTGTTATCATTTTCCGCTTCTGTTGCGAGTATTTTTTCACATATTAAATTGTTCAGTGTTGCATTTTTATTTTTAATATCATTAGGTCTGATCGTCAATTCACTTCTGCTCATAAATTCATTGACCGAAATTATCTTGTCACCAATTTTAGCAAGAATGATTTCGTCAGGCTGGTCTTTTTTCAAAGCACATGAAAAAATCAAAATGAAAGACAAAAGAGCCAATATCTTTAAAAATTTATGATTCTTTATAATATTCATGAAATAATCTTTCCCTGGTGAATAAATATTGCTTCGTGACCTAATTGTATCTTTTAAGGTGCCGGCCATTATAACTACTTTATAATAAGCATCTTATTTGTTTCTGAAAATCCTTTTGTTTTAAGTGTATAGAAATAGAGGCCGCTGTCCAAATGCGATCCATCAAATAACACGGAATGTTCCCCTCTGGAATATACATTCCCTGCCAGCTCTTCAATTTCCCGTCCTAGCAGATCGGAAACTTTAAGGGAAACGAGCGATTTTTCAGCAAGAGTGAAACGGATTCGTGTGGATGGATTGAACGGATTCGGAAAATTCTGCATCAGGCTGAACCGCTGAGGAAAGGTTGAACATGGTTGATCCGGAACGATTGTCAGCGTATCTCCTTCAGCCTTGAAACACAGCGATTGAATCTGAAAAAGCTCATCGGTTTCGGTACCGGTGAATTTTAAATAGACATCGTGCTGTCCGGCAACCGGTTGAACATCCGCAGCAAAGGTCTGAAATACTCTCAGGCTACCTGTATCACCAATGAAACAATCTGCGATTTTATTGCCTGTATCCAGTGAATCGAGCCATACTTCTACACACCCGCCCGTGGTCTTGCTGCCCGCACTGATCATGATCGAATCCGGAATTTTATCATAATCTGCATTGCCAAATTCGACACCCGCATACATCGCCCAGTCATTGATATGAATATTACCCAGGACGTACCCATTTCTCGTATACTTCCGTGAGGTCCCAAATTGATTGGCCGGACTGTCAGCATTGATGGAAGTATAGGCATCCTTGTAAACATAGAAGTCGAAAAATGCGGATTTTCCTTCAACATAAAGCCCCTGCTGATTACCGGTAAAATTGTTATATCCGGGTTTTTCGGTATCCAGTGTTCTTGCATCGATGGCTTCCCCAATCTGATTCCAGGCCATTCCATCAGCACTGTAATATCCGGATATCATATGCTCATTTCGGTTCAATTTCAGCCATAAAATCGAGCCAATGTTATTCTCTGCATCATACCGTGTCTCTTCAAAACTGAACGCGAACACGTTTTCATCTTCCTGATTTTGCGTACAGAATACTTTGGCATGATGGGTTTCAGGACCGTTCATGATCCATAAACCGGCTTCATCCGAGGTGGATTCCGGATCGAAATCCACGCGCGTAATCAAACAATAACAGTGCTCGCCGTCATTTTGAATGATCGTATTGCTTCCCTTGTAAGGATCCAGATACAGCCAGCCTGCCCGATCGGTCAGTGAATAGGTGTCATCTGGTGTATGTCCAAGCAAGGACCATTCCGGTTTGAGTTCCGAAGCATTGAACATGTCCGATTTGGGAACCATCCAGTGAATTCCGCTTCCGGGGAGATCGGGTGCTGTAACCGCATTGATGGAAGGATATTGTATAACGGGCCAATCATCTTCATCATAAGTAATCCGGAAGAGCAAACCCTGACGTCCCTGCGCATGCCAGCTGCTGCTGTGATTGCTGTGCCCAATACACCAGCTTGTACCGTCATCTAACATGACAACCGGCGAGATATGGTTTGGAGTACCAAAGGAGCCACGGCTGCCAGTAAAAATGGTTCCTTCCTTAATTGTCCACTCCGATTCATCATCCGTCAGGATCTCGCTTCGCATGACATATTGTGCGCCACTCAGGTGTTGCGCAAAACTGTAATAATAGTAGCCGTTATCCTTCCACATGACGGGCCCTTCTGCCCAGCCATAAGGATTCCCTTCATCATCGGGATTGAGCCAAGTGAGATCCAGAACGTTACCGTTGGGCTGCCCATCATCCCCCAATTCAACAATATGATTGTTACGGGGGAGGTTTTTCGAAAGTAAATACCATTTGTTGGTATCTTCATCAATAAAAATTGAATTATCCACACCCAGGCCTTCCGGCACTCCGGCAGGAACCTGAATTAAAGTCGGATCGCTCCACGGACCTTCTGGCTGATCTGCCGTTACGAAATACATGGGACCATCCACATGCAGCCCGAAATAATGCCAGTATATTTCGTTGTAAAAAACCATGTGACCACCCCAGATCCCTCCACCGGGATTGTCTCCATAGGAAGTCCAGGAAGCGGAAACCGGCTGGGCAATAACTTCCCAGTGAACCAGATCGGTCGAACGATAAATTTTCGGTGTTGGATTGAATGAAGAACCGGATGTATAAAAGTAAGCGCCGATTTTTGTTAATGTAGGATCCGGATGGTCTCCGGGAATCACGGGATTAATATAGGTTTCAAAAGAGGGAGATTGAACGTATCCATGACTCCATATTATTAAAAAAAAGACAAATATTATCCATAATTTTTGCATCGACATTTCTCCTTATCTTGTGAAAACATTGATCATGGATTAACCATGAGAATCTGTTACTTTATAATCTGAAAAAAGGACTATCCGATGAGGACAGCCACACCTTTCATCCATTCAAGTATCATATACTCCCTCGATGCTATCGTCCGTAATAGGTCGCCCCCTCCTCTCCCATGTCAATACGTATCAAATCATTAATTTCATTGCCTTCGACATCTTCTCCCTGAATCATGTACATGTAGTCGCCGCTTCCCCATGTCAGACAGTAACCGCCGGCGGGAAGGATCTCTTTATAAAGAATATCGCCGGCCTGAAGATGCTGTGAATTTTGCTCAGTATCATCCATGCCGTATTATATAAAAAAAAATCAATCAATAATAATAGTATTATCTGAAAAAACAAAGCCACTTTTTTCAATTTTATCACCAGATTGCGCAAAATTGAAATCGATTGAAAATCACGAGTGTACCAAAAGTAAAATCAATCAGTTTAATTTGATCATGATTGCAAAGAGGACAATATCAGCATGATTGATGCAATTTGCGGAATTCCCGTAAGCCGATCCCTTTTTCTTTTTTAAAATATCGTGCTATATGCTCTACATCTGTAAAATTAAAAAGCGATGAAATATGAGAAATCGGAAAATCCGTTTCAATCAGCAGTTTTGATATCAACTCCACACGGACCTGACGGATTTCATCATAAATGGATCGATGAACGGTTTCTCTGAATCGTTTTTCAAGAGAGCGACGGCTGATTCTTGTGATCTTGACAACGTCATTTACAAATATTTTGTTCTTTGCATTTTCCTTGATAAAACGAATGGCTGCTGATACTTCGGGATCATCGATTGCAAGCAAATCCGTGGACTGTCTTTGAACAATGTGGGTCGGTGTCACATCAATCTGTTCTCCCTCTATCTTCTGATGATCAATCATATGATCAAGCAATTTTGCAGCTTCATATCCGGCAGATTCGACATTCAGTGCAATGCTGGTCATTGGAGGATCTCCAATGTCGCAAATCATCGGATCATTATCCACGCCCACAACTGCAACATCTTCAGGGATTTTGAAGCCGAGTCTTTTGCATACTTCAATAATATGCTGCCCTCTGTCATCATTGCAGGCAAATAAGCCGACAGGTTTCGGCACTGTTTTTATCCAATTGCATACATGCTGCTGCTCGTTTTCCCAATCAATAATCTTCTTTTTTCTGGGTGAACAATAAACATGTGTCTCAAAACCAGCCTCGGCATTATGATGACAAAAGTAATGTTTACGTCCATTTGACCATTCATAATTGTCAAATCCACAAAAGGCAAAATTTTTAAATCCCCTTGAGATCAAATGTTCGCTAGCCATTTTTGCGATGGCTTGAGAATCTGTAATAATCACAGGCAAATCCTTTGAATAGGCTGAATCATGCTGCACAAGAATGCTCGGTATTTTCAGATTGATCAATTCATTTTTAATCAGGGAATCGCGCATAATGATCCCGTCAGGGTGCCAGTTAGTCAGATGAGGGATGGAAGACTTCAAACCCATTTGATCTTTGTAAAAAGACCAGGGACCGTGCAATCTTGAATATCTCGCAATTCCGAAAATCAGTTGTCTCCCGAACTCGCGTGATGTCTCAATGAGTAAAACGACTCGCTTCATCTGAGGTGATTTTTTACTAAATCTATTGATTAGGTTCCTCCAGTGATTCATATCGAATATAACTTCTTATGGTGTTCCAATATGACTCGAATTAGCTATAATATTATATTCAATATTTTTTATTGATGATACCTACTCATTATAAGACACTGGGATAAAAATAACAAGAAATAATATTTTCATATGCGTACATTGCTTTATAGAAAACGCGAATTATAAGGCTGAAAATACATTGAGGCAACCAATTTTCAATTCAGCATAATTGAAGATGATTAAAATACAATTTTACATACCGGTTTGTATCATATATATGACCTCCAAGAAATCAATAAGATCTTATATTTATAAATGCACTATCTTATAATTACATATTATACAAAGGTGAATTACCGTAAAATTTCAAATATTACAAATATATTCTTAAATACAAATCAACCTACAGAATCACCTTTTCAGGCCACGGTTTTTGCTTTGAAGTCCCCCAGAGTGTGCTGATATAATCGATTGAAAATAAATCCTCAAATGCATGCAGCCAATAGGCACCCCGGTCGGAAAGCACGATCCGCTCTCCATCGTCCTTTAAGAATTCAAGAAAAGCCAGTGGTTTCATATATTTTCCATACACACTGTCAAAATTTTTTCCAAATCTTTTCCTGAAAGCTTTTTTGCTGAATCTCGTCTCATAAATTCTCCAATACAACCAACCCGCCATTTGCATTTTTTCAGTCAGATCAAGTGATAACGCAAATGCTGTTTCACCATTGTTAAAGGCCTTGATATATTCAGCAGTGTTAAACGTATTAAGGTAGAAAACATCTTTCAAATAGGTACCTCCGCTCGCTCCAAATCCAATATAAAGCGGCACTGTAACAGAACAGTACTTTGGAATTCCTTTTCTCGTAAATGCCCATACTGAAGTCCTTTCGAAACCAGCATGATAAAAAATAGTCTCCAGAATGCCTAACATTTTTCTTCTTTTCAGTATTGTTGACATTTTTAAGATCATTTCCCTGCCATCACTTCCCATCTTTGTGTAAGGAAATTTAAAAAGAGGATAAGCAGCAATCTGGTCAACTCCCATCTCAACCAATGTATGTCCAGCCTGTTCTATCTCATCATAAGTCTGAGTGGGCAATGCAAACATAATATCCGCATTCACACAATGAAAGTTTTTATTTACAGCCCGTTTGACCGCTTTCTTCACTTCTTCTGACGTATAAGGCCTTTTCAGTGTTCTCAGGTGCCTGTCCTGCAGTGATTCCACACCCACACTCAGATATTTCACACCGATAGAAACCAGGGTGTTCAGATTGTCTGAACTCAAATGATTGGGATGACTCTCCATGTGTATTTCGCATTGCATGTTAAAGCGATCATAGATATGCATCAGTATGTCTTCGATACCATGATTGAGCATTGTTGTAGGAGTTCCCCCGCCAATATATAAAGAGGTAACGGGTTTGTTACCTACAATATCAGAGTAAAAATCGATTTCTTTTTTTAAGGTATTGGCATATTTACGAGCACTATCAGGGTGAAATATCTCTTTGTTATAGGGGCAATAAGGACATATCTGCTCGCAAAAAGGGATATGAAGATACAAGCCTAATTCGTCGATCTCCTGAAATTTACTGTTTAATTCATCACATGAAGGGACTTGATCGGACAGTCGGATTTCATTATGACCTGTAAATAATTGATTGCTCTTCTTTCTGATATAATCTTCAAGCATGGGAGGGCATTTGTATTATGATTTATTCAGCTTAATTACATTCAGTCTCAATGTACTTTTTAAATTCATGCATAAATTTAATCGCTTCTTTTTTGGCCTTTTTTATATAAGTACTTTTAAAAAATCCTGGTTTAAGCATACACTCCTGAAAATATTCCACCCGGCAGCCATCCTTTTCTTTTTTTATCTGATAATAACCTTCCGAAGATATCACTTCTGGCATAATCTTCAGATTGTTTTTACTTGATATCATTTTAAAAATAACTTTTTGTTCATCCGTCACCAAAATTCTTCGCCAGGTTGATCTATTTTCAAGAATGATTAATTTTCGATAAGTATAAGATACATCGTACCAATTATCTCCCCTCTGAATGAGTTTAATGGATTTGGCACCTAAGGAATACCCGGATAACTGTTCAAAATCATAGATCAAGTCAATTAAACAGTTCGCATCAGATTTTACAATAAAACTTCCTCGGAACGAGTAATAGGTATTCTCCTGAATGAATTCATAATTTAACTCCTGTTTCTGATTTGCAGATAATAAAATCGCCAAACTCAATAATATCGCAATAATAATTTTATAACTATTTTTCATCATATGATTAGAAATATTTTAATGCATTAAAAACAGCTGATGGCTTTAATTTTAATGTCTCATTGATTTCTGCATAACTTAAATATCCGCAGTTTTGGCACAATTCGGGATCGTCAGGGTATCTGCAGCATTTATAGATATCTCCTTTTTCATAGACATAGGAGATATCCAAAGGTCGCTTCCAATCATTTTTAAATGCTGATTTTAAACCTGCGTATGAATTTAATATTTTATATTTCCTTTTAAAAGTTAACAAGCTGAGCAAAATATCTTTTCTTTCATTCGGTTCGATGTAAAGATCATCAAAACCATAATATGGCGTATGGAAGTAAAAAAATATGCCCTTTATTTTGTGAATACCATTTATATATTCACAAAAATCTTGTATTTCACCTTTATTATAATTGTTGATTGTAAAATTAATATGAAGAGATGGATGGTCCGATTCGTGTATGTTATTAATAATACGGTTAAATGTTTTTCCACGTAAGAAATCATGTGTCTGTTGAAGTCCGTCAATGCTGACAAATATTGTATTGGCAGATGTCTTTAATGGCATTGTACCATTTGTATAAATGACAACCGTGATGTAACCAATCTTGTGTGCATATTGGGGCTGTATCAAAAGTCATTGATAAAGTCCTATAAAATGTTACATTGTCTTATACCCCTTTAAGACAAAACAGGTAACTAATTTATGAAGAAATTTAAAGAGATGCATCAGCACCAGATGC
>Ga0272442_10005289_pt1 | contig 17322 bp, 18 predicted proteins | sample SSMForm2O_FD_200262 | JGI IMG/M metagenome (GOLD analysis project Ga0272442, IMG submission 200262) | Marine sediment archaeal communities from Little Sippewissett salt marsh, Falmouth, MA, United States - SSM-Form-2O | ecosystem: Environmental > Aquatic > Marine > Wetlands > Sediment ... | reverse complement strand
ATTCGTCCTTAGGATGCACATTATGATTAGATATAAATAACAGTATTTTGTGATTATCTTTCAATAAAACATCAATTGCATGTGTTGCACAAGGCCCACAACATATATCGAGTAATAATTTATCTTCAGGAACAAAGTCATGCTTAATAGTCATCATATCAAGATACCATTGTGTTTTATTTAGCTTAGTAATTGTCATTCCTTTTTCAGTGTCATAAGATTTAGTATCAAATTCTTTAATTGAATTAAGGAACAAAGCCATCTTATCTTTATGAGATATTGTATTATCTGCAATAACAAAAGATTCTGCATTCATTAATTCAAAGCATAGATTAAAATAATCATGATATTGTTTATGCATACCGTCTATAAAAAGAATATCAATATTGTTTATTGTTCTTAGTGATTCTTTTTTCTTTAGATTTTCTTTAAGAAAAGAAATTGCATCATCATGAATATAATTTATTCCTTTTTCTTTTATTTTTACAATATTGTCTTTTTCTATTGTGAAAAAATTAACTTTTATCTTTAGTTCTTTTAATTTTTCTAATATTTTTTGTGCAGAATAACCATGACCAGTACCAATTTCAAGAAAGTTTATTTGTTTTCCTTTATATTTTTCAAGAATATTGTATATTAATTCAAGATTCTCATCACTAATATACCATTGTTGTTTTTCCATAATATATATGTTTTTTAAGAAATCTTTTTAAAACTTATGATCTACTTTTAAGCTTACATGACAAATATTGATGATTTACCAGTATTAACAAATGATTTTGAAAGTCTTACAGAAACTATGATTGCGTGGATGAACAATAATGTCAAGGTGAGGCGTTGGACTAACCAAAGAATAGATAGAGATTTTGCAAAGAGGTCTGTTTCTAAAATTCTCGAGCAAGGTGATGTATTTTACATGAATCCCTGTCTAGATTATTCTCTTGTTTTAGTTCAGTCACTAAACCAAAACAAAATAAAAAATTATATTTTGTGTGAAGAAGAACAACAAACAAATTTTCCATTCCATCAATTGCATTTTGCAATTCAAATTGACTTAGATTCAAAAGTATACTTTATTGATTTTAATGGCTCAACAATTGTTTATGCTGGTGAAGGAATTTACTCAAATCCTCGTAGTGATATAGAATTATTGAAATCATTTAGAATAAACTCAAACAAAATTAAACCTGGTAAAAATATTTTTGACATAATAACTGAATTTGATTTTTTAAACTTTGATTTTAATAAACAAGTAGCTAAACTAAAGAATGATAATACTGATGAAACCTATATGATTTATTCTAATAGTTTAGAAAATGATCTTTCTCTTAAGCTAAAATATCTTGACTAATACAATAATATTTTTAAATTAGCATATGCCTACTTTTAAATATGACATTTAATTTAGAGCATGAGCACATATTAACTTCAGAAGAAGACATAGAAAAAATTATTGACGATTATTATTTAGATAATAAAGTCCATAATTTAATATTGTTTGAAAAGCAATTCAATCAATTTGTTTCTACTGATGCGCTTGTTGATGTACTAGTTGATTCTAGATTTAAACTATTTGAACTATGTCCTTTTTTAAGAAGAACAGAAGAATATAGGCGATTACGTAAATCACGTAGACGTGACAGTGAGATTGAAATGCTCATGGAACTGACTGAAGCACAAAATGAAAATTATGCTAAAGTGTTAGAACAATTTGTTGAAGATAATGCAGTATGTAGGTCTTCATTTAATATACATTATAAATCTAAAAATAATAAAGTAGTTAGTCTTATTCCTAGCAAAATTTTTGATCCTGAAGAGATTGCAAGATTTTCACAAGCACTATGTTTGAAATTAGATATTATTCTTGAAGATGAAGATGCATTCAAGGATTTTTATGAATCTATGAATATAGAAGGGAACCAACAAACAAAAGACAAACAATACGAAGACAAGTTTAAAGAGTTCAGCATATTTACTTATTCAAGAACAGGATTAAAAGAGAATTTCAAACTTTCTGGAGGCGAAATTAGTCAGTTAATTAAGGCAGGCGTAATTGCAGAATTTTTGCTTCCGTCAAAAAAAAGAGAAGCTGAAAAACATAAACATGTCAAAACATTCAAAATAAAGAATGATTTACGAACAATACTAGATAAATATGTTTCTTTGTATGAAATTGTAACTTACTTAAAACCAGGTGCACACTACCTGAAATGGTATAAATCAATTACCAGTCAATTGATATTAGACCAAAATAATTTACCTGAAGAAATAAAAGATGTAGGAGAATTACAACCTTATTTTGTAATTCCAAAAAATCAAGAAGAACAATTTTTAGTTTCATTAGGAGAAGATTATGAATTTCATGTAAATGAAAATCAGTGTATTTTTTATTCTACTCTTTTTTCATTTAAAACACCTGATTTTTTTAAAAAGACACACGATCTTGATGATAGAATAGAACTTAACAAAATTATGAAAGAAGAGACAAAAAATCAAGAAGAGACAAAAATAGGTTCAAAAATATATTCATTTGTTGGCAAAGACAATCAGCCATATTATTTTGAAGCACAAATGATAAAAGTTTTATTAGATAGATATGGAAATAGTTTGCCTACCAATATTCTTTTATACAGGGTAGAAAATAATAACTAATCTTTGTAAATTACATAAACTATATAAATAAGAATATACTTTCTAGTTATATTAATAAAAACAAGAGGTGAATCATATGAATGTTTCAAAAGCATTTAACAAGCCTTTTTCAGATGTTAAAAAGCTTATTATTGGTATTATCTTGAGCTTATTTCCTATTGTTAGATGGTTTGCAAAAGGTTATATTCTTGAGGCATCAGATGTTAGAAAAAAGAAATCAACATCAACAATGCCAGAATGGAAAAATTTAATGCAATATTTTGCAAAAGGTTTTATTGCAACAGTAATCTCAATATTATATATGGTACCTGCAATCTTATTATGTTTTATTACTGCAATCGGTTTTGTATTTTATCTAGTTAATTTCTATGTAGGTACAATAATTCCACAAGGTACAATAGAATCTGTTGTTATGGGTAATGCAACACCTGAAAAACTAGGTTTATTGATACAACAAAACTGGACACCATTGATTCCTGCAATAATCAATTTCACACCAATTATACTTTTGATAGGCATATTGACACTATTGGCATATTATCTTATCCCAATAGCTACATTGAACTATATTAAAACAGGCAAATTTGAAGCTGCTTTTAGATTACGTGATGTAGGTAGAAAAGCGTTTACAAGCAGTTATTTTGCTGTTTGGTTAGTTGCGACAATCGTAACAATCTTATTAACTATGCTATTAGTATGGATTCCTGTGATTGGTTATGGTGCATCTTTCTTTATAGCTGGTGTGTTTAGCTATAGCCTTTTTGGTGAAGTTTATAAAATGCTTTAATTTTCTTTTTCTTTATTTTCATTTTGATTGGGGGTGAAACACAATGTACGAAGAAGAACAAATGCCAGAAGAAAAAAGATCACAAGAAGGTTTTGAACATAGTGAAGATGAGTTTGTTGAAGACGAAGATTTAGATGTGCAAGAAACAGCAGAATATGCTGATGACAAAGTTGATGCTTTGATAAATCTTCTAGTGAAGAAAGGTATTATTACAGAAGCAGAATTTGATGCAGAATACGATGAACTTTATGAACAAGTAGAAGAAGAATCATCAGAAGAACAAACTGAATAATTTTTTTTATTTTTTTCTATTTATATAATTGAATATACAAATCTTCTTAAATTGATTTGTTTTGATTATCATTATGGTAAAGAATGCTAAACTAAGTCAAATTTTAGCAAAAGCAAAAGTAGATATTTGGACTTCTATACATGCAGAAAATTCTGAAGATGAAATAAAAAACAGGATAAAATACATAAGCAAATTATTTGGTGTGACTCCAAAACAAGCTGAAAAAGCATTTCAAAATATCAGACATTTACCCTGGCATATTCCTTTTAATGAATATACTTATGAAAAATACATTTGCAATTATTTTTCACTCTTGTTTAAAAAAAGTAAGAACAGAACTTGGCCAGACTATTTATTAAATGATCCAGGTGCTCTTAGTGATCTTGGAATTAAACAATTGGAAATATTAAAATGGGAATATAATGGCAATTTAATTACCAAAGGATCAAATTTAAGTATTGAAATTCAAAAAGTCTATATTAGTTTATTTGGACTTAAAGATAGTGCTGTATCTGAATTACCTAGAAATTTAATTCTAGCAATAAAAGAACATCATACAGCAATGACCTATCACGATTATCCTTCACTTCCACTTGCCAAGGATTTTGAAGAATATCATCTTGATACAGCTAGAGAAATATTAGAACAAAAAATATATGATCGGATTCGTATTAATTCGCCTGTTTTTAATGATTCTTAAGAACAACAATTCTTATAAATAAATATATGTCTAGTTCTTTATATGGAATTACACAAAAACATACAAAAATTGTATGATATTAGAACTTATTATGAAAAAACTCAGCAAGAATTACAGAAATTAACAGAAAATAAACAAAAGGCTAAAAACAAACACCAAAGACTTGAAGCAACTCTTGAAGAATTAAGAACTGAATCACTTTCACAAATGGATAGGTTAAGAAGATATTTTTCATCAACAGCAAAAGTTCCAGATGTTGATAAAGACAAAATTAAACAAGCAAAAGCAGAAGTATCTGCATCAGAAAAAAAATTAGATAATATTGGAACAGAATTAAGTGAGAAAAGAAAAGAATTGACTTCAATAGTTTCAAGTTATAAATCTAATGTAATAATTTATCCACATGATGTTTATAGATTTGAAGAAGTTTTCAAAGTTGTTGTTAAAGACCTAGATATAGAATGGCATAATAAAGGTTTTATTTATTTACTTTATAATGACATTTTAAGAGTACGAGAAGATTATGATGCAAAATCATATTTGGATAATGAGGTAATTGCTCTTGTTAATGCTCAACCAATCCTTTCAACACATTTAAGTACAGGTCATAGTTCTTATCACGACCTACTTTTTGGTTATTATGGACTGCCTGTTGTTTTGGATAAAGAAGAAACACAAAGACGTTATAGTAAGTAGAAACCTTTATAAATCATTGATTTTTTCGCTTAATTATTCTTAATTATTAAGAATACCGATGAAGACAATTGGTCTGAGGCGTTTTATGCTTATTTCTCAGACAAAAACTCTTAAGGAGGGAACAAAATGGCAGAAGGTAATGAAGAATTAATTTTGCAAATGATTGAAAAAGCAAGATCTGGTGGTAAGATTAAAAAAGGTGCAAATGAAGTAACAAAAGCACTTGAAAGAGGCACAGCAAAGGTTGTTGTTGCAGCAAAAGACTTATCACAACCAGAAATAATTGCTCATATGCCAATCTTAGCAAAAGAAAAAGGAATAATGTATTTTGAAGTAGCGTCTAAAAAAGAACTTGGTGCTGCAGCTGGTCTAGCAGTTGGAACTAGCGCGGTGGCTTTAGTAGAACTAGGCGAAGCAAAAGACATTTTCAATCAATTATCAGCAGAATAAAGGTGTTAAAATATGGCTGAAAATATATTTACAAAAGGATTTAGAGCACGTGTTGAAGAAGTTATTGGCAGAACTGGAACACGAGGCGATGTAATACAAGTAAGATGCCTTATCTTAGATGGTAGAGATCAAAACAAAATCATAAGACGATTAGTTAGAGGTCCTATCAAAAAAGGCGATATCTTAGTATTAAGAGAAACAGAAATTGATGCAATGCCTTTAAAGAGAAAAGGCAGAAGATAATCAGGTGATTAATAATGGTTCAATGTACTTTTTGCGGAAAGGAAATAAAAAAAGGTACAGGCAAGATGTTAGTTAAAAAAACTGGCAAAGTACTGTATTTTTGTACAAGCAAATGTGAGAAAAACTCTGTGAATCTTAAGAGAAAAGCAGCAAAATTAAAGTGGACTGAAGAGTTCAGAAAACACGTTAAATCAAAAAAGAAGAAATAAAGGTGATAGAAGATGGAACTTGAAAGAACATTTGTTGCAATCAAACCAGATGGTGTAAAAAGATCACTTATAGGTAAGATTATTACAAGATTTGAAAATGTTGGACTTAAGATTGTTGCAATGAAGATGCTACATGTTGATACTGAACTAGCAAAAAAACATTATTATGATGTTGGTGAAAGACATGGTCAACATATTCTTGAAAATCTAGTTCAATATATTACTGAAGGTCCTGTATTAGCTTTTGTTTTAGAGGGTGTTGATGTAATACCCACTGTACGAAAGTTAGTTGGTGCAACATATCCAAATGAAGCAATACCTGGAACAATCAGAGGAGATTTTTCACATATATCAAAAGATTTTGCAAACAGAGAAAATTGCACAGTAGCAAATCTAATTCATGCATCAGCAAATAAAGAAGATGCAGAACGTGAGATAAAATTATGGTTTACAAAACCAGAATTACACGATCATAGAATTGCTGCAGAAAAAATACTATTTAATAGATAAATAAAGATATTATGAAAACCACTGCCATTAATGGCAGATCAAAATGCATGTAGCATGTATACAAAGTATACAGCATTCATGCGATTTGATAGGATTGCATAATATCTTCAAAATTATAATCGGAGGGGTTTATTATGGCAAAGATGGTTGATAGGGTTTTAGAACTCTCAAGCAAACCAGATCAGATCAGAAATATTGCAATTTGTGCACATATTGATCATGGTAAAACAACATTTTCAGATAACTTATTAGCTGGTGCTGGTATGATCTCAGAACAAGTTGCTGGTAAAGCATGTGTTCTTGATTTTCATGCAGACGAAGCTGAACGTGGAATCACAATTGATTCAGCGTCAGTATCAATGGTACATAAAGTTGATAATGAAGAAATTCTAGTTAATCTAATTGATACACCAGGTCACGTTGATTTTGGTGGCGATGTGACAAGAGCAATGAGAGCAGTTGATGGTGCAATTGTTTTATGTTGTGCTTCTGAAGGTATCATGCCTCAAACAGAAACTGTTTTAAGACAAGCTCTAAGAGAAAGAGTAAAACCAGTTCTGTTCATCAATAAAGTCGATAGATTAATTAAAGAATTACAACTAACTCCTGAAGCAATGCAAGAAAGATTCATCAAGATTATTGGTGAAGTAAATAAATTAATCAAAGCAATTGCAGAAGAAGAATATGGAAGTAAATGGCAAGCAAATGTTCAAGAAGGTAGTGTTGCTTTTGGTTCAGCATTTCATAATTGGGCATTAAGTATCCCTTATATGCAAAAAACAGGCATTAAATTTAGTGATATTATTGATGCTTATAACCAAACTGATGCTGAAGCATATAAAGAACTAGCTAAAAAAGCTCCATTACATGAAGTTGTTCTTAATATGGTAGGTAGACATTTACCAAATCCTGTTGAGTCACAAGCATACAGAATTCCAAAAATTTGGAGAGGAGATGTTGAATCTGAAGATGGTAAAAGTTTATTGGCATGTAATCCAAATGGTCCTTTATTCTTTGTTACAACAAAGATTGTTGTTGATCCACAAGCTGGTGAGATTTCTGCAGGAAGATTATTTTCAGGAACAATGAAAAAAGGTACTGATGTATACATGAACAGAGCAAAGGCAAAAACAAAGATACAGCAAGTATTTGTATATAATGGTGCAAAAAGAGAGATTGTTGATAATGTACCTGCAGGTAATATTATCGGTGTTGCAGGTCTTAAAACATCACCAGGTGAAACTGTAACATTGAAAGAATCCACACCATTTGAAGCAATAACACATATTTTTGAGCCTGTAATCACAAAAGCAATTGAAGCAAAAAAACCAAGTGATTTGCCAAAATTAATTGAAGTATTAAGACAAGTAACAAAAGAAGATCCAACAGTAAAGATCGAAATTAATGAAGAAACAGGCGAACACTTATTGCATGGTATGGGTGAACTACATCTTGAAGTTATTGAAAATAGAATCAAGACAGAAAAAGGTGTTGATGTTCAAACAAGTCCACCAATTGTTGTTTATAGAGAAGCAGTAACAAAACAATCAATTGAAGTTGAAGGTAAATCACCTAATAAGCACAATAAACTTTATTTTATTGTTGAACCATTGCCTCAAGAATATAAAGAAGCAATTAAGAAAGGCGAATTACCTGAAGGTAGAATCAAGAAACCAATTCCTGAAATTTATCAAGTATTAGAACGATGCGGTATGGATTCAAAACTATCTAAGAAGGTAAAAGATATATATAATGGTAACATGTTTGTTGATGCAACAAAAGGTATTATTCATATCGGTGAAATCATGGAAATGGTTCTTGATATGTTTGAAGATGTAATGAAAGAATCACCTGTAGCAAGAGAACCGGGCATTAATATGATGGTGAAACTAATGGATGCAAAATTGCACGAAGATACAATTCACAGAGGACCTGCACAAGTATATCCTGCAGTAAGAGAAGGTCTAAGAGAAGCAATTATGCAAGCATCTCCAGTATTATATGAACCATTACAAGTAATGAGGATTGAAGCACCTGTTGAATATATGGGAGAAGTTTCAAAGCTTGTAAGTAATAAGAGAGGACAATTACTTGATATGCAACAAGAAACAGCAGTTGTTATAGTAACAGCAAAGATGCCAGTAGGAGAAATGATTGGATGGAGTTCTGATTTACGGAGTGCAACAGGCGGTAGAGGCTCAAGCTCATTAATTGATCAGATGTTTGAAAAACTACCAGACGAATTACAGAGAAAAATAATTACACAAATTAGAACACGTAAAGGTCTTGGTCAGAACCAATAAATCTGGTCCAATATATATAATATAGTAAATAAATAAAATAGTAACCTTTATAAATAGTCTAATTTTTCAAAGGACTATTATAATCACAAATAAACTAAAATACGGAGGAATTAAAGAATGGCTAAAGAAAAACCACATGTTAACATTGTTTTCGTAGGTCATGTAGATCACGGAAAATCCACTTCAGTAGGAAGATTACTATTTGACTCAGGAAATGTTGATGAACAAGCAATGAGAAAATTAAAAGATAAGGCTGCAGAACTTGGTAAATCAGGTTTTGAATTTGCATTTGTAATGGATAATCTTAAGGAAGAGCAAGAAAGAGGCGTTACAATCGATATTTCCCATAAAAAATTCGAAACAAACAAATATGAATATACAATTATTGATGCACCAGGCCACAGTGATTTCATTAAAAACATGATCACAGGCGCTTCACAAGCAGATGTTGGTGTTTTAGTTGTTGCAGCAAATGATGGTGTGATGGCTCAAACAAGAGAACATATTATTCTAAGCAAGACATTTGGCGTAGGTCAATTAATGGTTGCTGTTAATAAGATGGATATTAAAGGTGTTGAATATAGTGAAGCTAAATTCAATGAAGTTAAAGAACAAGTTGGAGCTGTTCTAAAAACAGTAGGTTACAAACTTGAAGAAATTAAATTTATACCGATTGCATCATTAGTTGGCGATAATGTAGCTAAGAAATCAGAAAATATGCCTTGGTATACAGGTCCAACACTATTAGAAGCAATGGATGATATTAAACCATTAGAAAAACCAACTGGTTTACCATTAAGAATGCCAATTGAAGATACTTACACAATTACAGGTGTAGGTACTGTACCTGTAGGCAGAGTTGAAACTGGTGTTATTAAACCAGGTGACAAAATTGTTGCTGTTCCAGGTAGAGAAGGTAAAGGTGTTCCTGGTGAAGTTAAAACAGTTGAAATGCATCACGAACAATTACCAAGTGCAGAACCAGGCGATAATGTTGGTCTGTCTGTAAGAGGCTTTGGTAAGAAAGATGTTGCAAAAGGCGATGTTATTGGTCACGCAGACAACTGGCCAACAGTTGTTGAAGAGTTCACAGCACAATTAGTTGTTATGAACCATCCAAGTGTTATGACTGTAGGATACACACCAGTATTCCACATCCACACAGACCAAGTAGCATGTCAAATTGTTGCGATTGAAAAGAAACTTAATCCTGCAACTGGTGAAACTCTAGAAGAAAATCCTGATTTCATCAAAAACGGAGATGTTGCTATTGTGAAGATTAAGCCAACAAAACCAATGGTTATTGAAAAGCTTAAAGAAATTCCACAATTAGCAAGATTCGCTATCAGAGACAGTAATAAAACTGTAGCTGCTGGTATGTGTATGGATTTAGTTGAAAAGAAAATCCAATAAATTTTTTAATTTTTTATTATTATAATTTATTATTGGCGGTGTATGAACTATGCAAAAAGCAAGAATAAAAATAGCAAGCGCAGATATCAATAAGGTAAATACGGTATGTAGTAATATTAAAGATATTTCTGATAAAACAGGCATAGTTATGCGAGGTCCAATTCCTTTACCTACAAAAAAGCTAAAGATAACAACAAGAAAAAATGTTACTGGCAGAGGTAAAGCATCTTATGATAATTTTGAGATGAGAATCCATAAGAGAATGATTGATCTTGGATTAGATGAAAGAGCTTTGAGATTGGTTATGAGAATACCAATTCCTGAAGGTCTTAATATTGAAATTGAAATGGTTGATGTTTAATAAAAATGTCTGTTAAATCAAAGTTAAAAGAATACAAACGAGTATTTAACATAACAAAAAAACCAACTTTTGAAGAGCTGAAAAACATTGTCAAGATAACTGGCATGGGTATTTTAGCTGTTGGATTAATTGGTTTTGTTATCTTTATGATAATGTTCTATCTTAAAATTAAATTAGGCATATCAGAATTATAAAAATGGAAGAAGAGCAAAAAAATCCAAAAATCTTTGTATTACGAACAATAACAAACAAAGAAGAACAAGTAATGGATCACATGAGTGATGTTATTGCAAGAAAAAAACTTAAAGTTTATTCTGTAGTTCATCCGCATGGTATGAGAGGCTATATTTATGTAGAAGCTGCCTCTTATGAAGATGCATATGAAGCATCTTATGGTGTTCCAAATGCAAAAGGTTTGTTAAGAGGATTTGTTGAATATGATGAAATAGGTTCTATGATTGAAGAAGCTAAACAAGAGATTTCTATTAAGAAGAAAGATATTGTTGAAATTATTAATGGTCCTTTCAAGCGAGAAAATGCACGTGTTATCAGAATAGATAATGCGAAAAACGAGGTAATTGTTGAATTACTTGAAAGTGCAACTGGTATTCCTATTACTTTGCCTATTGACGCAGTTAAAGTGATTAGAAGAGACGAAGAATAAATTAATTAAAATATCTCCATACAATACTTATTTCTTCAGGAAATGTAACTAACATTTTACATCTATTAACATATTGATAACCTTGATCCAGCTTAGATTTAACATCTTCTGATTTTTCAGTATCAACAATTATTAGTTCATCGCCCTTCTTAAGAATATGTTCTGAACAAAGATAATCTCGTTCTCTACAATTGAATTTGTTATAACATAAATTAATACCATCTGAGGTTACACAAAGTCCAGAAAAACCGCAAACCTCAAGATTAGGTTTGCTTGACTTAAGATTATCAATAATATTAGCTAAGGCTTTGAAAGCAACATTGTAGAATTGCTTCATATTAGGATCAAGCTTTTCCATGTGATAACCATGCAATCCTATTGCATTATCTCTTTCAATATTAAAAATAACATCACCATTAAGATCAGCCTCAGCTAAATTACCATTAATTAATTTAGTCCAGCCGTCCTTTGTTAACGGAATAATAATTAACATGCCCTTTACTTCAGTATTTTCTTCGAATATCATACCAAACTCAGGATTATTTTGAAACCATTGATCCAGAATTTCAGAACTTACAGGATTATCTGTAGGATATACTTTAATATCTAATTGCAATAATAATTTATAATCTTCTTTTGTTATTGGTCTTACATTCATATTAATTCACCTTACTAAATCTGATAATCATATCGTGACCTTTCACCTTGAAGTTAGAAACAACATCATATTTCTCTGTTGCTTCAACCGGATTAATCGCAATAACATCAGCACCGCATCTATTCTCTAAGAATTCACTATATCTACTAACAGAAGATAATAAATCCTCAGGAACTTCAACAACTAATTTAATTGCATCACTTTTCTCTAGCTTAGCATTTTTTCGTTCGTTTTGAATTCGCCTAGCAATTTCTCTTGCATAACCTTCAGCATCTAAGTCTTCATTTCTTTCTTTATCAACAAACACTCTAATTTTTGTAGGCTTACCTTTATATTTTGCTTCAATTATTGAAGCTAATGCATAAGGTTCTTGAGCTTCATAAGAAATATTAAAATGATCTTTAGTTAATTCATACTTTTCATTAATATTAAGGTTATAAACACCATCAGTCTCAAGTTTGGATAAAACTTCATTAAGATCTCGTTGCTTTAAAACAGTAATAATCTCTGCAGTATTTTCACCAAATGCTCTGCCTAATTTATTGAAATTCAATGAAATTTCAGTATTAATCTTATCAAATTTATCAAGTGTGTTTAATTTTCTAACATTACATTGCGCTTTGATAAAATCACCATATTTAGATAATAAAGCACAGAAATCTTCATCATTTTCTAGAGTTTCAAATATGATTTCCTTTAATGGCCATCTAATACCAAACTTAATCTTATCTCTACCTGCTAGAATTGCTGTAATCACTTGACTTACTAATTTATATTCATCTTCAATATTATCGTCCATAAATTGTGAATCAAACTTAGGCCATTCATACATTGATACACTTTCTTTTTCATAACCAAATGCATTTCGTAAATTTAAATAAATTTTCTCAGTAACAAAAGGACAAATTATTGAAAATGACTTAACCAAATTAATCAAGCATTCATTAATAGTCCAAAGAACAACATTTCTATCATCTTCAATATCAGAATTTAATTTATCTCTTGTATTTTTAATATAATCTCTGCTTAGTTCAATCATAAAATCTTCAAAATGTTTAATTGATTCATCAATTCTGTATTGTTCCATTAATTCAGTAACAATCTTTAATGTATTATGCAATCTTGATATAATATAACGTTCTTCTAATGACATATTGTTCTTCATGTCATTTAATTCTCGTGGATTTACACCAAAAAGCTCGCAATTATTAAGAAGATATGTATGAGTATTCCATAGAATATTCAGATTTCTGAACTTTTGCGCAATTTCATCCCATGAAAAGTTCATATCTTCACCTGATCGTGTTTGACATGTATAATATCTTAGTGTATCTGCACCATGCTTATCAATTATTTCATAAGGTGAAATAACATTACCTAAAGATTTTGACATCTTTACACCAGATACATCAGTCAACATACCATGCATATAACAATTCTTGAATGACGGTTTATCAAACGCAATAAGTGATGTAAACATCAGCATATTAAACCATCCTCGTACTTGTTCTTTTGCTTCGCAGATAAAATCCGCAGGATAATAATCATTAAAATAATCTTCTTTTGCAGGATAGTATAAACAATTCCATGCAGCTGTTCCTGCATCTAACCACACATCAAGAACATCAGGTGATCGTGTCATCTCAGAACCGCATTTTGAACATTTGAATTTAACTTCATCAATCCAAGGTTTGTGGAAAGATTTAGGTATTGTTGATTTATCAATTGCTTTTTCTTCAAGTTCTTTTGCTGAAGCAATAACATCATAATAATCACACTCAGGATTATCACAAATCCAAATAGGTAATGGCGTTCCCCAGAATCTTTGTTTTGTAATGGAGTTATCTCTTAGGTTTTCTAACCATGATCTAAATGCATTTTTACCTGAATCAGGTATCCAATTGATTTTTTCATTTTCGTCTATCATTCGAGGCTTTAAATCCTCAATCTTAAAGAACCATTGTTTTGTTGTTCTAAAAACAATAGGTGAATGACAACGTTCACAATGAGCATAATCATGTTTTACGGGTTTTTTTGAGATCAAAGCATTACCAAGAGCCTCAATAAACCTTTTATCGTCTAATTTTGCTCGTAAGTCTTTGAATTTACCCATAGATGCAGGAAAATAACCTTGCGGACTTATTGTATTGAATGGAGGTAAACCATAACTACGACCAACTTCATAATCTTCAGGACCGCATCCAGGTGCGCAATGCACTAATCCAGTTCCTGTTTCAGTTGTCACATATTCTTTTGATAGTAAAACTGAGTGTAATCTTTCATTTTTTATTTCTTTAAAGCCTTGGATTTCATCATTCCATATATGTTCGTAATGAATACCTTCTAATTCTGAACCTTTCAAAGTTTTAACAACCTTGTATTGTTTTTCATCATTCAATACATTCTTAAAAACATCTTCAACTAAGTCCTTTGCAATAACCCAGTTTTCATTATCAACCTCAATAACATCATATTCGACATCAGGATTTACCATAATTGCAAGATTAAAAGTTAATGTCCATGGTGTTGTAGTCCAAATAATAAAATAAGTATCTTTATCTGAATCAATAATTTTGTCTTTTTCTTTGACTTTGAACTTAACATAAATTGAATTATCAGTAATTTCTTTGTATTCGCATTCATGCTTTGCCAAAGCAGTTTCACAATCTTGACACCAAGTCATTGTTCTTTTGCCTTGGTATAATCTTTGCTTTTCATGTGCTTTTTTGATTAAAAACCACACACCTTCAATATATTCATTATCAATAGGCATATAAGCATTATCAAAATCCATTGTAATGCCTAATCTAATAAGATCATCATTCATTATCTTAGCAGTATCTTTTGAGAATTGTAAGCATTCATTCGAGAATTTGTCCATACCATGAGCAAGAACAGCGTCTTTATCTTTAAGATCTAATTTAGCCATTACCTTACGTGCTGTTGGTAATCCGTGCATATCATAACCTGCTCTATCCCAGACATTAAGATTATTCATCCTTTTATATCGGATAACAATATCTTTCAAGCCATTATTCCATGCATGACCAGTATGAATTTTCCCCGAAGTATAAGGTGGACCTTGCAAAAAGTAATATTTTTTCTTGTCTTTATTCTGTTCTCTAATCTTTTCTACAATCTTATTATTTTTCCAGTATTCTAACATTTCATTTTCTATTACTTTAAAATCATACGCCATTATACTCACCTAATATTTGATTTTAATAACTGTGCAATCTCTTTCTTTGTAAAAGAAGAATTAACCTTATTAACAAAAGTTTTACCAATATGATAAACTAGATATTTTTGTCTTTTGTATGCATAATGCATTTCTTTGAATATCTTAGGATATTTTGGTGAAAATACATTTTGTAATTTAAACTCTAAAACATTATTTATCTCGCTTAGTTTTACCATTAATTGATTATAAGCATCTTCATATTCATCAATATTTTGCTTGAATTCATCTATTTGTGATGTTAAATAAGTGAGATTAAGATTATCACTTAAGAATTTATGAACTATTCTGTTTGTTGTTTCTTTATCTTTTCTAAAGATAGCCACCTTAAGATATTTTAAGTATGAAGAAAGAGCAATAATATATTCATTTATTGCTTGTTTTTGTTTTAATAATATTTGTAATGAATTTAGTTTATAGATTAATTTAAATGTTTGTGATCTAAATTCTGATGATTGTTTTTCTATGATTTTTTTGTTTAGCTTGATTCGTTTTTTCCAGATATCATCAAGTCTATTGATCATAATTCTAATATCAGATAACTTATTTGAATATTCTACAATCTTTTGAACTGATATTGGTTTGCCTAAGACAACACTTTTGTTGTTTGATGTTGTACTTATAATAGAATCTAAATAATTCTCTAATTTAACCATTTTCAAGGCATAAGAATGATATTTTATTTATAAATATTATTATAATATTATTATTCTAGACCAATTCCACTCCAAAAAGGTTCGCCAACATACTCTTTTGAAGGTGCATATTCGCCAAAAATAAACCGTGGTGATCCTGTTGATCCTAAGTATGAATGCGAAATATCTGCAAATCCAACAGATCTTGCTCCAGGAGCTTTATGTAAAGAATAAACTGGCGATGATAATTCAGCCCATGTATCTTGTAATATTGTTTTGTAATTCAAAGTTCCTGATTCAACAACCATTTCCTTAAGTAATTCAGGTTTTTCTTCTTCAATTGCTTTTAACAGATCTTTAATTGGTGTACTTCCTTGCCCAGCAACAAGATGTTCGTCATTATAACCTAGATTATCAGTAAGATGTACATGACCTATCACACCTTCTTTAACTAATTGTTTGAATTCACTTACTAACCATTTATTATATTCTTTTCTGTTTTCTTCAATTGATTTATCAGGATCATGATCAAAATATTTCCACCATACATTTGCATGGCCTGTATCAAATGTTGCTTTGATGTGTTTTGCAGCTGTTTCTTTTGCTTCTTCTTTTGTATAACCCCGTTCTTTTTCTAGTCTTTCAGCCATTGCTTTACGTCCTTCATGAACTATTTTTCGTAACTCTTGAGGATGACCACCGAATTGTTCTGGAAACATATTCTCAGGTGCAACAAAAATATCTTGGAATTGTTCTTTGTATTGTTCAGGCATAGATTCTCTTGCTCGTTCTGATCTATCCATTGCAAATAATCCTAGTTCAGCCATACTTTTTGATGTTTTTTTCATACTATAGTCTTCTAAAGTTTCAACATTTTTGAACTTATCATGAACTTGTTTATTAAACTTTGTCATATAAGATGTGGAGAAATCTCTTGAATGTTTTCTTCTTTGGTCTGTTTTTTTTATATTGTGTTCATTTTCGTTTAATTTCAATTCAATTTCTTTTTTTTGGTCTTCAATAAATTGTTGCTTAGTTAAGTCAGAATCTCTTTGTTTTTTTTGTTCATAAAGTCTATCAACAAATTCGTCATCTGATTCCAAAAGTTTTTGATAATGTGTTAACTTTTTTTTCTCACGTTTGTATGATTCTAATTGATTTTCAGCATCCTGCCTATTAAAGTCATACTCTCTAGCATAATTATATTGTTGTAATAAATCAGGTCTTTGAGTTTCAATAAAAAAGTCCTTTAATATTTCCTTCTCACTAACTTCAGGATCGTCTTCTTTTCTTTCTTTAAGATAATCCTGATAAGTTACTTTACGTAATTTAACTGTACCATCACGATTATACTTAAATTTAGGTAATAATTTTTTTTCGTCAGAAATATCTCCATTAAGACGATCGTAAATTGGATCCTTTTCATCAGAATAAATTGTTTTACCATCTTTATCTCTTTCATAATCCGGTATCCACAAAGCTTCTCTATCTCTTACAGCATCAATTACCTT
>Ga0272442_10005288_pt1 | contig 17322 bp, 14 predicted proteins | sample SSMForm2O_FD_200262 | JGI IMG/M metagenome (GOLD analysis project Ga0272442, IMG submission 200262) | Marine sediment archaeal communities from Little Sippewissett salt marsh, Falmouth, MA, United States - SSM-Form-2O | ecosystem: Environmental > Aquatic > Marine > Wetlands > Sediment ... | reverse complement strand
AGTGGGAATCTTCTCCGGGGGCGGCGGCTTGTAGACGTGCTTTCCGACCGCGGGCATCTCCGGCTGGGTGGGCGCCGCGTGCGCCGGCATGGCCGTGACCGTGCGCGGCGGCTCGGCCGGCTTGGGGAATTTCTGCGGGGCCGGCTTGGGCTCCGGAGCCTGCAGAGCAGGCGAAGGAGCCTGCGCTTGCGGCGGGGGCGCGGGTGCGCCCGGTTTTCCGGGCAGTTCCATGCCGTCGTAGACCCCGTTGACCAGGTTGCGCAGCATGGCCTTGTGCTGCTCTTCCATCAGCTCCCGCACCACTACGGTCAGGTTGTCCGCGTTCACGATGTCGGCATAGCTGGTCTTCTTGGTGGCCAGGATGTTCCCGCCCACGAACAGGTGGGTGATGATGTGGGGATTGGACACCCCACTGTCTTCGGTCTGCACATGGTAGATCCTGCCGCTGTGCTTTATGTTGTGGTTGAAACCCGGCAGCATCGAGGATTTTGGTGGCTGCGCCAAACCTGTAGTCTCTCTGGTTCGTCGTACTGTTGGAGGATAGTAACAAAGCGATTGCTGGAAGGCAAGATACGGAGACCCACCACCGGCTTGACCCGTTGGAACTGCTGTGGTTGAATCGGACCCGTCAATCTCCGCGGGAGAACCGAGTAATGAAGGCAAAGTGCGAGAAATGCAAGGCGGAGTACGATATCGATGAGAGCCGCGTACCCCCCGAGGGGCTGCAGATCAAGTGTCCGCGGTGCTCGGCGACTTTCATCGTCACCCGGGGCGGCGACATTCCCGAAACTGCAGGAGATCTGTTCGATCTCGGTTCGGTAGACCTGTCGGGGGGCGATCAGCAGGAGTCGCTGGAGCTGGATATAACCGGCGACGCCCCCCCTGCTCCGCAGGCTCCACCGCCAGGCAGGGGCTCAACTCTGCCTCCCATCGGCGGCGGTTCGTCCACCCTGCCGGAGATACCCAGCGACTCTCCGGCCCCCCAGCCCACGCCGGGCAGCGAGGGGCAGATCTTCGACTTCATCGAGCAGGATATCGGCGAGGAGTCGGTGGAAGAAGAGGCCGCGCCGACGCGTTACCGCATCCGCCGCAAGAGCGGCAAGATATTCGGCCCCTTCGACGCCGAGGCCGTGAACAAAATGCTCGCCGAGCACCAGCTGATGGGCAACGAGGAAGCCTCGACAGACGGTCACAACTTCAAGCCGCTGGGCAGCTTCGGGGAATTCGCCGACACCATCCGCCTGCTGATGGAAGAACCCGCGGCCACACCCGGGGCGCCGGTCATCCCCCCCTCTTCGGTGGAGGCCGTGGACGAGGGCGAAGAGATCCCCGAAATGGCCCCCAAGGGAATTGAATTCGCCGAGCCGCCCGGCGAAATCACCCCGCGCCAGAAGAAACATCCCGGCGCCCTGCTGTTCATTCTGATCGGAGCGGTGGTCCTGGTGGTCCTGATAGGCGTCGGGCTGGGGCTCACCAAGTATGGATTCTTCGGATACAACCTCATCATGGGATCCGGCCAGACCGGCGGTGGGCCGGTCGAGACCGGACCAGATTCCGACCGGGTCCTGCCGGCCAGCCCCGCCCGGCAACTCTTCTTCCAGGACACCTACGCGGGCTACCAGCGGGTGATCAAGCAGCTGGAGCCCAAGTTGAAGGACGACGAGGCGTCGCTGGACGAACTCTACCTGTTGGGCCTTTCCTGCGCCGCTATGTTGCGCAACTACGGTGCCAACGAAGCATTTCTGGCGCGGGGCCGCCAGGTGGTGGCCAAGATGAAGGACGAAGCCCCAAAACGAGCGGAAACCAGGAAAGTCGAAGCCGCCATAATCACCTTGACCAACGCCGCCACCGCGCGGCAGCTTCTCGAGCCGTTGGTGGGCAAGGATTCGCACGACAAGGAGGCGCTGTTTCTGGCCGGCTGGACCATGGCTTATCAGAAGAAGTGGCGGGAGGCCGCCATGTTCTTCGACCGGGCAACCGTGATCGATCCCGACTACGCCAAGGCTTATCACGCTCTGGGAGACATCCAGTCGCTGCAGGGCGACTTCGACAACGCCCTGCAGTTCTACGAGAAGGCGGTGGAGAAAAATCCTCAACACGTCAATTCGGCCGTGGAGCAGGCCCGGATCCAGATCGAAGTGAAGCTGGACGACCCGGCGGGCGAGAAGATCCTGGCCGGGGTTTTCGGCGAGCACTTCCAGGTACTGTCCCCATCGGAACAAGCCAAGGCGCACTACCTCCGCTCCCAGGTCCACAAGAACCGTCACGAACAGGACAAGACCGCGGCGAACCTGAACGCCGCCATCAAGCTCATGCCCTCCAAGATCGAATATCTGGCGGCCATGGGCAATTTCCTCCTGGACATCGGCGAATTCACCAAGGCCCAGTCCATGTTCGACCAGGCCCTTTCCAAGGCGCCCAAGAACGTGGACGCCCTGGTGGGCAAGGGACGCGCCATGTGGCAGAACGGGGACATCGTCAAGGCCAAGATGCTCCTGGAGAAGACCGCCGGAGCAGCCAAGGACGATCCCCGTCCGATCTACCTGCTGGGCCGCATCGCCGAGGATCTGGACAAGCCCGAAGACGCCTTGAAGCTTTACCACCGCGCGACCAAGCTGGCGCCCAGCTACCTGCTGGCCCGCGTTGCCGCCGCCCGGCTGAACCTGAAGCAAGGCAAGCTGAGAATCGCCCTGGACGATCTCTCCGCTGCCAGTAAAATCAATCCGCGATCAGCGGTGGTGCGCAGCGGGCTGGGAGAGGTGTACCTGATGCAGGGCAACCTGCGTCTGGCCAAGAAAGAGTTCGATGAGGCGCTTCGCCTGGATTCCGAGCTGGCGTCGGCGCACTTCAACCTGGCCAACGTCCTCCGGGAGCTGGGTAAGCACGATGAAGCCATCGAGGAATACAAGCGGGTGGCAGTCATCTCCCCCAAGTACCCGGACATGGCCCTGGAGCACGGCTACACCCTGTTCCTCAAGAAGCAGTACCTGGATGCCCTGAAGATGTACGAGGAAGCCATCCGCGAGAACCCCAAGGACGATCGCCTTTACGTCCGGGCGGGGCTGGCGGCGAACGCGGCGGGAGAAACCCAGACGGCTATCAAGTATTTCCAGTCGGCCACCGGCCTCAATAACACCAACCCCGATGCCTTCTTCCACCTGGCCGATGTTTTCCAGAGGCAGAAAGAGCACGAGCAGGCACTGGAGCTGTTCAAGCGGGTAGCGGAGCTGGACAAGAAAAATGCCGAAACCCACTACCGCATGGGCCTGTCCTACCTGGCCACCGAAATGGTCACCGACGCCATCGACGAGTTCCGCAATGCCATCCGGCTGAAGTCCGGCCACGTCGAGGCGCTGCTGGAGCTCGGCAAGGTGCTCTCCAGCCGCCTGCAGTTCGCCGAAGCCATCCGCCACTTCAAGCGCGTGGCCCGCGAGCAGCCCAAGCGTGTAGACGTGCTGATGTACATGGGAGATTGCTACTCCCAGCAGGGGCATTACCGCAAGGCGCTGAAGATCTTCAAGCAGGCCTACAAGAGAAACCCCAAGCTCCCCGGTCTGGCCTACCGGCTGGGCCGAACCTACCAGGACCTGGAGAAGCGCAGTCAGGCGGTCAAGTATTACCTGAAAGCCGTCAAGCAAGACCCTAAAGACCCCATGCCCCATTACTACCTGGGCTATGTCTACAAGTCGTACGGCAACAACAAGAAGGCGATTGCCGAGTTCCGCATGTACCTGCAACTGAGACCCGACGCCCCGGACGCCGACGAGATCAGGGAAGAAATGGACTACCTCCGCCGGTGAGGATTCTACATGCTCGACCAGCGACTAGTCACCGACAACCCCGAGCAAATCAGGGACCGGTTGTCCATCCGGGGCGAGATTCCCGGCCTGGACCGGCTGGTCGAGTCGGGGCTGCGACGGCGCAAGCTGATTCGAGAGGTGGAAGACCTGCGGCACGAGCAGAAGACCGCCGGCTCCCGGATGAAGGACCTGATGAAATCCGATCCGGACGCCGCCGCCGGGCTGCGGGCCAAATTGAAAGAAAGCTCGGCCCGCCAGAAGAACCTGGACGCCGAGCTCAAGCAGGTTGAAGCGGAGTTGCAGGGCCTGCTGCTGGAGATCCCCAACCTGCCGCACGAATCGGTGGTGCCGGGAGCCGGCGAGGAAGACAATCCCCTGGTTCGCTCGGTGGGCGAACCGCCGGCCTTCGCCTTCACCCCCAAGCCCCACTGGGAGCTCGGCGAGGCCCTGGGGATTCTGGACTTCGGCCGCGGGGTCAAGCTCTCGGGATCGCGCTTCACCGTCATGCTCGATCGGGGCGCGCGCCTGGAACGGGCCCTGATCAACTTCATGTTGGATCTGCACATCCAGCAACACGGCTACACCGAGGTGCTCACCCCCTTCCTGGTCCTGCGGCAGTCCATGGAGGGGACCGGCCAGCTTCCCAAGTTCGAGGAGGACGCCTTCAAGACCGCCGGCCCGGAGTACTTCTTGATCCCCACCGCCGAGGTTCCGGTCACCAACTTGCACCGCGACGAGATCATCGAGGGCGAAAAGCTGCCGATCGGCTACGTGGCTTACTCCCCCTGCTTCCGCAGCGAGGCCGGCGCCCACGGCAAGGACACCCGAGGCCTGACCCGCCTGCACCAGTTCAACAAGGTGGAGATGGTGAAATTCACCCGGCCGGAAGACTCCTGGGACGAACTGGAGAAACTGACCGGTAATGCCGAGGAGGTTCTCAAGCGCCTGGGGCTGCACTACCGGGTGGTCAGCCTGTGCGGGGGCGATCTGGGCTTCTCGGCCGCCAAGACCTACGACCTGGAAGTCTGGATGCCCGGCCAGGACCGCTTCCGGGAAATTTCCTCATGCTCCAACTTCACCGACTTCCAGGCCCGCCGCGCCAGGATCCGCTTCCGCCGCCAGAAGGGCGACAAGCCCGAGCTGGTCCATACACTAAACGGCTCCGGCCTGGCCATCGGCCGCACCCTGGCCGCCATCCTGGAATCCTTCCAGCGAGCAGACGGCTCGGTAAAAATCCCCGAACCCCTGGTCCCGTACGCTGGTTTCGCTGAGATTCGTTAGCGTGCGCGTACACGTGCGCGTGCGCGTGCGCGAACCGTTTACTTGAACTCCAACCGATCCCCCACCACCGTCCCTTCCAACACCCCCGCAGGCAGCTCCACTACTCCCACCGCCCCCACCACGATCCTGGAGATCCTCCAGGGCTTCATGGCCCGGATGACGTGCAGCACCTTCCCATCCCCGTCGACGAAGGCCGCGTCGAATAAAAACTTCATGAAGAACGAATGAATCGAGCTGCAGGGCCGGATATACAACCCCTCCCCGGCTTCCATTCCATCCCTCCCCAGCAACCCCTTCATGCGCGACCTCAGCGACCGGGCCTCCCAGGCCTTGTCGGCCAGCACGCGATCCCGGGTTGTATTGACGATTCGCATGACCCGCGGCTAGCGCACCACGATCTCCAGCCGCGGCCCCACGGTAAGGGCCATGCGGTTGCCGGTCTGGTGAGTGTCCCCATCCAGGGTGTACTTCAGCGGTTCATCGGATTCGAAAACCACTTCCTCGGCCACCTGCTCGACAATCTTTTTGGGCGACACCTTGCGACCGAACCAGATCTTGGGCATGGCCAGGGCGAAGCCCAGCGGCGGAGTGACGATCCCCAGGAAGTGAAAGGAATGCGGCCTTTCTTCGCAGCGGAAGAAAGGGGTGAAGCCCAGGCCGATCTGGTGAATGGTGGCGCCCGCCATGGCGGTGTAGCTATCCTGCTTCCACTCCTTGCCGTCGACGTAGACCCGGGCCTGGAAACGCTTGAACATCTTCTGAGCCATCTTGCCGTTCACGATCGACGAGGCGGTCCCCTTCACCAGCAGCTTGAAGGCCGTCCAGGGCTTGGGATTGCCGGTGCCGTAGTAAGCGTCCAGGAAGTTGTGGATCAACCCGTTGCCGAAGATGAATCCGTAGCGCCCGTCGACCTTGACCGTGTCACGGTGGATGGTCTCGAAGGGGACCTTCTCGCGGTATTTGCGGATCAGGTTCATCATCAGGCCCGCCTGGGTGCCCTTGATCCCGCAGGAGTTGGAGATGGTGTTCATGGTGCCGCCGCGCAAAAAGGCGATCTTGGGCAGCGGCTGGTCCCCGTACTCCTCGATGAAGGCCGTCAGGGTGACGTGGTTGGACCCGTCCCCCCCGTTGATACCCAGGATGTCGATCTCGCGCTCCTTGTACAACCGGGCCATCTCGTGGATGTCGCTGATGTCCTTGGTGGCCACCGCCTTTCCCTTGGAGCCCAGGATGTACCCCAAAGAATCCATTTGCTGGGGATCGCGTTTATTTTTTCTAGAATGCGGGTTGTTGATGATACCGATACCAGGCACGACTTCGATTTCCCCGGGAAGCTCTCCCTGAACTGACGTGTCAGTCTACCAAACCCCCCGGGCGGCGCGCAAGGCCAAACCCGCCGGCGGCTTGACGGACGTCGTCCGTGCGGGTTATGGGGACATATATGAGGATAAAATGGCTAGCTGGCCTGCTGTCGATCTGGTTTTTAGCCTGCGGCGAGACCCAGGAGGCTTCTCCGCCCGAGTTGTGGCCGAACCCCGATACCGCGCTGCCCCAGGCGCAGTACTTCACCGAAAGAGACTGGCTGCTGGACCTGAGCACCTGGTGGGGCGAGGGCTGCGGCCGGGGCGAGCCTGACAACGCGCGCTGGATGGGCGACTTCGGGACGGGCAACGGCCATGTCTTCGCCCTGTCGGGCTATGCCTGCCCGCTGAACACCCTGCACACCATGGTGGGCCCCGACTACCAGCAGGAGAGCGCGTTCTTCCGCGACACCTCGGTGCAGGCGGCCTTGGGCGCGGAGCCGGTCACGGTGCGCGACGGCCGCATGTTCCGCGTGCGGCGGACGGCCATTCTGGTTTCCTCCGAACGCGCCGACGATCTCCACCTGTACACCGTCACCTTCGCCGTCCAGGGGGCCGACCGCGACGATCCGGTGAACCGCGCCATCATCCGCGTCGCGGTCGTGGTGAACTGCACTTTCGACACCATCCAGGACGTTCGCCTGCTCACCGGGGACGGCACCACCACCCGGGAGGGCCGCGACCGCACCCTGGTGGCGCTGGCGCCCGACGCCGCCGACCCCGGGGCGGTCTCCCTGGGGGACCTGGCGCCCGGCGAGGAGAAGACGGCGGTCTTCGCCTACGTGATGTCCGTCGGCGGCGAGGGGGAGCCCGAAACCATCGCGGCCCTGCGCGCCGCCGGGGCCGACCGGCTGCTGGAGAACACCCGCGACCGCTGGTTCAAAAGGCTTCAAAACGCGGCGGTTCTCGAGTCGCCCGATCCGCGGGTGGACGACCTGCTGGAGAACATGCTGGTGACCGTCCTTACCCAGCAGACTTACCTGGGCGGGGTTTCCCCCATGTCGCGTTACACCCTGATGTGGATCCGCGACACTGCCGGCGCGGTGCGGTTCTTCGCCCGCATGGGCCTGCTGGAAGAGGCCCGCGCCATGCTGGACTACTACCACCTGGGCGCGGTAATGCGCGGGGACATCGGCAACGCGTTGGACCTGGACTACGATCCCGAAACCCCGCCGCCGGAGCCCGACTGGGCTTCCATGCCTCCTTTCTCGGGGCGCTGCGAGGGCGAGACGCCCAGCTACCTGCCGCTTATGGCCCACTGGTATACCCGGGCCAGCGGGGACACCTCCCTGCTGGCGTCCCAGACCGGGTTCTTGAAGCGCGCCCTGCTGGCGCAGAACATCTCCGAAGAAGGATTGATCCCCTTTTCCGGCGACGAAACCTACCGGGGCGCCATGGGCCTCGCCCTGGGCCTGGCCATCGAGCACGACTACGTGGGCTGCTGCAAGTCGGCCAATTCCTCCTTCCTGTTCACCGCTTCTGCCCGGGCTTTAGCCTGCGAACTGGAGGCGCTGGGCAACACCGACGATCCTCCGGTATTGCGCGAAAAGGCCGCCCTGGTCCTGGAGGCGGCCGACTCCCACTACTGGCGGGACGACGAGATGTACGCGCCGTTCCTCGACGAGAGCGATCCGGCCAACCTGCCCGTCCCCTTCGAGGACGTCTCCACCAAACCCTTGTGGACCGGCTGCTTGACTCCCGACGACCCGCGGGCGCAGACCAACCTTGAAAACGTGATCGCCTTGAAGGGGACCGAAGACGGATTCCTGCAGACTCCCCTGCACCCCGACTACGACAACTACCTGGAGCTGGACATCCACGCAGGCGTCTACACCGGCATGATGCCCGGCTACTACCTGTACAACCTGGCCCTGACCGACCACCCGGAGGGGGAGAGCGCCTTCAACGCCCTGCAGCTGGCCGCCTCGCCGTCGGGCAACTTCGCCGAGTACCAGATCTACGACGATCACTCGGCTTTGCAGGTCATCTACGAGCACGGCGGCACCCTGGGCGACCTGACCGCGCGCTACCGCCCCTGGGAGGGGGGCATCAGCATAGACGCCATGGTCTTCTACCTCACCGGCTTCGAGCCCGACGCCCCCGACGGCACGATCAAGCTGGCCCCGCGCCTGCCCAACCTCTGGCCCCGGATGAGTTGGACCGGCCTGCGTGTCGGCGACCAGCGCTTCGATCTGCTGGTGGAGGATTCGGGCGGCCGGCGCAAGATCACCGTAACGCCGGCTTCCGGCACGCTGACCGTGGACCTGGACGTCCCCCTGCCCCCGGCCAACGTGAAACAGGTGCGCGTGCGCGGCAAGTCGGTCTCCAGCTACGAAACCTGGAGCCCCTTCGGCCGGACCCGGGTGAAACTGGGCGAGCTTTCCACCTACACCAACGATCCCCTGACGGTCAGCGTCGAGTACCAGTCGAAGGAGCCCGCGCCGTGAACCTGAGACCCTTCCCGCTGTTCATCGAGGGGGTGTCCGGCCGCGAGGCGGCCGAGCGCTGGCTAGAGGATCAACCGCCCGACGTCCGCCGGGTAACCTGGGTGGAAGCCGACGGACGGCTGATGCAGAAGCCGGTGGTCGACCCGGGCAGTTACGTGGATCCGCGCGCACAGTTGATCGGCGGCCTGATTATCCGCCCGGGCTGCTATATCGCTCCCTTCGCGGTCATCCGCCTGGACGAGAACAACGTGCCCGAACCGCTGATCGTAGGCAGCCAGAGCAACATCCAGGACCACGCCCTGGTGCACTCCCACGCCACCCGGATCGGCGAAAGGGTGATCGTGGCCCACCAGGCCATCGTCCACGGCGCGGTCCTGGAAGATGAGGTCACCCTGTATATCCAGGCCGTAGCCGACGGCAACGGCACGGTCATCGGCCGCGGCAGCTTCCTCGACCAGGGCGCCTACGTGGGCAAGGGGCTAAAGGTACCCCCCGGGCGCCACGTGGCCCCCGGCCAAAAGGTGCTCACCCAAGCGGAAGCCGACGCACTTCCGCCGGTCACAAAGAATCTGATAGAGATCCAGAAACACGTCCTGGAGCTGAACCGGCTGCACGTGGAAAGGCACCTGGACGTGAGCCCCGAGGGGGATTGCTCCGGCAGGAGGTAAACAGAGTGCGAACCCTATCCGAAGCCGAATCCCGGAAAATACTCGAAAGTTACGGTATCCCCCTGGTGGAGAGCCGCACGATCCGCTCCGCCGAGGAGGCGGCGAAGGCCGCCGAGAATCTCGGCTTCCCGGTGGTGCTGAAGGGCACCGGCAAAGACCTGGCCCACAAGACCGAAAGCGGCGTGGTCATTCTGAACCTGGCGGATTCCAGCGGAGTGGAAAAGGCCTTCGCGGAAATTGAATCCCGGGCCGGTGACAAGCTCGAGGGCGTCCTGGTCCAGCGGATGATCGCGTCCGACCGCGAGTTCGTCGCCGGTATGAAGCGCGACCCCCAGTTCGGCCCCTGCGTCATGTTCGGCCTGGGCGGCATCTTCACCGAGGCCCTCAAGGACATATCCTTCCGAGTGGCCCCGCTTGTACCGATCGACGCCGAGGAAATGCTCGACGAGGTGCAGGCATCCAGGCTGCTCGGCTCCGTCCGCGGCCGGCCCGCCGCCGATCGCCGGGCGCTGGGCGACCTGCTCATCGCTTTGGGGAAAATCGGCCTGGAAAAGGACGAGATCGCCGAGATCGATCTCAACCCGGTCCTGCTGGACGGCCCCCGCCCGGTGGCCGCCGACGCCCTGGTCGTATTGAAAGAATAACTACAGGCTGCCGACCGTCCTCATCATCTCCGGAAGGAAGTTGTCGCGCACCGGGATGAGCAGGTCGAAATCGGCTCCCTTCTTGACCGGCAGGTAGGAACTGGAAGGCCTGACCAGCTCGCCGGGGACCTGCATGGGCTCTTCGATATCCAGGATAGTGGTTTCCTTGTACTTGATGGTTTCCTCAACCTGGGCCACGGCCACCCCGGCGGTCAACAGGCACACTGCCGCGAAAATAAGCATCAGCTTCTTCATGGCTGGCTCCTTTCCGGTAAACCTATCCCGTCCCCATTGTACTATATCTTACGGACCCGAAACCGGGATTTCCGAAAAGGAAAGGATTCAGCGCAGTTCCATGAACTCCGCGCGACGGTTCTGGGACCAGGCATCCTCGCTCTGGCCGGGATCGACCGGGCGCTCCTCGCCGTAGGAGATGATCTCCAGGCGCGTAGGATTGACTCCGAGCTTCACCAGGTACTTGCGCACCGCCATGGCCCGCCGCTCACCCAGGGCCAGGTTGTACTCGGTGCTCCCCCGGCTGTCGCAGTGACCCTCGATCTGGACGCGCTGGCCTTCGTGGTTGCGCAGGTAATCGGCGTTGTTATTCAGCGCGGTGCGGGACTCATCGGTCAGGGTGGCTTCGTTGAAGCCGAAGTACACCGTCACCATCCGGTCGGGCCCGGCGTCTTTTTCGATCTCGACCTCCTTGGCCACCGGCTCGGGCTCGGGCTGCTTCCGGGCGGCTTCCTCCTCGGCCTTCCTCTTCTCGTCGCACTCCTTTTGGGCTTTCTCCGCCAGCCGCTTGGCGGCGATCAGGGCGGTCTTGGCCTCCTCGTAACGCTCTTCCTTCAACAGGGCCCGGGCGCGCTCCATCATGGTCTTGGCCGCCTGGTAGGTCTCCGGGGCGCAATCCTTGGTGCTCTCGATGTCGACCATGGCCTGCTCGGCCGCGTCGATCTCCGGCTGGGGGATCTGCTTGGGGCAGCCGGCGACCAGCACGGCCAGGGCGAGCACGCTGCATATCGGCAGGATTCTCTTCAGCATGGGATTCTCCTATTTACTCCGGCCAGGGACCCCACTCGGGGGTGGTGTACTCGCCCTTTCCGCGGGAAATGAGCTGCTGATTGGTTCCGTCGGCGTTCATGATGTACAGCTTGGACTCGCCGGTGCGCGTCGAGGAGAAAACCACCAGATCGCCGTTGGGCGCGAAGGTGGGATGCTCGTTGTTGCCCTGATCCTGGGTCAGGCGGATTATCTCGCCGGTGGTCGGGTTGATCTTGAAGATGTCGTAGACCAGGCGCTCGTCCCGGGCGTTGAACAGAATGAAGTCGCCCCGGGGCGACCAATCGGGAGTCTGGTTGTAGTTGCCCTGGAAAGTGAGCCGCTTGGCTCCCGAGCCGTCGGCCTTCATCATGTAGATCTGCGGGTTTCCGGAGCGTTCGCTGACGAAGGCGATGTGCTTGGCGTCCGGCGACCAGGAGGGGGAGCTGTCTATGGCCCAGTCCCGGGTGAGGCGCCGGGGCCGCGAGCCGTCCGCACCGAGCCGGTAGACTTCCGAGTTGTCGTCCCGGCTGAGGGTCAGCGCCACGGCCTTGCCGTCGGGTGCGGCCGAGGCGCCGATGTTCAGGCCGGGCGACTTGCTGATCACCCGGCTCTTTTTGGTCTTGAGGTCATACAGGTAGAGGTGCGGCCCGCCGTGCAGGTAGGACGAGTAATAGAATCCCCTGCCGCTGGCCGACCAGGCGGGCAGCAGGTTGATAGCGCCGTTCTTGACCACGCAGCGCTCGTTGCGCCCGTCGAAGTCCATGATGCAGATCTCCTTGGACTCGCGGCGGGTCCGCTTGGAGAAGACGATCTTGGTGAAGAAGACGCCGGGAGAGCCGGTGAAGTGGCGCACGATGGCGTCGGCGAAGCGGTGCACCATCTTGCGCAGCCCGGCGGTGTTGCCCTTGTACTTCTTGTGCAGCAACTCCTTGCCCGAAGCTACATCGAAGAGGTGGCCCTCCATGGCCACATTCTTACCCGACCGGTAGATCCCAACCTTGATCAGGCCCTCGGCCCCCACGTTGATCCAGTCGGCGAAGTTGATCGAGGCCCCCGATAACCCTTCCTGCTTGGGATCGGCGATGAATGACCGGGGATCCAGCACCTTGAAAACCCCTGCCACCCCCAGATCGAAGCGCAGCGTCTCGGTGCCCTTGCGGACCAGATCCGCCGCCGTGCCGCTCATGTCCTTGATGTCCGGAATGGCAATGGGATAGGGGCGGAAGTTGGGATCGGTGATCTTGATGTACTCCCGGCCGGAGGCCGGGCCCGACAGCAACAACCCCACCCCCACTACCAGCAGAATTCTCTTTATCATAACGACCATTGCTCCTCGGCAGCTTTTCTGTTGTCTAAGGTTGGCATGGTAGCACGGGGCCCGACGCTGTCAAATAGTAGCAAACCGGTCTACATGCGCCGGGCATCGAATTCGATCCCGATGCCTTCCGAGGCATACTTGTCGACCAGTTCGGCTGGAGGGGGCGGAAAGGGAGCCGCCCGGCGGATGGCTGCCTCGATGGCCGAATCGTAAACCTGGTTGCCCGAGCGTTTCTCGAAGGTCAGATTCTTGATCTGTCCCCGGGCGTTGATAGTGATGACCACCGTAGCGGCGAGAAACTGGCGCTCCCTCTCGGTGATGACCTTGGGCACCGAGTATTGCCCCTTGACCGCCGAGTACACCTTGGTCATGTACTCGTTGCCCTTTTCGGCGATCAGCGCTGTGCCCTCGTCAACGCCGTCGGGAGAGCCCTCGCCGGAATCTTCCTTGCCGCCCTCTTTTTCCAAACCCGCCAGAATCGACTTCATGTCCTTGGAGTAGTCCACCCGCGATGAGGTCTTGTGGGCCCTGGAGTCGGTCTTCTTGGCTTCCTTGGAAGGGCGGACGTTCTTGGGTGGTGCGGGAACGGCTGCGGCTTCCTTGCGGGGCAGCCATTCTTTCTTGCGGGGCTTGCCCTTCTTCAAAAGGGCGGTGATCTTGACGTGCTCGCGCCCCCCGGAGTCTTTGACCAGGCCGCCGATGATCAGAAGGATGATCAACCCGGCGTGGGCGGCGGCCGAGCCCAGGATGGAGATCCACACCATGGGCTGGGGTTTCAAATAGGCGTATTGTTCGCGGATATCCATGCCTGTATCGACGTATTAACCCCTGAAAAGGTTCTTATTATTCATTCTCGGGCGGCGGGGGCTCGGTGAGCATGCCCACCTGCTCGATGCCCGCCCTCCGCAGCGCCGCCAGAACATCGACCACGAAACCGTAATCCAGCGAGTGATCGGCAGCGAAGTCGATCTTCTTGTCTTTCTTCAGTTTCTCGTTGAACTCCAGGATGGTTTCCAGCTTCTCGCGGGTTATCTCGGTCTTGCCGATGTAGATCTTCCTGTCCTTGGATAGTGATAACAGCACGAGATCTTGGTCTTTGGTGTCCAGCACGTCGGCGTGGGTCTTGGGCAGATCGATCTCGACGCCCTGTTGCATCAACGGGGCGGTGATCATGAATATGATCAGCAAAACCAGCATCACGTCCACCAGCGGCGTGACGTTGATCTCGCTCATGGTGGGATCGGAAGAATCGGAGGCTCCGCTCATGCTCATGGCCGCACCTCTTCCGGGTTACTTGAGGAAGTGCCTTTTGACGATGTTCAGGAAATCCGACGAAAAAGTGTCCATCTCGCTGTAGAGCACCTTGATCCGCCGGATGAAGTAATTGTAGGCCATCACCGCGGGGATGGCCGCGAACAGGCCCACTGCGGTGGCGATCAGCGCGTGGGAGATGCCCGGCCCCACCGCCTCCAGCGTGGCGGTCCCGGGGCGGATCTCGACGAAGGCTTTCATAATGCCTACGACGGTCCCGAACAGGCCGATAAAGGGAGCCGACGAACCGGTGGTGGCCAGAAACGGCACCAAATTCTCCATGGCGGTCAGTTCGGTGAGGCTGGCCCGGCGCAGGGAGCGCTGGACGTTCTCGATGCCGCCCATGGCGTCGTACATGGCCCCGCCCAGCTCGCCCTCCGCCTGGGTCTTCTTCAGCTTGGAAAGCTCGACGTAACCCGCCTGGAATACCTGGCTGATGGGACTCTTCTTCAGTTCTTTCGATACGTTGTAGATCGCGTCCAGCCGCTTGGAGCTCCAGAAAGTCTCCAGAAACTCGATGGACTGCTCCTGGGCATGCCTGAGCGTCCGCCACTTGAAATAGATGATGCCCCAACAGGTCGCCGACATGGCCAACAGCAGCACCAGAACCACAATGACCACCGGTTCCAGAATGGGATTGATCCACTTGACCAGCTTTATCATGAAGCTGTCGCCGGTAGTCTGGGCAGCCAGCAACAGTACCAGGCTATTTGCCATGTACGCCTCCATGAGGAGAGATGACGGAAATCACTATTTCACACCTTCTTTCGTTGTGCAAGAATCCACAACCTGCCTCCGTGTCCTTGACATAAAACGCCTTTATATAGGAGTATCTAACGTTGACCATCCGCCTTACTGTGCGGTTTTTTCACTGCAAGGAGTAACGCCATGAAGAGGATTTTTTCGATATGTCTGGCGCTGGCTGTGCTGACCCCACTCGTCGCCGGATGCAGCGGTGACGACGAAGGGTGCGGACCCGGGGAGGGCGCCCAGCTGGTGCTGAACACCAACCCCGTCTCGGGCCAGGCCCAGGCCAACGGCAACGAGTCCATCCGGGTGGTGGCCGTGGGACGGGATGAGAACTGCAAGCCCTTCGCCGAGGGCACCGCCATCGAGTTCCAGATCACCGACCAAGACCCGGACGATGTGGGGTTTTTCTCCAACGACGGCACCTCCATAGTGGTCACCGGCGGAGCCTTCGGAGCCAGCACCGAAGTCCGCAGCACGGTGGTCGGCACGGCCAAGGTGCAGGCCTTCAGCGAAGCCTACAACCTCACCGCCATGCCCATCGACATCGAGTTCACCGTACCCGCCCAGTCGGGCCAGTGCGCGGTAGAGCTGTCCGCCGATCCGCCGTTCATCCCCGCCGACGGCGCGTCCACCACGGTGATCACCGCCACGCTAACCGCCGACAAGGGCGGTCCCATGCCCGACGGCACCACCGTGAACTTCACCACCACCCTGGGCGAGTTCACCGAGAGCGGCAACCAGGAGCACCCCGCGACAACCAACAACAACACCGCCACCGCCACGCTTAAGAGCATAGTATCCGATGACAACGTCCAGGCCGAGGTCACCGCCACCTTCGATTGCGACGACGGCAAGCTGACCTCCAATACCGAGAACGTGACCTTCGGCTCCTCCGACGATCCCTTCGTGGATCTCAGCGCCTCGGCCAGCGAGGTGTTGGCCGACAACGTGTCCACCGTGGATCTTTCCGCCGAGGTCTTTCTGCCGGGCGGAGCCCGGGCCGGGACCGGGGAAGAGGTGACATTCTTCACCGAGTTGGGCCGCTTCCAGGAGTCCGGCTCGCCCACCCACATCGCCTACACCGACGACACCGGAGTGGCCTCGGCCACCTTCATCGGGGGCAACCAGGGGGGCGTCGCGCAGGTGCGGGCCTCGGTCTTCATTGACAACACACCCGCTTCGGACTCGGTGGAAATCACCGTGAGGCAGTTGGGCTTCATCGAGTTCGTATCGGCGGAGCCCGACAAGCTGGGCGTCAAGGGCTCGGGAAAGAACGAGTCCAGCCTGGTCACCTTCCAGGTCAAGGACACCGAGGGGGACGCCTTCCCCGCCGGCGCGCTGGTGGAATTCACCCTGTCAGCCGCCCCCGGCGTAACCCTGGATTCCCCCACCGACCGCACCGACAACAACGGCGTCGTGGAAGCCACACTGAACTCCGGCGAGTCAGCCACCACGGTGACCGTAACCGCCACCGCCCACGTTGGCACCGAAACGCTCCAGGCGGTTTCACCCCCTATCGCCGTGGTTGGGGCCAAGCCCAATGCCAGGTACATGACATTTTCATGCGAGCGCTTCAACGTGGGCGGACTGATCCTGGACTTCGTGGAAACCGAGTGCACCATCAGCCTGGCCGACCGCTTCTCCAACAAGATCGGTTTCGCCACCAACGTGATTTTCCGGACCGAAGCGGGCTCAATCAATGCCAGCGCCATGACCTCCGAGAGCATCAACAACATGGGCATGGCGACGGTGACCCTGCGGACGGGCGATCCCCGGCCGAAGGACGTGGCCCCGCTGGCCAACGAGCCGTTCATAGGCACTCACAACCCCCGCGACGGCATGGTCACTATTATAGTTGCCACAACCGGCGAGGAAGAGTTTGACGACGTGAACAGCAACGGCACCTACGATCCCGGGGAGCCTTTCGCCCAATGGGAGAAAGGCGAGCCATTTGTCGACAAGGACGACAGCGGCACCCGCGAGCCCGACGAGCCGTTCATCGACTCCAACGACAACCAGCAGTACGACGGCCCTAACGGGGTCTGGGACAGCGACACCCTGATCTGGGACACTGCCTATGTTCTCTGGACCGGAGAGATGGTCAAAGGCAACCCGGCCACCGATTGCGGCCTGGATAATCGTTACAGCGTCATCTGCCCGGACGGTTGGTTCATTCAAAAGGGCGGTGAACTGCAGTTCGACTGGGAGGTCAAGGACGAAAACCTGAACCCGCTGAACTCCACTCTGCGGGTCGGCTATGAAGTGGAAGGCAAGGGCTCCAAGGGGGTCGAAAGCCCGCCGCTGCCCTGGAATGCTCCGGACACGCTGGGCGGCTTCGTCAGCCCGACCAATTTCTGGGAGGTGGGCGGCGGCGGCTTCCACGGTTGGTTCACGGTCAAGGGTGCCGCCTTAACCGACATGAACCCGGCGGAGTCCGGGACGGTAACGCTTACCATCTCATACAACCAGACACCCGGCGGGGGCGTAAGAATAGACGAAACCATCACCACCAGCGGGACCTTCGAATAATTTAGAATATCCGGGCTTTAATTACGTCGATATCACGTCAAGTACCCAAGTCAACCGAGGAGGAAAAAATGCTGAAGAAATCCTTGTACTTGCTTCTGATCGGGCTGGTTGTCAGCCTGGTGGCTTCGGGTTGCGTCATCAAGGACGACGACCCTTGCGACGGGGTGGA
>Ga0272442_10005287_pt1 | contig 17323 bp, 13 predicted proteins | sample SSMForm2O_FD_200262 | JGI IMG/M metagenome (GOLD analysis project Ga0272442, IMG submission 200262) | Marine sediment archaeal communities from Little Sippewissett salt marsh, Falmouth, MA, United States - SSM-Form-2O | ecosystem: Environmental > Aquatic > Marine > Wetlands > Sediment ... | reverse complement strand
AAAAAGTCTAAAGGCAAAAATAAGACTGATTCAAAACAGATGTAAAATGTGTTTAGTTTTCCTATCATTAAATAACATTATTAAATGATAGGACAAAATAATAAAAATAAGATGAGGATAAGAAAATGTTCAAAACACCCTTAAAGATAATCATCATGCTTGTCATTGTGTGCTTTTTTTCAAACTTTACCTGCTTTCTCTTCGGAGAATCCGCCGGTCAAGATAAAACAAAAAATGCAGGAATAGACCTGACCTATGCCGAAATGGAAGTTCGTTTCGCTGATAATGTATTCATTACCAAAGATAATGAATTTAAAGTGATTGTAGAAAAGGATTTGGAATTAGAAAAATTGATAGATGACTGTAAAAATAAAGGATTAAGATTTGGCCTGGCTTTGGGGGGTGGTTCGGCAAGAGGATTAGCCCATGTAGGGGTTCTTTTAGCGCTTGAGGCCTATCAAATTCCTATCGATTTAATTGCCGGCACCAGCATCGGCTCAGTCATAGGAAGCCTTTATGCCAGTGGAGCAACCATAAAAGAGCTGGAAGAAGCAGCTCTTTCCATAAAAAAAAGCAAGACGCTTTTCATGATAGACCCTACCTTTCCCCATTCCGGACTCATTGGCGGTGACCGCATCGAAAAGATGCTCAATAAATTTGCCTTAAAAGATAAAACCTTTCAAGAACTTGATATCCCCTTCGCAGCAGTCGCCACGGAAATTGAAAATGGAGCCGAGGTCATCCTTAATGAGGGGAAATTAACTGAGGCAGTCCGGGCCAGCATTTCTATTCCCGGTATATTCACCCCGGTAAAACATCAGGAATATTATCTTGTTGACGGAGGCCTGGTCAATCCGGTTCCGGCCAGTGTCGCAAAGATGATGGGAGCGGATATCATTATTGCGGTTAACCTTTCCAAAGTGAATCCATATGCACCTGCGCTGGAGCTCAAGATGGAAGACGCCCAAGAAGAAACATCAGAAACAAGCTCTGATGAAGACCAAAAGGATAAACCATCCATCCTGAAGCAACAAATCATTAAAGTGAAATCAACCTTTGAAGGGCCGAATATATTTGAGGTCATTGACCAATCCATTGACATTATGGAAGCAAAAATCACTGAACAATCCCTGGAAGATGCAGACATCGTTATCGTTCCCTTCGGCATCAAGGATATCAAGATATTTGATTTTGATGAAGCAGAATCCATTATCAAAGGTGGTATTATGGCAACCCTCATCAATATCCCTAAAATCAAGGATATGATCAAAGAAAAATTAGAAGAATAAAATGATAACACATGAAATATCTTTTTGAAATGAAGTTTAAAGAAAAGTTGATTCCAATATTTCTCTTTACTTTTATTTTTATATCAAACTTCCTTTATCCGTTAATAATAGTTGCATCCAATTCTAATCATGAAACAATGATTGTATCCGGTGTCGTTCCCCATCACCTGTTAGCTGAAACAATGATAGACCATTTTTTTAAACATATGGCCTGTCAAGGAAAAATCGAGAATATCATCCTGTTAAGTCCTGACCATTTTCAAAGCGCAGTGATTAACCATCACTGTTCTTTTATCACTTCCGTTCGTCAGCTGAACAGCGGGCACTTTATGGATTTGCCCTTCAAAACTGATTTTACCGATGGGTTTTCTAAAGAGATCAAAATAAATGATAACTGCTCGGCCATCGCTTATGACCATGGCATCACCAATCTCCTCCCGTTTATAAAAAAATACCTACCGAAAGCTAACATCCTGCCCATATTGATACCCGAAGGGACAACGGAAAAACAAATAGAACAATTGGTAAAATTGATTGACAAAAATACCTCACCTTTAACCGTAATGATTGCCAGCGTCGATTTTTCCCATTACCTTCCGGCAAATGCCGCAGCCTTTCATGACATAAAAAGTATCCGGACTTTGTTGAATTTCGAGAAGGATGATTTTAAAAATATTGAAGTAGATTGCTGGCAGGCCCTTTATGCCATACGTTTTTTCGCAATATTACGCCATGGCGAAATACCTCAATTCATTGATTATAAATGTGCAGATGATTTTTTAAATCTTCAAACGAATGAGACGACTTCCTATTTCAGCCTGGTCTATGGAAGCAATTTTTCTAATGGCGTTGATGTCCGCACAACAGGCCTTAACAAATCACGGGATGTGAAAACCATTCTTTTTACGGGAGATATCATGTTGGACCGTGGCGTCAAAGAATGCATGCAGAAAAACAGCTTTTACTATCCCTTTTCAAATATTCATCAATTCTTAAGAGGCATCGATAGGGTGTTTGGCAACCTGGAAGGTCCGATTGTTGATGAAACACCTGATTTTTCCCATCAGTCCTTGAGATTTGCCTTTGGGATAGAAACACTCAAATCCATTTCCTCTGCCTGTTTTAACCTGCTCTCTCTTGCCAATAATCATACCCTGGACATGGGAATCAGCGGTTTCAATGAAACCATAAAGCATCTGGAAGAATACCATATTCATTCAACGGGCAATCCATTTTATGACCAACCCCATCTTCAAGGGAGTGCCTTCATATCAGATGACATCGTATTTTCTGCTTTTAACAGGATACTTCCCTTTAAGCGGAAGGATAGTGACATCTTAAAAACAATAAAAGAATTACATGTTCATCATCCGGAAAAATGGTTGGTTGTCAGCATGCATTGGGGCAATGAATACCAGGAAAACTGTTCCCCTGCTCAAAAGCAATTAGCTCAACGAATGATTGAAGCAGGCGCAGATATCATTATCGGTCATCACCCGCACGTGGTTCAAGGTATCGAAAGATACCTTGATGGGATTATATTTTATTCACTGGGCAATTTTGTTTTTGACCAATCTTTTTCAGAGGAAACACAAAAAGGCCTTGCTGTCGGACTGGAGGCCTATCCAGGACAATTGATTTTCCGTCTTTTTCCCATACAAATCGATTTATGTCAACCTGCATTAATGGATAACCTGAACACGCGGCGTTTTTTAAAAGAATTAGCCAAACGCTCAGATGCCCAATTGGTTGATGAAATAGAGCGTGGTATAATAATAGTCAAAAGGAGATGATGGTTATGATATATTTATTTTCTACCTTTATTTTTAAAAATTTTAGACAAAATAATAAATCCTCAATTTGTTTTCGTTCATTTTTTTTCATCCTGATACTTCTTCTCGGCCTGCTTATCATATCACAAAATATATATTGCCAGAACATGCCATCCAAACAGCTCATCAAACCGGAAGAAATCGTTTCAGAGGAAATTCATGTATCTCCCGCCATTCCAACCTATCCATTACCGATCAGTGCAGAAGATATGGCCAATTATGAGGATTTTAACAATAAAATAACTCTCTCCGACGATAGTTTTTTCATGCTGCAAAAGAATGGTTTTGTGGTCATTCCCACACCACCGGAAATTGCAAACAGAGAGCTTTTTCTTAGATTCTCCTCCGAAAAAAGTTCTCCTTCCGATGATTTTGTAGCATTTTATGAAGCTTTGAAAGATAAGGATTTGCCGGTATTTATTACCACTGATTCCATGCTCCATTATTACCATATCTTTTTCGAAACGATTTTGATGACCCTGGAGAAAGATGTTTTCTTTGATGATATATGGAAGATAAGCCAAGAAATGTTAGAATCCTCCATAAAAGATTTTGAAGAGAACGAGGGTGGTATCAGGGAAGCTGCCCGAAGAAATATGGCCTATCTCTCTATTGCCCTGGAATTGCTGAAACCAAAAGAAGAACAAATGGCCAGCGACGAGATTCTCCAAAAAGAATATTGCAGGCCTGACATGGATACTGAAACATGCCAGGAAATGATAAAAAGGTTAAAAGAGCTGTTTGGAGACCTTAAAAGCGCTAATTATTTCAACAAAGAAGAAGCCGGGCAATACCGTTTCCGTATTCCCAAAGCAGTCGCTGATGTTGCCGGAAAAGAAATTGAATTAATCGAACTGCATGAAGGTTGGGAAAATTCACCGCTTTTTATTTACCGGGAGGATTATTCACAATATGTTCCCCGCGGGCATTATACCAAATCAGAAAAACTAAAAAATTATTTTAAGGCTTTGATGTGGTATGGGAGAATCACCGCCCTGATACAGGGCACGCCTGACTTATCTCCGGGAGAATCCATTTGCTCGGGAACTATCGATGGGATCATTTCAGACCATGATGCAAAAATCCAGACGCTACAGGCACTTTTACTCTCAGACCATTTCTCTCAAAGCCGGGATATTCAAGAGAGATGGAACAGGATTTATGCCATCACCTCATTTTTGGTCGGTTTTTCAGATGATTTAGGACCTCATGAGTACAATGAAATATTGAAAGATTTTGATAAACAGAGATGGGAAGAAAGCTATCCGGAAATCAAGCAGGCCCTTTTTAATATTCCTCATAATCCCAGAATTTACAGCGGATTAGGCGAATGCGAACTGCTCATGCCCTGTCCCCCTCTTTCGGAAGAAAACATTCGGGCATTGAAATTACAGGCAAAAAAACTTTTAAATAAAACAAAGGGTTTCAGGTTAATGGGACAGAGATTTACCCTGGATTCCTGGCTCTTTTCAGAAATTGTTTCCCCGTACAGTGGTAAATATACCGGAGAAAAACTTCCATTACCCACAGATGCCCGGCCATTTACTTTTTCATGGGATGATAATTATATGGAATACAGAAAAAACCGCCCCTTCAGTTGGATTAAGACTGAAGTTGATGCTTGTCCTCCCCCGGCAGAACGGGAAGTCAAAGGATTTCCCAGAGGATTGGATTTGATGGCTTTGCTGGGTTCGCAAAAAGCTGAGAGCATCTTACAAGAGACGGGAGACATGCAATATTCTGATTATGAACAAAAGTTTTTATCATTGAAAGAGGAAATTGAAAGTTTGACTCCCTTTGATTGGCACCAGACCCTTTACATGAATTGGCTTTATGTCTTAAAAGCGTTACTAAAGGATAACGAATTCGAATCTTCGGGATACCCCCTGTTTATGCAGACAAAAGCCTGGCTGGACAAAGAATTAAATACTGCCTTAGCTTCCTGGGCCCAGTTAAGGCATGATACCATTTTATATGTGAAACAAAGTTATACGATGGCCGAAAAGGGAGGCATGTTTCAGCCCCCGATCGTGGGATATGTAGAGCCGATGCCGGAATTTTACCATCGGCTTTTAGCATTGACAAAAATGACGCGTTTGGGCATTGAGAGACTGATGCCAACTGAATTATCTGAAAGATTAGATATAAGCATTGGACTGGAAAGATTAGCAGAAATATTAGAAAGATTAAAAGACATTTCAATTAAAGAAATTGAAAACCGGGCTTTAGATGAAATGGAATACCGGTTCATTGAAAATTTCGGCAGTATTTCTGAAAATTTAATTGAAACAATTGCCGGAGGGAAAGCAGACCCCTCTATCTTTAAAACGGTTTTAGTGGCAGATGTGCATACTGACGGTAATACTAAAAAAGTCCTTGAAGAGGGTGTCGGTTATCTAAAGACAATGATTGTGGCCTATCAACATCCTGATGGACATATTTTGCTGGGAGCAGGACCGGTCTTCAGTTATTATGAATTTAAACAGCCCATGGATGAACGGCTAACCGATGAGGCCTGGAGAGAGATACTGGAGTCTAATCCTCCGCTTCAACCGGAATGGGTCAACAGTTTTTCAACGCAATAGAAAATGATTCGCTTTTTATTCTTCCTTTTATCTCATCGGGAAAATGGTTTAAAATTTTTCTTTCAGATATTTTGACAATATTTTTCCCGGATGTTTGAAAGAAACAAGGAGAGAAAAACAGGCCAGAGAATGGATAAATTCAATAGGATAATCCATTTGGCTCCAAACTTTGAATCCATTTTCTGCCAGCAAAGCAATGCCTACCTTATTATAGTGATTTGGTTTTTTCATATCCCCTTCTGCCTGACTGCAGGCAATAATATCCGGCTTTTCCTTATCGGCATAATAGGCTTGCAATTCATCCAATACTTTTGTTGGTGCATTTCCTGCCCCAAAGCCATAGATGCAGAGAATGCGTTCGTTTCCATTTAGCGCAGGTTTTATTCCCGGCGCACACATGACCCAACCTATTCTTTCGTAAATATCCCGTGCATTCTCTTCTTCGTAATTCATCAGTTTGTCAATATGAGAAGATGGCAAATATTTTTTTAATTTTTTTGGAGATTCATCATTGTTTAATGCCCATTCGGGATTGAAATAAACGGGTAATGAATTGAGCGCTGTGAAAATATCAGGATGCAGGGCATGCGCTTTGTGGGCCCTATCTCCTGGAATCAGCTTCCAATTGCAATAGATCCATACGCCGGAAAAATGGGAACAAACCACCTGGGCTGCTCCACGCAGATTAACCATCACGTCTCCGGGCAAATAATCAAGCGTAAGTTGGCTTCCGGTTAATATGATGGGTATGGTGATTTTAGGAAAACAGACTTTCAACCATGCTGAGAAGTAAGCCATGGTATCAGTGCCATAGAGAATCAAAACACCATCAAGGTCTTTTTTTAATTCCTCCGCAATGAGAGACGTAATCTTTACCCAATGGCCGGGATGTATATTTGAACTGTCTTTTCCGGGGATTCCCAGAGGTTCACGGCAGATAACCTCATCAACACCTTTATTGCCAAAAAATTCTTTTACCGTTTCATGCAGAGAATTAAAATGATGCGCATCAGGACCGGCAATTCTTGTGTTTCCGAGAAATCCACTGGCAATCGTCCCTCCAGCAAAAATAACCAGAATTCTCTTCATTTATATCACCTTCCGGGAATCATTATAGCATTCCCCTGTAGATATTTAAAAGAATTTTTATGGATTTTAACATTATTTTCAATTAACGCCTGATTTTAAGATAAATATTATCTTTTATCTCTTTATTGCCATCTGCTCGCTGGAAACAGACCATTTACCGCATCTATCTCCCCATCGGGCGACCAGTTGATTCTCAACAAATATCTCTACCACTTCACAATGGTTGGGACAACCGTCACATTCAAATCCACGGGTACGGTATGCTTTTTTCACCAGGTTAAATCCTCTAAAATTTGTTTCTTGCCCCGTTTCCATTATTTTTTCCCTCGCCAGCAAAGCAGCCCCGATAGCGCCAATGACTTTATGATGTTTGGGAACAGTCACAGGCATGCCTAATTCCCTCTCAAAACTGGCTATTATCCCCGTATTAGATGCTACACCACCTTGAAAAAATATGGGGGCAGAAACCTTCTTGCCCTTGGCTACATTATTTAGATAATTCCTTACCAATGCCTCACACAAGCCGGCAATAATATCTTTTTTTTCGTATCCCAATTGCTGCTTGTGGATCATGTCGGATTCAGCGAAAACAGTACACCTGCCGGCAATTCTTACCGAATTATTGGATTGTAAGGCATAATTGCCAAATTCTTCAATGGGAATTTCTAAACGGAAGGCTTGATGGTCTAAAAATGAGCCGGTTCCTGCTGCGCAAATCGTATTCATGGCAAAGTCAACGACAATGCCATTTTGCAGGATGATTATCTTGGAATCCTGACCCCCGATTTCAAAAATAGTACGAACTTCCGGATTGATATGCAGCGTGGCAACTGCCTGAGATGTAATCTCATTTTTTACGATATCAGCCCCGACAATGGTTCCGGCCAATACCCTTCCGCTTCCGGTAGTGCCCACACCCTTTACCTGAACTGCACTTAAAGGGATACTCTTTCCCATCATCTCCATCCCCTTTTTGATAGCTTCTATCGGTTGCCCCTGTGTTCTAAGATAAACCTTACTTAAGACCTCCCCTTCATCATCAATGAGGGCAATGTTTGTGCTGATCGAACCCACATCAACTCCCAAATATTCTGACATGCTCTTTCCTCCTCTCTCGCTTCTTTGCTCCCAAAAGATCAACAAATGCTTCTAATCTGGTAATCAAACCTTCTTCCCCGGTCTGTTCATCATAAATCTGTGTGAGCACAGGGAAATCCAGGTCTTCGCTTACTTTCTTGCTAATTGTCTCTGCTACGATTTCCGGCATACAGGTAAAAGGTATGACTTGAATAGCACCATCCATTCCAGCTCTTGAAGCCAATACTATATGCCCAATCGTATTTTGTCCCTCACCACCTACCGAACGGGAAAGATATTCCTGCGCAGCTTCTTCAATAACATCATGCAGTTGATGTTGTTTAAAAAATTTTAAAAAGGATGAAATCCAGGGCACCGCACTGATTCCTCTATCGACTTCTACGCCCAGGTAACCCAGTTTTTCCTCAATATGATAATTCACAAAAGGTTCAAGCGCTACATAAAACTCTCCCACTAATTTCACTTTGATCAATTCTTTATCTTCATTACCAGAGATTATTTTTTCATAATCGCTTAAAATCATCTGGTATATACGCTTTATTTCGTCTACGGTATTCGCGGCATCAATGGCAGAAAGTCCTCTTTTAAGGGTTTTTGTCGTATCTCCTTTATTATTCTCTCTGGGCCTTGTTTTTAGCGCAGCTTTCTCCAATCCTTCGATGGCTACAACTTTTTCCCAGGCAATTTTTAATGCTCTTGCAATGGTAAATACCGACTTATTATTAAGCAACATTTTATAATTGTTAAATACCCTTTTAAGATGTCCGCGAGGCTTCTCCAGGGAAATCATTGTAAAATCGTATCCCAAATCTATTAAAATCCTTCTTTGGATTTCGGCATAATATCCAAACCTGCAAGGACCCCATCCCCCTACCATAACAATCGTTTCCGCACCTTTTTCCAGGGCCTCGATAAAATTACCCAGTAGAATCTTCAAAGGCAGACAACAATATTCGGGAGAGTATCTAACCCCTAAATCAAGCGTTCGTTTGGTATTGGGAGGAGGCAGAATGACTTCATGCCCAAGATTGGAAAGCAGTGAGCCTCCTGCAATCGACGTAAGATTACCAAAATTAGGTACAGTTACTTTCATGCCTCTTCCTCCTTATGATCATATCCAGAAATGCTTCTGTGCGAGTGTCTATACCGGCTGCACCTGTATGTTCATCAAAAACAAACTCGGTGTAAGCAACCGATTGATTTTTTTTACTTTCCTGATGCATGATTTCACCTATCAGAGAGTCTTCTCCGCATTCAAAAGTCGTCAAATGGATGATGCCGTCTATTTTTTCCTGAAAAAAATGAAAAGCCGCTCCTAATGTCTTACTGGAAAGCGTCCAAAAAATAGGTTTATATAATTTTTTAAGCTGATGCCTTATTTCTTTTTTACTGACCATTTCAGCTGTTAATACATTGACGCCGGCCTTTTTCAATTTGGAAATCAAATTTAAATTAACAAAAGGGTCATGAACCAGATAGGAATGACCTAAAAGCGCTATATTAATCATATTTTTAAGATTACCAGCGACAGCACCGCCATGTTTCTGAGAATATACTTCCTTGTTTAATACATTTTTCTCAAGAAAAGATTTAAATTTCTTTTGTGCTTCATAAAAAGCCTGATATATCTTTCGAGAATCATCTGTTAAGATTTTTCCTACCTTAAAAAAAGATTGTTTAAAATTAGTTTTGGCTTCTCTTATATCGATGGTGGGTTCAATGATGGGAGGAAGGAAAGATAGGGAACTTTTGATCATATCCGGAAGCCCTAAAAATTTTGGACAAAAATAGGTGCCTTTTTCCACATTGACCATAGAAGGTATAAATAGATAATCTACTTTTTCTTTTATACTGAGGACATGCCCATAAAATACTTTGACTGGAAGACAGACCTCGCTAATGGCTGCCTTTTCTCCCAGGTCAAGTATCTTCTTGGTCGTTGAACCGGATTCAATGACTGTTACCCCTAATCCCTCAAAAAAACTTTTCCATAACGGATAATATTCGTAATATAGAAGTGCCTGAGGTATTCCAACGGTTATCTCTTTCATGTTACTATATGTTTTCTCCCTTCGATTAAATGATCATCTGCTATGGCCAGCCATGGGAACGAATCTTACACCAATGGTTCCACTGGATTTTACTTCACCTTGTGTCTTTTCAATCTTCATCAAGGTTTGAACCATCTAGATTCCACCCACAGGGATGACAATAATCCCTCCATCATCTTTGACTTGACTGATAAGTGACGGTGGAACATGGTCAGGTGCACAAGTGACGATGATGGCATCATAGGGAGCATGCTCTTCCCAACCGTAATATCCGTCACCCACCTTAAAATGAATATTATCATACCCTAATTCATTCAATAATAGCCTTGATTTTTCAGAGAGACTTCGGTATATTTCAATTGTATAGATTTCGCTTGCAATCTCAGCTAAAACAGCTGACTGATAACCGGAACCGGTTCCTATTTCCAACACTTTTTCGTCACCCTCTAATTCTAACAATTGGGTCATTAAAGCCACAATATATGGCTGAGAAATAGTCTGTCCTTCGCCAATGGGCAACGGACTGTCGTTGTAGGCCGATTCGATAATGCGTTGGTCAACAAATTGGTGACGTGGAATGGTTATCATGGCCTGCAAAACTTTTGGATCGTTTATATCCCTGCCTTTCAATTGATATTCAACCATGTCTTGCCTTTTTCGCAGGTAGGGATCTGCTACTGTTTTTTCTCCATGCTCATAGATTACCATGCATAAAAATACTATCAATATGATTAAAATTAAAATAAGAAATTTTTTCATAAAAAACATCTACTTTTTTATTTAATCAATTTAATGCTATGCTATTTTCATTCGAACATTTTAGCTAACCAAAGACTTGTGGTTGAAAAATTTTCATTCAGTTTATTTTATCAAGAATATACCATATAGTAAAGATTATACAAATATAATAATATATAATATCAAAAAATATAAAGGAACAAATGCGGGATATTCGGATTTCCATTTTTCGAAAATGAACAAGATGAAATAGAGATTAAATTAATATAACAAAATCATGCCTAAAGGAGTATTTTTAATTCATGTCGAAGTATAATTAATAAGATACCCTCCGCAAAATAAAATATTTTAGGAAAAAAGATGAAAAAAGTTAAAATGAATAGCTATTCCCCACTGTATGCGGGAATATTCTTTTTCTCTCTATCAGTTTTACTTTTTGAACTTTCCCTTACCAGGGCATTCTTCATTCTTCAGTGGAATTTTCTGGCCTTTATGATTATAAGTATTGCCTTTTTGGGATATGGGGCAAGCGATACTTTTTTATCAGTTTTTTCCGGCATATTGAAAAGAACAAGCGGTAATAATTTATTTAAATATCTTGTGTTGTTTTCAATGTTATTTTCTTTGAGTTCCTTATTGTCTGTTTTTCTTATCTCTAAAATTCCTTTTGACCTCTATCGTATTATGATAGACAGGCAACAATTGACCTACCTGATAGCTTATTACCTTGCCATAGCTCTACCTTTCTTCTTTGCGGGAATTTGTATTTCCCTTGCCATAAGCAGATTATCGTTAAAAGTTAATAAAATATATTTTTGTGATTTGACAGGTGCTTCTTTTGGATGCATTGCTTTTTTAATCCTGGCTGATTTCATTAGTTTAAGCCAATTATTGTTTTACCTTCTTTTCTTTCCTTTCTGACTTCATTTCTCTTCTCATTAAAATTGCAGAATAAGAAGTCAATCATATATTTCGCGGGAATATTTCTTTTTGCCATCATGTTAAACAGTGCTGGAGACCTCTTTTCTCTGCGTGTAAATCCTTATAAAAGTTTATTCACATTACTGCGGCATCCACAATCGGAAATCATTAAAAGAAAGAAAAACAGCTTTTCCCGATTAGAAGTTGCAAAAAGCGAAGGCGTAAAATATGCTCCCGGATTAAGTTTAAATTTTACTGGCGAGATTCCCGAGCAATTGGGAATAGTTGCTGATGGTGACGGATTGAGTGCAGTCACCAAATTAGAAGAAGAGAATCACTTTACAGGTTTAAAAAAAATAGAATTTTCTGATTATATTTCTTCTGCTTTGGGATTTCATCTGATAAACAAAAAAGAAAAATTAGAAAAAATATTAATTATTGGGCCGGCTGGAGGATTGGATATTCTGGGAGGCCTTTATCATGGCATAGAAAAAATTTGGGGAATCGAGATGAATCCCAATATAAAAAATCTACTAAAAAAACATTTCGGCGATTATTCGGGAAATATTTACAATCGTGAAGGCATCAATATTTTGACCGGAGAAGGAAGAAGTATATTGAAAGGATTGGATGATGAGTTTGATTTAATTCAAATTTCATTAATTGGCTCATCTAATGCTGCTTCCGGGGGATTTTACAGTATCAGTGAAAATTATCTTTATACAGTGGAAGGATTTATTGATTTTTGGCAACACCTTTCTGACAGAGGAAAATTAAGCATCACCCGCTGGCTAAAATTCCCTCGCCGGGAAATTGTCCGTCTTTGCAGTGTCAGTTTAGAAGCCCTAAGCATATCAGGAATAAAAAACCCGGAAAATCATATAGCAATCATCCGCAGTTGGGCAACGTCCACCCTTATTTTAAGTAAAAGCGAGATAAGAAATGAAGAAATATTAAGTATCAAGGATTTTTGTGATAAAAGAAATTTTGATACCATTTATTTCCCCGGGATTACGGAAGAAGATACCAATATAAATCATTTGCTGGAACAAAGTTATTATTATCAGGATATAAATGATTTGATAATCAGCTTTCAAAAGAATACACAAGAAGATTTCTATAAGAGTTATTTCTTTAATATTTCTCCGGTCATTGATAATCAACCCTATTTTTTCTATGCTTTGAAGTGGAAAAATATTCCCGGGATTTTAAAAAGTACAGCTAACTGGCAAACATTGATTGAATGGGGAAATTTAATGATATTTGCTACTTTTATTCAGGGAATCATTTTTAGTATCATCTTTATATTTCTACCCTTGATATTGAAAAGAACCTCCATAAATAAAAGAAAGACAAAGATCCCCTTTTTGGTTTATTTTGCCTCTTTGGGTTTGGGATATATGCTTTTAGAAATCTCTTTTATCCAAAAATTTATTCTTTATCTGACCAATCCCAGTTATTCTACATCCATTGTCATCTTTTCCTTTTTATTCTGCTCTGGTCTGGGCAGTTTTTATTCTAAAAAAATCAAGAGAAATTATATTGGATTTTTAAAGATTATTATTCCTTCTCTGTGTGCTATTTTATTTTTATATCAGATATTTTTACCCTACATCCATGATGCTACTTTACATTTCGATTTGATAGTGAGAGTCTTTATTACAATTGGATTGATTTTGCCCGTGGGATTTTTGATGGGAATACCCTTTCCTTTGGGAATAAGGCTGGTTAATTCAATAAGCCGGGGGAAAGAAACGGGACTTATTCCCTGGCTGTGGGCAACAAACAGTTTCTGCTCTATCATTGCTTCTGTTTCGGCAGTGCTTATTGCTATCTTGTTTGGATTTAAGATGGTCATTTTTCTGGCAGCTTCCATTTACTTATTCGGATTAATCAGTTTGAATAAAATACGCAGTATAGTAAAATAGAACGACCCTTAATTAAATTCGAATAAAAAAAACTCTCTTAAAACATTCTTCAATAAGATAAACATCTATCTAAATTAAAAGTTTTATCAGTATTATTATGTAGCAACTTCTTGTTCAACCAGGTGCTTGGCTGAGCATGCCACATAGCACCAGTTTCTAAATCTTCTACCCAAATATCGTTTATATACCATCCCGGTCCAGCACCTCTATTATTATGTTTAATTTGAATTTCATTTAACTCTTCTAAATTATCTGAATTTATATAAATATTATCAATATCTCCCTTTTCAAAAGTGCCTATATGGTCAATCGTAGCATCATGAGGGGGCCTTGATTTTGAATAAATTTTATACCAGGGTGAATTCTTATCATTACCAAAAAGTCTAATACTAATCCTCGCATCCGTGCCGGAATATTTTTTATTCCCAGTATTTATTTGTATCCTGTAACGACTGAGCAACTTATTTATAAATTCATTAGGTAATGCTTCTCCCAATTTTTCCTCGTTCAAGCTTAAATCATAAATTCCGGGATCTATAAAATTAGGCGGTTCACCCACATTGTAGCAATCAAACATGAAACGCCCTCCTCCTCCACAGTCTTCTCCTGCCATATCTAAAAACAAATTAACATTTTCACATACATCACAAGAGGGGTAAATCGCATGCTTATCTTCGGAAGCATAAAAGACTAACCTGTTTTTTGTAAAGTGCAGATTGCTACACATCACTTCAGAGTGAAAACTTTTTTTACCGGTCAATGCAACATTGCCTTTGTTACACATACCATGCCGTGCATTCCAAACTCCGTGATGCGCATTTGGTTCTCTATGGGAAGATGTAAATACCCAATCCAATTTTAATGTTTTGTTGTCAATTATTTTCCATGCCATAAAAATACGTTCATGGTCTCCGATATGTTCCGTAATACCATATCGACCGTAATCGAAACTCCAGGTCACCACATAACGAAAAATGATATATCTAGGTAAATTCATTGAATGATAACTGGAATCGGGTTTATTTGATAAATCAGGATATGGATGGACTCTGACAAAATTTGCAACATGGTCCGTTGCGGTCATTATTACTCCAGTTTCTCCATATTTTTTAAGTTCTTTTTCTCCAAGATCATTCATAAGTGGTGGGATTACTTTTTTAGGGCTCAAATCAGTAATTACTATATGAGGTTTTTCTCGCCTTATTAACCAATCTTCTCCTTCATCAAGTTCAATGTAGGGATTAATATATTCCATTGCCATATCTTCCCATTTCTGCATAATTCCATCCTCGTCTGGATCAATATCAATATTGCCGACTTCATTTTCCTTTACAAAAATGGGGAAATTACTAGAAAGTTTTCTTCCTCCATCAGACAAGACTAAATCGAATTCAGATTTTGATATGTTTTCCTCTCTGAAATTTCCACCGGGAACCTCAATTGCAGAAGCAGCAGCATTATATTTTGCGCTTCCAGAAATTTTCACATAAGTGCTGAATGATTCCTGAGCAATTGAAGCAATAGAAGAAAATAATAAAATGAAAAGAAAGAAGAAAAAACCACATGCAAGAAGATATATGTTTTTATTCATAAATATATCCTTTATCAAAATACTGAATGTTCTCTTACTTCTAATATATTTTCAAATCTTTATAAATTATAAATTTCCATCCAGATTGTATCCTGTTGGTATTTTATAGAGCGCTTTAACCATTCGCTGCATGATATCCGGAATAAGGGTGAATTCCTTCCACTCCCTCTTCTCAACCGTTGTTCCCTTCCAGGCATCAAAACCTACAACTCCGGCAAAAAGATGCAAATATAAGCCAAAATTTTCTTCAGGGAAACCGCAGAATGAAAAATCAGGATTGATGGTTATTTCCGCTTTATTTAGTTGGTAATTTTTCCAGTGGGCATCTACATGACCACAAAGATTTTTCTCTCTTAATTTATGGTCATAAGATATCTTTACCGGACTGTAGGGATTATCACTTAGATAAAAATTAACTTTTTCTCCGAGAAGTAGATTCCATTGGCTCAAAACTTCCTGCATTCTACTGAAATTAGTGGTATCGAACACTTCAATGTGTTTATCAGGCCAGCGAACGGTCTTATCCTTGCCCCAACCAAAATTTTCCAACAATTGTTTTTCCTGGGATGTTAGTAAAGGCATATTTTTTACAACAGATAGCTGAATTGATTTTATACTTTTATCTCCGCTACTATCAATGACTTCACAGGTGATTTCGTAATTGCCGGTCTGATTCGGTGCTGTCCAGGTGATATTTGGACCATCGCCTGAAATAATACCCCCGGATGCAGACCAGATATAATGGAGCGTATCTCCATCCTCATCAGCGGCATAACAAATCAAACTACTGGAATTATTGATTTGAAGCGTATACGGCTGAGCAATCAGCGAAGAGATAACAGGAGGATGATTTTTCCAGGGAATCACTTCGATCACGATACCCTTGCTGTTAGATTTCCCCTTTATTATATGCATTATCTCTAATAATAGATAAGAGATTTCTTCTTCGGTTGGGTTAATCAGCAGCACATCTCCCGATTGCAGTTTCTCTAATTGAGGTGTTGCATTTCGAAAGATAAAAACACCCTTATCAGGAGAAATATAATTGATTTCCTTAATAGATTGTTCATCTAAAATAATGGTACCTTCCGGTATAAAATCCGGGACTTCAGGTGGAGTATTTTCTATTGCCATTATTTCCATGCTTCCAATAAATAGCATGACAACAATTGCACACAAAACAAAAGAAATGGTTTTAAAATATTTATTAAAATTATTGTAATTCATGATATAAAAATTCTCCTTTTTTTGTAGTCTTATTTTGTCAGATAAGCAAAACATAATCTCTGCACTAAAAATAAGCGGTAGTGGTAGATTTTTATTTTATATCATTATACTATATATATCTTAATATTATTCATTAATTTTAATAAAGCGGACTATTTTTAGTATATCATCCAGATATTTTTCAAAATCATTTTCGATGGCACTAAAGCTAAAAGTATAATATAAATCATTGATAATAGATTTATAACGAATGTATTTAAGTGTATCTTTCCCAAATTTCATTGTATATAAAGTTCGCTGGGCGGGATGCCCGGAAAGTTTGTCAGGAAGGGATCCTAAAAAGACTGCACCTGATTCTTTTAAGTTTTCCATATTCTTTTCAGCTAATTCCAAAAGATTATTTTCTGCTCCAAATAATGGCATGGGACGGAAAGTCAAGGTACCTTTAAACTCGGGAAGATAGATGAGTATTTCTTTTTCCTGAGAAGATTGATTAATCCATTTCTCCGGATGAATCAATGAAAAATCCAGATATTTATCCTGATAATGATATAAGATAAATCCACCCGGTACTTCCTGTCCCTGATATTGGGCATTTATCCCCAAACACAAATAAAAAAATAATAAAGTTATGATAAAAAAAATATGGATTTCCTCATGGTTTACACCTCACGCCTAATTTTATTTTAAGTAATGTGAAAAATAATATGAAGAACATAGTTTTAAAAATCATTCCGATGATTTTAAAATAATGATTGCTAAATTATTCGTATTTTGTTCCAGAAATGCATCTAAACAATGAATTATTAAAGTATGGTTTAATGAATCCAATGACCAGGAATCATATAGCTCTTGATTTATTTTTACCGAAATATTTCCTGTATCTGTCTCTTCCGGTAAATGAATATGTAGATCGATAAAATCATACTCTTTCAATAAAAGCTGGGCATCTCTAATGCTGACCAAGAGATGAT
>Ga0272442_10005286_pt1 | contig 17325 bp, 17 predicted proteins | sample SSMForm2O_FD_200262 | JGI IMG/M metagenome (GOLD analysis project Ga0272442, IMG submission 200262) | Marine sediment archaeal communities from Little Sippewissett salt marsh, Falmouth, MA, United States - SSM-Form-2O | ecosystem: Environmental > Aquatic > Marine > Wetlands > Sediment ... | reverse complement strand
TATAGACGTTCTCGACGGCTTGCGCCATGTCGATGATCTTGAAGTCGTCCGCCTCGTCCTGTTCGTAGTCGTTGACCTCCAGCGCCGTCAGAATCAGGTTGATGGTCAACGAGGCGGATCGCGACATACCGCCGCCGGGAATGTTTCCATAGAGGACGGCGTCGAATCCGTTGGGCAGCTTGAAGCCCTCTCTGGTCAGAATGTGATCCACACCAAACGGGAAGCGGGCCCAGGTGTGGGCGATGGTGTCTGATTTGGGCGCGGGGACCTTGCCACTCTCGTAGCTGACGATCCCGTCGTCAGGGAAGTTGCCACTGAACAGGCGAACCCGGTTCGTGCCGTTGGGCTTGTAGGCCAGCCAGATGAACCGGTCGGTGCCGACGCCGAACAGCTCGGTCCCATTGTAGTCACCGTGCTCGACGCCCAGGCAGAACCGCGACGAGGTTCGCCTGACGTTGCCCCCGGCGACATCCAGTTTGTGTTCCTCTGCCCACTGCTGGATCTTCGCCAGCGCGGCTTGGCCTTCGTCTGTCAGTCCCATCTCGCCCTGATCTCTCCAAGTACGAACGGTTGTCAAGTGGTCCAAAAGCGGCCGCGTCGAATATAGCCACCGCCTTGGCAAACATCAAGGTCGAATCTCAGATCGGCCGGTGGCAGGGCCTCATTGATCGGAATACTGCTTGCGTCCGTGTCGTCACGGGCTTAATATCGGCGAACTTGAGCCTCAGAGCTCACTGATGCCGTACCATGGAGTGTTTTGGGAGGTTTGACTATGGGCGATCTGAACCGAAGGGATTTCATCAGGGCCGGCGCTACAGCGGGAATCGGCGTTTCACTGGCAGGTATGGCCTCTTCCTGCTCCAGCGCGCGACTGTCGCCCGGAGGCAGCCGCAGCCTGATCGGATTCCACGTGGCCCCGATCGAAAACGTGCGCATTGCGTACGTGGGTGTCGGTGGCATGGGCTCGGCCCACGTGCGGAACCTGTTGAAGATCGAAGGGTGTCAGATCACCGCAGTCTGCGATATCGTTCCCTCGAAGGTCGAGCGGGTACAGAAGTGGGTAGAGGAGGCGGGCTTCCCGAAGCCGACCGGCTACACGCGGGGTGACTGGGACTTCAAGCGGCTCTGTGAAACCGAAGACGTGGACTTGGTCTATACGGCCACGCCCTGGCGATGGCACACGCCGGTGCTTCTGGCGGCGATGAAGAACGGCAAGCACGGGGCCACAGAGGTCAACGCCGCGTTCAATGTCGAAGATTGCTGGAGACTCGTCGAGACTGCCGAGACGACGCAGCGGCACTGCGTCCTGATGGAGAACTGTTGCTACGACCGAGCAGAGATGCAGATTCTCAACATGGTCAAGCAGAACATGTTTGGCGAGATACTGCACGGTGAATGCGGCTATCTGCACGACCTGCGCGGTGTCAAATTTGGCAGCGGCGGGGAAGGGCTCTGGCGGCGAAACTGGGCCATGACACACGACTGCAATCTGTACCCCACGCATGGCCTGGGGCCGATCGCCCAGTGCATGGACATCAATCGGGGCGACGCCTTTGACTATCTTGTCTCGGTTAGCAGCAATTCCCGTGGTCTGTTCGACTATGCCAGGGAGCACTACCCGGAAGGCGACCCGAAGCGCCAGGAAGTCTACAAGCTCGGCGATGTCAACACGTCGCTGATCCGCACGAAGAAGGGCAAGACCATCGTCGTCAAGCACGACACGAACGTGCCCAGGCCGTACAGCCGGGACATTCTCGTACAAGGTACCAAAGGCATCGTCCGCAAGTATCCGGAGGGCAAGATTCACATCGAGGGCAAGAGTTCAGGGCATGGGTGGGAAGACCTGAGCAAGTACAGCGATTACGACCATCCGCTGTGGAAGGCCATGCAGGAAAGGGCCGAGGGCGCCGGCCACGGTGGGATGGATTTCATCGAGGACTATCGCCTTATCGAAGCCCTGCGCATGGGCCGGCCGACGGACATCGATGTGTACGACGCCGTCGCCTGGTCGGCCGTTGTGGGGCTGTCGGAGCAATCGGTTGCCAAGAACGGTAGGCCCATGGACTTCCCCGATTTCACCCGCGGCGGGTGGAAGACCCCTCGGGGGCTGCATGTCATGGATTTCAAGGGATGAGCCTGCGGGCCCGTGACGTGAATTTCACACCAATCGACTCAGGAAAGGTCTAGGGATGAAGATCAGTGCAAGTTACTGGATGTTTGAGGGGGGGCTGGAAGCAACGCTGCCGGTTGCCGACGCGATGGCTCAAGCAAAAGATCTGGGCTTCGACGCGATCGAGCTTTGCATCGGCAGCCAAGGGGTGCTGACGCACGAAACGACCCAGGCCGAGTGCGAGCAGATCGTGGCCAAGGCGAGCGAACTGGGGATTGAGATTGCCAGCGTCGCCAGCGGTGAGAGCTGGGGCGCTTCGCCTTCCGACGACGATCCGACCGTGAGGGCCAGGATCATCGACTTCACGAAGAAGGCCTTGCAGGTGACCAAATGCCTACCTGTTTGTCCCAGGCGCGGTCGATGTCTTCTTCCTGGAGGACAGCCCAGTCGTGCCTTACGACGTATGCTATGAGCGGGCGAAAGAGGCGGTGACACAACTGATTCCCACCGCCGAGCAGCTTGGCGTGACACTCGGCATCGAGAATGTCTGGAACAAGTTCCTTCTCAGCCCGCTGGAAATGCGTGATTTCATTGACGGCTTCGGTTCGAAAGCGGTGGGGTCCTATTTCGACGCGGGCAACGTGCTGCTGACGGGCTATCCGGATCATTGGATCAAGATTCTGGGCCAGCGCATCGTGCGCGTTCACGTCAAGGACTTCAAGAAGTCGGTCGGTACAGCTGAGGGTTTTGTCGATATGCTCGAAGGCGACGTCGATTTCGAGGCGGTCAAGACGGCTCTGGCCGGCGTCGGATACGATGGCTACGTCACGGCTGAGATGCTCCCATATCAGCCGGGTCGACCCGAGAAGACGGCGGCAGCGATGAAGAAGATCTTCAAGTAGACTCCAGCAATGGGAAGGGAGAGCGACATGACCAGAGTGGGTATCGTAGGCCTGGGTTTCATGGGCAAAATGCACTTCCGCTGCTACCAGGCCCTGGACGGCGTGCAGGTGGCGGCCATTTGCGACACGGACACAGCCAAGTTCGCGGACACCAGCGGAACAGCCGGCAATATCGAGGGGGCCGAGGCGCCCCTGGATCTGGCCGGAATAGGGCTTCACGACGACTTCGACAAGATGCTGGCCGGGGCCAACCTGGACGCCGTTTCGATTACCCTGCCGACCTACATGCACAGGGAGTACGCGGTCAAAGCGCTCAACGCAGGTGTTAATGTCCTGTGCGAAAAGCCGTTGGCCATGACGGTCGCTGACTGTGAGGCGATCACGACCGCGGCAGAGCAGAGCGGCAAGCTCCTCCAGACGGGTCATTGCATCCGTTTCTGGCCCGAATACGCCAAGACCAAGGAAATCATCGATTCGGGCGAGTATGGCAAGGTGTTGGCCGCGACGTTCCAGCGTCTGAGCCTGACCCCGACATGGTCGTGGGACAACTGGCTGATGGATGCGGGCAAGAGCGGCTCGGCTGCCCTGGATTTGCACATCCACGATTCCGACTACGTGCAATATGTCCTCGGGATGCCGAAGGCGGTCTTCAGTCGGGCAGCGGGTGGTCCGGCCAAGGAGTTCGATCACATCGTGACCCAGTACGTCTACGATGGCGACTGCGTCGTGACGGCCGAGGGTGGCTGGGCGATGACGGCTGGCTTCGGGTTCGAAATGAGTTTCAACATCGTACTGGAGAAAGCCACGATCAGCTACGACTGCACACGCGATCCGGCGTTCAAAGTCGCGCCGGCCGGTGACGAGGCGTTCACTCCCGAGATTACCTCCGGTGACGGCTACTCCAATGAGATCGCGCACTTCATCAAAGCCGTGCAGGGCGAGAGCGTTCCTGAGATCATCACGCCGGCGCAATCGGTCGATTCGCTGAAGCTCGTGCTGGCGGAGAAGGAGTCGGCCGCATCGGGGCAGGTCGTTCGGTTATAGAAGAACAAAACGCATCAGGCTATGTGAGCGGGAGAAGCGATGGACGTTGATTTCGCAAAACTGGGATTCGACACGAACTTTGGCGTTCTGGACTGGTGCATCGTCGTCGGCTATTTGATCGCGATCGTCAGCATCGGCGTGTACATCCGTAAGTATATCGCCAGTGCCACCGACTTCATGGTAGCCGGTCGCGGGCTCAAGACCTTCCTGGCCATCGCCACCATGATTGGCACGGAGCTGGGCCTGGTCACGGTCATGTACTCGTCCCAGAAGGGCTTCACGGGGGGATTTGCGGCGTTCCACATCGCTTTTGCCGCTGCCATCGTGACGCTCTTTGTCGGTCTTTCCGGCTTCATCGTGGTGCCTCTGCGCCGGCTGAAGGTGATGACCATACCGGAGTTCTACGAGAAGCGCTTCGGCCGAGACGTTCGCATCCTCGGCGGTATCATCCTGGCCCTTTCCGGCATCCTCAATATGGGCATGTTCCTCAAGGCCGGGTCGCTGTTTGTCACCGGTGTCACCGGCATGACCGAGCCACGGGACCTGAAGATCGTGATGACAGTCCTGCTGGGCATGGTCCTGCTGTACACGACGCTCGGCGGCATGGTTTCCGTGGCGATTCTCGACTACATTCAATTCGTTGTTCTGTCGTTCAGCCTGGTTTTTGCCAGCATCATGTCGATCAGGTTCCTCGGTTGGACCAACATCGTCGATACCGTCACCAGGGAGATGGGGCAGGGGGGCTTCAATCCTTTCGACGAAGCTGGATTCGGGTGGTCCTATGTCTCCTGGATGTTCTTTCTCGGATTGGTCAGTTGTGCTATCTGGCAAACAGCGGTGATCCGTGCCTGTTCGGCCAAGAGCGTCAGTATCGTGCGGCGCATTTACACGCTGTCCTCGATCGGTTTCTTGATCCGCTTTCTGATTCCCTACTTCTTTGGGATCTGCGCGCTGGTGTTCATTGCCAACAACAGTGCCCTCAAGGGGGTGTTCCTTTCTGAGGCGGGTCGCGCCAATTCTGATCTATCGTTGACTGCAATGCCGTTCTACCTGAGCCAGATCCTCCCAGCGGGTTTCATCGGCATCATCTGTGCCGGCATGCTGGCGGCGTTTATGTCAACACACGATAGCTACCTGCTGTGCTGGAGTTCCGTACTCACTCAGGATGTCGTGGCGCCGTGGTTCAAGAAGGACCTGTCATCGAAGACGCGACTGCTGCTGACGAGGATCTTCATCGTGGCGATCGGTTTATTCATCTTGGTATGGGGACTCTGGTATCCGCTAGGACAGGATCTGTGGGATTACATGGCGATCTCTGGGGCCATTTACTCTATCGGAGGATTTGCCCTACTGGCTTTTGGCCTGTACTGGAAGCGAGCCAGCCGGGTCGGGGCGTATCTGGCCTTGCTCACCGGTTTTTTGGCAGTCCTCGGTCTTGCGAGAGTCCAGCAGTTGTGCGCCCCGCTGCTTGATCCTATCAAGAAGCGGTTTGATGTTGAGGGGGATATCTCCAGTGCCGTCATTGGCCTCACTGTCCTGGGTTTGGCCATCGTGCTGATGGTGACGGGGTCTTTACTGTTCCCGGACAAAAAGCAGAACAGCTACCACACTGAGCGTGGGGAGTCCTAGCATGGATTGGGTTAAGATCTGGTCGTTCTTCTTCTTCGCGAGTCTGATCGTCTTCACGGGGCTGGCTGTCGTCGTTACGATAGGGGGCTTCTTCAACATCAGGTCGCTGTTCAAAGATCTCTCCGAGGCCAAAGCCGAGGCTGAGAAAGCCGCAGAAACGGGCGGTGCCTAACGCTCGTCAGAAGGTCAATACCTTCCAGTCGGTCTTGAGGAGATCTGAGAGGGGCTTGCCCATGCCCTTGACCTCGATGCCCATTTCCCGCAGGTTGTCTGTGACGCCGTACATGTTGGCGCACACGATGCAGGCCTTGACGTCGACGCCGCTGCTGATCATCGATTTGATTTTTGCCTGAAGCTCCTTGTCGGCCGCCAGAAGACGCGAGGACGGTCCCCAGACGATCAACTGGACCTCATCGAACCATTTGGCGTTCTTGGCCGCATGGGTATACATGAGACACATCTTGTGAGCGACGTCGGCATCTCCACTGGTCCACACCACGGCCAGCTTCGTCCTTCCGTCCGAGCCCGTCGGATGATCGGCCCTTACCCATGCCTGCCCCACGACGATACCAACGAGCAATACGGTGGCCAGTACGATCAGATGTTTGTTCGTCTTCATGATGATCCCTTCCCACTATTGCGTGATGGTCCAGTTTCCTGCCGATGGTCTGGTATGCCTACGCATCATGAGTCAGTTGGTTCGAGGGCACTCGGCTCGGGCAGCCCAGTAGTGCGAAACGTTCGTCCGGGGCGTTGCGCATTCGGCTTTCCAGCCTGGCCCCCGAAGAGTACACTCGCGGTGTCTCGACGGGGCCGGCAGGTGTCCCTGGCGCATGACCGCAGAATCGTATGTCTCTCGCACGGTGGATTGGACGACTATGGGTAGCATGATGGTTCATCAAAGGTTGGCCTGGTGTCTGGCGTTGATCCTGTCGACGCCGGCCCATCAGAAGGTTCTCCATGCACCGGCACAGGAGTGGTTCCCGGTTGCCCCGCCCATGGGGCAAGCGATGGGCGAAGTCATCGAGGTCTCGGACGTTCAGGACTTGGTGAATGCTGTTGAGAACGCCAGCCCCGGCCAGACCATTCTGGTTTCGGACGGTCACTATCTCATGCCGCGTTACGTGGAGATCACCACGGATAACGTCACCTTACGCGGCGCATCAGGCCATCGCGAACGGGTCATTCTCGACGGCGCGCGCAGCAAACACGGCGAGTTACTGGGCTTCAGAAGCTGCACCGGCGTGACTATAGCTGATCTGACCATTCAGAACGTCAAGTGGAACGGCTTCAAAATCAATTCCGAGACCGGTGTGCAGGAATTGACGATTCACAACTGCATCATTCACAACATCTGGCAACGCGGTGTCAAGGGAGTGAAGGTACCGCAAGACAACCGTGAGATCCTGCGTCCCAAGCGATGTCGCATTCAGTACTGCCTTTTCTACAATGACCGTCCGAAGCGCCTCAGTGACGACGAAAGCGACATCGCCCAGGGCAACTACATCGCTGGCATCGATGTGATGTATGCTAAGGAATGGGTCATCCGGGACAACGTGTTCGTGGGGATTCAGGGGCGTACGAGCGAAGGCCGCGGGGCCATTTTCCTGTGGTTCGATGCACAGGATTGCATTGTCGAGCGCAATGCCGTCATCGACTGTGACGTTGGGTTGCAGTTGGGCAATCCACACCGCGCCGACGGCGTCACGTACCATTGCGTCCGCTGCATCGCTCGCAACAACTTCATTACGCGAGCGCCGGAGGCAGGGATTGTCACCGTACATACGATGGACTGTCGCGTCCTCCATAACACGGTTCATGATCCGCACAGTCGGCTGGGCCGCTTGATTCGCACGGTGTTTACCAACGATGGATTGCTCGTTGCCAACAATCTTCTCAGCGGGCCGGCCTTCAGTCACGAATCGCCCAGCGCGGTTCGATTTCTGAACAACCCGATCGGTGACGTCTCATCCGTCTTTGTCGATTCGGCGCGCGGGAACCTCCATCTGACGCCGGCCGGGGCCGATGTCGTGGGCGGCGTGATGCGCCTGCCGGAGGTGACGGAGGACATCGACAGGCAGACGCGCTCTTCAAGGACCAGCGTTGGCGCCGATGAACCTGGGGCATCCAACGGACGACTGTCCCAAGACTGAAGCGACTGGCGCGCAACATGTCCTGTCATATGGACTTGCCTGTTGCTGGGCGGTGGCCTTCCCGTCGCCTGTCTCATAAGAGATGTACTTTTCTTTCTGCGGGTGGGTTTTTGACTTGTCGCAGGGTGACTTCTCTTTAGAATATGCACAGGTTAGGTGATAAAGGAAAGCTAGCGGGAGGCCGCTCTCTTATGGATGGGCACTTTCTCCTGGTTGCTTCCGGCCTTAGGAGGAGGCACCATGGCGGTAACCACACGATGGCCCTTGCTGTCCAGCCAGGAATGGGCTCAGCTCACGCGCGAACTCGGACTAACCCCCAGGCAGACGGAGATCGTTCGACACCTTCTTCTGGGCAAGTCTGACAAACAGATCGCCAGGGAGTTGAAGATATCCGTCCCCACAGTCCGTACACACATGGGCAGGCTGTTTCACAAACTCGGTCTCAGCGACCGCGTTGAGCTGATCCTTCACATATTCGCACGTCTGCGCAAAGAGCCGGATGCCTCCTCCGAGACCTGATGCATGACGTCTTTTCGTGTCCCGGCAGCGCGATGATTTACGTACTTTCCACAATAGACATACGACGGCATGATGCAGAAAATGCTGTACGCTGTCAGTGCAGAATGGATTCACGCCGAAAGGGATTAAGTGAGGCACGTGGCAGCAGGGAGACAGGGGTGACGGATTAGGACCATCGACTCGGCCTGTGTCTCCCTTCTTCTTGCGTGCAGAGACACTGTGGAAGGGCTGAGACGACCCAATTCGCGAGGCATGTCGGGTCAGGGTCCGTGCGCTCGGGCTCACCGGGGCCGGCCAGCGCCGACACGTCGAATGATAGAAACGGGCAGGTGTAGCATTCGTCGAGATCGGAGGACGGGTATGCTGATTCTATCCCGAAAACGCGGCCAGAGCATCATGATCGGGGATGAGGTGGAAGTCCACGTGGTGGACATCGGGGGAGGGAAGGTCAGGCTTGGTATTACGAGTCCCTCCTGGATTGCCGTCCAGCAACGCGAGCGGTACGAGGCCAGGCGTCGCGACCGGCCGCAGCACGTTGGGGCCGGAGCGGATGGCATTTGGGCCAAGTGATTAAAGCTTTTCTCAGTGTCGTTTCTCTGCCGGCATTCCGTTTCACCCAGTGAATGAGCTGACCACGCCAGTGTGCCCGATAACACTGGGCGACGAACCGGTGGCCAAGAGTCAGATGTGCTTTCGAGGCTTGCCGCCTGTGCCAATTCGGCGCTAGGATCAGGGCTGGGAGCCTGGTCCTCCCTGCTGCAGTACCAGCCTGACGCCAATCCCTTCTCAAGCACCTCCAGAATCCCGCCGATGACTGGCTGTGGCAAGATGTCGCAGATATTCATATGAACGGAGACAGTGATTATGAGACACAGTTCAGTCAGCGCATTCGCATTCGACTTGACACACGGAGAGAAGCAGCTTTGCACCTGGATCGCTCAACAGGCGAGTACCGGAGTCGAGCGCATCCACTACGACGATGTGAGAGCGGCTCTTGGGACGGTCAGCGACCAGGAAATCACGGCTGTTCTTCGGGAGATTAGAGAGCGGGTCGACGGAGTTCACGAGATGGTCCAGTCTCCTATCGTCCACACCGTGAAGCCCTATTTCGACATCCATACGAATGCGGACTACATCTGGGCCGATTACTGCCGGGCCGAGGGAGAGCTCGTACGCCCGGACGTCGAGAGCCATTCACGCGAAATCGCGATCATTCGCCACTCGGAACACGGCTGTGCAGCCAGTGCTGTCTGACGTATCGAAGGTACCGAGTGGAATCAGTGAAGTAAACGGAGAGGTGGGTATATGAGTTCACCGCAGAAATCGGATCTGAAAGAGCAGCAGCTCGGCTGCTATCGGCTTTGGGTGCGCCCCAAGACATCTGACAAGAAGGCCAAGAAACGCGGTCACTCGATTCTCGGGCCTTACTTCTCAAACTCGAAGCGGTAGTCCCTGCCAGTCAGTGACGCCGCCGCCGGCCCGCGCCTGATCGATCTCGGGTCGCCGATGCAACCCTCCGTCTTCCCGATGCGGTCGGATTTGTGGCATTGCCGCCCCAACGGGGTCTAGAGGGCGATTTGGCTGTTCCGTCGGAAAAAACTTTCCTGTGGGCTCTTGCATCGTGACACGCCTGACGGTACAATATATGGCCAGATGGATCTGCTGCATGAGGTGGGGTGGTTCTATCGTTCTCCGGCCCGTCTGCGAGGAGGCACACCCGAGGATTTCTATGGATGGACGCGGCGCAGTTTCTGCGCGGGGATGCAGCGGATCATTGGCGTAGTGGGGTCTTTTCCTTGGGGGCAATTCGGTTGTAGGGGCTTGCTATGAACAGACTTGCGATTATCTCAGCCGCATGCGTGCTGATTTCCACGGTGTTCGTAACGGTCAGCCAGGCGCAGAACGACATCGAGGATCCCAACGTCTACGAAGATGTCTGGTATCGAATTGCCCTCGATGAGGATGGCACCTACATCCTTGGAGATGGCGACGGTTACGCCGCCGGCACGTGGTACCACTACGGAGAGCCGGATGAGCAGGGCTGGTGGAGGCAGTGGTTCTACAACGGGCCGTACGATCCCAATCGCAAGGGCCAGTTGGACTACGTTGTCTACATCAAGGCAAACGACCCGAACCGGCAGACGTCGGTCGAAGTCCGTTTCAACTGGTCGACTCCGGAATGGTCTGCCCTGGACAGGAGGCATCCGCCGTTGCCCACGGACGCACCCACGACGGATCTCGAAGCGAAGTACATGCAGAGCCGAGAGCTGCAGTATGTTGACAGTTGGTTCATCGGTACGATCGAGCCCATCAAATCGCACACGATTCATGCGTACAATCCCGAGTGGATATCCGTCGATATCCGGGGCAAGAACGCCTATGTCTACCGTGGAGCATACCATTCCTCGGTGCCCAGGTACCTTGCGATGGGGGCCTGCTACGATGAGGCCACGGGCGACTGCTACACCGGGTATGAGGGCAGCTGCTTGGCTCCTTACGTGTGGATGGGAGCCGGGAGTTCATGTTCCGATTACGTTGCCCCGGTGGCATTCCCCGTTCCGGTTTACCGCTTTTGGTTGCCTAAGCAAGAGACGCATTTCTTCAGCATCTCCGAGCGCGAGAAGGACAGTCTCCAGGAAGAGTCCCGGGAGGACTGTGTGTTTGAAGGCGTGGCATACTTTGCCTTCCTGGACGGTGCGCATCCGGACTGCCTGCCAGTTTATCGGTTCTGGTCGGACACGATTGACGCCTATTTTTACACGATCAGCGAGAAAGAGAAAGTGAAGCTCGAGACCCAGTACAGCCGCGATTGGACCTACGAGTGTGTCGCCTTCTACGCCTTTCCCGAGGGCCGTCAGCCGGTCGACGCTGTGCCTGTGCATCGATTCTGGTCGGGCACGGCGGGCTACCATTTCTACACCATCAGCGAGGCCGAGAAGGATGATCTGATGAAGAACCACGCGGGCGTCTGGGTCTATGAGGGTGTCGCCTGGTATGCTCACCAGCCGTAGTCTCTGACCGTCAGGCAATCACGCTTGTTTGGGAGCTTCCGTTTCGACCTCTGCACGCCACGCATTGAGCGCGCCTGGACGTGACAGGGCCGTTCGTCTGGTTGGCCTTCCCGAAACGTCCCCCTGGTCGTTCGAGTAGCGCCATCTCAGTCGAGAGGTCATTGGAGTCCGCCGATAAGCATCCGGGGGCTACCCGGTGAGTCGGGCATACGCGACGGGGCCGTCGGCCCCTGTTCGCAAAGCGGGCCAGGACGGCCCCCTGGTTTTGAGGATCGTTTGTTATTCTGTATGCTTTGTATGGATAGCGCGTATGCGATGTCTCAGAGCCGTTCTGTAGAAACGGGTGTTTCGTTGCCGTACCGTGAGGTGCGGAGGGCTAATTGGGGTGTTGAAAACCATGGCTGGACGACGCAAACCTTTACCTGACAACGAGCTAACTAGTTCCTTGCCCCTGGCGATCCGTATACGTAGTGAGTCACAGCCGCCTCAACAAGCGTCTGGGCCTCCCTCGAGGCCGCCATCCGGGCCCAATGCCTCACGCAGACGGCCACCGGCCCCACCGAAACCGCGTACCAGGCACTTCACATGGCTGCTGGGCGCGCTGGCCGTCGTGGTCGTGGTACTCTTCTTGCTCGTCAAGGCAGAATTGGTCGACGTCAACGTCATACGGGCGGGGGTGTTGGGCCGTGTGGCGGGTATTGACCCCGGCCAGAGCAATTCCTACACGTTTCTAGGCAGGCACCAGGGTACGTCGGGCCGTCCGTCCGACACGATCGATGCCTGTGAGAGACTTGTTCTGGCTGAGCCCGAAGCGCCTCAGTCCCACGTTCTACTCGGAAATGCCTATCGCGGTGCCAGTCGCCCGAAGGAGGCGATGGGCTGCTACACGGACGCCCTGGAGTTGGATCCCAACTGCTACGAAGCTTACCTGGGGCAGGGTGAGGTCCACGCGCAGTCGGGGCACTACGATAAGGCAATCACGTCCTATGAGCAGGCTGTGAAGATCAAACCGAAAGCAGCTACTGCATACGTCTCGCTCGGCATGGTGTTCTCGAACCAGGGTCGTTACGAAGACGCGATGAAGGCCTTCAAGCAGGCCAAGGAATTGGACCCGTCAATCAGCGAGACCCAGGCCGTCTCAGGCAACGCCTATCTTGAGGCCGGACGCTACGACGATGCCATCACGTGCCTTGAGGGTGCTGTCATGGTGGACCAGCGGCATGCCAAGGCTCGCTTCAATCTGGGCCGGGCCTATCTCCGGGTTGGTGACCGGGCTCTGGCGATCAGGGAGCAACAAGCGCTCGAGGACCTGGATCCCAAGCTGGCGGGCAAGCTCCTCGATCTCATCGAGAAGTAGTCACCGCGAGGCGATGACACGCCCGACCGAGACGGCACGCGGATCGAATCCGTGTGCCGTCCTGAGGTCATCAGAAATGATGATGCAGAATACGTAGTCCCCACAATTGTCAAGCCTTCACGACCACGCGCATCCTACGGTGAGTTGAGATTCGTCGAATTGCGTGGATCTACTGCATGTGTGAGGGTTCCTCCCCGGGCGGAGGAGGGTGATTCCTCTTGACCGTCCATGTCTCGAATCCCCCGGTTTTCACTTGACAAACGCCTGAAATGGGTGTACGGGTCTATTGTACTGTCGGACGGAGCCCGATGGTTGACCTCGAGGAGGGATACGGACCGAGGGTCATTTCAGGGGGTGTGTTTCCCCCATCGACCGTATTCGCTCGAACGCTCCATTGTTTGGAGCGGCTTGACGCGTATCTCATCGGGGCCGTTCTGGGGCTCCATCGCGCCGTTGCGAGATTCGGTCCGTCGGAGTCGGGCCGAGCAAGGTCGGGATGACCGTTTTTTGACAAGGAGGTTACGTATGAAGAGGTATGCATTGCCATTGGTGGTGGTGCTGGCACTGGGCTCCACCGCCTGGGGTCACCATGTGGGCATGTGCTACACCGGATCGAGCTTGACGATGTGTCACTGGGTCAGCTCGGGCCTGTGCCCCAATCCCTGCCCCGCCCCCAACCCGTGTCCGGTCCCGAACCCATGCCCCAGACCACGTCCAAGGCCTTGCTGGCCCGTGTGGTGGTGCTGGCCCCATGGTGGGGGCAATGCCGCGTCTAGTGCCGAAAGCTATGCCAGCACGGCCGGGCCCGGCAGTACCGCCATCTCAGTCAGTTCGGGGCAATCCAGCAGCCCAGGGGCTACCAGCAGTTCCTACGCCTATAGCCAGGCCATCAGCCAGTAGCTGCGAGCAGTGGGGCAGGACCGCTGCGCGGGCGGCGCGAACTGCCGCTGTTCTGAGACAACGTCGATACTGTAGAGGGGATCCCCAAACGGTCCCCTCCACGGTTCGACGGATCACAGGGTCGCGGGATTCGTTTGCACTGTCCAGCCAGCGACACTGGGATAGTCCTGGAGATCGTCCCGGGAGTCGGATACCCAAGTGATGGCCTTGGTCAGGTTGAGATCAGATCCCAAACGCGGTTGAGCGCGGCGCTGGTTGCCTGCAGCGCCGCGTCACTCTCCATCTGGCGCAGTTGTTGATCGAAGGGTTCGCACTCGACTGGGCCGTCGTAGCCGATCTTGGCCAAGGCGTTTGCGAATCCCTTCATGTCGATGACGCCCGTGGTCACGGGCAGTTTTCTCCGATTGTCGATTTGCTCATCGACCCCAACGCCGGCCGGCGCATCGTTGACGTGGACGTGAACGATGTCCTTGTTGGACAGCGTTAGCAACTCGTCCACGGTCCCATGAGACGTGTACCAGTGCCAACTGTCCATCAGAAGGCCGACGTTGCCCGTACCGATGGCATCGACCAATTCCATCATGCCGTGCTGGCTGCAAATAAACGGGAAACGATTGCGCGCCCGGGATGTCCTGGGCCCGACGAACTCCAGCCCAAGTCGAAGGTCGTTGTCCTTGAGTATCTTGGCCGCCTCGCGGAGGCGTGTTTCGTGCTGCTCGAAATTCTGCAGGTAGGTGAGATCCTTGTGACCCGGCAAGATCCAGGTTGCTACTCGCGTCACACCGAGTTGTCTCAGCACTGCCGCCTGTTTGGGCAGCTTCGCCAGGCCCACCTGGAAGCGGTCATCGTCTTTGCGGAAGTCGACAGGCAAGCCGCTGCTGCCGTAACGAATGCCACGTCGTTTCATAGTCGCGACCCACTCGTGGATCTGCCCAGTCGACTGGTTCTCGAACTCCCCGACACTCGGAGTGATGCCGTCGAAGCCGAATCTGACGGCGTAGTCCAGGGCTTGCTGTTGGTCTGCCCTCACGCCGATGTGGCCGGGGCCGAGGTTCTTGTAGAACCCGACCTTGCTGCTGAGGCCGGACGCCTGTGCGAACGAACCCGCTGCGTGGAACATGGTCGCCGTGCCAATTGCCGATAGACAGAACGCACGCCTTGAAACCTGCTCGGATTGCCTGCTCTCTAACCTCGTCATGATGGTCTTCCCCGTTCAGATCGCGATATTGACGTGTTGCGCCGGATACGATGATACTATAGCATAGCCTCGCCAAATCTCAAGTTCCTGCGCCGGTGATGAGTTGCAGGGCAGAGGTTGGTGCACACAGGCGCAGCCCTACTGGACCGCCGACGAAGGCCGCTGGCGATGACCGGACCCGGTATCGTGGCTCAGAGGTCAGCGCACAAGGATGGCGAGACGCTGGAGGTTCCGCCGTTCATTCGACCCAAGGGGTAGCAGGCGAGCGGCTGATTATTCTGGTCGACGGTCGATTCTGCACCCCACACTTGACGTCGTCGTCTCTTTGCGTTATCACCTGATGCCGCTGAGAAGGATCGGGGGCTGGGTAGATGCCGCGCAACTGGCAGCGTCGCCATTTGGCCCGACCGTTGACTAAGGAGAGCGAATGGCAAAGGCCAAGAAGAAGAAGGCGGCAACCAGGACCAAGGCGGCCAAGAAGACCGGCAAGAAGACGATTCGCAAGGCTTCCACAAAGACGGCGAAGAAACCCAAAAAGAAGCCAGCGAAGAAGACAGCCGCGAAGAAGGCGAAGAAAACGGCCAAGAAGGCTGTGAAGAAAACACAACTGGCCGACAAGAAGGCTGCCGTCGCTGTGGAAGAGCCTGCCGAGGAGGCAACCGGGCAGGGCCTCGTCCGGGCGCGCAAGGGCAAGACAGTGACTCCCGCTACCGCCGAAGACATGGCGCGGCGTCAACGGGATATCTCGGTGGCTGAGTTCTTCATCAAGAACCGGCATCTGCTGGGTTTCGATAACCCGCGCAAGGCATTGCTGACGACGATCAAGGAAGGTGTCGACAATTCCCTGGACGCATGCGAGGAGGGGGGCATTCTACCCGAAGTGAAGGTCGCCATCGTGCCGGCAAAGGAGGAGAATCGTTTTCTGGTGACCATTGAGGACAACGGTCCGGGCATTCTCAAGAAGCAGATTCCCAAGATTTTCGCCAAACTGCTCTACGGCTCGAAGTTTCACCGACTCAAGATGTCGCGCGGTCAGCAGGGCATTGGCATCTCGGCGGCTGGCATGTACGGCCAGCTCACGACGGGCAAGCCCATCACCATTACGTCGAAGACCGCAAAGAACCGCCCCGCGCACCACTACCAACTCGAAATCGATGCCAAGAAAAACGAGCCGCGCATCATCGTGGACGAGACCGTAGACTGGCCGGTGTCGCGAGGCACCAAGGTCGAAATCGAACTGGAGGCCAAGTACCAGAAGGGTCGGCAATCTGTGGAGGAGTACCTCGAACAGACCGCCATTGCCAACCCGCACGTGACGCTGACGTTCGTCACTCCGGATGGGGAGGTCAAGGACTACAAATGCGCCTCGAAGGAGTTGCCCGCCCACCCCAAGGAGATCAAACCTCACCCGTACGGAGTGGAGTTGGGTGTTCTGATCAAGATGCTCCATGACAGCAGCGCGCGAACCTTGCAGTCGTTCCTGCACACGGATTTTTCCCGCGTCAGTATGCGTGTGGCCAAGCAGATATGCGAGCAGGCCAAACTGTACGAACGGGCTCGTCCCACACGCATCGCTCGCCAGGAGGCCGACAACCTCTTCAAGGCCATCAACAAGACCAAGATCATGAACCCGCCCACCGATTGCCTGAGCCCCATCGGGGAGGATCTCATCCTGGCCGGGCTGAAGAAACAGATCGAGGCCGATTTCTACACGGCGGTGACGCGGCCGCCCGCGGTCTATCGGGGCAACCCGTTCCAGATCGAGGCCGGCCTGGCGTACGGTGGCGCCATCCCGGCCGAGGGGCTGGCGCGTGTCCTGCGCTACGCCAACCGCGTGCCTTTGCTCTACCAGCAATCGGCCTGCGCAGTTACACGCTCGGTACTCAACACCGGCTGGCGCAACTACGCTCTGCAGCAGTCGTCCGGAGCGCTGCCCTCGGGCCCCCTGATCATCATGGTCCATATGGCGTCGGTATGGGTGCCGTTCACTTCCGAGAGCAAGGAGGCCGTTGCCCACTATCCGGAGATCATCAAAGAGATACGCCTGGCCTTGCAGGAATGTGGGCGCAAGCTGGCTGTGTTTCTGCGGCGCCGGCGCAAAGCGGCCGAGTCCGAGCGCAAGAAAGCCTATATCCAGAAGTATATTCCCCACGTCGCCATTGCCTTGCGGGAGATGCTGGATCTTTCCGACCGACAAGAAAAAACGATAGTGACACAGTTGACCGACCTCCTCGAAAGGAGCCGATCTTGAGCAAGATCGCCACTCGAATCAAAGACACGGCCACTTCCGTGCGGACCCGAATCCAGAGGCGGGGCAAACCCACCCTTTCTTTTCCCCTGCGTTCGCTGAGCAACGTGAAGTACCACCCGAAGAAAGGCTTCCTCGAACTCAAGGGCAAGAAGAAGACGCGTACGCTCACGGTCGCCACGGTCAAGACATTCGCCCAGACGCTGCGCATGATGTCCCAGGCCAAGAACCTCGTCGAGGACGATGAGATCATG